>Ga0134128_10003567_pt1 | contig 19001 bp, 15 predicted proteins | sample KB31754_FD_96462 | JGI IMG/M metagenome (GOLD analysis project Ga0134128, IMG submission 96462) | Terrestrial soil microbial communities with excess Nitrogen fertilizer from Kellogg Biological Station, Michigan, USA - KB3-175-4 | ecosystem: Environmental > Terrestrial > Soil > Unclassified ...
CAGGGTCCCAAGAAACATCGCTGATCTTGGTGAAGGGCTTCAGCCAATCCAGCCGGCTCGCTTCCTTGCCCCAGAACCCGTCCGGGTCCTTCACAGACTCCGCATAGCGCGCCGCATAATCCGGCGCGCCCACATAGGCGCGCTTCTTCCAATCCCCGGCTACTAGAACAATCTGATCAGTCATGACAGGTGACGATTCGAACCAACTATTTTCTGGAGCCGACGGGCACGACCTCACGTCCGACGGTGGTGTTGGTCACGATCGCAAAGCTGCCATACATGGCCATGGCGCCGCACAGAAGGCCAACCCAACCGCCCAACTGGTGCAGCATCGGATTGCCAAGCATGGCGCCAAAGCCCAACAGGAAGAAGGCTATCCACAAGGTCAAAAAGATAAAGAACAGAAGCCGGGTCAGGTGAAAGGTCGAGACCCAAAGACCCAGTGTGAAAAGGCCCCACAGCACCAAAGTGAAGCCGATGGCGCTGTCGGCGCCGGATAGATCGAGCGCCTTGTTGCCGCCCCAGAACACCAGAAGCGCGAACCACCACCAGAAAGCGCCATAGCCGATGAAGGCCGTGGTGCCGAACGTGTTACCGGTGTTGAATTCCATGATGCCGGCGATGACCTGGGCGGTGCCGCCGAAAGCCATGGCCAGGGGAAGGACCACCTGCTCGCCATGCGCGGGCAGGAGACCCGCGTTGACTGCACTTAACAGGACAGTTGTGAGACCGAAGCCGACCAGGCCCAGCGCTGCCGGATTTGCCTTGTCCAATCGTGCCTCCCGTATCTGATCTTGCGGAACCCGAGAGGGGAATTGCTTTGTGGCAATTCCCCTACTCGCACTTCAAACCCATCCCGACTTAGAACCGTTGATCCAACGTCAAAAGATAGACGCGGCCCATCGGGTTGTAGAGGCTCTGGATGGTGTTGCCGACAAAGGCGCCAACTGTCGGCGGGTCCGGGGCGAACAGGTTGGACACCGTCAAGTTCAGCCGCGTGTGCGTATCGGGCACAGTATAGCCGACCAGCAGGTCGAAATAGTTCATCGGAGGTTGTCCCGGCGCGCCCGGGGTGCGGGTCGCACTGGTCGCCACGGAGCTATCCTGCATGGCGCCGATAAAGCGCCAACGCACACCGAGATCCACGCCCCAATTGTGGTACATGAAGGTCGAATTGTAGCGCCAGGTGGCATAAGGCCCGTAGAGGCCGGTGTAGTCGGTACCGCCATACTCGGTGAAGCTGCCGCCGGGCGCGGCCTGCAGCTTGAAGTCGTTCAGGTAGGTGCCGACCATATTGACACTCAAGGTGCCCGCATCGGACCAACCCATGGCTCCGTCAAAGTCCGTGGTCCAATCCGCCTCAAGATCGACGCCGCCGGTCTTGATCTGACCCAGATTCTCAAAGGGCGCGGCCGAATTCGCCAGGAATCCGGTGGCGGGGGAGCGGCTGAGCAAGGTGCAGTACGGATTGGTCGCAGAGTAGCTGGGATTACCGCCGTTCAGATTGAAGCAGCTGGTCACAACCAGGCTGATCGGAACGGCCGCGATCGCGTTCTTCAGGCGGACATTGTAGTAGTCGATCGAAATGGATGCGTTCTGGAGCCAGGGCGTGTCGAATTGCGGCTGATAGACCGCGCCGCCCGTAAAGGTGTCGCCCCGTTCCGGCTTAAGGGCGGTATTGCCCGAGACCACGACAGGAACCTGGGGATTATTGTTGGTGTAGGTACCCGCGAGCGCCGATGGCATGCCTTGCGCCGCGCAAAGCGCTTGGATTTGCGCACCGTGCGGACCGTTGACGTAAGGCAAGGTGACGTCGCAAGGATCGCTCAGCGTTCCACTGATGGTGGCGAGATTTTGGTATTGGGTCGACTGGCCCGAGAACAGTTCCGAGACCGCAGGCGCGCGGATGGCGCGCTCATAGCCGCCACGCAACCTGAACCCGTCCGTCACGGCCCAGTCGATGTCGGCTTTGTAGGTGGGGCTGCCGCCCGAAAGGTCGTAATCGGAGTAGCGGCCCGCGATGTCCACCGTCACGCTTTCAAAGAAGGGAATGTCTTTCACCACCGGGATTAGCAATTCGCCGAACACTTCCTTGACCGGCGAGGAGCCCTTGGTGGGGGTCTGCGTATTGTAGGTGAAGGGATCGCCGCTTTGGATCTCCGCGTCCGGCAGATAGCTGTAGGAAATGTTGCGATAGTCCGCACCAAGCGCGAATTTCACGTCGCCGGCAGGCAGGGGGTAAAGCGTTCCCTGAAGGTCGGCATTGATCACGTCCTGGTTGACGACGGTGCTCTGGGTGATGACCGGCGCCGCCAAATTTTGGCAAGCCTGCGAGACCGGGTGCAGACCGAAGGGATTGTAACCGCCGGCGCAGATGCCGGTGCCGCCATTCGGATCGTTGAGCAATTGCTGAATGATACTGAAGCGCACCGCGCCGGTTGAGGCATAGTCGGTCGTGGTCTGGCCATGGCTGCCATAGAGTTCCCAGGTCATGGTGTCGCCCAACGTACCGTCCAGGCCGCCGACGAATTGGTAGATATGATTCTGGTTGGTGATCGTACGATAGCCGAAGGAATAGAACCGTTCCGACAGGCTGAAGGGCTGTTGCGCGGCGAGCACCCCGTTTTTGGTGGGGCCGGTGCGCTGAGCCAGTAAGCCAGCCAAATCCGCAGGAATGAACGGGTTTGTGACCGGAACAGTCGGAATTTGCAGACCGCTGGTCACCGTCGGTTCGACGTTAATCTTGCTGGTATAGTCGGTGTAAAGCCCCTGGATATAGGCGTGAATGCCAGGAGCGACCGTCCAATCGCCTTTGGTGAAGGCGCTCCAACGGGTCAAGGGCAGTTGCGACCATTGCGCGTAGCTCTTGTGGTGGACCGAACCGGCGAGCACGTCTTCCAACGGCCGGCCCTGCGGATCGGTCTGGGGAATCAGATTGTAGACATTGAAAGGCGCGACGGCGTTCTTGCCGACATTGTAGAGCGTGCCGTTATTGTTGAAGCCCAGCAATTCGGACCGCGAAACATTGCCGGCGGGCGCGCCGAATTGCCCGAAATAAGCGTCAAGTGCGGGCTGGCTGATGGGGTTGGAACCCGGTGTGAACTCGCCGCTGGCCATGGGGACGGGATAGTTGCCGTACTGAACCAGCCACGGGATCGAGGCGGAGTTCACTTTGCCGCGCTGGGTATATTCGGCGGCGAAGATCAGACTGCCCCTACCATCGTCAGTCTGGATGCCGCCCACCGCATTCACGTCATACTGGCTGCCGCCATACTGTTCGGTGGTGCCGTAGGAGGTTGTGATGTCCAGCCCGTTAAAAGGCCTCTTGGTCTTGAAGTTCACCACGCCCGAGACCGCGTCCGAGCCATAAACGGCCGACGCGCCGCCGGTGATGACATCGACGCCGCCGATGATGCCCTGGGGCAGCTGATTCAAGTCCACCGTGCCGTCCGCCGAGGAGGGCAGAAGGCGGCGCCCGTCCAACAGGATCAGGTTACGCTGCGGGCCCAAATAGCGCAGGTCCAGATTGACTTCGCCGCTGCCACCAATGAAGGGGCCGGCGCCAGTCGTGTTGACGGAGAATTGGGGCAGTTGCACCAAACCCTGCTCCAGCGCGATCTGACCGCTGGCCTGCAGGTCCTTGGTCGTCACGCTGACGGTGGGCGTGGCGGTGTTGTAATCGGGGCGCGCGATCAGCGAGCCGGTGACCACCACGGCTTCACCGGCCGGGGGCACTGCTTGCGTCTCTTGTGCGAAAGCGGACGACGCCAGGAACATCGGCAAGGCCGCGCAGGACAAAAGCAGCCGGGAACAAATTTTCGGCGCGAAAGACGTCGTGCTATTCATGGTGATCCCCGATCATTAGTGACTGTTAAGACGCGCCCCTGCCGACAGCCCTTTTGCTGCAGGTGCGAATTTCTTGGCTTGGAAATTTCCGGGTACGGAAGAGGATGCGCCGGCGCCGGAAAAGGAAGCGTTTTCCGCACGCACACGACACACAATCGCTGCGCATGACGGCGCATGCGAGCCAAACAATGACATCCCCCTGCGATCCTTCGTTAACGGCCAGATCTACAGACACGCGTGTGATTTCGGACACGTGTGTTTTTATTTTCTGCTTAGAGGTTTAGGTCACGCAGAGGGCTTTTGACGATGGACAAAATCTGGATAAAGTTGGACTTTTGTGAAGGTCATGTAGGGCTCGGAGTTCCGGACAATGCATTCGACTGCTCTGCCCATCGTGGTTGAGCGCCACCTGCCGCTGTTGCCGATGGGCTTGGTAAGCCCGGCTTGCTGCTGGGCCAGCATCGACGACGACTTGAATTACATTTTCCATATCGCAAACGGCCGGGGCACAGTCTCGACCGACAGCGGCGTCATCCGTTTTTGCGCTCCCTGCGCGGTGATCGTCCCGTCTGGCGAAGCGCATAATTTCCAATTCGAATTAAGCGCCAGCGGCATGGCTTTGACCATCACAGGCGAATATCTGGGGCGGCTGGTGGCCCGGGAGCCAGACTTTGCCATGTTGTTCACCTCCCCGGTCATCGTGCCCCTGGTCTCCGAGCAATTGACCTGGCCTCTGGCCCGGCTGGCGCACGAACTGGCGGGCTCGGACGTGGCCCATACCGCCGCCGCCGATTCCCACCTTTTGAGCATCCTGGTTCAGTGCGCCCGCGCGCTGGAGCATTCCCGGGCCATTCAGGCGGCCCACCCCAAGGCGGCAACCACGCTGGTGACCCGCCTACGCGAACTCATCGAACAGCATTACCGAGACAACATTACGCTCGCGCAATATTCCACGACCTTAGGGGTTACCCAGACCAGGCTGCGAGAAGCCTGTCTGATGGTCACCGGCATGCTGCCGAATCAGTTGATCCAACAGCGCATCCTTCTGGAGGCGCAGCGGGCCCTGCTCAACTCGACCATGACCATTGCCCAGACCGCCTATTATCTGGGCTTCAACGATCCGGCCTATTTCTCCCGCTTCTTCACCAAGGCGATGGGCCAATCGCCGCGCATGTATCGCGAGCGGCCCAAAAGTAACTAGAGCGGTTCCAGGAGCTGGTAGCGGCAGCGTGCCGGCGGGTACCGGTTGCCGCTACGCTGTCGCTAGGCAACTCCGTCCGGAGCCGCGACAAAGTAAAAGCCGTCTTTCGCAGATGCGAAGACAGCCAATTAAAGCCATTCTGAATAATGGCCCTCGAGCGAGAGCTGCGCTCGAGGGCTTTTCGTTTCTAGCGGGGTTGGTCCTTGGCCTTGCCCGACAGCAGATCCTCGATGGTGAAGTGGCGGCCATTGAGGATGACGTGCTTGACGTTGAAGGTATCGTGGATGTTCTCCAGCGGATTACCCTTGATCAGCACGATGTCGGCCAGCTTGCCTTCCTGGATGCTGCCGGCATCCAGGTTGAGCATCTCCGCCGAATTGACGGTGGCGGTGCGCAAGATGTCGTAGGGCTTCATGCCGTAGCGGGCATAGGTCTCGATTTCCGAATGCAAGAACATGCCTTCAGGCTCGTCGGTGCCCGCCGTGATGGTGGCGCCGGCCTTGAACAGGTCCATCACCATTTTGGGCGTGCCTGGGTCCTTCCGGGGTAGAAAGCCACTCAACAGTTGGCCGTAGTTGCGGATCTGGTTCTGGAGCCAGGGTGGATCCAGTGCCAGGCGCGGATCATTCTTCAATTCGGGATGCGCCGCGATGAGGTCACGCATCCCGCTGAAAATCATCGGCGTCATGTTGATGTGGTTTTGGCCCACGATCTGGATCACGTCCTCATAGGCGTGATTGAACGTGGCCTTGGGCGAGTAGCCGCGGCGGCTGGTGGCTGTCGTGTGCTCCACGCTGTCCATCCCGTCGAAGGCGGCGGGATAGATTTCGTGTGTGGTGACGGGTTCGCCGACGCTGTGGGCGTAATCCACGATCATCTTCTGCTGGATGTCTGGCATGCGGACGTAAGACTTGAAGAGATCGAAGCCCAGGATGTGCGCCCGCTCCAATTCCCGCATCAGATGCGCATTGTTGGAGATGGCGGTGCCCATTTTGTAGTAGGTCCGCTTCCATTCCATCAGATGCCCGGTGGAGAAGATGCGGGGCTGGACGCGGACACCGGCATCGCCCGCTTCCCGGTCTTCCACCGCCTCATAGGGCAGACCGCCAGGCGTGCGCAGCGAGGTGATGCCGTAGGCCAGGAAGTTGCGGCCTTGCTGCTCGCCGAAATCGCTTTGGCGGTGGCTGTGATTCTCGATCAGGCCAGGCATGGCGGTGAGATCGGGCGCCTCGATGGTGGCGGTCCGACCGGCCACATGCGGCGTCACGCTCTTGATCCGGTTGCCCTCGATCACGATGTCCATGTCGTTGCGGGCGGTCCTGGAGACCCCGTCCACCAGCTTGCCGACATGGATTGTCATGCCACCCTTGGGCACATAGGCCTGATAGGTGAGATCGAGCGGCACGGCTTTCACCTCGCCGGTCTCAAGGTCCATGATCCGAAGCTTGTCGTTCGCCTGATAGAGGACATGGCGATTGTCGCCAGCCCAGTTCGGGTTGTAGGCGATTTCCGTCGTCAGATGGCGCACCGGCCCCTGCGGCTCGCCGGTAAGGGGAGAGACTGGCCAGATCGCCAGCTGGCCTTCATAGATCGCCAGCATCTGGGTGCCATCGGGCGACCAGACCGGGCCGTTCCAGCCCCGGCTGTCGATCGACATGTTGGGCTGGGGCGCGAACCAGATATCGTCGCTAGCGTCCGCCGTACCTGTCGACGACATGGTGAGCACCTGGTTGGTGCCCTCGCGGTATTTGCGGTTGTAGGGCGCGACCATGGCCAGCGCGATCCGCTTGCCGTCTGGCGACCAGGTGGGCGTGCCCGGCGCGAAGATCGATTTGTGGATGATTTTCACATCGCCGGTCGCCACATCGGCCACCGCCACGCTGGCGCCGCGCCACATGGCATCGACATTGACGAAAGCGATGCGCTTGCCGTCCGGTGAGAATTGCAGCGAGGTGGGCTGTGTCGGGATATGGGTGAGCTGGCGCATCTGGCCCGTCTGCATGTCGCGGATCCAGATCTGCAGCAGGCCACCGGCGCGATCCGTCGACCAGGCCAGGTAGCGCCCATCCGGCGACCAGGTGGGATCGAGGTCGTAAGCCGCATCGTTGGTGAGATTCTGCGGCTTGCCGCCGCTCGAAGGCAGCAGCCAGAGGTCGCCCAGGGCCACGAACGCAATCGCCTTTCCATCCGGCGAGATGACGGGCCGCTCAATGCCCAACGCCTGTCGCGGCGTCTGGGAGTCGAAGTCGCGTTTCTTGCGGACATAGGTGTTGCGGGGCGGGGTGATCGGCAAGGTTACCGAGAAGGGAATGTCTTTGACGCCGCCGCCCAAGGTGCGGCGCTTGATCCGGCCGTCCGCCACATAGAAAAATTCGTTCTTCGAAACCCAACTGGGGCGGAAGGGGAAGACCACTTCGTTGCCGCTGATCGATTTGCCGTTGAAATTGAGCTGGCTGTCGTTGCCAACCGACGATTCATAGACCAGCTGACCGTCCGGTCCCATCGAGGCGGCCGCGATATTGCCGTCGGAGGTCGCGATCTTGCGCTCCGCCTTGGTGGCGACATTGACCGCCCAAAGCGTCTTGTAGGCGTCGCGGCTGGAGGTGAAGATCACTTCCTTGTCGTCGGCCGACCAGGCCGGCATCACATCTTCGGCCGGATTGGTGGTGAGTTGGGTCATCTGGCCCGACTTCACATCCATGACCCAGATATTGTTGTCGCTGCCTAAGGGGTTGCCGCGGTCGGACGAGAAGGCGATCTTGCTGCCGTCATGGCTGAAAATGGGCTCGCGGTCGTCGAAGGTGCCTTCGGTGACCATGTGCTGGTTGCTGCCATCGGCCCCCACCTCCCAAAGGTCATAGCCGCCGTCGCGGTAGCCGAAGAAGATGATGCTCTTGCCGTCCGGCGACCATTGCGGCTGATGCGCGTCGTTGAAGAGGTCCGTCACCGGTTTGGCGGCGCCACCGGAGGACGGCAGCACATAGATGGTGCCTTGCAGGTCGATCGCCAGCATCTTGCCGTCCGGGGAGACGGAGACCGCCATCGAGGTGCCCTCATGGACGGTGATGTTGATCGTCTTGGGCGGCTGTACCGAGGGAGCTTGGGCTGCGCCCGGCAATGAAACAGCAAGCGCGCTGAGACCGAAGACGGCAGGAAGGATGAAAATGCGGCGCATGAAGTCCCCCGAATGAACCTGATTTCGGTCATAGCAGGCCGCAAAAAGACGGAAAAGACGCAAGACTTGGACAAAGCTTTGGGAGACTTGGACAAAGCGTCGTCGCGCATTTTGTGCATGACCTGCACAGAATTTTCCGCGCTCCTTATCGTTCCGATGCGGGACTTTCGGGCGCGCGCATTCGCAGATGCAACATCGCGATCAAAGTTGCCGCTGCTCGCGGGACGCGCGCTGGGGCAGGATCAGCCCGGCTCGACGGCGGGTAGTGTCACCGCCATCTCCAAACCCTTGGGCTTCAGGTTGCGCGCCGCAATGGAACCGCCATGCACCGCCACGGCGCGCTGAGCAATTGCCAAGCCCAGACCGAAGCCAAAACCGTCGGCGGAAACGCCAAAAGGCATAAAGAGAGCCGCCATCGCCTCCTCGGGGATGCCTGGCCCCTCGTCGGTGACTTTGAGGTTGTAACGGGCGCCATCGCGACGAAGCACAGCCGAGACCTTGCCCCCTTCGGGCGAATAGCGCACGGCATTGCGCACGATATTCTCGATGGCGCGGCTGATGAGCTTGCCGCTACCCAGCGCGATCCATTCGAAATTCTCTTCCGCCGACTCGATATCGAGTTGGACCTCCACGCGCTTGCCCTGGGCCTCATAACGCGCGTCCTGGACCACCGCTTTCACGATTTCCGCGAAATTGAAGTAATCCTCGCTCTTGGCATGGCCGCTTTCCAGCTTGGCCAATGTCAGAAGCTCGCCCACCATCTCATCCAGCTTGGCCGCCTCGCCGCTGATGCGGTCAAGCGAGATGGAGAGTTTGGCGGGGTCCTGTCGCGCCAGCCCGATGGCCAGATTGAGCCGGGCCAGAGGCGTGCGCAATTCGTGGCTGACATCGGCCAACAGCCGGTCGCGGGCGGCCACCAATTCTTCCAGCTGGGCCGCCATCTTGTCGAAATCATGGGCGAGTTCGGCGATCTCGTCCCGCCGCCGGCCCATCGAGGGGCCTAGCCTTGTGGCGAAATCACCTCGCGCCAACCGCCCAAAACCCATTTGCATCCGCCGGATGGGGTTGGTCAGATACCAGGCCAGGATGGCGCTGAAGCCCAAGCCGCCGATCACCACCGACAGCACCACCTCCAAGGGGATGCCGAAGAAACCGTGATTGTGCGAGCTCATCTGGGGATAATAGGAGACCCGATAGGCCGTGCCGTCTGGCGCATTGGCCGTCTCGCTATATGCCGGTGCGCGTGGGTTGAGGGGAGTCGCGGCCGGCCGGATTTGCACCCGAGCGCGCCAATCCTGGGGCCAGATCCGGCTTTCCGTCTCGAAAGCAGGTAGCCCCCCCGTCCGGATCGCCGAACTTGCGGCCGCCACCGACATATGCGCGAAGCTGCGCATGTAAGAGACTTCCGGGTCAGGCCTCGCCAGCGAAAAAGCCAGCCAGATCCCTTGGCTGATCAAGATGAAGGTCACCCAGAAGCCGAACAGTATCTTCCAGAATAGGCGGCGCTTCATGCGTGCAACCTCAACCGGTAGCCCACACCGCGGATGGTCTCGATCTCCACTTCGCCGCCGCTGGCCGCTGCCAGCTTCTTCCTCAGATTGCTGACATGCACATCGACGCTGCGGTCATAGATCTCGCGCGGCCGGCCCAGCACCTTGAGCGACAATTCCTCCTTGCTGGAAACCATTTCGCCAGCCCGCATCAGGCTTTCCAGCATGTCGAATTCCGAAGTGGTGAGTTCGAACACTTTGCCGGCCCAGCTCACTTCGCGCTTGCCCGGCGACAATTCCAGCTGCGCGACCTTGAGCGCGGCCGCCGGCGCCACATCGCGCTGGCGCCTGGTCACGGCGCGCAGCCGTGCCACCAGCTCGCGGGGAAAATAAGGCTTGGCGATATAGTCGTCGGCGCCCATTTCAAGGCCCACCACGCGATCCACATCGCCGCCCTTGGCGGTGAGCATGATGACGGGAATCTCGCTGGAGCGGCGGATGTGCCGAAGCACCTCGTTGCCGTCCATGCCGGGCAGCATCACATCCAGTATGACCACGTCGAACTGGCCCGACAGCGCCTGGGCGGCGCCGTCCGGGCCGTTGAAGGCCGCGGTCGTGCGGATGCCTTCCGCCGCCAGATACTCCGTCAGCATCTCGCTCAAAGCAGTGTCGTCATCGACTAGAAGAACGTGCAAGCAGGTCTCCCGAAAGCCCGTTCATGTTGGGCATTGGAAAGGCTTTTGTCAGCAGGATTTTCGTATTCTTTACAGTTTGCTGGCGAACATTTTACCCCCTGCCGAAAGGGGTCCGGCTAGGCTTTGACGGATGAATGTCCGCGTCGCCCCATTCAGCTTCGAGCCGGTCCGCCGGACGGCGTCGCTTCAGCCGCATCGGACCAAATTCAACCCCCGCGCCGACATATTGGACGAAGTGGTGGCAGGCCTTTTGTGGATGACGCTGGATCTGCCGCAAGACGTGTCACGGCCCGAGTTGGAAGACTTCGCACATCAATTGGTGGCCCGCATCCGCTTCGGCGCCAACGAGAATGCCATCGAAACCGAGATCGCCTTCCTGCAATGCGAGCAGTTGGGCCGTCCTGCCAATCGCGATGCGATTCATACGCTCGCCACGCGCGTGTTCGGCGCGGTCAAAGGCATCTGACTTTATTTTCAGCCCGCCTTATCGAAACATTTTCACTTCGCTGTCGAACAGCTTACGCCGCGCGGACAGCGGATGTTCTATCTATCGATTGTCCGCTGCTGATGGCGGGCCACCCCAAGGAGAGTTTCGATGGCCATTTTCAATGACGAATATCTGAGCAACTTCTTGCACGCCGCCCTGGCGCTGCCCTTCGCCCTACCCCTAATCGGCTTTTCGCTTCGCATCCTGTCCCACCTGATCTGACCAGTGGTGTTCTTGCGAGCTAACCCCAAGCGCGCGTCCGTCCATCCCCGGCGGCGCGCGCTTCTTCATGCCCCGGCAAGGGGTTGAAAACAGGGGTGGCTTGCGGTCCACTGACGGCGCCCAAAAGTTTTTAGGAGCGCCATGACCCGCCCGATCCTTCCGGCCTCGGCTCTTTTTCTCGCCCTTTTGCAAAGCGCGGCCCATGCCGATGAAGGCATGTGGACCTTCGACAATTTCCCGCTTCAGACCGTCAACCAGAAATACGGACTGAAGCTCGATCAATCCTGGCTCGACCGTGTGCGCGGCGCCTCCGCCCGCCTTTCCACCGGCTGCTCGGCATCGATCGTGAGCGCGGATGGCCTGGTCCTCACCAACCATCATTGCGTGCGCGATTGCGCCCAGCAGCTTTCCACCGCCACCGTCGATTACGTCAAGGATGGCTTTCAAGTCGCCAAGCGCGAAGATGAGAAGCTTTGTTCGGGCATGCAGGCCGATGTGCTGTCGGGCATTTCCGATGTTACCGATCGCGTGACCAAAGCCGCGGCCGGCAAGACCGGACAGGATTTCGTCAAGGCGCGCGATGCCGAGATCGCAGCCATCGAAAAGGAAGGCTGTGCCGGCAAGGAAGACAAATTCCAGTGCGAGGTGGTCACGCTCTACCAGGGCGGCCAGTACAAGCTTTACACCTATCGCAAATATACCGATGTGCGGCTGGTGTTCGCGCCGGAAGGGGGAACGGCCTTCTTCGGTGGCGATCCCGACAATTTCAATTTTCCCCGTTACGATCTCGATTGCTCATTCGTGCGGCTTTACGAAGGCGGCAAGCCGGTCAAGACGCCGGACCATCTGACCTGGAGTGTGGCGCCGCCCAAGGATGGCGAGCCGGTGTTCGTGTCCGGCAATCCTGGCTCGACCCAGCGGCTTTTGACGGCGGAGCAGTTGGAGCGCTTGCGCGACCTCAACCTGCCGGAGACCTTGATCCAATTTTCCGAACTGCGCGGAAGGCTGATCCGCTTCAGCGTGGAAAGCGCGGAACATAACCGCATCGCCAATGACTTCCTGTTCGGCATCGAAAATAGCTTCAAGGCCTATCATGGCGAGGAGAAAGCGCTGGTTGACCCCGCCCTGATCACCGCCAAGCGCGCTTCGGACAATGATCTCAAGGCCAAAGTCGCGGCCAATGCCACCCTCGCCGCCGAAATCGGTGACCCCTGGAGCGATATCGCCAAGATCCAGGCCGAGGCCCGCGCGCTTTATTTTCCGTACTACATGATGGAAGTGCGCGGCGGCATCGGTTCGGATCTTTTCCGTTTCGGGCGCGACCTGGTGCGCGCAGCCGAGGAGAAATCCAAGCCCAATGGCGACCGTCTGCCGGAATATACCGACAGCCGCTTGGCGCTGTTGGGCAAGACGCTGCTCGATCCCCAGCCGGTTTATCCGGAGTTCGAGCAGGTGGTGCTGGAATTCTGGCTGTCCAAGCTTCGGGAGAATCTGACCGCAGATGCGTCTGGTACCAAAACGTTTCTGGGCAAGGAATCGCCGGAAAACCTGTCGGCGCGTCTGGCACAGTCGAAGCTGGGTGATCCCGCCGCGCGCAAGGCGCTGTGGGACGGCGGCCTGGCGGCGATCCAGGCCTCGGACGATCCCATGATCAAATTCGTGCTGGCGACCGATGCCGCCAGCAGGGCCATCCGCAAGCAATATGAAGACCGGGTCTCCGGCCCCACCGAACGCGCGGCGCAGAAGATCGCGCGTGCCCGGTTCACCATCTATGGCACCAATGTCTATCCTGACGCGACCTTCACACCACGCCTGTCCTACGGCAAAGTCGAGGGCTGGACGAACAATGGCGCCGCGGTTCCGCCCTTCACTTACTATAAGGGGCTGTGGGAACGGGCGACGGGCCAATTCCCCTTCGATCTGGCGCCGCGCTGGCAGAAAGCCGAAGCCAAGGTCAAGCCTGACACGGTGCTCGACTTCGTCAGCGACAATGACATCATCGGCGGCAATTCCGGCTCCCCCATGGTGACGGCCAAGGGCGAAGTGATCGGCGCTGCATTCGACGGCAATATCGACAGTTTGGGCGGCGCCTTCGGCTTCGACGATCGCGTCAATCGCACCGTCGCGGTTTCCACCGCCGCCATCAGCGAAGCGCTGCGCAACGTCTATGACAACAAGACGCTGGCGGACGAGCTGGAAGGGAAAAGCCGCCGATGAATGGCGCGGCAGCGCTTTTCTTCACGCGCCCGCGCTGACCATTATCTGCGATAGACCAAGCCGCCCTTCATCACAAAGGAGACATGCTCGACGGCGGTGATGTCGGTGAGCGGATTTCCCGGCACCGCCACGATGTCGGCGTAATAGCCCGCCTTGAGCTGGCCGACCTGGCCGTCCCAGTTCAGCACTTTTGCGCCGTTCAGATAATCGGCTTGCAGCACCGCCAGGGGCGTCATGCCATATTTCACCATAAGCTCGAATTCCCGCGCCTGGGTGCCATGCGGAAACGGTCCAACGTCGGACCCCACGGCGAAGGGAACGCCCGCCGCCACCTGTTTCTTGAATTCGCGGATCTTGTAATCCAGCATGGCATGTTCGCGCGCCGCCGCTTGAGGCGTGGCGGCGTGGTCGGCGAAATATTCCATGATCACAAAGGTCGGGATCGCCGGAATATGCTTTTGCTTCATCAGCTGCATAGTCTGGTCGCTGAGCTGGCTGGCATGATCGATGGCGATGACGCCGGCCTCAGCGGCATAAAGCGTGCCTGGTTCGCCCTGGGCGTGGACGCCGACCACGGTGCCCATGCGGGCCGCCTCGTCCACCGCCGCTTTCAGCTGCGCTTCGGTATATTGATAAGGCGTATGGAAGTCGGCGCCTTGCATGGAATCCGCGCCGGTCTCATAGAGTTTGAAGAAATCCGCGCCTTCCTTGCGTTGCTGGCGCATCACTTCGATCAATTGATCGGTGCTGTTGGCATAATCGGCATTGCCGGGCACATGCGCCGCCGGATTGTAGCGGATGGCGTCCTCATGTCCGCTCAAGATGGAAATGGCATTGGCGCTGACCCGCATGCGCGGACCGGGAATCAGGCCCTGGTCGATGGCATTGCGCACCGCAGTCGAGGCCGAACCCACGCCTTCCGTGCCCATGTCGCGCTCGGCGGTGAAGCCCGCCATCAGATCGTCTCTGGCCGATAGCGTGGCAAAGATGGTGCGCTGCGATTCCGATTCTTCCACGGTCTGTAGGTCTTCGGCGCCTGGATGCAAGTAAAGATGCACATGCGCATCAATAAGGCCCGGCATCATGGTTGTATCGCCCAGATCGATGGTCTCGGCGCCCGCGGGATGGCTGACTGAGCTGCCGGCGGCGGTGATGCGCTCACCCTCGACCAGAATTTCACCCGGGCTGACGATACGGCCGCTCTCGACGTCAAAAAGACGCGCGGCGTGCAACACGATGGGATGCGTCGGCTTTGGCGGCGTTATAGCGGTCTGCGCCCCCGCGCCGAACGAAAACAGTAGCGCTACCGGCCCGGCCAAGGCGATCTGACGGATTTTCATAGTCGCTATCCCCTGCCGCGATGCGCCCGCGAATAGACTTTATTCGGGCGGCGATGGCAAATTGGCGACGTTGACCGACCAACCGACCGGGCTCTCATGACCGACACAGTTTTCGACTCGCTTCCCACACCCAGTCTTCTGCTGGACCGCGCCCGACTTTCGCGCAACGCCGAGCGCATGCGCGCCCGCGCCGCCGAATTGGGCGTCACCTTCCGGCCGCATCTGAAAACTGCGAAATCCGTGGACGCCACACGTTTCGTGCTGGGCGACAAGCTCGGCCCCGCAACGGTCTCCACCCTGAAGGAAGCCGAAGTCTTTGGCGCGGCGGGTTTCACCGATCTGCTTTACGCCGTTTGCATCAGCCCCCAAAAGCTCCACCGCGTGGCGCGGCTCAGACAAAGCGGCATCGATCTCAAGATCATTCTCGATTCCGTCGAGGCGGCGGCGGCCGTGGCCGCGCATGGCAAGCAAAGTGGAGCGCCGCTCTCCGTCCTGATCGAGATCGATGTGGACGATCATCGGTCCGGGGTGCGCTGGAATGATCGCGAGACACTGCGCCAGATCGCCGCCGCGCTTGGCGATGGCGCGATATTGACCGGCGTGATGTGCCATGCCGGGGAAAGCTACAACCTGCACGACCCGCAATCCCTGGCCGAGGCCGCCGCCGCCGAAAGATCGCGCATGCTGGAGGCGGCCGCGTGCCTGCGCGCCGCCGGTTTCGCGTGCCCCGTCATCAGCGTCGGCTCGACACCGACGGCGCTGTCCGCGCCGCGCTATGACGGCATCACGGAAGTCAGAGCCGGCGTCTATATGTTCTTCGACCTGGTGCAGGTCGGCATCGGACTTTGCGGCATGGACGAGATTGCGCTCAGCGTGCTGGCCACCGTGATCGGGCACCAGAAGGACAAGAACTGGATCATCACCGACGCCGGCTGGATGGCCCTGTCCGCCGATCGCGGCACCAAGGACCAGGCTATCGACCAATATTATGGCCTGGTGTGCGACGCGGCGGGAAAACCGTACCACGATCTGGTGGTTCTACGCGCCAACCAGGAACACGGCATCCTCGCCGCCCGGCCCGGCAGCAATGCCAAGCTACCGGAGCTTCGCGTGGGCGATCGGGTGCGCATCTTCCCCAATCACGCCTGCGCCACCGCCGCCCAGCATGATTGCTATCATGTGCTGGACGAGCGCAATGACGTCACCGCGACCTGGCAGCGCTTTCGCGGTTGGTGATCTTCGATTGTCGCGGTTCCGGACGGAAAACTGGTGCGCTACCGGCTCCTGGAACCGCTTTAGCGCCGCGTTGCCGCCAAGCCGGCGCCCAGCGCCAGCAGCGTTCCGCCCAAGGCACGATCGAGCCACAAGCCCAACCGTGCATTGGTGCGAAGCTTTCGCGCGACATGGCTTGCGAACAGGATCAGCGGCGGCTCGATCAAACCCGCAATCGCGATCACCAAGAGGCCATGGACCAAAATCTGCAGCCAGACGGGACCCACGCCCATCACCACGAATTGGGGCAGGAAGGCGAGAAAGAAAATCGCTACCTTGGGATTGAGCAGATTGACCAGCATGCCTTGCGCGAAAACCCGGCGAAGCGGCGTCGCTTCGCCCGCCTGGGCGCCCGCCAAAGCGCCACCCTTCGAACGCAAGGCTTTAAGGCCAAGCCACAAAAGATAAGCCACGCCGACCCATTTCACGGCCGCGAACGCGCTGGCGGAGGCAGCTATCAAAGCCGAGAGCCCGGCAGCGGCGAAGGTGATGTGACCAAGCACCCCGGTCCAGATGCCGAACATGGCGGCAAGGCCATGCAGACGCCCGCCGCGCGCGGTGTGACTCAAAATGAAAGCCAGATCGGGTCCCGGCGCCAGATTGAGCAGCAGCGCCGCGCCGAAAAAAGTCGACCAATGCACAAAGCCGTAATGCAACATGCGCCATCTCCGTCAGCCAATTTTAGCTTGAGGTGCAGCCAGGCGGAGGGCGTGCGACTGTCAGAATCCACGTTTGTCGTCTTGGCGGCTTAGAAAGGCAGCGGCTGCAGGTCCGGCGGCAGCCAGGTGCGCCGCGCCTCCACGGAAAACAGGCGCTCCCGGCTCCAATGATTGAGCAGCCATTTGGAATCGCCCAACGAAGAATTCAGCAACACATCGAGAATCTCATGCAAGCTGCGGCCCGGCCAAGCCTCCAGTTGGTGGCGCGCTGCTGCCAAGGAGGCCCGGGTGATGGTTTCGTGATAACCGCCCGTATCCGTGTTGGGCGTGCCGGTCGCTTCGTTGAAGGCGCGGATCAGTCCCGGCATTTCGCTCTTCAGGTCCAGCGCCGGCTGGTGGCGCATCAGCCACAACGTCACCGCAAAATGGGCCGCATGGGTCCATTCCGGCTTGGGCAGTGAACGGTCCAGGAATTTGCGTCCCGCCCGCTCGATCTCTGCATCATTTGAGAATTGCCGCCCCATGGCGGCACCATAACCAAAAACCTCGCCGGGAAAAGTCGGCGGGACCGTTTACCGGACTTCAGGTGCCGGAATTGGAAGCGGTCTGTTGCTTCTTGTGCGCAGCCTTATGTTTGGCCTTGCGGTGAGTGGCGGCCCAATGTTTCGGCATCAAATGACGCTCCAGATAATCGATGCGCGCATTGGCGCGCGCCACGTTCGATTGTGCGCTGGAGGCCTTCTGGTCGGCGGCCTGCGCCGCGGTCATGGCAGCATTGCCGATACCGGCCGCTTCGTCGGCGCGCGCCTGGGCCGCGCCGGCATGGCTGTCGGCGGACGCGGCATGGCTGTCGGCATTGGCGGCTGCGCTTGCGGCAGCTCCGGCATGCTGGTCGGCGAGATTGGCCGAATTCTGCGCCTCTTCCACCGAATCACGGGTGGCACAACCGGCCAGAAGCAAGCCCAACGCGAGCACGAAAACGCCGCGCGGCATGGCAAGTGCTTGCATGAAATCTCCCTCCCTGAGAAACGGGAACAGAATTGGGCTCGGGCTCGATGGCGCAAATAAGGCGGGAACGCGCCGCAAGTTGGAACTTCGAGTCCCAAAAACAAACAGGTTACCGCGCGCGCCGCGCCGCAACCGCAGTCAGGAAGGCGGCATAGCTCCAGGCCAGATGCCGGGCCGAGGTCTGCATGCCATTGTTCTGATCGAACTGTTCGGAAAGATCGCCGCTTTCCGGCGTGAAAGCGCGCACCGTTTCCAGATAGGCATCGCCACGGTCCGGTTGGCCGTTGCGGTAGCAGAATTCCGCCGCGCCCAGGGTGGAGAAATAATAAGCGCCGCCGGAATAATATTTGTCCCCGGCATAGCGCCCCATCGCCGGCGCCCGGCCAAGCGGACGGCCACGATTGATCGCATAGATGGAATCGAAGAGCGTTTCGAGCCGCTCCAAGGTCGCGGCCCAGCGCGGCCCCCGCACAGGCGCGTGATTGGCCGCCAGAATCACAGCGATATCCAATAACTTTTCCGGCGCGCCGCCATCCACCCGGCGGGAGCGGAGATGCGCCTGCTCCTCCATCCAGAAATCGTCCAGCAGCGCCTCGATCACTGCGGCTTCGACGCGGCAGCGCTCCGCTTCTGCCGTATCGCCACGCGCCTCCAGCCAAGCGGCGCCTTCTTCCAGCGCCGCCGCTGAAACGCGCAGGGTATAGGCGTGCAGCCCGAACTCTTCCTCCCAGATATCGAAGCAAGGGTTGCGCGCATGCTTGAGCACAAAGGCAAGGTTTCGGCGGAGCAGGTCGGCGGCCTCGCCCTCCGCGCCCCATCGCATCAAGGTCAAGGCTTCGAGCGCCGGACCGTCATGCTGAGGCCGGGGCCAATCGGTGATGTCGAGTGTGCCGTCCGGATTGACACGCGTTTCGGCTGGAATAGCTTCGCCATGCGCGCTGGCGATATTCACCCGGAGGAAGCGGCGGAAATCAGGCGCCGCACGCGCTTCCCAGCCGGGCACGACGTCGCGGCCATCGAGGTTCGCGAGATGCAGGCTGAAGCGGACATAATCCTGGAACATCGCGTCGGCTTGCGGCAATTCTCGGCGCAACAGGCGAAGCGCGTCCATCACCACCGCGCTGTCGCGATACCAGTGAAAGAAATAGTCCGGCTCCGGGTCATAGGCGGCCAGCACGGGCGAGGCCACGATCGCGCCCGGCCTTGGGCGAATGACCTGATCGAAATGCGGCCGCGTCTTGACGATGTTTACCGGCGAGATGCTTTTGAGCATCATGGCCGCGGCATGATCCCGCTCCCGCGCAATCCAGCGCTCCAGATCACTCACGCTTCGGGGCCTTTAAAGCCAAGGCGCGCCAGGCCCCGCTGCACTTCCGGCGCCGCCATGAA
>Ga0134128_10003568_pt1 | contig 18996 bp, 17 predicted proteins | sample KB31754_FD_96462 | JGI IMG/M metagenome (GOLD analysis project Ga0134128, IMG submission 96462) | Terrestrial soil microbial communities with excess Nitrogen fertilizer from Kellogg Biological Station, Michigan, USA - KB3-175-4 | ecosystem: Environmental > Terrestrial > Soil > Unclassified ...
ACCCGCAACAAGACCAACACCATCGTGTATGCGCTCGCGCTCGGTTGGCCCGAGGAGCCGATCCTCATCCGCTCCCTCGGTACGGGGGCGGTGACGCGGCCGGGGGCCGTCGCTCATGTGGAGCTGTTGGGGAGTGAGGCGAGGCCACAATGGCAACAGACTGCCGACGGGCTACGGGTGGACGTGTCCAGGATCAGCCCAGCGTCGGATTTCGCAGCGGCGCTGCGCATCCGCCTTGCCGTCTAAAGCGCCGTGGTAGGTTTCGGGCTGAACGAGAGTGCGATCGCGCCGAGTACGGCAGCCAGTACCGAGCCGGCGAGGACTCCGATTTTGGCGACGGCGGAGTAGGCGTCGCTTTGAAACGCCTGATCGGCCATCAGCAGTGAAAGTGGGTCGCCGATTCCACAGAGAAGCCCGGCGCCCACGAAAGCCAACGCGGACGTGTCGCCCGGCAACCGGACGAGCCGCGCCTTCGCCGCAAGCCATGTCGTCAGAATCCACCCGGTGGGCTTGGCGAGCGCGAGACCGAGTGCGGTGCCGGCGAACACCGCCGGTGCATGCGGCGTATTGAAATCCGCATGGAGCGAGACACCGGCAGCGGTGAATGCAAACAAAGGGAGTACGAAGTAGGTAGACCAGGGCTCGACCGCGCTCTCCACTCTTTCCGCCGGAGAGAGCAGTCGTTCCGCCGCGGCCGACAGATTGCGGCTCGCCCAGTCCCAGACCGGCTCCTGCCTGAGTCCTCGCCGTGGATCGCCGGCGCGCTTGAGCTCATGCTCCGCGTGCTCGAGCTCCGCAAGCGCCGTGGCGGCCTGTGCGAGGAGGGGAGTTGCTTTCGGAGCCGGCCGCAGCGGCAGGAACGCAGCGAGAACGATACCGCTGAGCGCGCCACTCACCCCTGCGAAGTGCAGCGACAGCCACAGGCCGATCGTCGCAGTGACGTACGGCCAGACCGCATAGATGCGCCAGCGATTGAAGACCGCCATTGCGCCGATGGTGGCAGCGCTCAGGAGGAACCACTCCGGATCCAGAGTGTGTGGGTAGAAGACGGCGAGAATGAGGATTGCGATGACATCATCGGCGACGGCATACGTGGCTACGAACACCTTCAGACCGGCGGAAGCGCGAGCACCGAATAGCGCAAGGACGGCGAGGGTAAAGGCGATGCCCGTATCGGCAGGAATGGACCATCCGGCGGCGGTCGGTCCCGCGTTGAGCGCTCGATAAAACAGGGCCGGCGCAATGACCGCGCCCAGTGCCGCGAGAACCGGCGCGGCCGCGGCACGCCGGTCCGCAAGCGAGCCGCCGGCCAGCTCGCGGCGGATCTCGAGCCCGAGAATGAGAAAGAAGATCGCGAGCAGTCCCTCGGCGCACCAGCTTGCGATGCTCAAGGAGAGCAGGCCCTCCGGCGCGGCCACCCCGAACTGAGCGCTCACGAGTCGCCGATAGAAGGGCGCCAGCGGCGTGTTGGCGCACACCACGGCAGCGGCTCCTGCGGCCAACAGCACCAGGCCCGCCGAGGTCGGCAGGTTCGCGAAGGCCCGTGCCGTACGTTGCACTCGGGCGCCGACCGGCTGCTCGAGCGCCTCGAGCATGGAGTGAAAATCCCAGGCACCGTCATAGCGCACGCCATCGATGAAGATGGTCGGCGTTCCCGTCACTCCATTGCGCCGCCCGTCGGCGAGGTCCTCATCGACACGCTGCCGCAGCGCGGGCTCGCGGCGGTCCCGCTCGAAACGGTGCATGTCGAGACCGAGCGAGGCTGCAATCTCGAGCAGGGTGCTCTCATCGATTGGCGGCTCGCGACCGTAGAGCGCATCGTGCATCTCCCAGTAGCGGCCCTGGCGGCCGGCGGCTTCCGCACCGATCGACAGGAGCTCCGCGCCGGGATGGGCGCGCTCATTCGGAAAATGCCTGAACACGTAGACCATGCGCTCGGCGAGCGCGGCCCGCAGTCGATCGAGCACGAGCCGCAGACGACGGCAATAGGGGCAGAGAAAATCACCGTAGATGAGGATCGTCAGCGGCCGCTCGCCCGCCTCGCCGCCGCGGATATGGTCGCGTCGTGGATCGACCGGCCGAAGGAGGCGGCGCTCGCGACCTGGTGTGCTCATGCGGGGGATCTTAGCCGGTCACACCCTCCGCGGAAGAGAGGTTTGCGAGAACGCGCTCGAACTCTTCCGGTGTTACGGGCTTGAGCAGATGTGCAACGATTCCGGCCGCGCGGGTCCTGGCTCGATCCGAGGGTTGTCCCCAGCCCGTCACGGCAACGATGGTGGTGCCCCGAAGCTCCGGCATCGCGCGAATGCGCGTCGCGGCCTCCACGCCATCGATGCCCGGCAGGCCGATGTCCATGAAAATGAGCAGCGGCCGGAAGGTCTGCGCCTTCTCGATCGCTTCCTCGCCGGTGCCGGCAGTCAGAACCGAGTAGCCCTTGAGGCGAAGCAGATCCTCGAGCGATGTGGCCGCATCGCTGTTGTCATCGACGACCATGATCCGTGCGCCCTCGCGGCAGGGCGTTTCGCGGGCAGCACGCCCGCGGGCCGGGGTATCGAGCTCCTCGGTCGGGGACACCTCTGCTCGTGCCAGGGGCAGACGTACCGTGAAGGTACTCCCCAGGCCGAGCCCGGCACTCGTGGCGCGGATCGTGCCGCCATGCATCTGTACGATCGTCCGTACCAGAGCGAGCCCTATCCCCAGTCCGCCGCCGGCGCGCGGCTGCTGCAGCTTCACCTGGGAGAACATCTCGAAGACCTGCTCCAGCGCGCTCGGCGGGATGCCGATGCCGTTGTCGGTCACTGCGACGACAGCCTCATTGCCCTCGTGGCGTACAGTGATGCGGATGCGGCCGCCGGCGTCCGTGTACTTGGCGCTGTTGTGGATCAGGTTGGTGACAACCTGGGTCAGACGGTCCGCATCGCCGTCCACCATGAGATCGTGATCGCGCACCTCCGTCGTGAGGGTATGGCCATGCGCTTCGAGCGCGGTTCGGGTGCTCTCGACTGCACGCCCCACAACATCCCGGAGCGACACGGTTTGAATCCGCAATTGCAGCTTGCCGTGAGTCATGCGACCCACATCCAGCAGGTCGTCCACGAGGCGCACCAGGTGGTTGAGCTGCCTTTCCATGATCCCAAGCGTGCGGTGCGCGATCGGATCGTCAGAGCCGCAAAGCTTCAGGAGCGAGAGGCCGTTGGCAATCGGAGCCAGGGGATTGCGCAGCTCGTGAGAAAGGAGCGCCAGGAATTCATCCTTGCGACGATCGGTCTCGCGCAGGGCCTCCTCGATCTGCCGCCGCTCGGTCACATCCTGGACGACGCCGACGAGGCGAACGATGCCGGGCTGATGCGCGGACTCGCAGCTGCCGTTGATCTCGAGATATCGCCACGACTCTGCCCCGCGGTGGATGCGAAAGATACCGCGCAGAGGCTCCCGCGAGCGCATGCTCCGCAGCAGCATGCGCCGCAACACCCGCCTGTCGTCGGGCTGCATCATCTCCCGCAGAAAGTGAGAGCCGGTGAGCGGCACCGTCTGCGACAGGCTCAATATGTCGCGGGGCGGCACGTTCTCGAACGTGATGCGGTCGCTGCGCGAATCCCAGGCGAAGACTGCGAGGCCGGCGACCCGCGTGGAGAGGCTCAATCGCCACTCCCGCCCCTCGAGCTTGGTGAGCACGGCCTGCAGCTTTTCTTCCGCGCGCCGGCGATCACTCACGTCGCGGAAATACACGGCGAGGCCTTGCCCCGTCGGAAAGACACGGAGGTCCACCCATCGTCCGGTGAGGACCGATTTTATCTCGAAGGCGGCCGAAGACTGCGTCCGCAGCACCTGCTCGTACTGCTCCTGGATCTGGGTGCCGGCGGCGGCAGGGAAGACCTCCCAGATGGAGTGGCCCAGCAGCTCCTCGCGGGCTTTACCGTAGTAATCGAGCGCCCGTTGGTTGACATAGGTAAAGCGCCAGTCCCGGTCGAGCGCGAAGAACGCATCGGTGATGCTCTCGAGGAGCCCGGCCCGATCCGCATGGACTCGCCGCTCGGCCTCCTCCGAGGCCTCACGCCGCATCGCCTCTGCCCGCTGCCGCGCAGAGTGGATCATCGAGCCGATCAGCGCCCGCAGCTCGCGCTCGCTGTAGGGCTTGGCGAGATAGCCGTCGGCGCCCTCCCGGAAGCTTTGCACTCGGCGGTCCTCGGGTGCGTGTCCCGAAATGAGGAGGACCGGTATGGACTGAGTGCTCGGCGCGCCGCGCAAGGTCTTGACGAGCTCCACGCCGTCCATCCCCGGCATCACGATATCCGTAACGATGATGTCGGGTTTGGCGCGTAACACGGCCTTGAGGGCTTCGTTGCCATTCCCTGCCGTGTCGACGCAGTACTCATCGGACAGCAGCTCGCTCACGTGGATACGAAGTGTCGGCTCGTCCTCGACGAAGAGAATGCGTGGCTTTCTGGGTGGCGTCGAGCCTTTCGGCGAAGCAGTCATGACTCTCGTTCCGGCCAGGCCGTATTGTGACGCCCGCACCAGGGGTTTGTCAGCGGACGATGGAATATCGTGCCGTCCGCTCGGTGGGTACGATTTATGCACACGCCCGCGCGCGGCGGGCGGATCCGATATTGCGCCAAAAGCGGCCAAATAGCCTCATGGATCCCTACGGCCATCCGGTAATCTTCCGGCTATGGGACGGCAACCTGCGATCCGTGTGCTGCTGGTACTGACTGTAGCGATCACGGTAGCCATGGCAAACGCAGCGGCGCAGGACTGGCCGATGTTTGGTGGCAACGTCCAAAGCACGAGCGCCAATCCGCGGCCGACCGGGATCACCGCAGCCAACGTTCGCCAGCTCAGGCATCGGACCGTGGCGCTGGATGGCCTGGTGGACGCAAGCGCGATTTATCTGCATGGGGTCACAGTCAGTGGCGCTAAGCATGACGCCATCTTCGTAACCACCAGCTACGGCAAGACCATAGCCATTGATGCGGACAGCGGGGATGCGCTCTGGGAGTACACCCCTGCGGGCTATCGGGACCTGGCAGGCACGCGCCAGTTCACCACCTCGACCCCTGTAGCCGATCCCGACTCCCAATCCATCTACGCGGCTTCGCCTGACGGATACATCGAAAAGCTGGCAGTCAGTGATGGGCGGCTCCTCTGGCACACGGCCATCACCGAGCTGCCGCGGCGGGAGAAGATGGACTCGCCGCTCAAGTTTTTTCGCGGTCATCTGATCGCCGTCACGGGAGGGTACATCGGCGACCGTCCTCCCTATCAGGGACATGTGGCCATACTCGATGGCGCCTCTGGCAGGCTCCTTCGCGTATGGAACTCGCAATGCAGCAATCGCGCCGAGCTGATGCAGCCGAGCTCCTGCCCGCAAACCCAGTCGGCCATCTGGGGTCGCGCAGGCGCCGTGATCGATCCTGAGGACGGCCGGATCTTCATCGCCACCGGCAATGGCGACTGGAACGGGACCACTGACTGGGGCGATGCGGTCGTCGAGCTCGACTCGGATGCTATGCAGGTCCTCGGTAACTACACGCCGAGCAACACCGCGGATCTCAATGATGATGATCTCGACCTGGGCTCCACATCACCCGTTCTGCTCGATGGCAACCTGCTCGCTCAGGGGGGCAAGGACGGCAAGATCCGGCTGCTCGATCGGCAGGAGCTCGCCGGTACGCGGGCGCACAGAGGCCACGAGAGGCAGATCGTTGCCACACCCAGTGGTACCGACCTATTCACCCAGCCGGCAGTGTGGCGGCACGGCAATGAGACCTGGATGTTCGCGGCGGACAACGGCGGTACCGCGGCCTGGCGGGTCGAGAGTGGAATGCTCCGTCAGATATGGCGCAACGGCGTAGGTGGGACGAGCCCACTCGAGGCCGACGGTCTGTTGTTCGTCTATGCGCCGCATGGTGGCCTCAATGTGTATGAGGCATCTTCCGGCAAGCGCCTCGCGACGCTGCCCTGCGGGCGGGGCCACTGGAACAGCCCCATCGTGGTCGACGGCAGGATCATTCTGCCGGAGGGTGATGCCAACAGTGAAGCTGTCCATGGAGTGCTGGACATTTGGGCATTGCCCGCCAGCTAGCCGCTCACGTGATGGTCGCGGTTATCTCGTCCTGAAGCAGGGCGAAGGGTCTGGCAGAATCCGCTTTCGGGTCCGCGACCGAGACCGCGGGAAGCTTGTCGGATGGCACATGAATATAACAACCAAGATGCTCGCGCTCCTTACTTTGCTTCTGTGCCTGCCGGCGCTTGCGGACGCTGCGAAGGCCACTTCGCCCAAGGGTAAGGACACACCATCCTTCGCGCAGATACTCTCCGAGTCCAAGGGCTCGGAGTGGCGCCGGCCGGAGCCGGAAAACCTGCTGGTGATGCGTCTTCCGGCAGGGCGCCTCGTTATGGAGCTTGCCCCGGACTACGCACCCCTGCACGTGGCGAACATCAGGACCCTGGTCAGGGAGCGCTACTTCGACGGTCTGGCGATCGTGCGGGTGCAGGACAATTTCGTCGCTCAATGGGATGATCCGCAGGGGGATGACGGCGGCGATAAACGGAAGATGCGGTCCCTCGGAAGCGCCAAGACCACTCTGCCTCCGGAGTTCACCCGGTCCATTGCCTCCTCGCTCCCCTGGGTGAGGCTTCCGGATGGCGATGTCTACGCTCCCGAAGTAGGGTTCGCGGGTGACTTCCCCGCAGCGCGCGATCCGGCCGCCAATGAAACCTGGCTGGTCCACTGCTATGGGACTCTGGCCATCTCCCGGGACAACCCGCCGGACTCCGGTAACGGGAGCGGCCTCTACGTCGCGATCGGCCAGCCGCCCCGGCGGCTCGATCGGAATCTGACCATCGTCGGGCGGGTCGTCGAAGGCATCGAGCAGCTTTCCGCTCTTCCTCGCGGACACGGTCCGCTCGGCTTTTACGCGGACCCGAAGCATCGCACGCCCATCCTGGACATCCGGGTCGCCGCCGACCTGCAGCCGGCGCAGCAACCCAACATCGAGATCCTCCGGACCAACAGTCCCACGTTCCAGAGACTGCTCGATGCCTTCCGTAACCGGCATGACGCGTTCTATGCGACGTCCCCGGGGAAGGTCGATATCTGCGCCGTGGCAGCGCCCGTGCGTGATGTAGCCCACCCCTGAACACTGATCGGCAGAGCCAGAGCCAACCATGCCCCACTCCATTGCGCGTGCCAACCTGACTCCGGTCGGGATGGCATTTCTGTTCTGCCTGAGCAGCGTCGGGAGCCTCCCAGGCGCACGGGCAGCGACGCCGCCAACCCCACCCATGGCGCACGCGCTGCCGAGCTGGGCGAGCCCGCCTGAGCGCCTGGTAAATCCCCCTGCATCGGCGAGCCTTTCACCTGATGGGCTGCGCGCGGTATGGCCCTCGGCCGATCGGCGTAGCCTCCTGAGCGCAACGCGCCGGGGACGCTCCGACGAGTGGGCGGCACCGGATCGGCTGCTCTCGACACGCGGCGCGATCGGGAAGGTCGTTATCTCGCCAGACGGGCGGCGCGTTGCCTTCGAAGACACGCGCACGTGGCTCGACAACGGGAGCGCGGCCGACAGGTGGCAGTTCATCGGCGTCTACGACCTCGGGACACAGCAGCTCGGCTACGTGGATCCGGCCTTCGACCTGGATTCCGACCCTCGCTGGTCCGCGGACAGCATGCAAATTACCTTCACGCGCAGCATCGATGGCCTGAAGTCGAGCGAGCTGACGCGCGCGGCTCCCGTCCCGGCGACGGACGCCTGGCAGCCGCCGCCGTTACGGCCGTCGGAGCGCTTCACGATGGCTGCGATCCTCGCAGCGCCTTATATCGACCCGCCGACACCTTCGGCTGACGGGCTCTCGCTCGCCTACACGACGCGTGAGGCAGAGAGCCGCAACGTCTATTTCCTGCGCGTCGGGGAGAAGGCGCGTCGTCTAGTCAACTACGCGGACGATGACGGACGCGAGTTGTCAGCGTTGGCGGTCTCGAAGCATGGAGGCGCCGTCGCGTATGTCCGCGGTGGTCGTGTGAACCGCCATGGGGATTCGCCGAACCCTCGCTCCGTTCTCGACCTGCCGCAACAACAGGTATGGATCATCGGGACTGACCACGACGCGCCACGCCTCCTGGGTGTCGGCAACGAGCCGATCTTTACGCCCGACGACCACTTCATTCTGTGGCGCGCAAACGGAATGGTGATGGCGGCTGCGCTCAACTGGTCGAATCATCGGCTGCTCGGCGTCGGCGAGCCGGTGCCGTTCCTCTTCGGGCTTCACGTCGGCATGCGCTTCTCGCCGGATGGGAAGAAGGTCGCGTACGAACGCGGCGATGCAATCGAAGTCCGCGACCTCGCAGCGCGCACGACAGTCGTGATTCCGCATGGACACGATGTCGATCGCGGGCCGGTGTGGTCGCCCGATAGCCGGCGGCTCGCCTTCCGCCGGGAGCCGAGCGATTCACCCGGCCTCGAGCGCAACTGGTGCGGTGGCGGAGAGCGCTACTGCGGGCCCATGCGCTCGAAGCAGCCGTGGGCGCTCTGGAGCGTCGCACTGTCCGACCTCGTGCCGCATCGGATCTGGCAGGCGAGCGCGGGGGTCGGCTCGGTCTACTACCCGCTCGATCAGAGCTACAGTCCGGGAGAGTTCGGCGATGAGCTGTTTTGGTCTGCCGACGATCGCATTGCGTTCGTCTGGGAGGGAGACGGCTGGCGCCACCTGTATGAAGTGCCCGCCTCAGGAGGCGAGGCGAAGCTGCTCACACCGGGCGATGGTGAGGTCGAGACGGCCGCGATTTCGCCGGACCGCACGCGGATCTTCTATGCCACCAACATAGGCGACCTCGGGCGGCGCCATATTTCGAGCGTTGCCTTCGATGGCTCCGCCGCCAGAGCAGTCACGAGCGGCGAGAAGAGCCAGTGGTCCCCCATCCCGCTTGCTGGCGGGCGGCTCGCCTACCTCGGTGCGGGCTGGGCCGACCCGGCGCAGCTGCACGTGCGGGAGGCGACCGGCTCGACGTATGAAGCGGGTCTCCCGCGAGCTCCGGCTTCCTTCCCCGGGAAGCTCCTCGTCAAACCCGAGCTCGTCGAGTTCCCCGCCTCCGACGGCCAAAAGGCCTTTGGACAGTTGTTCGTGCCGCAGAAGCCGAACGGCTGCGCGATCATCTTCTCGCACGGCGGGATCCGACGTCAGATGCTACCCGGCTTTCACTACATGGAGGCCTACCACAACCTCTATGTGATGAACCAATACCTGGCGAGCCGCGGCTGCGTCGTACTCTCGGTCGAGTACCGCAGCAGTATCATGCGCGGCGAGGCATTCCGGAACGCGCCAGGCTGGGGATTCACCGCCAACTCGGAGATCCGCGACTTCGTCGGGGCGGCTCATTACCTGATGGCGCGGAAAGACGTCGATGCCAAGCGCGGCCTCGGCATCTATGGCCTTTCTTGGGGTGGCTACATGACCGCCGAGGCACTGGCCCTGCACTCCGATCTGTTCAAAGTCGGATTCGACATGGCCGGGGTCCATACCGCTCCTGATCCGGCCGGCTTCGCGCATTCGGCCGTCGGCCAGCTCGATACCCTGACTTCGCCCCTCCTGCTCATGCAGGGTGACGACGATATGAACGTCAACTTCGATGATGGAATCGTGCTCGCGCGCGCGATGCAGATGCGCCGGCCGCAGGTCGAGTTCCTGCAACACGCCGTGCCCGGGCAGACGCACGAGATCTCCCTGACCTACCGGCGTCTCGTGCAGGTGTACTCGGAAGGCAGTGAGTTCCTTCTGAGCCATTTGGGCGTTCGGTGACGGCAGCAATCGGCTCCGAACATCACGAAGGTGCTCGCATGAGGCCGTCCCGCAAGACCAGGGTCGCACTTAGCGTGAGCGGCCTGTTGTGCAACATCATCGGTGCAGCGCTCCTGCTGTCGCTCTCGCCGAGCGTGTCGGGGACTTACACGATCCCCCAAGCCACGCTCTTCATCGTTTGGCACCGATCCGTCGGCTTCTACGCCTGCATCGCCGCGCTCTTCCTGGGGTTCCTGCTACAGCTGATCGCTGCCCTGAGGGAATAGCCCTCTTTGCGCCGGACACGCCCGGTTCACGAGTGGTCGGCACATTTCCCGAAAAGTGGCTCTTTAGCTGAGCCTCGTATCTGGCGAAAGTCAGCGTTCAGAAGTGAGGCGAGGCTGAGACGATGGACAAAAACGAGGCGTCTGCGGGACGCAGAAGACATGCCGATCGAGCGGAGCGTAGGAGATTCGTTGCGTTGCGCAGCGTGCCGCGGCGGGCTCTTCTCGTGGGTGCGGCCATTAGCGCGCTTTGTCTCGTGTCGGAGCCAACGTTCGCCGGCAACGTTGCGACTATGCCGATTGATCGCGGCGGACAGCACGATTTCGACTTCACCGTGGGAACGTGGAGCCTCCATATCTTGCGGCTCGCAAATCCCCTCACGGGCTCCAAGACCTGGATCACCATGGCGGGAACGAAGGTAGTCAGACCGATTTGGGATGGCCGCGCGCAGCTCGAGCAGGTCGAGGCCGATGGGCCGAAGGGCCACTTCGAGAGTATGGGCTTGATGCTCTACAGCCCCAAATCCCGCCAGTGGAGCGTGAATTTCGCCAATGGCGCCGAGGGGACGCTGAGCCCAGCGGCCTTTGGGGAGTTTCGAGGCGGCCGGGGCGAATTCTTCAATTCTGATGGCTACAACGGGCGCACCATTGCGGTGCGCTATACCTGGTCGGATATCACGCCAACGACGCATCATTTCGAGCAGGCCTTCTCCGATGACGGCGGCAAGTCCTGGGAACCCAATTTGAGAGTGACGTTGACGCGCGCTAGCGGCGTCATTCGCCCGAATATTCCGCCTGTGAGCGCGACGAGCGCTGGTCAGCACGATTTCGATTGGCAGCTTGGCCACTGGAGCGTGCACATGCGCCGGCTGCAGCGTCCGCTCACCGGCTCGAGCAGTTGGACCGAGCTCGACGGCAAGGTCATCGTGCGTCCCATCTGGGGTGGCCGCGCGAATATTGCCGAGATCACCTCGCAGGGTCCCTCGGGGAAACTGGAGTTCCTCTCACTTCGCCTGTTCGACCCGCAGGCCCATCAGTGGAGCCTCAACTTCGCAAGCGACGACGGCGGTGTGCTGAGCACACCGATGGTCGGTCAATTCAAGGATGGTCGCGGCGAGTTCTACGACTACGAGCCCATCAACGGGCGCATGACCTGGGTCAGGTTCCGCTTCGACGACATCAAGGGTGGCTCGAATCGCGACGAGCAGGCCTTCTCCGTGGATGGGGAGCGCACCTGGGAGACCAATTGGATCAATACCTCGACGCGCGTCCAGCCCATCCCGCAGGCGAGCCGTTGAGGCTCATCGGCGTGTCGGCCTTCTGCGATCCCGATCGGGGTCGGGCCCGCGGAAGGCCGGCCGATGCGCTGCGCCTCAGCGACTGCTCGTCATGGAGCCAGATGCCATCTGTCCGCTCTTCTTGCCTTTCTTGTCCATCTTCTTCATGTGATCTGACTTCATGTGCGCGGCCGACTTCATCGGCTTGCCGGACATGGCGTGGTGTTTCTTCGATGTCATGGCGCCCGCCTTGGCATCATGAGTCATCGAGCTCATTGCGCCGCCCGACATGTGATCGCTCGAGCTCATGGCGCCGGTCGAGGCCGATTGCGCGAAGGCGTAACCGCTGATGAGAGTGCCGGCGAGAGTGGCGAGCGTGAGCGATCGGAAGGTCTTGGTCATGGGTATCTCCTGAGTTGAGGTTAGGGCAGGTCTGTCGCGTGTACTAGATGCCGGCATACCAGTCGTAGCCGAGGTCTTCCCAGTAGCCGCCATGTCCGCCCGCGATTGCGCCGAAGCTGTTGACGAGCTGAATGCGCCGGATGTATTTCGCCTGTTTGTAGCCGAGCTGACGCTCGACGCGCAGCCGCAGCGGCGCGCCGTGTGGGACATCGAGCGGTTTCCCGTTCATGGCGTAGGCGATGAGAGTCTGCGGATGCATCGCATCCTCGAGGGCGATGCTTTCGTAATACTGCCCCGGACGCTGCTCGCCGCCTTTCGAGGGCTCGCCATCGAGATTGTCGGCGCAGTAGAGCACGACGAACCTGGCGCTCGGCCGGACGTCGGCTGCATGCAGCAACAAGGCGAGCGGAACGCCGGTCCAGCCGCCGATGGCGCTCCACCCCTCGACGCAATCGTGACGGGTGATCTGGCTCCGGGAGGGAAGCCGCCGCAGCTCGGCGACGCTCAGGGTGAGCGGATGCGCAACCAATCCATCGATTTGCAGCTGCCAGTTCGCGAAGCGCTCCGCGACCTGGCGGTCGTACCACTCGCCTCCCGGATTGTAGGTCCCGTTGGCCTTGAAGTGGGAGGATATGTCGGAAGGCCCGAACTCCTGCGCCATCGCGCCCCGCCCGAGCAGGAGGCGCTGAGTGGAGCGGGTCCAGGCTTGAGCCGCCGCGAGCACCCGCTGGAAGCTGGCACTCTCGGTAAGGGCATCGGCTTGTAGAATTTTGCTGCAGCCGCTGAGCAGCAGACCGCCGCCTGCGAGCCCTCCGATGAGCGCCTGGCGTCGCGTGATGATCGTCATGTCAGGGGCGCCCCCGCGGAACGGTGTAGCGACCCGTGATCATCGATCGAACCTCATTGATCGCGCCGGCGAGCACGACTTCGGTGAGGTGGACGGCAATGAAGAGCACGATCGAGGAGGCAAAGAGGAAGTGCAGGGTCCGTGCCGACTGCCGCCCGCCCAGCGCCCTCACCAGCCAGGGAGCAAACGCATCGAGCCCGGGTGACATTGCGAGCCCGGTCACGACCATGCCGAAGACCAGAGTCAGGAGTCCCAGGTAGGCGAGCCGCTGCAGGACGTTGTAGCGCTTGGCGGCCTCACCGGTCGGATGTCTGAGCGCAAGGTGATCGCGAATCGAGCGCGGAATGGCGCGCAGATCGGCCCTCGTCGGCCAAAGATCCCGCTGGATGTGCCGGCTCGCGAAGCTCCAGAGCAGGTATACCGCAGCGTTCGCCACCAGGACCCAGGCGAAGAAGAAGTGCCAGTGCCGCGCATCCGCGAGGTCGGTATAGCTCGGGATGGTGAGCCAATCGGGCCAGGCGTGTAGCGTGATGAAGGGCGGATCGAAGTCGCTGCCTTTTTGACCCCAGTAAAGTCGGGGGTGGGCGTTGAGGATGTTGAGGCCGCTGCCCACCAGGATGAAGAGAGTCAGCGCATTGATCCAGTGGGTCACCCGCACGGGCCAGGCGTGCCTGTGGATGACTTCCCGGGCGGGCTCGACGCGGGCGTCGCGCCGCTTTGCCGCGAGTGCTCCCGCAGTACGCTCGATCAGCATCGGTTTGCCTCAGTCTCGACATGGGCCGCGAGGGAGGGCCCACTTGCGATCTGATTTCGCGAACCGAGGCGGGTTGTTACAGCCAGCGCCGAGGGATTTGATTTACCAGCGCAGCAATCGCGCGCCCAGCGCTGCTCCGAGGGCGGTAGCGGCTGCAATGCCCAGCGTATACCACGTGGCTACGAAGGCGGCCGCCTGCTCTGGGCAGTGCAGTCCGTAGAAGGTCGCCGCCAGTGCACCAGCTGCCAGCCCGGCGGCAGCACCCGCCACGGCAGGCCGTGTCGGCGCGAGCGCGCGCAGGGCAACGACCTCACAGCCATAGATCGGCAGCGCCAGCAGCAGGATGAGCGGTGAGCAGATTTTCCACGTGTGGCCCAACCAAAGGTCGAGGCGGGTGGCGGATGAGGCTGCGAGGATCTGGCCGGCGCCGAGGCCGATCATGGCCAGAATGATGAGCAGTGCCACTGCAGGCGCGATTCCCGGCCGCCTACCCGGCACGGCCAGGCGCCTGACGGTGATCGCAGCCGCCACGGTGAGTAGGCCCGTATAACTCGCCTTCATCCAGAACCACGGCTGCCTGGCAGCCGCCTCGAGGGGCTGGCAATGCAAGCCCAGCACCACGAGCGCGAGTGTCACCGCGCCACCGACGGCGAGGCCCATCAGCAGCTTGCGGGTCGCGGCCCCCGCCGGCGTCATCCGGACATCGCGTGCGAGCAATGCTATTAAGTCAACCGTTCTCATCGTGCCAGGCTCGATTCAACCATTTCAGAGTCCGGTGCAACATGACGCGCGCCGATACCGCGGTCACGCCACGCTTCCTAGCTGCTTCTTCGATCGAGAGGCCCTGAAGTTTCACGTCTTCCAGGAGAGTCCGCTGCCGGTCGGGCAGCCGCTCGAGCAATCGGTCGAGGTCCGTCTGCACCACACGCTCTTCGCTGTCATCCGCGGCGAATAGCACCCCGGCATCCTCGAGCGGAACGTGGACGCGCCGATGCCGGCGGCGCAAGTGATCGATGAGCTTGTAGCGTGCGACCGCGTACGCCCAGGGCGTGAAGGGCAGGGCGCGGTCATAGGTGTCCCGCTTCAAATGCACCGCAAGGAGTGTCTCCTGGACCAGATCCTCGACCTCAGAGGCTCCGGTCCCGATACGGCGGGCGAAGTAGCTGCGCAAATATCCGCCGAGCGCGCTCAGGAGCTGCCGATGCGCATCGGCGTCGCCAGCCAGGCTGCGGTTCATCAGCGGCCGGAGGCGCTCTTCGATGTCGACTTTCGGCTCCACTGTGCTCGGCTCTATGCCCCTGGGCCAGCGGCGCATTGTAGAGCGGTGGAGGGAGAAATGACAAAGCGGGCCACGGGATGGGCCGCGACTGACAGCGCCATGCTGTAACACTTGCGCCTGCACCAGCGTACTCGGTCGGGTATGAAGACCCTTTTCGAGCTCTGCAGCCGTCCGATCGCTTCGCTGCGACCAGAATGGTGGGCGCTTCCCCTGCGCCTCATCGTCGGCTATGGCTTCATGGAGCACGGGATCGCAAAGCTCGCGCGCGGACCTCAATCCTTCACGGCGATCCTGCATGGGCTGCATCTGCCGGCCGCCCCGCTACTCGCCTGGGCGACCATCTTCATCGAGCTCATGGGCGGGCTCGCGGTCTTGATCGGCGCCTTCGTGCCGCTCGCCAGCGTCCCAATGGTCCTCGTCCTCCTCGTTGCGATCGTCACCGTTCACCTTCCCAACGGCTTCAGCTCCATCAAGCTCGAATCAGTGACCCGCGCGGGCGCGCATTTCGGTCAGCCCGGCTACGAGACGGATCTTCTTTATCTCGCCTGCCTCGTCGCCCTCGTGCTCGGCGGCAACGGGCCGTTCGCACTCGATGCGAGGCTGGCGCGCCGCAGAGAGCGAAATGAAGCCTTTGAAAGCACGCGGTGACCCGACCTCGCAAAGCCATCCCGACCTCAAACCAACAACTCACACGACGGAGATCACCATGTCATCCCGAAACTCGAGTCGATTCATCGCCGGGCGGGCCGCGGGCGCGCTCGCCATGACGCTGCTCGCGAGCACTCTGGCGCTCGCCGGCGAGCAGGGCGACTCGGAGCGCAGCGCGCTCGTGCTCACGAGCACCAATGATCCGAGCGGCAATCGGGTCGCGGTGTTTCAATTGGAGACCGGTGGTCAACCGACGCTTTCGCTCGTGCAGACGCTGGCCACCGGCGGCAAGGGCGGTGCGAGCGGCAACGCGGGGATTCTCCAGGTCGAGGGCGACCTGGGTGCGGTAGCGAACTACGGCTCGAACAGCATCAGCCAGCTCGTCAGGGCAGGGGACTTCGTTTACGTGAGACGCCAGATCACACTCGCGCCAGGCTGCCTCAAGCCGGACTCGATCGCCCTGGCTCACGGGCAGCTCTTCGTCGCTGGGGCCGCATGTGTCGAAAGCCATGAGTGGCCGTCTGGCACGCTCGACGGCGCGCCAGTCCCGCTCGCGGATCCCTCGGCGGCGCAGATCTCGGTCGGCAGGACCTGGGGAGCGGTCACGATGACCTCGGGGACGCTTTTGCAGGTAGGCCTAACGCGCTGGGGCGCACTCAGTGGGGCGGCTGCGCCGATCCCGCTGCCGAGCACGGCGAACAATACGCCGCTCGGTGAAGCCTTCTGGGGTGATATCCTCGGGTTCACTCCCGCTCACAGCCCAGACAGCTTCGCGATCGTCGATGCGCAGCGCAATGTTCATCCGATCGCCGGACCCACACCTTCCTTTCCCGCTAATGCGCCCTGCTGGGTGGCCAAGGGACCCGGGAACGTCTGGTATACCGCCAATAGCCCGGGCCACGCCATCTCGATCTTCTTCAGCGACAGCAAGGGCGGTGTGTTTTACAAGTCGGTACCGTTGCCCGGGGCGCCCACTGACATCACAGTCTCCGCCAACGGCAAATGGCTGGCCGTCATCTACGCAGCGAGCGGCAGCGCCTATGTGTCTGTGTTTGCCATCGATCGCTATGGTGATCTCTCGCCGGAAGCGACCTCCGAACCGATCGGGGTCGCGGGCTTCAGCGGAGTCGCAATCAGCCAGTGACTCCGATATCGGAGCACTGCCCATGAGGTTTGCATATGAGTAACCATTTCCCAATGCGGGGCATAGCGGCTGCCGTAACTGCGGTGCTCACCGCAGCCGTTCTGGTCGGCATCGGTCATCAGGGAGCGCAGGCGGCCGAGTTGCAGGTTGCCGCGCCGCCGCCTGCCATCGATGAGCCGCTCGCGAGAACCTCGGGCTCGGAGACGGCGATCCTATCGGGCGGATGCTTTTGGGGCATGCAGCTCGTCTTTCAGCATGTGCAGGGCGTCCGCGAAGTGCTCTCTGGCTATACGGGCGGCGCGGCGCGAACGGCCAACTATGAGGAGGTGAGCACCGGCACGACGGGGCACGCTGAATCGATCGAGATCAAGTTTGATCCGCACGTCGTCAGCTACGGCACGCTGCTGCGGATCTATTTTTCCGTAGCCACGGATCCTACCGAGCTCGATCATCAAGGTCCGGACGAGGGTACGCAATATCGCGGTGAGATCTGGCCCGTGAACGGCTCCCAGCGACGTGTTGCCGAGTCGTATGTCAGTCAGCTGGCGGCGGCCCATACCTTTCGGGCGCAGATCGTGACCCGTATCGACAATGCCATGCCGTTTTACCCCGCGGAGTCCTACCATCAGAACTTCGCCACCGCCCACCCATACAATCCTTACATCATGGCGTTCGATGCGCCCAAGGCCGCGGCGTTGGCGAAGGTGTTCTCGAGCCTCTATATGGCTCGCCCTACGCTCGTGCCCGCCTCGGTAGCCAGCCTCCGATGAGGGTCGTCGGCCGCTTCACTCCGATTTCAGAAACTGCGCTACGTGCTCGTTGATGAACTTCCCATCCTCGGGGGAAGCCCCCGCCCCCGCGGGGTGTCCCCACAACGACGGTATCGGCAGCAGCTGGCAATGCGGGATGAAGGCAGCTTCGTAGCGCGCGTCGGTCAGCGGGAAATACAGGTCGGTGGCGGAGGGCATGTACAGCACCGGCACCTTGATGGAACGCAGGGCGGCTTCCACATTGCCGCCGAAAGGTGGAGTGTTACCGACGTCGTTGCTTTCCCAGGTGCGCATCTGCAGGATGAGATTGTTGGCGTCCGCGCCAGGTATGAAGTGCGTTCTGAAATGCTCGATGACCTGGGGCAGGGTGCTCCCGAGGGAGGGATCGGAGCGCCAAAGCTCACGCCGCCACCATTCCTGCGAGAAGAGCCACGCTGTCCAGACCAGGGAGAATGCCTGGATGCCCTTCGCCGGCTCGACCTTGTAGTCGCCGCCGGCAAAGGCGGGGTCGGTCGTCAGAGCCGTGATCTGGCTTTCCAGACGGACGATCCCATGGCCGTAGGTCTTTGCCGTGCCCGACGTGGCGACGATGCGGTCCATGAAATCCGGATAGCTGACTGCCCATTGGAAGGCCTGCTGGGCTCCCATTGAGAAGCCGATGACCGCACGCAGATGATGGACGTGTAGCTCCTCCGTGAGGAGCTCGTGTACCGCCTTGACGTTGTCGCGGATGGTCATGACCGGGAAGCGGGGTCCTGAGAAGGGCTCCGGCGTGTTGCTCGGCGAAGATGATCGTCCGTTTCCGAACAGCTCGCTCGTGATCAGGAACAGCTTGCCCGGATCGAGCGCCTTGCCCGACCCGATGAGCCAGCCATAGCCATGCATGTCGGCCATGTAGTGTGAGGGCAGGAGAATGGCGTTGTCGCCCGCCGCGTTCAGGCGCCCGTAGGTGCCGTAGACGACCCGCACTTCGGGCAGCTCGATGCCGCCTTCCGTCTTGAAATGGCGAATGCGGTACTCGTGCTGGACCGGCTGCGGCTGCTCGGACCACGCTGGCACGCTGCCGGCGAGGAGAGCGAGTGCGCAGAGCGCGGGGCCGATGAGACCTCGGAGCAACGATCGTGACATGCCGCAATCCCCCCGGAAACGATCGATGGTAACGCTTTCCGCCGATCCCGCAACTTACGGCAATCGGACCGCAGGGTCGCCGATGGCCTGCCGGCTGTTCGGGGTCACGAGGACGGTGTCAGGCCGTTTCCGGTGGCGCGGGCATGGCATGGATGGCTAGGGATCCGCCCAGGCCACTCCGGAAACGCGCCAGTTATTTTTTTCTTTGTGCAGGGTCATCGTAAGGATGCCTGGGAATTCAACCGACTTACCCGCTTTGATGTATGTGAGAGTGATTGGAGCAACGAGATACGCAAAGTCTCCATCGAGATCGAGGTGACGGATCTTCCCCAGCCTGAGAGCTGCATCGGTCACGGCGGCCTTAGCGGCCCAGGCCTCGAACCCCTTGAACCACCTGGAACAGGCGCGGGATCCCTGCCACACGTGCGGCGAAAAATCATCAATGACGACCGCATCCTCGGCGCACGGCGCGACGTCGGCGTTGAAAGTTTGCCGACCAAAGGCCTCGGTCCAGCGATGTACGGCGTCCATAACGTCGGAACGGGCTGACGCTGAGGCTGCCGTCGCGATGGCGAGCATAACGGTACGCACAGCTTTTAATTGGATTTTGTGCCCGCTACTTTCACGGCCTGCCATCGCGTTCCGCCTTTGTCGCATCGTTCCGTACCGGAGAGTGATGTCCTATC
>Ga0134128_10003570_pt1 | contig 18995 bp, 17 predicted proteins | sample KB31754_FD_96462 | JGI IMG/M metagenome (GOLD analysis project Ga0134128, IMG submission 96462) | Terrestrial soil microbial communities with excess Nitrogen fertilizer from Kellogg Biological Station, Michigan, USA - KB3-175-4 | ecosystem: Environmental > Terrestrial > Soil > Unclassified ...
CCGGACGCCGCCGGCCGGACGCCGCATCCCGGATGCGACTGCCTAGGATGGGACCATGACCCCTCCCAGTCCCGATGCGCCAGTGCCGGCAGGCCCCGCGGAACCGCCCGCCGCCGTTGCCGAACAACCCTTTGATGAGAACCTGTGGCTGGAGGACATCCACGGCGGCGACGCCATGGACTGGGTGAGGGGGCACAACGCCCGCACCGACGCCGCCCTGGTGAACCCGGCCTACACAGCCCTGGAGGCCTCCGTCCTGGAAGTGCTCGACTCCAAGGACCGCATTGCCATGGTGTCCAAGCGCGGGGACTGGTACTACAACTTTTGGCGGGACGGGGCGAACCCGCGCGGGCTGTGGCGCCGCACGGACTGGGAAAGCTATGTTTCCGGCAGCCCGGACTGGGAGCTGCTCATCGACGTCGACGCGCTCAGCGAAGCCGAGGCCTCACAGTGGCTGTGGGCCGGCGCCTCGTTGCTGCGCCCGGCGGCCGGGGAGGACTACCGCCTGGCCATGGTGGCCTTCTCCCCCGACGGCGGCGACGCCGTCACCTACCGCGAGTTTGACCTGCAGGCCCGCTCCTTTGTGCCGGGCGGCTTCGAGCTGCCGACGGCGAAGACGCGCCTGAGCTGGGTGGACGCGGACACGCTGTATGTGGGCACGGACACCGGGCCCGGGTCCATGACGGCCTCCTCCTACCCCGCCGCCGCACGGGTGCTGCGCCGCGGCGAATCGCTGGAGCAGCTCGCGGCGAAGGAGCCCCTCTTCGCAGTGCCGCAGGACCACCTCAGCGGGGGCGTTTCGCATGACAGCACGCCCGGTTACGAACGCGACGTGGCCCACGACGTGATCGACTTCTTCAACGCCCGCAGCTACCTGCGCGTGGGGGACGAGTGGGTGCACATCGACGTTCCGGATGACATGAATGTCTCCCTGCACCGGGAGTGGCTGCTGCTGCGCCCCCGCACGGCCTGGGCGGTTGACGCTGCCGTCCATGCCGCCGGGACGCTGCTGGCCATCGGACTCGAGGCATTCCTGGCCGGGGACCGCGGTGTGCGCACCGTCTTTTCGCCCACGCCCTCGCAGTCCCTGCAGTCGTGGAGCTGGACGAAGGACTTCCTGCTGCTCAACCTGCTCGAGGACGTCTCCTCCAAAATCCTGGTGCTTGATCCGGCGGGCGGCTGGACCGCCGCGGAGCTGGATGCCTGCCCGCCGCTGCACTCCGTTGACGCTTATGCCGTCGACGACGAGGATGCGGAGTCCGGCAACGACTACTGGCTCGTTGCGACCGGCTTCCTCACCCCGTCCACGGTGTACCGGGGAACACTGCCGGGCGGCGGGCCGGCCGCGGCCGTGCGGGAGGCGCCGTCGTTCTTCAACGAGGCGGAGTACACGGTGGAGCAGCACTTCGCGGTGTCCCTGGACGGCACGCGGATCCCGTATTTCCAGGTGGGCCCGAAGGATTTGGTGCTCGACGGCGGCAATCCCACCCTGCTGGGTGGCTACGGCGGGTTTGAGGTCTCGCGGACACCGGCATACAGCGGGGCCGTGGGGCGCAGCTGGCTGGAGCGCCGGGCCGTGGTGGACGGGCTGGAGCGCGGCGGGGTGTACGTGGTGGCGAACATCCGCGGCGGCGGGGAGTACGGGCCGGACTGGCACACGGCGGCGCTGCAGGGGAACCGGCACCGGGCGTACGAGGACTTCGCCGCCGTGGCCCGCGATCTCGCGGCGCGCGGCGTGGCCCGGCCCGGCCACTTGGGCTGCACCGGCGGCAGCAACGGCGGGCTGCTGGTGGGCAACATGCTCACGCGGTACCCTGAACTCTTTGGCGCCGTCTCCTGCGGGGTGCCGCTGCTGGACATGCGCCGGTACACGAAGCTGTCGGCCGGGGCGTCGTGGATTGCCGAGTACGGCGACCCCGACGTGCCGGCGCAGTGGGAGTTCATCAAGACGTTCTCCCCCTACCACCAGCTGCGGGCCGGCGTTTCCTACCCGCCCACGTTCATTTGGACGGCCACCTCGGACGACCGCGTCGGACCCGTGCAGGCCCGGAAGATGGCCGCCCGGATGGAGTCCCTCGGGATTCCGGTCTGGTTCCACGAGGCGCTGGAAGGCGGCCACGCGGGTGCCGGAAACAATGCCCAGGCCGCCCGGCTGCACGCGGCCTCGCATGAATTCCTGTGGCGGGCCCTGACCGGCGCGCTGTAGGCGCCGGGCGCCGCCGGGGCGGCGGATCCCGTTTTGCTTTGTACCCCTTTCACTAGGTAAAGTTTGGGATGCTGGTCGGGGGCTTCTACCCCGGCCAGCGCTGGAGACGTGCCAGAGCGGCCGAATGGGCTTCACTGCTAATGAAGTGTGGGGCACAACTCCACCGGGGGTTCAAATCCCCCCGTCTCCGCCGAACACGTAAGCACCCCCGACTGGTTCAGGGGTGCTTACTTGTGTCCGCCGGGCCGCCCATGGTCGGGCAGCGGGACCCGGATTTCGACAGGCTCAATCACCGGCGGACAGGCTCAATCACCGGCGGTCGAGCCTGTCGGGACCCCGGAACAAACGTCTGACCAATACACTGGGGTCATGGCCGTCACCGATGAAGCAATCACCAAGATCAAGGACATGCTCCTCTCCGGGGAGCTCTCCGCCGGCGAGCGGCTGCCGCCGGAAAAGGAGCTCAGTGAAAAGCTGGGCCTTTCCCGCAGCTCACTGCGTGAGGCCGTCAAGGCCCTGGAAATCATCCGGGTGCTGGACGTGCGCCGCGGGGACGGCACCTATGTGACCAGCCTGGAGCCCCAGCTGCTCACGGAGGCCATGACGTTCATCGTGGACCTGCACCAGGACAAGTCCATCCTGGACATCTTTGAGGTGCGCCGCATCCTCGAACCGGCAGCGGCGGCGATTGCGGCCGGACGAATCACGGCCGACCAGCTTGCCGCCCTGCGCGCCACCATGGCGGACATAAGCGAGGCCACCAGCGTCGAATCCCTGGTGGAGCACGACCTCGTCTTCCACGGCCTGATCGCCGCCGCGGCCAACAACTCCTACCTGGGCAGCGTCCTGGATGCGCTCTCCAGCGGCACCGTCCGGGCGCGCATCTGGCGCGGGCTGACGCAGGAAAAGGCGGTGGACCGCACCCTGGCCGAGCACGCGTCCATCATCGAGGCGCTGGAACGCGGGGACGCCGAGCTCGCCCGGGCCCTGCTCACCGTCCACATCAGCGGCGTGGAGCACTGGCTGCGCCAGGCACTGTAGGGGCGTCCCGGCACTGTCGAAGCTGCCCTTTGGGACCGCAGGCCCGCCATTTTCGCAAAGGGCGGGCCGGCGCGGGTGACGCCTACTCGTAGAGGTTCGCGGCGATCTTGGGATCGGCAATGTTGGTCTTGTCGTACCAGTAAAAGCCGGTGTCGATGACCTTCTCCACCTTTTCGCCCTTGATGGCGGCGACGGCGGCCTTGACGGTTTCGTAGCCGATGCCCACGGGGTTCTGGGTGACGGCGCCTGCCATCAGGCCGTCCTTGATGGCGTCCATCTGGGCCTTGCCGGAGTCGAAGCCGACAATGACCAGCCTGCCGGTCTTGCCGGCTTCCTTGACCGCGTTGACGACGCCGATTGCCGCCCCCTCGTTGGTGCCGTACATGCCGGCCAGGTTGGGGTGGGCGGTCATGATGGACTTGGCGGCGTCGGTGGACTTGGCCTGGTCGCCGTCCGCGTACTGGATGTCAACAATCGTGATGTCGGGTGCGTTGGACTTCAGGTAGTCCACGAAGCCGTCGCGCCGGTCCGTGCCGGACGTGGCGGTCTGGGAGTGGCCGATGATGGCGACCTCGCCCTTGTTGCCCAGCAGGCCGGCCAGGTGCCTGGCGGCCTCCGCGGCGGCGGCCTTGTTGTCCGTGGACGCGGTGGCGACCGGGATGTCGGAGTCGACGCCGGAGTCGAAGGCGATCACGGGGATCTTCCTGCTCTGGGCATCCTCCAGCACGCCCTCGGCGGCCTTGGAGTCCAGGGCTGCCAGGGCCAGGGCCTGGGGGTTCTTCGCCATGGCGTTGTTCAGCTGGTCCATCTGCTGCTGGACGTTGGTTTCCTTGTCCGGGCCCTCGAAGGAGATGTCGACGTTGAATTCCTTCGCAGCCTTCTCGGCACCCTGCTTGACCGACTGCCAGAACTGGTGCTGGAAGCCCTTGGAGACGATGGCGATGTACGGCTTCTTGCCGCTGGAGGCGCCCGGGGCCGCGGCCGGGGTGTCGCAGGCGGCAACGGTCAGGGACAGTGCGGCCACGGAGGCCAGCGCCAGGAATTTCCTTCTTTGCATGATTCTCTTGACTCCTTTGTGAAAACGACGTGCGGATGGGAATGGTTCTTCTTGCGTTCGGGAACCTATTTGGCGCTCTGGCGGCGGCGCATCATGTCCAGGTAGACGGCGAGCAGGATGACGACGCCCACGGCCACCTGCTGCCATTCCTGCGGGATGGACATGATGGAGAGTCCGTTGGTGAGCACGGACATGATGAGCGCGCCGATCACGGTGCCGATAATGGAACCCTTACCGCCCTGCAGCGAGGTTCCGCCAATGACGACGGCGGCAATCGCCTGAAGCTCGAGCCCCATGCCGCCGGCCGGCTGGGCAGAGTTCAGCCGGGCAGTGGCAATGACGCCGGCCAGGCCCGTGAAGCAGCCGGCCAGGGTGTAGATCAGCACCGTCCACTTGCGCACGTTGACGCCGGAGAGGGCCGTGGCCTGCTCGTTGGAGCCGATGGAGTAGGTGTAGCGGCCCAGCACGGTCTTGGACAGGATGAGGCCGGCAATGACGGCGGCGGCGAAGAGGATGAACACGGCATTGGGAATGACCAGGCCGGGGATGGACTTGCCCAGGGCAAAGACCTTTTGGAAGCCGGCCACCTCGTTCGTGTAGATGGGCTTGGTGCCGGAAATGACCAGGGCCAGGCCGGCGGCCACCATCATCATGGCCAGGGTGGCAATGAAGGAGGGGATCTTGAGCACCGCCACGAACAACCCGTTGACGCCGCCCATGAGCGCACCGAAGACCACCCCGCACAACACGCCCAGGATCATCGGCAGGCCCAGCTGGGTCATGAAGACGGCCGTCATGACCGAGCAGAGCGTCATTCCGGTACCGATGGACAGGTCAATGCCTCCGGTGATGATGACGAACGTGGTGCCCAGGGCCAGCAGGCCCGTCACCACTGTCGACAACAGGATGTTGGAGAGATTGGCCGCCTGGTAGAAGTTGGCGCTCGCCACGGAGAAGAACAGCACCAGCGCCAGCAGGCTGGCGAATGCCAGAAGCTGCTGGAAGCTGGCCCGGATCCTGGTGGACAGCTCTGATTTCTTGTCGCCGGCAGTCTTGCCGGCTTGCGCAGTTTCCTTGACCAAGGTCATCGTGTGTGCCTTTTCCTTCGTACTGTCTTGTAGCGTTCTAGCGCTGCGCGCCGGCGGTGTGGACGGTGGTGCCGGTGGTGCCGTCGGCAATGTTTTGCGTGGCCAGCTCCATGATGTTTTCCTGGTTTGCCTCCGCATTGGACAGAAAGCCTGTCAGGCGCCCCCCGCTCATGACGGCGATCCGGTGCGAGAGGCGCAGGACTTCGGGGAGTTCGGAGGAGATCATGATGATCGACTTCCCTTGGGCCGCCAGCTCATTGAGCAGGCTGTAGATCTCCTCCTTGGCGCCGACGTCGATGCCGCGGGTGGGTTCGTCGAAAATGAGGATGTCGCAGTCCTTGACGAGCCACTTGGCGATGACAATCTTTTGTTGGTTGCCGCCGGAAAGGTTCTTGGCGGCCTGTGCACTGGACGGGGTCTTGATGCGCAGCTTGCCGATGTATTCGCTGGCCGTGGCCTTCATGGCCCGGTTGTCCAGGACTCCCATCCGGGAGAACATCTTGAGCGAGCTGAGGGCGATGTTGTCCTTGACGTCGCGTTCCAGCATCAGACCCAGGTGCTTGCGGTCCTCGGACAGGTAACCCAGCCCCAGCGCGGCGGCCGCGGCCGGACTGGGGATGCGCACCGGCCTGCCGCCCAGTTCAACCGTGCCGGCGCTGAGGCGGTCCGCACCCACAATTGCCCGGGCCACCTCGGTGCGCCCGGCCCCCATGAGGCCGGCAAAACCGAGGATTTCGCCCTTGCGCAGCTCAAAGCTGACGTCGCGCAGCAGCGCCTTGGTGCACAGGCCCGTGACCTTCAGGACCACCTCGTCCGTGGCAGGGATCGCGTCCGGGCGCTGGTTTCCGGAAATTTCGCGGCCGACCATCAAGTTGATGACGGCCCGCATGGAGGTTTCCGTCGTGCTGACGGTGTCGACGTATTCACCGTCCCGGATGACGGAGATCCGGTCCGAGACGGCCTTGAGCTCATCCATGCGGTGGGAGATGTAGATGACGCCGGTGTCCCGATTGGTGAAGTTGCGGATCAAGGCGTGCAGGGTGGCCACTTCCGCGTCGTTCAAGGCGGCCGTGGGCTCGTCCATGATGAGGATCCGGGACCTGAAGGAAAGGGCCTTGGCAATTTCCACCATCTGCTGCTTGGCGACCGTCAGGTCCCCCACGCGCGCCCTGGGGTCAAGGTCGATCCCGATCTTCCCAAACAGGAACTGCGCCTTGCGGTTCATGCGGCGTTCACTGAGGAAGACGCCGCCCACGCGGGGTTCGCGCCCGATGTAGATGTTCTGGGCCACCGTGAGGTCCTGCATCAAGTTGAATTCCTGGTGGATGATGCTGATGCCCAGTTCCTGGGCGTGCCGGGTGCCGGCAATCACCACCTCCCTGCCGTCAATTTCAAACCTTCCCGAGTCCGGAACGTAGATGCCGGACAGCAACTTCATCAGCGTCGACTTCCCGGCGCCGTTCTCGCCCACCAGGGCCAGGACCTCGTTGTGGCGCAGCTCCAGTTGCATGTCCGAGAGCGCCTTGACGCCGGGAAAGCTCTTGTTCACGCCGGTCATGCGAAGAAGATGGTTGGTCATGCTGCCCTCTCAAGTCTCATCGACGCGAAACGACATCAGACCTCTTGCGGAGGTGCCGCACCCCCTGCTCAAGCCAGGTGGTTTGTGCCAGAACCGCTGAAATCCGCGACCATTCCCCGAATTGGCCGGTTGTGGAGTGATTCAACTTACATCATGATATGGCATCCAAAGCACAAAATCACCCAACTTCTGTCAAAACATCCGATGTTTATTGAAAAGTTACTGGCCGTAAACCCGGCGGGCCGTTCCGGCCCAGATGGCGGCCGCCTCCGCGTGGCTCAAGGAGCCGATGAGCGCCCCGGCCACCTGGACCGTGCGGCCATAACCGGCGCCAGGCAGGCTTACCGGCCAGTCGCCGCCAAACATGAGGCGATCCGGCCCGAATGCCTCCAGCGCAGCGGTCCACACGCGGGCCAGCGCCTCCGGATCGAAGGCCGCGCCGTTGCAGTGCAGCCCCGACACCTTGGCCGCCGTGTTCGGCAGCGCGGCCACGGCGCGCAGCTGGCGTTCCCACCGGTCCATGTCCGCGGCCGACCCTGCCCGTGGCGGCTTGCCCAGGTGGTCCACCACCACGGTCAGCCCGGGCAGCTCCGCCGCCAGCGCGGCGACCTGCCCCAGGTGGCGCGGAAAGGCGTCCGGGACGTCAAAGGGTATCCCCGCCGCGGCCAGCAGTCCCAGGGATTCGCGGACGGCGGGAAGTTCCAGCACGTCGGGGCGCGGATCGTCATGCACCAGGGTGCGCACGCCGCAAAACTTCGGATGTTCCCGCCACTGGTCCAGCAGCGCGGCGGCGGCGCGCGGGTCCTCGAGCGGCAGCCAGCCCACGACGCCGGCAATCCAGTCGTTCCCCGCGGCGTGGCGCAGCATGGCGACGGTGTCCGCCGGGGTGTCGTCGGCCTGGACGAGGATGGCGCGCTGCACGCCCGCCGCGGCCAGGGCCTGGCGGGCCTCCCCGGCGTCGTAGTTCCGGAACAGCTGGCCGTGCTGCGGCCCCAGCCAGGGGTAGCGCCCCTCCCCCAGCTCCCACAGGTGCAGGTGGGCGTCGAGGCGTTCCACGGCGCCCTCGGCTGCCTCGTCAGCCATGGGCCACGTCCCGGGCCAGCAGGCCGCGGGCGGCCAGTTCGTCCCAGAGTTCCACCGGGACGGGCTCCGCCATGCGGCGGGCGGTTTGCCGGATTTGTTCCGGCGTGCCGGCGCCCACCACCACGGTGCGCACCACCGGGTGGTTGGCGGCGAACTGCAGGGCCGCCGTCGGCAGTTCCACGCCAAACCCGGAACAGCAGGCGGCGAGGGCCCGGGCCTTCGCCAGGATGTGCGCCGGGGCCGGGGCATAGTTGTAGTTCGCGTCGTCGGGGACCTCGGGGCGTGCCAGCAGGCCGGAGTTGTAGACGCCCACGTTGACCACGCCCACGCCGCGTTCGGCGCACAGCGGGAGCAGGTCGGCGGCGGCCGGCTGTTCCAGCAGCGTGTACCGCCCGGCCAGCATGACCAGGTCCAGGTCCGCGGCCCGCACGCACTCGCGCAGGGCACCGGCGGAGTTGGAGCCCACGCCGATGGCGCCCACCAGGCCCTCCACCCGCAGCCTTTCCAGGGCCGGCAGCGCCAGGCGGATGCCCGCGGCGAGGTCGTAGACGTCCGGGTCGTGAAGGTAGGCGATGTCGATCCGGTCCAGGCCCAGACGTTCCAGCGAGTCCTCAAGACTGCGGCGGATTCCCGCCTCCGAGGGGTCCCAGCGGCGCACGGTGCCGGCGGGCACGTCAAAGCCCTCGGCGTCCCTGGCGCCCCGCGGGTTGGGCGCCGGTTCCAGGACTCGGCCCACCTTCGTGGAGAGGATGAATTCACCGCGCGGCTTGCCGGCCAGCACGGCGCCGAGGCGGCGTTCGGACAGCCCCAGCCCGTAGTGCGGGGCCGTGTCGAAGTACCTGATGCCGGCGTCCCAGGCGGCACCCACGGTGGCGGCGGCGACGTCGTCGTCCATGGCGCGGTAGAGGTTGCCGATGCCGGCGGCGCCAAAGCCGAGGCGGCCCAGACCGGGGAGGTTCACGGCAGTTCCCACACTTTCGCCAGGCCCATGTCGGTCCCGGAGTAGTCATCCCCGACCTCCAGCAGTTCAGCCATGGCGGCCTGCCAGGCGATGTTGACGGGGTTGGGTGCCAGTTCCTTCCGCATGGCCTGGTAGTCGGCCACCTCCACCACATGGAAAAGCTCCCTGCCGCTGCGCCAGATGGTCCAGCCGTTCACGCCGGCGGCGCGCAGTGCGGCGTCGAGCTCGTCGCCGATGGCGGCGTGGCGGGCGTCGTACTCGGCTTCCCTGCCGGGCTTGAGGCGGGTGTGCAGGGCGATCTTCTGCATCAGATCTCGCTTTCGTCGAGGCGGAACAGCTCAGTCACGGGCACGGCCGCATGGGGCCGTTGCACCGGCAGCCGGAGGGTCAGGGTGCCGGCGGCCTGCCCGGCGGGCGTCATCTCGCCGCGGGCCGGGCGCGGCTGGCGTGCGTGAACCACGGGGCGTGGCCGATCGCGGGCTGGGCAGCCATGGGACTACACCAGTACCTTTCCGGCACCGGGCGCCGCCTGGGCTTGGGCGTCCGCGCGCCAGAACCGCCCGTCCGGGAACGTGAACTCCGCGATGGAGGCTGCATGCATTTCGCTGCCCGCCCCGGGCGCGACGGGCGGGAAGTAGCTGCCGTCGTGGACGTCGATGGGGGTCACGAAGTGTTCGTGCAGGTGGTCCACAAATTCAATCATGCGTCCCTCCAGGGTTCCAGAGACCGCCACGAAGTCAAACATCGACAGGTGCTGGACTGCCTCGCACAGGCCCACGCCGCCGGCGTGCGGGCACACGCGCACCCCGAACTTGGCGGCCAGCAGCAGGATCGCCACGTTCTCGTTGACGCCGGCCACGCGGGCGGCGTCGATCTGGAGCACCTGCAGGGCCTGCGCCTGCAGCATCTGCTTGAAGACCACGCGGTTTTGCACGTGTTCGCCGGTGGCGACCGGGATGGGGGCCACGCCGCGGGCAATGGCCGCGTGGCCCAGGATGTCGTCCGGGCTGGTGGGTTCCTCGATCCAGGCGATGTCGAACGGCGCCAGGTGCTTCATCCACTCGATGGCCTCGGCCACGTCCCAGCGCTGGTTGGCATCCACGGCGATCTTGATGTCCGGTCCCACGGCGGCCCGGGCCGTGCGGAGGCGGCGGACGTCGTCGGCCAGGTCGGCGCCGACCTTGAGCTTGATCTGCCTGAAGCCGGCCGCCACGGCCTCGCGGGCCAGGCGGGCCAGCTTCTCATCGGAGTAGCCCAGCCAGCCGGGCGTGGTGGTGTAGCCGGGGTAGCCGCCGGCCAGGAGGGCGGCGGTGCGTTCCTCGCGGCCAGGCACGGCCGCCCGCAGGATGTCCAGGGCTTCCCCGCGGGTCAGGGCGTCGCTGAGGTAGCGGAAGTCCACCAGGTCCACGAGCTCCTCGGGCGTCATGGTCGCCAGCAGCTGCCACAGCGGCACGCCGGCACGCTTGGCCTTCAGGTCCCACAAGGCGTTGACGACGGCACCTATGGCCATGTGCATGACGCCCTTTTCCGGGCCGAGCCAGCGCAGCTGCGAATCATGGGCCAGCAGTTTCCAGGTGGCGCCCATGTCGGCGAGCAGTTCCTCGGCGTTGCGTCCCAGCACGTACGGGACCAGCGCCTTGATGGCTGCGGTCTCCACTTCGTTGCCCCGCCCGATGGTGAACACAAAGCCGTGGCCCTCATGGCCGTCGCCGCCGTCCGTCACCACGCGCACATAGGCCGCGGAGTAGTCCGGATCCGGGTTCATGGCATCCGAGCCGTCCAGATTCCGCGACGTCGGAAAACGGACGTCGCTCGTCTCCACGGCAATGACTGTGCTCACGTAATGGCTCCCTCAAGAAAGGTGGTGGTGGACCGGCTAAGATCTTTAGGGCAAGCTAAACATCCGATGTTTTTCATGTCAAGATGGACATTGGTCGCCAAATACCCGGACGGTGGGGGTATGGTGACTTAAAAGCTCAGATGTTAGGGCCCGTTTGACGGTCCCCACCCATAGGAACCGCGGGCGCTGCGCCGCGGCTGTTGTAAGGAATGAACCCCCATGAAGATTGCACGTCTTGGCGAGCCGGGGCAGGAAATCCCCGTCGTCATTGCCGCGGACGCCGCCGGCGTCGAACGCACCTTTGACGCCCGCCCCGTCACCACCAGGATCGACGGCGGCTTCCTCGCCGGCGGCGGCATCGCAGCACTGGGCGACGCCGTGGCCCGCGGCGACCTTCCCGAGCTGGCCGGCGCCGGCGCCCTGCGGATCGGATCCCCGCTGGACCGGCCCAACAACGTGGTCTGCATCGGCATGAACTACGCCGCGCACGCCACCGAGTCCGGCGCCCTGCCGCCCACCATCCCTGTGGTGTTCCTCAAACCGAACAACACCGTGGCCGGCCCCTTCGACGACTCACCCATCCCGCCCCTGTCCGCCAAGTACGACTGGGAGGTGGAGCTGGGCGTGGTGATTGGCCGCGAGGCCAGCTACCTGGGCTCCGTGGAGGAAGCCGCCGGCGCCGTGGCCGGGTACCTGATCGCCAACGACCTCTCAGAGCGCGAATACCAGCTCCCCGGCGCCGCCGGCCAGTGGACCAAGGGCAAGTCGCTGCCGAAATCCACGCCCCTGGGACCGTGGCTGGTGCCTGCCGCCGAGCTCGATGCAAACAAGCTGCGGCTGCGCAGCTGGGTCAACGGCGCACCCCGCCAGGATTCCTCCACGGCGGACTTGATCTTTGACGTGCCAACACTTGTCCACCACCTGAGCCAGTACATGGTCCTGGAGCCCGGCGACGTGATCCTGACCGGCACCCCCGAGGGCGTGGCACTCTCCGGGCGGTTCCCCTACCTCCAGGACGGGGACGTCGTGGAGCTTGAAATCACCGGCATGGGCCGCCAGCGCCAGAAATTCTTCCGCGCCGGCCCCACCGGCACCACCCGCCAGGAGGCATGAATGAGCCAGGAACTTTCCGCCCTTACCGCCGTCGTCACCGGCGGCGCGTCCGGCCTCGGCGCCGCGATCGCCGGCAAACTGCAGTCCATGGGCGCCCGGGTGGCCGTGCTGGACCTGTTCCCGGCCGGCCTTCCCGAGGGGCAGCTGGGCTTCACCTGCGACGTCTCCGACGACGCCTCCGTCCGGGCCGCCATCGACGGCACGGTTGCCGCGTTTGGCGGGGTGGACATTGTGGTGAACAACGCCGGCATTGGCGCCCAGGGCACCATCGAATCCAACGACGACGCCGAATGGCACCGCGTGTTGGACATCAACGTGATCGGCATGGTCCGCGTGTCCCGCGCGGCCCTGCCGCACCTGCGCCGCTCCAGCGCCGCGGCGATCGTGAACACCTGCTCCATCGCGGCCACCGCCGGCCTGCCGCAGCGCGCCCTGTACTCAGCCTCCAAGGGTGCCGTGCTGTCGCTGACGCAGGCCATGGCGGCAGACCACCTGCGTGAGGGCATCCGCGTCAACGCCGTCAATCCCGGCACCGCCGACACCCCGTGGGTGGGGCGTCTGCTGGACTCCGCCGACGACCCCGCCGCGGAACGCGCGGCCCTGAACGCCCGCCAGCCACACGGCCGCCTGGTGTTGCCCGAAGAGGTGGCCGGCGCCGTCGCCTACCTGGCCAGCCCTCTCTCCGGCTCGACCACGGGCACCTCGATAGCCGTCGACGGCGGCATGCAGGCCCTGCGCCTGCGCCCCGCCGGGCAGTAGCGCAGCCGCGAAGGCGCGATGCCCGCTTCGTCGCCGGACACTACCCGGCCTGGGCGAGGACCAGCGGCAGGACCTGGGTGACGCCGGCCTGGCGGAGGGCGCGGCCGGCGACGGTCAGGGTCCAGCGGCTGTCCACGAGGTCGTCGATGAGCAGGACGGGCCCGCCGGGGTAGGCGGTGATGGCAGCGGCCAGCTCGGGGCCCACGCTGAACCTGTCCCAGACACCGGCCAGCCGGTAGGCGCTGTTGCCGCCGCGCTCCCCCGTGGGACCGCCAAACTCGAGCGACAGTTCCCCCAGGTACGGCAGCCTGCCGATCTCGCACATGGCCTGCGCCAGTGAGCGGACCAGTTGCGGCCTGCCCCGCGACGGCAGGGCCGCCACGGCCACGGGACGGCCCTGCCCGCCCCAGCGGGCCTGGCCCCAGTCGCGCAGCACCCCGACCACGGCCCGGGCCATGGCCGGGTCCAGGGGCCCGTCCGGCGCTCCGGCGGCAAACATGGCCCGGAGCGCGTTGCCCCAGCCCAGGTCCGTCAGCCTGGCCAGGACCCGCCCCGGCGACACCTGCTCCTCCGGCTTGAGCCGGCCCTTGACCGGCACGCCGAGCCGGTCCATGCCGGTGGGCCACAAGGTCCGCGGATCGATGGGCAGGCCCGCATGGCTCAGCGACTCGCTGGCGGCGGCCACGGCGCCGGAGCCGATGTCCGTGGGGAACCAGCGCCCGGCACACGAATCGCAGCGCCCGCACGGGGCCGCCGTCGAATCATCAAGGGCCGCGGCCAGGTATTCCATGCGGCAGCCCCCCATCTGCTCATACTCAACCATCGAATTCTGTTCGTCGACACGGGCCTGGGCAATGCGCCGGTACCGCTCGGCGTCATAGGTCCATGGCTGTCCGGTGGACTCCCAGCCCCCTGCCACCCGGCGCACCGCCCCGTCCACGGCCAGCACCTTCAGCAGCAGTTCCAAGGGAGTGCGCCGCAAGTCCACGCGGGCCTCCAGCGCGGGCGTGGACATGGGTCCGGCGGCCTCCCCCAGCGCCTCCAAAACAGCCGCGGCCTTCTCGGCCGACGGCATCGACGCGGTGGCAAAGTACTGCCAAATGTCCGCATCCTCGCTGCCGGGCAGCAGCAGGACGTCGGCATTGGCGCTGCCACGGCCGGCGCGTCCCACCTGCTGGTAGTAGGCCACCGGCGACGACGGCGCGCCCAGGTGGACCACGAATCCCAGGTCGGGCTTGTCGAACCCCATGCCCAGGGCGCTCGTGGCCACCAGCGCCTTGACCTGGTTGTTCTTCAGCGCCTCCTCAAGCGCCTCCCGGTCCAGGGGATCCGTGCGCCCGGTGTAGGGGCGCACCCCGTGGCCGGCCTCGGCCAGCAGCCTCGCCGTGTCCTCGGCGGCGGACACCGTCAGGGTGTAAATGATGCCGCTGCCCGGCAGCTCCGCCAGGTGCGTCAGCAGCCACCCCAGCCGGTCGCGCGAATCGGCCAGCCGCAGCACGCCCAGGCGGAGCGACTCGCGGGCCAGCGGTCCGCGGATGGTGAACACGCCTGCGCCCAGCTGTTCCTCAATGTCGGCCACCACGCGGGAGTTGGCCGTTGCCGTCGTGGCCAGCACGGGAACCGACGCCGGAAGCTGGGCAATGAGGTCCGCGATGCGCCGGTAGTCCGGGCGGAAGTCATGCCCCCAGTCGGAAATGCAGTGTGCCTCGTCAATGACCAGCAGACCGGTGCGCCGGATCAGCGTGGGAAGCTGGTTCTCCCGGAAGGAAGGGTTGGTCAGCCGCTCCGGGGAGACCAGCAGCACGTCAACCTCGTCGGCCGCCAGGGCCGCGGAGATCTCGCCCCACTCGGTGGCGTTGGCGGAGTTGATGGCCATGGCCCGCACGCCGGCCCGCTCGGCGGCGGCCACCTGGTCGCGCATCAGGGCCAGCAGGGGCGAGACGATGAGCGTGGGGCCGGCCCCGCGTGCCCGCAGGAGCAGCGAGGAGACAAAATAGACAGCAGACTTTCCCCAGCCGGTGCGCTGGACCACCAGGGCCCGGCGTCCGACATCGACCAGCGCCTCGATGGCCTCAAACTGGCCGTCGTGGAAATCGGCGTCGTCGCGGCCCACCAGCCGGCGCAGGATCTCAAGCCCCTGGGCACGGGTGGGGACAGGCTCGGCCGTCCGGACGGCTCTCGGGGGGTTCGTCTCCTGGGAGTACTCGCTAGGTGTCATGCCATCCAGTATTCCAGTGGCCACCGACGCGCAGGTCCGCCGACGGCAGCCAACCTCCCAGCTGTGGACAACCTGCCGGCGCGAGGCCCTGTGGAGGGCCCGCTGCCAAGCAGGCCGCGTGGAGGACCCGCGTGTGGCGCCTGTGGACAACCAGCGCGGACCGACGGGGCAGCCGGTAGCATGGGAGGTGTGACTACCGCAGAGAATGTACCCGTTGACCTGTCCGCCTCGTTCAAGGCCTACGACGTGCGTGGCATTGTGGGCGAGACCATTACGGCCGCGTCCGTGGAAGCCGTGGGCGCGGCTTTCGTGGACGTGCTCGAACTGGCCGGGGAAACCGTGCTGGTGGGCGGGGACATGCGCCCCTCCTCCCCGGGTTTTTCCCAGGCGTTTGCCGAGGGCGCAGCGGGCCGCGGCGCCAACGTGCAGCTGTTGGGGCTGATCTCCACCGACGAACTGTACTTTGCCTGTGGCGCCCTGAACGCTGCCGGCGCCGTGTTCACGGCCAGCCACAACCCGGCCGAATACAACGGCATGAAAATGGCCAAGGCCGGGGCCGTGCCCGTCTCCTCCGAAACCGGGCTGCTGGACATCCGGGACTTGGCCCAGAAGTATCTCGCCGACGGCATTCCCGCCGGCGAGAAGGGCGCCATCACCGACACCGACGTCCTGGCGAAGTACGCCGCGTACCTGCGTACCCTGGTGGACCTCTCCGGCTCCCGCCCGCTGAAGGTCGTGGTGGACGCCGGCAATGGCATGGCCGGCATGACCACCCCCGCCGTCCTGGGCGACACCCTCCTGCCGGGCCTGCCCTTCGAGATCGTCCCCCTGTATTTTGAGCTGGACGGCACCTTCCCCAACCACCCGGCCAACCCGTTGGAGCCGGCCAACCTGCGCGACCTTCAGGCCGCCGTCGTCAAGCACGGGGCGGACATCGGCCTGGCGTTCGACGGCGACGCCGACCGCTGCTTCGTCATCGACGAGCTCGGCGCCCCGCTCTCGCCGTCGGCCGTCACCGCCCTTGTGGCGCGCCGGGAGATTGCCCGGGCCCAGGCCGCCGGCGAGGAACACCCCGCGGTCATCCATAACCTGATCACCTCCCGCGCCGTCCCCGAACTCATCGCCCACGACGGCGGCCGGCCGGTCCGCACGCGGGTGGGCCACTCCTTCATCAAGGCCACCATGGCGGCCGAGGGAGCCGTGTTTGGCGGGGAGCACTCCGCGCACTACTACTTCCGCGACTTCTTCAACGCGGACACCGGGATGCTCGCGGCCATGCACGTCCTCGCCGCCCTGGGCGAGCAGGACAAGCCGCTCTCCGAGCTGGGCCGCGAGTATGAGCCCTACGTCTCCAGCGGCGAGATCAACTCCCAGCTCGCCGACGTCCCGGCGGCCGTGGCCCGGGTGCGCGCTGCGTACACGCGCGACGACGTCACCGTGGACGAGCTCGACGGCCTCACCTTCACCGCCTCGGACGGAAGCTGGTGGTTCAACCTGCGCGCCTCCAACACCGAGCCGTTCCTGCGCCTGAACGCCGAGGCCGTCGACGCGGTCACCATGGCGGACATCCGCGACGACGTCCTGGCCCTGGTTCGCCGGTAGCCCCCAATCCCAACAATTTTTCCAGGAGCATACAGTGGATGAAAACACCCCTTCCAGCACACCCGGGGCAGCCGATGGCGAAGCCGACAAGCTGGTCCAGGAAGACCTGAACAAGCTGATCGGCACCGCCTTGGGTGTTGCCGGCGACCAGATAGAAAGCCATGGCGCGTTCGTGCCAGTGGCGCTGGCAGTCAGCAACGACGGCGACATCAGCCTGGTGGCCGTCTCCCCCAATGTCGTCGACGGCGGGGCGGAAACCGAACTGGACGCGGATGCGATGATCGCGGACCTCGTTGAGGCACTCACGCAGCAAAAGGAACAAAACCGTGCAGCCGCCGTCGTCTGCGACATCCACCTGCCCGACGACGCCACGGACGCCATCCATGTCATGGCAGAGCACAGCAGCGGCGTGAGCGTCTCCGCCGTGCGCCCCTACCGGCAGACGCCCGGCGGGTGGGACTTTGGCAATCCCTTCCTGGAGCCTGGCGATAAGCAAATCTGGGTCTAGACGGTGCGGATCAACGCTTTTTCCGATGTAAGCCTGCGTGCGCTCATGGTGCTGTCCACGGAGCGGGAGCTGTTGACCACGCGCATGATTGCCGATGCCGTGGGCACGCCGTACAACCATGTCAGCAAAGCCGTCCTGAAGCTGCGCCAGCTGGGCCTGGTGGAGGCGGTCCGCGGGCGGGCCGGCGGCGTCCGCATCTCGGAAGTGGGCCTGGCCGCCACGGTGGGAGGCGTGCTGCGCGCCTTGGACGACCGCAGGGACGTTGCCGACTGCCAGACGGACAGCGGCGACTGCCCCCTGGTGTACGGCTGCGGGCTCCGGGGGGCCCTCAATCAGGCCCGGGAGGCATTCTACGCCTCGCTGGACAATGTGACGATCGCCAGCCTCCTCCGGACACCCTCCCCCGGACCCATTCCAGTGACCTTGCTCACGTCCCGGCAGGCGTGATCCGCGCCGTTTCGGGAACTTTTCTACGATGCGTAGAAGTGGTTGGATTAATGTGACTTCAATGTCGCATTTGAAATGCTACTTTGGGATTGTCAGCAACAATCAAGCCCAAGGAGTAGCGATGCTATCCGAAAAATCCCGCCCGTTGATTGAAGCAACACTGCCGTTGGTGGGAGCCCGCATGGGTGCCATCACGCCTAACTTTTACAGCCGCATGTTTGCCGCCCACCCCGAACTGCTGGACGGCCTGTTCAGCCGTGCCAACCAAAACAACGGAGAGCAGCAAAAGGCGCTGGCCGGCTCCATCGCCGGATTTGCCTCCGCCCTCGTGGCCAATCCGGATGTCGTCCCGGAACAGATGCTCAGCCGCATCTCCCACAAGCACACCTCCCTGGGCATCACCGAGGACCAGTACGACATTGTGTACAAGTACCTCTTTGAGGCCATCGCCGAGGAGCTCGCGGACGTCATCACGCCGGAGATCGCCGGGGCATGGTCCGAGGTCTACTGGCTCATGGCCAACGCCATGATCAAGATTGAAAAGGGCCTCTACGCTCTCCAGGCCAACGACAAGATGTGGATGCCCTGGACCGTGGTGGAAAAGAACCCGGCCGGCACCGACTGCATGACCTTTGTGCTTGAGCCCGCCGACGGCACCCCCGTCACGGCCGGCCGGCCCGGCCAGTATGTCTCCGTCAAGGTGGCCCTTCCCGACGGCCTGCTCCAGTGCCGCCAGTACTCGCTCTCCGCTGACGTGGAGTCCACCACGCGCCGCGTCTTCACCACCAAGCGCGACGACGGAGGCGAGGTCTCACCCGTGCTGCACAACAATGTCAAGGTGGGGGACGTCATCGAACTTTCCAACCCCTATGGCGATCTGACCCTCGACGGCGAGGGCGCCATCGTGTTGGCAACGGCCGGCATTGGCTGCACCCCCTCCGCGTCGGCCCTGCGCGCGCTGGCCACCGCAGGCGAGGACCGCGAGGTTTTGGTGCTGCACGCCGAGAAGAACCTCGAGGCCTGGGCCCTGCGCGAGCAAATGACCACCGACGTGGACGCGATTGACAGCGCCACCCTTCAGCTCTGGCTGGAGGAGCCCACCGACGGCTTCCACAAGGGCTTCATGACCCTGGACGGCCTGGACATCCCGACGGACGCGTCCTTGTACGTGTGCGGCCCCCTGCCCTTCATGAAGGCCATCCGCAACCAGGCCATCGACGCCGGCATTCCGGCCACAAGGATCCACTACGAGGTGTTCGGCCCGGACCTCTGGCTGGCCGGAGCGGCTTCCTAGCCGAACAAAGCTGTGGCGCGGTGGTTGCTGACAACGGAAACGTTGTCAGCAACCACCGCGCCACAGCTGTTTAATTAGGCGGCGAAGCGGGCCTTCAGGCCTTCAAGCTCGGCGGCCATTTCGGCCGGGAGCGAGTCGCCAAAGCGGGCGTACCATTCGTCGATGCCCCTGAGTTCCTCTTTCCATTCGGCCGGAACCA
>Ga0134128_10003571_pt1 | contig 18994 bp, 12 predicted proteins | sample KB31754_FD_96462 | JGI IMG/M metagenome (GOLD analysis project Ga0134128, IMG submission 96462) | Terrestrial soil microbial communities with excess Nitrogen fertilizer from Kellogg Biological Station, Michigan, USA - KB3-175-4 | ecosystem: Environmental > Terrestrial > Soil > Unclassified ...
GCACTAGGCAAGTGCAGCTCGAATACCGAGCCCTCCCCCGGCTTGCTCGTCACCCGCACCGACCCATGATGCGCCTCGGCGATCGCCTTCACGATCGCCAGCCCCAGGCCGAATCCCCCGGTCGCCCGGTTACGCCCGGCGTCGATCCGCGAGAACCGGCTGAAGATCCGCTCGATTTCGGTCGCCGGAATGCCAGTACCGGAGTCTTCAACAGCGATCACCACGTTCGACGCCGGCCCAGACCCCTCGCGTCGGACCGCGAGCTCAATCCGGTCGTCCGGCTCAGTGTGGTCCACAGCGTTCTCGATCAGCGCGTCCAACGCCAGGGTCAGCCGGTCGGCGTCGCCGAGCACCGAGATGTCATCGGCGACCTCGATCGACCAGCGCCGCGGGATGTGGCTCCACCGGCGCAGCGTCTCGAGCACGACTTCCTCGGTATCAACTGGCGCCAGTTGCAGGAAGGCCGCGTCGTCGGTCGAGGCCAGCAGCAGCATGCGGCTGGTCAGGCGACGCATCCGGAGCAGTTCGTCCACCGCGATCCGCGCGTCGGCGGCAATGCCCTTGTCAGTGGCAGTAGAAGCGGCCCGCTCGATCAGCTCGGCGTGGCCGAGCGCGATCGCGATCGGGGTGCCTAGCTCGTGCGAGGCGTCCTGCAGGAACTGACGCTGCTGGTCGAGCAGCTCCAGGTTCCGGTCCGAGACCCGCTTCATCTCCTCCAGCGCGGCCGCCCGGCGCCGCGAGTGCCAGACCATGACGACGAACAGCAAGGCGAGCAGCGGAACCTCAGCCAGGTAGTCGCCGTCCTGCTTGCCCCGCAGGACCTGCCAGCCGATCAGGCCGCCGGTGGCCAGCGTGACTACCACGACCGTGACCAGCGCCGATCCGAGCCGCCAGAGCCGCCAGCCGTACACGGCGGTCAGGCTGATCCAGATGATCAGGAAAGGTACGGTCTGCCAGGCCGGGATGAGTTGCATCGCCAGCAGGTTGAGCAGCACGAAGGCCACCCAGGCGAGATCCGCGCGGTAGGTACGCACTAGCCGAACTACCCGACTTTGTCGCACGCTTCGTGGATCAATGGTCTGACCAGGCACGACCGGATGTTACTCCTGTTCATGCCGCTCTAGGAAGGTGTAGATGTCGGCCTCGTCGACGCCGGGGAAGTTGCCGAACGGCAGCGCGGACAAGATATGCGCGTGCGCACGGGCTGAAGGCCATGCCATTCCGTCCCAGCGGGCCGCCAGGTGGGCGGGCGGACGCAGGCAGCAGGACGGGTCCGGGCAGGTCGACTTGGTGCGCTTGACGGTGTCGCGGCCGCGGAACCAGCGGGCGTCGTCGAAGGACACTCCGAGCGTGATCGCGAACCCCCGGTCGCTGCCTGAGTCGATGGAGGCCACGCAGTAATAGGTGCCTGAGGGAGTATCCGAGTACTGGTAGTACGGGTTGAACCGGTCGGCGGCACCGAAAATCTGCCGGCCCGACCACAGGCGGCACATCCGCTGTCCCTCGATCGCGCCGGTGCCGTCGGCCGGGAACACGACTCCGTCGTTCTCGTAGGCCTTGTAGATGGTGCCGCCGGCGTCGTTCTTGACGAAGTGGCACCGCAGGCCAAGGTGATGGGTAGCCAGGTTGGTGAACCGGTGGGCCGCCATCTCGTATGACACCGAGAACACGTCCCGCATGTCCTCCACCGACAGGTTCTTGCCGTCCTTGGCGTGCTGCAGGAACGCGACCGCCGCTTGCTCTGGCACGAGCACGGCTGCCGCGAAGTAGTTGGCTTCGACCCGCTGCCGCAGGAAGTCGGCAAAATCTGTCGGCATACTGTGGCCGAGCACGAAATGTCCGAGCGTCTGCAACAGGACCGCCCGCGGGGTGTGCATGCCGAGCGACTCCTGGCGCAGGTAGATCCGCCGGTTCCGCAGGTCAGTGACTGACCGGGCCGATCTCGGCAGGTCTTGGACGTACCGGACGGAGAAGCCGTGATGGCTGACCACCGACAGCAGCATGCCTTGGGAGAGGGCGCCGGCGGAGTAACTGACCGGCGCCAGCGCCTGCGCAGCCGCCTGCTCGATCTCGGAGAAGTAATTGTCCCGGTCTCGCATCATCTGGCGCAGGTCCGCGTTAGCCAGCCTGGCCTCTTCTGGCGTGGCGGTCGGCTTGACTTGCTGCTTGCGCAGCTCGTCATAGAGAGCGAGCAGGTGCTCGATGACCTCGGTGGGCACTCGGGGACCCGGCTTCAGGTAGCCAAGGCCCAGCCGGGCGTAGATCGGATCGCGCTGAGCCTCGTCCAGTTCGATCTCCAGCTGGGCCCGCCGGCTCGGCGCCTCGTGCCGCATCAGTTCGGTCGCCGGCACGCCGAGCGCACCGGCCAGAGCCTCGATCAGCGAAAGCTTCGGTTCCCGGCGGCCGTTCTCCAGCAGCGAGAGCACCGACGGAGCCCGCCCGACCCGCTCGCCGAGCTCGGTGAGCGTCAGATTCCTGCTGCGTCTGATGTGCCGTAGTCGCTGACCGAACAGCGCAAGATCCAGTCGGCCGTTCGACAAAGATGAGGAATCTTTCTCAATGAAAGTCGCCACATCTTGATCTTAAGCGAAGATTTCAAAATTTTCACCAGGCCGGGCCTAGTGTTTCGCGGCGTGGCGGGTGAATCTGAGGACAACAAACCACAGGAGGACCAGTGAACGATCAGCGCCTTGACGGCACCACCCACGCCAACGGCCGGTCGCCGATGAGCAGCCCGGCCAGCCAGGCCGCGCATCTTGAGGCTAGCTGGGCGGCTGATCCACGCTGGACGGGAACGGAGCGGACCTACACCGCCGCGGACGTCATCAAGCTGCGCGGCTCGGTACAGGAAGAGCACACGCTGGCCAAGATCGGCGCCGAGCGGCTCTGGTCGCTGCTGCACGACCAGGACTATGTCCACGCGCTCGGAGCGCTGACCGGTAACCAGGCCGTGCAGCAGGTCAAGGCCGGCTTGCAGGCCATCTACCTGTCGGGTTGGCAGGTCGCGGCCGACGCGAACCTGGCGGGTCAGACCTACCCCGACCAGAGCCTTTACCCGGTGAACTCGGTGCCGCAGGTAGTCCGCCGGATCAACAACGCGCTGCTCCGCGCCGACCAGATCACCTGGGCAGAATCGAGCAACGCCGAGTCGGCCACCACGGGCGCGCCGCACTGGCTGGCCCCGATCGTGGCCGACGCCGAGGCCGGCTTCGGCGGCGTCCTGAACGCGTTCGAGCTGATGAAGGCCATGATCGCGGCCGGAGCGGCCGGAGTGCACTGGGAAGACCAGTTGGCGTCGGAGAAGAAGTGCGGCCACCTCGGCGGCAAGGTGCTGATCCCGACCGGCCAGCACATCAAGACCCTGAGCGCCGCCCGGCTCGCCGCCGACGTGTGCGGCGTGCCCTCGATCATCGTCGCCCGCACCGACTCTCAGGCCGCGACGCTGCTCACCAGCGACATCGACGAGCGTGACCAGCCGTTCGTGACCGGCGAGCGGACCGCCGAGGGCTTTTACCGGGTCCGCAACGGCATCGGCGCCTGCATCGCCCGCGGCCTGTCCTACTCTCCCTACTCCGACCTGCTCTGGATGGAGACGTCGACGCCCGATCTGTCCGTCGCGGCCGAGTTCGCCGACGCGATCCATTCGGTCTACCCGGACCAGATGCTGGCCTACAACTGCTCGCCATCGTTCAACTGGCGGGCGAACCTGGACGACTCCACGATCGCCAAGTTCCAGCGCGAACTGGCCGCGATGGGCTACAAGTTCCAGTTCATCACCCTGGCCGGCTTCCACGCGCTCAACTACTCGATGTTCGACCTGGCCCGCGGCTACGCGGCCGAGGGCATGCCGGCCTACGTGCGGCTGCAGGACGGCGAGTTCGCGGCCGAGGCCGACGGCTACACCGCCACCAGGCACCAGCGCGAGGTCGGCACCGGCTACTTCGACCAGGTCACTTCGGCGATCAACCCGGACGCGTCGACGACGGCGCTAGCAGGCTCGACCGAGGCCGACCAGTTCGCGGCCGCGCACCACTGACCCCAACTCCGGCTAGCAGGCTAAGGGGCGTCCGCCCAGGCACGCCCCTTAGCCATTTAATTACCCTTAACGGGGAGCGACGTCACGCTTATCCTGAGTGATATGCCGGAAACCCATCGGCCGGATAGCTCCCAGCCGGAAACGCTCCAGTCGGACCTGGTCGAGGAAGTCGACGAAGCCACTGCCGAACTGGACGCCTCATTCTGGAACGCTTACAGCGACCGCCTGGCCGCCGTCGGCTTCGGTTCGATGCTACGGGAACTCCCGAGGCTATTCGTCCAGGCCATCACGCTCGGCTACCAGGCCGGCCGGCTCGACCTGGTCACCACGATGACGCTCAACCTGGCCTCCGGCGTCTTCTCCGGCTACGCGCTGTATGCCACCACCGGCGTGCTGCAGCCGCTGTTCGCCGGCGGCCCAACGCCGGCCAGAGTCAAGGCCGCCCTCCCCTCGCTCGCTATCGTCGCGCTAGCGACGATGGCCAGGGCCGCACTTCAGATCGTGGCCGGCCTGGCCGAGAGCCGGCTCGAACCTCAGGTCGAGCGCCTAGTGGAAGTCCAGATGTTCGACCTGACGACCAGAGTCGAACTGGCCGCCTTCGACGACGGCGAGTTCCACGACAAGCTCGAACGGGCCCGCGACCGCGGCTTCTACTCGGCCACGCAGATCGTCTCCGACGTGATCAACTGCCTGACCGGGGCCGTCGGCATCGTCTCGGCTGCTGTCGTGGTCGGCTTGCTGCATCCGCTCTTGCTCGTGCTGCTTATCCTGGCCGAACTGCCATCCGGCTGGGCTGCGGTCCGCACCGCCAAGATCAGGTACGCGACCAGGTTCGCGCTGGTCGATAGCTATCGCCGGAAGCGGATCCTGACCAATCTGATGGCCGACCGGCGGACCGCGGCCGAACTGCGCTCGTTCACCATGCGAGACTTCCTGGTCGCCCGCACCAGCCGCCTGGCCGCCAAGGTGCGTGATGCCGAACTGAACTCGGCCCGCAAGCGGGCGATCACCCAGGGAACGGCCGGCCTGGCCGGCGGAGTGGCGACCGTCGGCGTCTATGTCGCGCTCGGCGTGCTGCTGGCGGTCGGCTCGCTACCACTCGCGGTGGCCGGCACGGCGATCTTAGCGATCCGCTCGGCCCAGTCCTCCCTGCTGACGCTGGTGTTCGCAGTCAACACCTGCTACGAGGACGGCCTCTACTTCGCCGACTACCAGACGTTCTGCGCGGACGCCCAGACCCGCCTCGCGCCGGCCGGCAGCACGCGGGCGCCTAGCGGCTTCCACGAGATCATCGCGAATCAGGTCACTTTCACCTATCCGGGCGCCGAAGAGCCGACCCTGCGTGAGGTCAGCCTGCGCATCAGACACGGCCAGGTCGTGGCGCTGGTCGGCGAGAACGGCTCGGGCAAGACGACGCTCGCGAAGGTACTCGCGGGCCTGTACCGGCCCGATTCCGGCACCGTGCACTGGGACGCCACCCCGCTGGCCAACGTGGATCCCGACCTGCTCAGGGAGCACATCGCGGTGATCGCCCAAGATCATGCGAACTGGCCGCTGTCCGTGCGCCACAACATCACGATGGGCCGAGACCTCGATCAGGACCGGCTTGGCTACGCCATCGGCGCGGCCGACGCCACCGAGGTGATCGATAGCCTCGCCCACGGCCTGAGCACGCTGCTCGATCGGACCTTCAAGGACGGTGCCGAACTGTCCGGCGGCCAGTGGCAGCGGGTGGCGGTGGCGCGCGGCTACTACCGGGCCGCTCCCCTTCTGATCATGGACGAGCCCACCGCGTCCCTGGACGCGCGGGCCGAGCACGCGCTTTTTACCTCGGTCCGTGACCACGCAGCCGGCCGCAGCATCCTGATGATCACCCACCGGCTCGTCAGCGCTAGGACCGCGGACCGGATCTACGTGCTGGATCACGGCCGGGTCAGCGAGGAGGGCACGCACGACGAACTGGTAGCCCGCGGCGGCCAGTACGCCGAGCTCTACTCGTTGCAAGCATCCCAGTACCTAGCGCAGACCCACGCCCTTAAGGAATAAGGCCCAGCTCGGCCTGGACGTCGATGTCTTCCGGGTCGAGTTCGTCATCCTCGTATACCGGCCGCCGCCAGCGGGACGGAATCGCGAGCGGGATCACCATTGCCGCGCCGATCATCCCGAGAATGCCGCTGAACAGCAGGAACGTAAAGCCAGTGCCGAAATGAGTCTTCGGAAGCGGCAGGTACCTGGTCGCGTATTGGTTGTGCAGGACGACCAGCGTCGACCACGCGACCAAGACGATCCCCGGCAGCCCGGTCGCCAGCGGCGAGATCCCCGGCACCGCGAGGAAGATGCCGATCACCAGCCCGGTCGCCAGCACCGCGCCGACCGCGAACAGCCCGCGCTGCGTGGTCAGCGCTTGCGAGGTACCGGTCGCGGTGACCGCTCCGCGCAGCACGAGAATCCGTCCTACGCCCCAGGCGCCGGCGAACAATATTGTCGCCGCCAACGCGACGGCGAGAATAACGCCGACAAGGTGCCGCATCAGCCAATCCCTCCGGTCGAAGATCATCCCCCCGGGTCGTGACTAGCCACGAAGCACACTACCGACCGGTTTCACTTTGGGTGAGCGATATGCAGATACCTGCGCAGCGCCACCCGAACCCGGTTCACCGGTTCGAGCAGCTCATATGTCACGTAAGAGTCCTGCTTGATCAGGCGGAACTTGGCTCCCCTGGCACCGGACGGCAGCGCATAGTGATCAGGCTCGTAGCGCACATAGTCAGCGTGCATCCGCTCGAAGAACTTCCTGCGCTCGGCTTTGGGCACCAAGCCAGCCGTCGCCAGCACCGACGCGTAGTGCCAGATCGCGCGCTCGAAGACGGCCGCCTGGACCTGAGGAGTCACCGCCGGGATGTGCTTCGCCAGAAGATCAAAAACTTCTTCATAGGCGGAAAATATTGCCCGGTGTTTGGACGTCGTGGTGACCATGAATGAACCTGGCCTGGCTCGCCGGTACCGATAGCAGGGCCGGTCAAGCGCCGCAAGACGCCCGGCCAGCAGCGCGGCGCAGGTCACCGGGACATCCTCGTGGATGCCAGCCCGGAACGGCTCGCCTAGCTCGACCAGGAACTCACTCCGGAACAGCTTGCTCCAGCCGGTCATCGTCAGGTTGATCACCTGCGGGGCATCCGCCAGCGCGAACTCAGCCTTAGGCACCGACCTGAGCAACTCGGCCCCGGTACTCGCGCCCAGGGTGCCGTCGGGAAACCAGTCCAGGTAGTCGATCAGCAGCACGTCCGGCGTCACTGCCGCCAGCCTGGCCCTGATCACATCGATCGCCCCGTCGGCGAGCGCGTCATCCCCGTCGACGAACCACACGTACTCGCCGGTCGCCCTGGCCAGCCCGGTGTTGCGCGCGTTGCCCGGACCACCGCTCTGGTCCAGATGAATGACAGTCAGCCGGTCATCGAGGCTGGCTCGCTCGTCGAGCAGTGCCCCGCTGCCATCGACCGAGGCGTCGTCAACCGCGATCACCTCAAGGGCAGACCCGGACTCCTGACCGAGCACCGAGTCGAGGCACTCGGTCAGGTAGGCCCGGACGCCGTAGACCGGGATGACGAAGCTAATCAGCCCTTGATACCGGCCTTGATCAGCTGACGTGATCAGCCTCCGCTGGGATCGCCTCGGGCGGCTCGACCTGCTGCTCAACCTTGAACCGAGACGGCCACCAATTCCATCGACCTAGCAATACCACGGTCGAGGGCACGAGTAGCGTCCTGACCAGGAACGTGTCCATCAAGATGCCAAGCGCCAGGCCGATCCCGATGTCCAGGATCTGGCTGCTGCCGCCCGGGCCGGTGCCGCCGACAATGGCGAGCACCAGGAACGTCCCGGCCAGCACCATGCCTGCCGACGTCACCGTCGTTCCGGTAACGCTGATTGCATGCGCGACGGCCTGGCGCAGCGGGAGTTTCCTGGCCTCTTCTCTGATCCTGGTCATCACCAAGATGTTGTAGTCCTCCCCTAGCGCCAGCAGGAAGATGAACATCAGGAACGGCAGGAAGAAGACGAGTCCGCCCGAGTTGCCGAGCTTGATGAACAGCAGCACGGAAAGGCCGAGCGCGGCCAGGTAAGACACCCCGACCGAGGCGATCAGGTAAAGCGGCGCGACCAGGCTGCGCAGCACGATCGCCAGCAGCAGGCCGATCACCAGGATCGCGATCGGGATGATGTGCTTGAGGTCGCTGTTGCTGATGCTGCTGATGTCATAGATGGCCGGTGCCTCGCCCGCCACGCCTGAATCGGTCGCTCCGGCCGCGTGCTGGACCCATGTCGTCTGGGCCCGGATGGCCGGGATCGCGTTCAGCGCTTCCGTGCTTCCGGGATCACCGGCCGCCAGCCCGACCGAGAACAGGATCGTGCGTCCGTCCGCGCTCACGTAGTTACCGGTGGCCCGGTAGACCTCGTAGGCGGCTGCGGGAATCTTTCCGCCAGTCGGCGGCGTGGTCGGCAGGGACTTGACCGGGCCCAGCGCCGAGTGCAGTCCGGCGTACTGCGCCGGGGTGAGATTCACGCCGACCGGGTTGAGCGGCCCGGTGACCGTCGTGTAGAGATGACTGCTCTTCAGGCCCGCGGAGGCGGTGGCCAGCACGTCCGGGTGGTCCCACACCGGCTGGGAGAACGTGAACAAGATCTCGGTCGGGTTGGCCGACGCCTGCGGAAAGTAGGTGTTCAGCACCTTCTGCCCGGCGGCCGAGTCGCTGCCCGCTGGCGCTGTGGTGCTGCCGCCGAAGCCGCCGCCCTTATAGCCGAAGACTCCGAGCGACAGCGCGCCGAAGAAGATGAGGCCGGCCAGCAGGGTAGGCACCGGGTGCCGGACGATGCGGCCGGCGACGCTGCCCCACAGGCCCGGCTTGCCGGTGCCCTGAATGTCCATGGGCATCAGCTTGTGGCGGCCGAACATCGACTTGAACAGGGTCCGCTTGACGCCGAGCAGGGACAGCCGGATCGACAGCAGCGCCGGCAGCAGGGTCAGCGCCGCGAGCACGGTCACCGCGATCGCGATCGCGAACGGGATGCCGAGGTCGGCGTAGAACGAGAAGGTGGCCGCCAGCAGGGTAAGCACCGCCGCTACCACGGTCGCGGCGGAGAAGGTGATCGACTCGCCGACCCTGGTGACCGCGGTGACGATCGCGTCTTGCGCCGACGCGCGCGGCCGCCTGATGTCGCTGCCGATCGCGCGCAGCAGGCCGCCAGAGGCAGCGGTGTCCAGTGGCCCGCCGTCGTAGTCGCTCAGCCGCAACTGCTCGCGCACCCGGAAGACCAGGAACAACCCGTAGTCAGTTCCGGCGCCGAGCACCAGCACGATCATCAGCAGCTGCGCGATCGGCGAGACCTGCAGGCCGTGATGGGCCGCCTCGGCCACCAGCGGCCCGGAGATCTCCACGGCCACAAAGGCCGGAATCAGCGTGGTCAATGCCAGCGTCAGCGACCTGAAGATCAGCACGAGCAGCAAGATGATGAACAGCGCCGAGAAGTTCTGGATCCGGCCGCCCTGGTCGCCATTGGCCGTTTGCTGATCGACCTGCGTCGCGATGCCGCCGGTCACGTGCACGCCGAGGCCTGCGGGCACGTGAGCCTGGCTGATGTTCGCTCGCATCGCGTCGATGAGATCGACGGCCGCGTTCTGATTGTTGCTCAGCTGGCTGACCAGGACCAGCAGCTGCTGCGCCTGACCGGGCTTGGACGCGCTGGCAGGCGTGGTGCCGAGGTCAAGGATCTTCTTGACGCCGGGCACGGTCTTCAGGTTGGCCTGGACCTTCGTCATCGCTGCCGTGTCGGCCGGGGTCAGCGTGCCGGTGGTCCTGACGGCCACGACTGGAATGGGAATGAGGTCAGAAGTGCCGAACGGGGCCGCCAGTTTGGTGGCCTTCTCAACGGGAGCGCTAGCGGGCAGGAACTTCGTGTTGTCGTTCTGTGTAACACTCGACAAAGAGGGCAGGTACGCGACAGCGGCCACGGCACCAACGATCCAGACGAGCGTCATTAGCCAGCGGAAACGCACGCAAAAGCGGCCAATGCTGCCGAAGATGGCGTCGACGTTCATGCCGCGAAGCGTAGTAGACGACGGTGACCGCTCTCGCCGCCGACTCTGTGAGGCATGCCCAGGGTCAGGGCGCCGCCATGTCGACTACAACGCCCTGACCTGGGCACTCCACCCGCCCGCCAGCCGAGCGGTTACGTTTTGCTAGCCGTTTGGCGTGATCATCTTGCTAGCCGTGGCCGGGTTTCAGCAGATCCCAGCGCGCTAGCCGTTCAGAAAATCGTGCGCTTGGCGATCCGCCAGGCGCCGTCGGTGGCGACGAACTCGTCGACGTACCGCCCGGTCATGATCGAGGAATCCTTGCCGACGAACGCGAAGTCGCTCACCACGCTCGCCTTTCCCTCGGCCGTCTCGCTGACAAGCGTGTTGGTGATGAGGTGCTTGCCCCGGCTCTCGGGCGGCATCGCCTTGGCGAGCAGGCCGACGGCGGCTTGCCTGCCGTTGCGGGTCCGACCGAAGGCTTCGAGTTCGGCATCATCGGTGAAGCACTCGCCGAGTGCCTCGAACTCTCCGTCATCGATGGTGTGGCAGTACCTGGCGAGGGTGCGAGCGATCCCCGCTTCGATGAGGAGCTTCGCGATCGCATCCTGCTGGTCAGACATAGTGGCCTCCGAAGGCGGTTTCCATGGCGAACGGCAGCCGCCCGCCCGTTGATTATCTTGGTTCAGCGGACTGCAGCCAGGCTAGGTGAATAACCTGCCCATCAGTGCTAGCTAATCGTTGGCTAGGCAATCGCCGCAGGCCAAGCCACGGAACGATTTTGGGACTCACCGTGGCCGGTGCTGGAACGTTGGCCGCGGGCCAGTCAGACTCGTTGCACGGAGGTGACCTAGCGTCTCAAGAAGGTGACGGCCAATGCGAGCAGGACTGCCTGCCTTGGTAGCTACCGGTTTGCCTCGGATAGCAGTTCGCCAGGAGGAGACAGCGCGAAAGGGGCGCTGATGCAGGAACTGCGACTCGTCGCAGTCAGTGAGGACGGCAGCTATGCCGTTCTCACGGTTCCCGGCCGTAGCGGGCGCTTTGCGCTGCCCATTGACGAGCGGCTCAGGACTGTGGCTCGCGGGCAGTTCTCCCGGCTAGCTCAGTACGACATCGAAGTGGAGAGTCCGTTGCGACCCAAGGAGATCCAGGACCGCATTCGCGCTGGCGAAACTGCCGAGGAGATCGCCGACGTCGCGGGCTTGCCGGTCGACCGCATCCGCCGGTTCGAGGGGCCGGTGCTCGCCGAGCGGGAGTTCAGGGCGGCCGAGGCGCAGCGGGCCACGGTGCGCAGCCCTGGTGAATCCGGCTTCGGGCCGCGCCTCTCCGAGGTCGTAGCTGAGCGGCTCGCCGACCTCGGGGCCGGTCCTGAGGACCAGGAGTGGGACTCGCGCAAGCGCCAGGACGGCAACTGGCAGGTGCAGCTGGCCTACACGGTCGCCGGCCGGATGTACGTCGCCGAATGGGTCTATGACCCGAGGAACAAGCACGTCACTCCCGCCGACGACGAGGCCATCAGGCTGAGCCTCGACGAGTCTCAGTGGCCAGGCCCGCGCAACGTCAGCGCCGCCGACGTCAAGGCCACGGTCACTCCGATCGGGTCCCGTGCCTCGGCTCACACCTCCCCGGCGCCGCAAACCACAGTGCCGCAAACCACAGTGCCGCAAACCACAGTGCACCGGGCCGAGGCTGATCGGGCCGGCGGCCGGACGATCGTGCACCCTTCCCGTCAGGCCCCGGCGGCGCAGGCCCCGAGCCAGGCTCCGGCCGGCGGCAAAACAGCGGGCGGCAACCAGGTAGCCGCCGTCAGCAAGACCGCGGCCACGAGCCAGGCGACTGTCAGTGCGCAGGCCGGTGCCAGCCACGTCACCGCCGCCGACCCAGTGGCCGCCAGCCAGCCCGACGCGCCCGCGGTCAGCGGTCCCGTCGCAAACGGGCAGAGCGCAGAAGCTCAGAAGGAGCAGGACCCGCCGCCTGCCGCACCCGAGCCGCCGGCCCGTCCGGCGCGGCGGGCAAGTGGCGGGCGTTCGCGCCGTTCCTCTGTGCCCTCCTGGGACGAGATCATGTTCGGCAGTTCCCGCCAGCCCGACTAGCCGACTTGCGGGGGGCCAATTTGGACGGACTGTTCTGACCTTCCGCGTAAGATCCGAGCGCGAGGCCGCGCCTTTTGATTAGGTTAGGGGACGATGCTTGTTCAGCTACGCCCGCTATGCCAGCGCCGGAGACCGTGGTTACCGGCGCCGATTGGCCTGGCTGGCGACCTCCTTGGCGCTGGTACCGCTGATCTCCGGTTGCGGTCTGCTGGGCGGGCTCAGCAATACCAAGCTCAGCTCGACGCAGTCTTTGTCGGTGAGCAGTCCGGTGTTCAACGCTCACTCCTCCATCGGTCTGCCGAAGATCTATACCTGTCACGGCCCTGGCCTGAGCCCGCCGCTGCAATGGTCGGGCAGCGCCTCGCCACGGCCGAAGTCTTTTGCGATCGTGGTGGACGACTCCGAGGCGCCGATCACGCCGTACGTTTACTGGATCGTGTTCGATCTCAGCCCGAACACCGTTGCGATCGGTCAGAATCAGCTACCAACAGGTGCCCGGCAGGCAGACAACAGCCAGGGCAAGGCCAGTTATCGGCCCCCTTGCCCGAAAGGCCACTGGCATCAGTACCGCTTTACCGTCTATGCGCTCAACGCCTGGATCAAGCTGCCGAACGGAGAAGCCTTGAGCAAGGTCTGGTCGGCGATCGCCAGTCACGTAATCGCCGCTGGTCGGCTCACGGTGAGGGCCTACCCGTAACGCGCTCGCCGATAGTCGCCAAGCGGACGGCCAGCCGTAATCGAAGTGTTACTCAGAGTAGACACAGGTGGTTAAACTTCTCGAAAGTCCTGACACAGACCATAGTGGTCCGACAGAATCGTCGTTTAACGATTGATCCGGAAACAGCCCAGGGTGCTCAGCGTTACTCACGTGTCCGCGTCGATGGCCTCCGCGGGCACCGAGAGTGCCATTTTTAGGCCCACACAGCGATGGATGGTGCGATGCCGAAGACGGTGCTGATCATTCTGGCAGCTGTCGTTGCCCTGATTGTCATCGTCGTCTTGACCGGAATGAGGTACCTGCGGGCCGACGACGAGGACGAGTTTGACGACGAGTCCGGCGGCGACCGGAGTCACTCTCGCGGCCGGTCCGATCACCCTTCGCGTGATCACGGACGTTCTCGGCAGCACGATAACGATCGTCACGGCGACCAGGGCAGGCAGCGAGCACGCAGCGACCGCGACAGTGCGTCCCGCACGGCCGGTAGCGACGGCGGCGGCCGAGACGGCAGGAGCCGGCCTGACCGGGATGGGCATGAGCGCGACCGGGCCGCGAGCACTGGCCGGCGCGGCGGCGACCGTGAAGACGGCATGCGAGTCGGCGTCGGACGCATGAGCGTCGGCCGGAGCGGATCGAGCCGAGATGGCGTCGGCCGTGACGGTGCTGGCCGTGACAATGCTGGCCGTGACGGTGCTGGCCGTGACGGTGCTGGCCGTGACAATGCTGGCCGTGACAATGCTGGCCGTGACGCTGGCATGCGAGACAGTGGTTTCCGTGACAACGGGTCGCGTGACGGGCTGCGCGACACCGGCCCGCGCGACCGCGACAGCGGTGTTCGCGGCGGGGCCAGCCGGGACGGCGCCGGTCGAGTTGGGCCCGACCGACGTAGCTCGGCCCGAGACCTGCCAACCAGGGACGGATCCAGTCGCGATGGGCTGAGCCGCAGCGGCTCGAGCCGGGACGCTGTGAATCGGGACGCACTGAATCGGGACAGCACGGTTCGGACGAGCCGCGACGGCAGCAGCCGTGGCGCCGACCGTGGCTGGGACGACAGCGGGTCGACCGATCGCGACGATCGCGGCAGCCGGTCTGGTTCCCGCCGGTCCCCCGGCTTTGATGACAGCTCAGACGACCTCATGACGACGAGCGGCAAGACCGGACGCACCCCGCCTGTCCGTGGAGGTCGCCCCGAGGACTTTGAGGAGCGGACCGTGCGCCTGTCTTCCTCGAGCCGGGAGCACGCCAGGCCGGGGCAGGACCGGTCCTCTCCTGGCACCAGGGAGCGAGAGGCCACTGCCGCGAGCGCCGACCGAGAGCGGCGCGGCAACTCCGGACCCCACGCGAGGCCAGATAGCCGCAAAACCAGCACCACGTCGAGCCGCCGGGACGACTCGCTGCCTGATGTGAAGGGCAGGCCCAGCAAGAGCAAGAGCAAGCGCGACGATGACTCGGACCTGGACTGGCCGAGTAACGAATGGGACGAGCTCTCCGATGTCGATTACTGGACCGAGCTCGCCGCGGACAAGCCGTTCAACGCAGCGGCCACGACTCAGGCGACCACCCCGCCAGTGAAGGCCGACCGCGATCGCGGCAAGGCCCGCTCGGACACCAACCCCGGCGCGGCCCGCAGCGAGCGGCGCGAAGTATCCCAGCGGCGAGACCCCGCCGAGCGGCGAGACACAGAGCGCACCGAACGCCGGGACAGCACCGAACGCCGGGACCCAACCGAGCGTCGCGATCAGCGCGATGGCCTGCTGCCGGCGGCGCGGGCGCCGAGGCAGACCGTCGACGCCGCGTTCGCGCCGGTCACCGGGGACTCGGTCGATGCCGCGTTCGGCGGCCGGACTGAGGCGTACGGGAGCACCGAGCTGCGCCGTTCTATCGCGGCCGGGAATGAGACCCCTCGGTCGAGATCGAGCAGGCACGCTCCATCCAATCCGGCGCCATCCAGCCCGGCTCCGGTGCCACCCAGCCCCGTTGCTCCGAGCCCGATGCCGGCCGGTACCGGAAGCCGGGCCGTCCATCCACTCGACGACGACCCGCTGACGAGCCCGTCGTTCCCGCGGGTAGAGGCCGACGACAGCCGGTCCTACCGGCGGGGGCGGTCTGACCGCGGTACCGGCAGCCATTCGATTCCCGCCGCGGCCGAGACCCAGCAGCATTCCCGGCCCTACCCGCCCATGCCCGCCGCCAATGGGCTCGATGCTCAGTCGGCCAGCTACACCCAGCCAGCGGTCAACGGCCTCGATTATGCCGCCGCTCCGGCCATGCCTCCGGTCCCGGCTGCCGATCCTTATCGGCAGCATTCGGTCAGCCCGGCTTCGGAAAGCTACCCGGGCCGGAGCGCCAGCCCGGACTATGCCGCCGCCAGCTCGGACTACCCGAGCAGCTATTCCACCCCGGCGAGCGTCGGCGCTGGATACCTGCCGCCGGTCGGTGGCTCGTATCCGGGCGACGCGGTCACCGCGGCGTACTCCTCGCGGTCGGCTACCTCCGGCGGCTATCCGGTTCAGCCCGCCCAGAACCAGCCAGCACCGAGCCAACTGCCGCCCAGCCAACTGCCGCCCAGCCAACTGTCGCCAAGTTCGTCTCCGGCTAGCTCGCCCGGCTACTCAAGTTCGCCCGGTTACCCCGGTGATCTCGACAATGGCTACTCGCCCGCGGCCAGCTATCAGTCGATTCCCGCGCAGCTACCCGGCTACTCGGGCTACCCGGCCGCCAGTTCAGGCCAGCACGCCGTACCGCCGCCAGCCGCACCTCCGACCGCCGAGTACTCCTACCCGGTCAGCGGCGATCCCGGTTACCCGGCGCCGCTGCCAGCGGCCACCGATTACGCCAGCTACCAGCCACCCGTCCAGGCCGACCACGCCAACGGCTATCACTCCGCCGTGCCGTCGCCAGCCACGGGCGCCTTCGGGGTTGATCCGGTTCAACCCGGCTACCCGAGCGCGCCGTACAACGCCCCTTACCAGCAGGCCGGCTATCCGGCTCAGGGCTATGAGTCCGACGCCAGCTACCCCGCCGATCCCTACGCGGTAGACCCGTACGGTCACCCGGGCTACGGTTCGGCCCGCTTACCGGGCCGGCACCATGCTGCCGATCCGGTCGAGCAACCAATTGTCTACGAGCGCTACGACGGACCGGCCTATGCCGGGCCTGGGTACGCCCAGGACCAGTGGAGCATCCAGCGGTGGCAGGACTTATCCCGCGATGACGAGCATTGGCCGGAGCGCCAAGGCCCCGATCAGTACCGGCCTGACCAGCGCCGGCCAGAGCAGCACTGGCACGATCAGCCAAGGCAGCCTCGATCAAGGGTCGAGCGGTTAAGAGATGGGTACCGGCCTGACGGCTATCGCTGACATTCGAGGGTAACGATGGCCCGTGGCTGAAGAGACCGTCATCAAGGCGGAGACGACTCTCACGGTCAATGAGACCACCGAGATCGTCCCGGCCTCCGCCAGCCTTCTGTCGACGCTCCGTGATCAACTCGGCTTGACCGGTGCCAAGCCGGGCTGTGGTGAGGGCGTCTGCGGCGCCTGCACCGTACTGGTCGACGGCCAGCCGGCCAGATCCTGCCAGATCTCGGCGTCCGAGGTCAGCGGCGCGGTCACGACCATCGAGGGAATTGGCGCGGGGCGGGTGCTGCATCCGGTGCAGCGTGCGCTCGCCGAAGAGGGAGCCGCCCAGTGCGGCTACTGCACCCCTGGAATGATCCTGGCGGCCGTCGCGCTGCTTGACCGTGATCCCCGGCCGGACGACGCCGCGATCGACTCGGCCCTGGCTGGGAACATCTGCCGGTGCGGCGGCTACCCTCGGATCAGGCGGGCCGTGCACCGTGCCGCCCGCCTCGGCGACTGCGGAGATCTGAAAAGGGTTCCCGCCGGGCAGGAACCAGATCGCTGGGGCCCGCCCGAGCCCGGACAACCGCATTACCGCCCGGCCGCCCCGTGGGACCTGACGCCAGCGGTCGACCGCGACTGGTTCGGCGCCCTCGGTGACGGGCTGGTCGTGGTGCTCGAGCCGCCAGAGCCCGGTGCTGCCAGGACCACGGCCCGCGGCGCCTGGATGCACGTGGCTGGCGACGGCCTGGTGACCGCCTTCACCGGAAAGGTCGATGTTGGCCAGGACAACCGCACCGCGCTCCGGCTGCTGGTCGCCGAGGAACTCGATATCCCGGTCGACCAGGTCCGACTGGCCATGGGCGATACCGACGTGTGCCCGCACGACCTGGGCACCTTCGGTAGCAGATCAATGCCGGACGCGGGTCGCGCCCTCCGCATCGTGGCCGCCTACACTCGCGGCCTGGCTCCGGCCGCATCCGGGTACGGCGGCCTGCCCGCCATTGCTCCCGGTGACCGGCGGATCGAGTTCGTAGTCGGCGAGCCGGCGTTGTCGGACCCGGCCAGCTGGCGCCAGGCCGGGCGATCGATGCTGGGCCCGGGCATTGGTGCTGCGGTGACCGGCGAGCGCAGATTTGTTTCCGATCTAAGTTGTCCGACCATGCTGCACGGCGCGCTGCTTCGACCGCCTAAGCCGACGGCGACGTTGCGGTCGGTCGACGGCGCGGTCCTGCGAGCCTGGCCTTCGGCGGCCTTGATCAGTGCCGGGGAGTTGATCGGAGTCGTCGCACCTGAGCTGCCGACCGCGAGGAGCGCCGTCGCGGCGTTGCAGGCGGCGGCGCAGTGGGACCTTCCGGGCGCGCCCTCGGACGCGGAATTGAGCGAGTACCTGCGCGCTCATCAGCTGCCCAGTCAGGACGGCGGTTTCTTGCAGCAGGAAGGCTCGGCCGCGACCGCACTGGAGATGGCGGCGGTCAGGTGCGAGGCCAGCTATGAGGCGGCCTACATCGCGCCCGCGGCCCTGGAGACCAGAGTGGCCCTGGCGCAGTGGGACGAGGCCGGTCGAGTCACCGTCTGGACCGGCACGCAGACACCGTTCCCGGTCCGAGCCCAGGTCGCGGCGGCGACGGGGGTGGACGAGCGCGCGGTCAGGGTCATCGTGCCGCCCACCGGCGGCGCCTTCGGCGGCAAGCACGCCGCCCAGATCGCCATCGAGGCCGCCGTGCTAGCCCAGCACGCCGGCCGGCCGGTCAGAGTCGCCTGGAGCCGGGCCGAGGAGTTCACCGTCGGCACGCTGCGCCGGGCGGCCGTGATCGACGTGGCGGCGGGTGCCAGCGCGGACGGGGACCTGCTCGGCTGGAACTTCACCAACGTCAACGCTGGGACAGCCGGGATCGGCAGCCCGTACCGGATCGCGGACCTGCGGATCGAGTACGCGCCGGCGGACAGTCCGCTTCTCCAGGGTTCCTATCGTGGGCTCGCCGCCACCGCGAACAACTTCGCCAGAGAGTCCATCATCGACGAACTCGCGTGCCGACTGGGCCTGGACCCGGTGGCGTTCCGCCTCCGCAACCTAGCCGACGACCGCCTGGCCGCCGTCCTCCGCGCCGTAGCCGACCACCTCGGCTGGCCGGCCACCGTCCCGACCGGCCCGGGCAAGGACGACGCGAGGACGGGCTGGGGGATCGCGTGCGGGCTAGAGAAGGAGGGCCGGGTCGCGACCGCTGCGTGCGTGACCGTCTGGCCGGACTTCAGGCTGAAGGTGACCAAGCTGGTCTGCGGCTACGAGTGCGGCACGATCGTCAACCCGCGCACGGTCGCGGCCCAGGTCGAGGGTGCGGCGGTCATGGCGCTGGGCGGCGCGCTCTTCGAGGCGATCGAGTTCACCGACGGCGTGATCACGAATGCGGCGTTCTCCCGCTACCGGGTCCCCCGGTTCGACGACGTCCCTCCGATCGAGGTCATCCTGCTCGACCGTCCCGACCTCCCGTCCGCCGGAGCAGGCGAAGCCCCGATGATCGCCGTCGCCCCGGCGATCGCCAGTGCCATCTTCGCCGCCACCGGCCGCCGCCTCCGCACCCTCCCCCTCCGCCCCTGACCAGTCGGCAAGCGGCTAGCGTGGCCCGCACCTGGCGGTGCGGGCCACGCTCGATGTAGCTGGGTTAGGGGGCGGTGGTGAGTGCGTTGTCGTCGATGACGAAGGAGGTTTGCAGTGAGCTGTCCTCGGTGCCGGTGAAC
>Ga0134128_10003572_pt1 | contig 18993 bp, 16 predicted proteins | sample KB31754_FD_96462 | JGI IMG/M metagenome (GOLD analysis project Ga0134128, IMG submission 96462) | Terrestrial soil microbial communities with excess Nitrogen fertilizer from Kellogg Biological Station, Michigan, USA - KB3-175-4 | ecosystem: Environmental > Terrestrial > Soil > Unclassified ...
AAGCAAACCGCGCCAAGAATTACGATGCGCTATGCACGCTGGACGGCCGCATGGTCTTGGCCGGCGAACATGCCTCGCATCTGGGCGCCTGGCAGGAAGGCGCCATCGTATCGGCTTTGGACGCCATCAAGCGTCTGCATCAACGCGCCATGACGGCATAGATATAATCCGGAGGGGATGATGAAAGCTCATTTGGTCGTGCGTGTTCTGGGTCCGGCGCTGATCGCGGGCCTGTGTTTTTCTTCGAATGCCTTTGCGCAGGCGGCGGGCGGCGGCTTCGGCCGCGGCGGCTTCACCGAGCAGGGTGGAGAGGCGATCTACAAGAATGTCTGCCAGGGCTGCCATATGCCTCAAGCGCAGGGTGCGGTCGGCGCCGGCATGTATCCGGCGCTTGCCAAGAATCCCAAGCTGGAAGTTGCGGGCTATCCGGTTTCGGTGGTGGTGAACGGCCAGAAGGCGATGCCCGCTCTAGGCGGCATGTTCACCGACCAGCAGGTGGCGGATGTCGTCAATTACGTGCGCACCCATTTCGGCAACAACTATAAGGACAAGGTCGCGCCCGCCGACGTCAAAGCGGTACGTCCCTGATCCATCATCAGAGAGGAAAGACGCCATGAACAATTTCGTGAAGTACGGATCGCTTGCGGTTTTGAGTGCTGCCCTGTTCGCATCCGGCGCCAACGCCGCCGATGTCGTGCACAATCAGGAAAATGCCAAGTCGCCCATCGCCAGTTCCACGATGGTGCCTCCGGGCTACAATACCTTCTACATCAGCGGCACCACGGGTAAGGGCGCCGACACGGCCGAGCAGACGGCGGCCACGCTGGCCGGCCTGAAGGCTCAGATGGCCAAGATGGGGCTTACCTTCGGCGATATCGTGCAGGCGCACGTCTTCCTGGTGGCCGATCCCAAGACCGGCAAGATGGACTTCGCCGGTATGAATTCCTCCTGGATGAAGGAATTCGGCACCGCCGAGCAGCCCAACAAGCCGGCTCGCGTGACGGTACAAGTCGCGGGCCTGGCGGGCGGTGACGCGTTTGTCGAGATCGAATTCGTCGCGGTCAAAAAGGCCAACTAAGTTTTCCGGGTTTGGAAGAAGGGCGGGCGCCGTTGGCGTCCGCCTTTTTTTTCGCCTGTTGCTCAAGAACCACTGCGGATTTTCTGCCGCCAAGAAGGCATCGCCGGCTAGATATATCTAATTGATTTATTTGAACTATTTTAAGTGACGGCTTGTCGGTCTACGCGGCAATCCTGTCCGGCAGAGTCCAATCGCGGCGCCGCGACCCGAGTTTGCGGTGCGCCGCAGCCAAAAAACCAACCCTTAGTATTGAATTATAACACCTACGCTGATTACTTCCCGCCAGATCACGGGAATCGACTCGCTCGTCCAATACGAACGCATGGTCTGTTCCTACTGATTAGAAAACAAACCAATTAGGGGACATCCAACGTGCTCAATCTGAAGAACACCTTGCTGGTCGGCGCCTCGGTGTCGGCGTTTGCCGTCTTTGCCGCGCCCGCCATTGCCCAGGACAATGGCGGCAACAATGAAACCGTCATCGTGACCGGCACCCGCGTGCAGGGCATGACCGCGGCCGACAGCGCCGCGCCCATCACGGTGTTGGGCAGCGAAGCCCTGACCAAGGGCACCGGTTCGGCCGATTTGCGCCAGGCGCTGGGCCAGACCATCCCCTCCTTTGTCGCCCAGCAATATGGCGCCGACACTGCGAACCTGACGCTCTCCGCCGCACTTCGCGGCCTGTCGCCCAATGACACGCTGGTCCTGATCAACGGTCATCGCCGCCACTATACCGGCAACCTGCATGTGGATTCCGGCGGCTTCGCGGCCGGCAGCTCCTCCGCCGACTTGTCCTTCATCCCGGAAGCGGCGATCGATCATGTGGAAGTGCTGCTCGACGGCGCTGCCGCCCAGTATGGCACCGACGCCATCGCCGGCGTGGTGAACATCATCCTCAAGAAGAAGTCCTCGGGCGGTCAATTCTCCGCCTCGGCCGGCGATTATTACAATCGCGGCAATCGCAGCCCCAGCGACAATGGCGAGTCCTATGACCTGTCCTACAACATGGGCCTGCCCCTGTTCGACAAGGGCTTCGTCAACGTCACTGTCGAGAAGCAGTACAGCAACTTCACCCAGTATGGCGGCGCCGATAACCGTTTTCTGAACGCGCAGGGCCTGCCGGTCGGTCAGAACACCGTCACCAGCGTCGGCGCCAATGGCGTCGCAAGTCTTTCGGCGCATGGCAACGGCATTCCGGACAATTTCTTGCCTGGCGTCACGGGCTATCCACGCTCCAATGCGATCGATGGCAGCCCGGAACAGCAGCTGACGATGGCGGAACTGAATTCGCAATATGACTTCAGCGATAGCCTCTCGGTCTATGCCTTCGGCACCATTGGCCACAAATTCGCTAAGTCGTTCGAGAATGACCGCCTGCCCAACCAGATCATTGCCACTGTCGGCTCCAACCAACCTTGCAGCGCGACGAACCTGAACGGCTACAACACAGCCGTGGATGGCACGGGCAAGGCGGTCTGCGCGCTGGGTGTCAATGGCGGCGTGGGCGCGATTCCTGGCGAAGTCGGCTTCACCGGCTTGAACAGCAAGGGGCAGATCATCTCGTCGGGCAATGCCGGCAATCTCTTCAGCAGCAATCTGATCAACGTGAACAATGGCGCGGCCATTCCCAGCGCCACCGGTGCGGGCACGCTGGGCACGGAGCCGGAATTGGTGATGTACCCGAACGGCTTCCGTCCGATGGAAGTGCTGAAGGAAGACGATTACCAGTACAATACGGGCGTGAAGTTCAACGTCCTGGGCTGGGATGTGGACGCGGATGTCGGCTACGGCAAGGACATCGACAACATCTACACCTACAGCTCGGGCAACCGCTCGCTGTTCATCGACACGCATACCTCGCCGACAAATTTCTATGACGGCAGCTTCACCGCCAGCCAGTTCACCGGCACGGTCGACGCCACCCATGCCTTCAATGTCGGCATGGCGTCGCCCTTGACTGTCGCAGTCGGCGTGGAAGCGCGCGAGGATACCTACGGGATCGGCGCGGGCGATCCCTTGTCCTACTACAAGGAAGGCGCGCAATCCTTCCCGGGCTTCGCGCCGGCCTCTGCCGGAGTTCACAGCCGCAAGAATTATGCGGGCTATATCGATCTCGCCATTGCGCCGATCGAGGAATTGCAGATCGACATCGCGGGCCGCGCCGAGCATTACACGGACTTCGGCGACGCTCAGATCGGCAAGATCACGGCGCGTTACGATTTCAGCCCCAAGATCGGCGTCCGCGGCACCCTGTCGACTGGCTTCCGCGCCCCGACCCTGGCGGAAGAATTCTACACCGCGGTCAATGTGTCGCCGAACTCCGCCACGGTGCAGCTGCCGGCAAACAGCGCCGCAGCCGGGCTGCTGGGCCTGGGCAATCTGAGGCCGGAAACCTCGATCAGCTACAGCGCCGGTATTGTCGCCCATCCGCTGGACGACCTGTCGGTCACAGTGGACGCTTACAGCATCGCCATCGGCAATCGCATCACCACCTCGGCCACGGTCAGCAGCTCCGGCGGCGCGATCAATGTGCCGTTGGTGACTTCGGCGGTGCTGTTGGACGGCGTCTCGCTCGACCCGACCGCCACCCAGCAGGGCGTGACGGCGTTCCTGAACGGTCTCTCCACGCTCACCCAGGGCGTCGATTTCACGGTCAGCTATCCGACCGATTTCGGCGACTATGGTCTGGTGGATTGGACCTTGGCCGGCAACTACAACACGACTTCGGTCTCGCGTGTGGCGCCGACCCCGGTTCAGATCACCAACTCCGCTCCGGGTGCGAGCTTCTTCCGTCCCGACACGCTGTTCGGCTTCGTCCACAGCGCGCCGGCCGAGAAGGTTGGCCTCACCGCCAACTGGAGCTTGGATGCGATCGGCGCCACACTGCGTGAAACCTATTGGGGCCCGCAGCATGGTTCGACCACGCCCAACAATGGCGGCCAGGTCATTCCGTTCAACCAGGCGGGCGTGATGCTCACGGACCTCGAGGCCCGTTACAACATCACCGAGCAGCTGCAATTCTCTCTCGGCGCCAACAATCTGTTCAACATCCGTCCCGACATTCAGCCCTTCGCACGTGACGGCGTGCTGACCTCGTCGGTCACGGCATTGAACGGAAACAATGCCGCGTCGGGCGTCGCGATCCCCGGCGGCAATGGCAACGTGAACAACAACTACTTCGGCGCGGCCTGGAATCCGAATGGCGGCTATTACTACGGCCGCATCCAGTACAACTTCTAAGCTTGCCTAGAATGAGAGCCACCCATCTCCGGCCGGAGATGGGTGGTTTTTCTTTGTCTATTGCCCAGGGCGGAGCGCGCATGTAGCTTCTGTAACAATGGGCTCGAAGAGGCCTGGCGCCCCCGGGCGCCGAAAATAACAATAAAGTCAATACTTTGGGAGGATGTTATTGGGGACGACTCGCAGCAATGCGATAGCCGCCACCGCCTGGGACATAGGCGGGAGGGGTGTGCGACATACGCGCACGTCAAGCCCAAGGGAAAAAATCTGAATTGCAGAAAACGGTTCGCACACCGTCTATTTCATGCGGGCCAGGAAGCGTCACTGTCCGCTATGGGCTGCTCGAACCATAAAATTGCTGGGAAGGTTGAACAGATGACTCATGTGAAGAAGAAGCTGATTGTCGGCACCGGTCTTGCCGCGCTGGTCCTGGGTTATTCGGCGGCGTTCGCGCAGACCGGGCAGAATGTGGACTGGACCAATTATGCCGGCGATATCACCGGCAGCCGGTTCAAATCGCTGGATCAGATCAATGCCTCGAACTTCTCCAAGCTGGAAGTGGCCTGGCGCTTCAAGACCGACAATTTGGGCAACCGCCCGGAATTCAAGCTGGAAGGCACGCCCCTGGAAATAAACGGCGTGGTCTATACCACCGCCGGCTCGCGCCGCGCGGTAATCGCGCTGGACGCGGTGACGGGCGAGCTGCTCTGGGTGCATGGCGAGAAGGAAGGCGCGCGCGGCGCCGCCGCTCCCCGTCAGCTTTCGGGCCGCGGCGTCTCCTATTGGAGCGATGGCAAGGAAGCTCGCATCCTCTATGTCACGCCGGGCTATCAGCTGATTGCGCTGGACGCCAAGACCGGCCAACGAATCCCCAGTTTCGGCAATAATGGTTCAGTCGATCTGAAGGCCGACGACGATCAGAAGATTTCGCCCGACCTGACCACAGGTGAAATCGGCTTGCACGCGGCGCCCACCGTGGTGGGCGACAGAGTGCTGGTGGGTTCGGCCTTCCGCGAAGGTTTCACACCTACCAGCTTCAAGAACAACAAAGGCTCGGCGCGGGCCTTCGACGTGCGCACCGGCAAGCGCCTCTGGCAATTCCGCACCATTCCGCAAAAGGGCGAGCCGGGCGCGGAAACGTGGCTAAACAATTCTAACGAATATACCGGCAATACCGGCGTATGGACGCAGATCACCGCCGATCCGGTCGCCAATCTGGCCTATCTGCCGGTGGAATCCCCCACATCCGACTTCTATGGCGGCAAGCGTCCGGGTAGCGGCCTTTACGCCAACAGTTTGGTGGCGGTGGACCTGGATACCGGCAAGCCCAAATGGCACTTCCAGTTCATCCATCACGAGATCTGGGATTACGACATGTCTTCGGCGCCGCTGCTGATGGATGTGAATATTGACGGCAAGGCCAGGAAGGTGGTCGCGAACCCGTCGAAGATGGGAATGCTTTATGTATTCGATCGCATCACCGGCAAACCGGTGTGGCCGATGCCTGAGACGAAAGTGGAGAAGGGCAATGTGCCTGGCGAATGGTATTCGCCGACCCAACCCATTCCGTCCAAGCCCAAGCCCTACGTTCGCACGGGCACCTCGGTCGGCGAGTTGATCGACTTCACCCCGGCGCTGCGCGCCGAAGCGATGGAATTGGTGAAGAAGGTCAAGATGGGTCCGATCTATACCCCGCCGGTGGTGTCCAATCCCAACGGGCCGGTCGCAACCTTCCTGCCCGGCACCGCTACGGGCGGCACCAATTGGCCGGGCGGTTCCTTCAATCCGGAGAACCACACCGTCTACACTTATGGCTGCGACGGTTGCCAGAACTTCACCGGATTGGTGCCGCCGCCGCCGGGTTTCACCGACCTGCCTTATGTCGTAGGTCAGGCGGGGCAGCCCGTGGTGATGGTCGACGCTGCCGGCGCCGGCGAAGGCGCGGATGCGGCGCCGACGCCCAAGCGCCCGGCCACCCCGCCACCCGCCAGGGGAGGTAACGCGCTACGTCCGGTCGTCCAAGGCTTGCCGCTGATGCGCCCACCCTATGGCACCATCAGCGCCATCAATGTCGACAAGGGCGAAATCGTCTGGCAGGTCGCGCATGGCGACACGCCGGATGCGATCCGCAACAATCCGGCGCTGAAGGGACTCAACATTCCCCGCACCGGCCAGGCCAGCCTCAGCATCGGCAATATGCTGACCAAGACTCTGGTGGTTGCGGGCGATCCCCAAATCACCACGACGCCCGAGCATCCGCGCGGCGCTATGCTGCGCGCTTACGACCAGGCAACCGGCAAGGAAGTTGGCAATGTGCTGATGCCCGCGCCGCAGTCGGGCTCGCCCATGACCTATATGGTCAATGGCAAGCAGTACATCATTGTCGCGGTTTCGGGCGGCAACTATTCGGGCGAGTATATCTGCTATACTCTTCCCGATAATAGCTAACGTCTGACACTGACAGGGAAAAACGATGCGCAACAGACTTGCGATACTTGCCGCGGGCTTCTGCCTGACCGCCGCGATCGGCGGCTCGGTTTGGGCCCAAACCTCCGCTTCGGTCCTGGACGGGGTTTACACCGACGCCCAAGCCACGCGGGGGCAGGCGCAGTACTCTCAGAACTGCGCCGCGTGTCACGGCTCGGGCCTGACCGGCAATGGTGAGGCCCCGGCCTTGGTGGGCGCGGAATTTATTTCCGACTGGGCCGGCCTGACCATGGGCGACCTGTTCGACCGCATCAAGAACACGATGCCTCAGGACAATCCCGGCAAGCTCAGCCGCGACCAATATGCCGATATCCTGTCTTTCGTGATGAAGGAGAATGGCTATCCCGCGGGCCAGAAGGAACTGGATCGCCGCAGCGAATATTTGAAGGCGATCGCATTCGTGCCGCCGCCCGCGGCGGGTGCGGCGCCCAAACCGCATGCCGACGCAGCTCAGCCGGTTCAGATGGCACAGGCAAGCGCCGGCGCCGCGACGGATGCCGCCCAGGGCGGTCCCGCCATGCAGGCGCGCGGTCCGCGCGGGCCACAATTCCCACCCTCCAATATCGCGGCACTGGCTGCAGCCAACAAAGCCTCCGGCGTTCTGTCGGAAGCGGGCGACGATCCGCACAACAACGCGCCCAATCCCTACAAGGAGACCGAAGGTTTTTTTAAATTACCCGCGGGCCGGCATTTCGGCTCCTCTTCGTCGGTCGCGGGCGACAGCAAGGGCCATATCTGGGTGGCGGAACGTTGCGGCGCCAACAATTGCGCCGGAAGCCCGCTCGATCCGGTGATGGAATTCGACGCCAAGGGCAATTTCGTAAAGGCTTTTGGCGCGGGCATGATCCTGTTTCCGCATGATCTATGGATCGACAGTCACGACCATCTCTGGATCGCGGACGGCCATGTCGATCCCGCGGCCAAGAAAGGTAATGTGGTGCTGGAGTTCGACACCAGCGGCAAGCTGCTTCGAACTTTGGGGACGCCGGGCGCGTCTGGCAATGACGCGACCACCTTCAACGAGCCGAATGCCGTGCTGGTGACTTCCGCCGGCACCATCTTCGTCAGCGATGGCCATGAAGCCGGTCCCGGCCACAATGCCCGGGTGATGAAGTTCGACAAGGACGGCAAATTCATCAAGCAGTGGGGTGAGCATGGCATCAATGGCGGCCAGTTCGAAGTGGCGCATTGCCTGGCGATGGACAAGGCAGGCCATCTCTATGTCGGCGACCGCTGGAACAATCGCGTCCAGGAATTCGACCAGGACGGCAAGCTGCTGAAGGTCTTCACCCAGTTCGGGCGGCCCAGCGGCATCTTCATCGACAAGAACGACATCATGTACTCGACGGATTCCGAATCCCGCGAGCCGATGGGCTATGGCTATCACCCCGGCTGGAAGCGCGGCATCCGCATCGGCAGCGTGAAAGACGGCAAGATCACCGCCTTCATTCCGGACACCGATCCCGATCCCAACGCCAAAGCCACCAGCGGCGGCGAAGGCATCTGGGCGGACGGAAAAGGCGCCGTCTACAGCGCCCAGGTCGGACAGAAGAATATCGTTCGGTACGCCAAACAATGATGGCGGACTCTGTGGCGATGTTCGAAGCGCCGGGATCATCCGGCGCCGTTTTCCTGCCCTAGAGGAAACATGGGCGAACAGCCGACGCGCAAGTTTCACCCCGTATATCTTTGGATCGTAGTGCCTTTTGTCGCGCTGCTGTGGGTGCCCATCTTCAATCGTGTTGAGCCCAGATTGTTCGGCATTCCGTTCTTCTATTGGTATCAGGCGCTGGGAACGCTCTTGGGCGCGGTCTGCATCGTCCCGGTCTACCTTCACGTGCAGAAGGAAAGAAAAGCGCGCGCGGCGCGTTCGGATGGATCACGGCGAGCAGGCACTGATGGGTGAGGAATTCGCGCGTGCGCACGCGCGGGTCTCTTGATATTTGCGAGCCACATTGTTTATTAAAGAAAATCAAGCTCGGCGCGCGCCGGACGAATACAAATTTGGGGGAATGGCATGAACGGCAAACGCCGGGGCTTTCATCCGATCTACCTGCTTCTCGTGCTGCCCTTCGTGGCGCTGTTGTGGGTGCCGATCTACAATCGCGTGGAGCCGGCGCTGTTCGGCATCCCCTTCTTTTATTGGTACCAGACGGTTTGGACCTTCCTGGGCACCGCCTGCACCATTCCCGTCTATCTCTATGAAGAGAAGAAGAGAAAATGACCGCCAATCCTGTCGCATTGACCGTCTTTCTCGTCCTTTTCTTCGCCACTGCCGGTCTTGGTTTCTACGCCACCAAGATGCGCTCCGTGAACCTCAACGATCTGGGGCAATGGGGTCTGGGCGGGCGCAGCTTCGGCACTCTGATCGCCTGGTTTCTTTTGGGTGGCGACATCTATACCGCCTACACCTTCGTGGCTGTTCCCGCCCTGGTGGCGGGCGCGGGCGCGGTGGGCTTCTTCGCGGTGCCATTCACCATCCTGATGTATCCAGTGCTGTTCGTAGTGATGCCCCGCCTTTGGTCGGTGGCGCACAAGCGCGGTTACGTCACGGCCGCCGATTTCGTGCGCGGGCGCTTCGGCAGCCGGGGATTGGCCTTGGCAGTGGCGGCCACCGGCATCATCGCCACCATTCCCTATATCGCGCTGCAGCTGATGGGCATGCAGATCGTGTTTGCGGGCATCGGCCTCAATTTCACGCTCAATCTTCCCGTGATCGGCGCGTTCCACGATCTGCCACTGCTGGTCGCCTTCCTGGTGCTGGCGATCTACACCTATCATAGCGGCTTGCACGGCACCGCCATGATCTCGGTGGTCAAGGGCATCCTGGTCTATGTCGCGGTGCTGGCGGCAGTGATCGTGATCCCCATTGAGCTGGGCGGCTACGGCAAGATCTTCGCGGCCGCGAACCCGGCCACGCTGCTTCTGGGCCACGGGACGGCGAACAATCTGGGTCCGCAATTCTCCTTTGCCTCGCTGTCGTTGGGTTCGGCCTTGGCGCTGTGGCTTTATCCGCACTCGATCACCGGCGTGTTCTCGTCCTCCAGTCGCGCCGTGCTCAAGCGCAACGCTTTCCTGCTTCCCAGCTTCACTTTCGCACTGGCCTTGATCGCGCTTCTGGGCGTGATGGCGGTGGCGGTGGGCGTCAAAGGAATGCCGGAATACGCGGAAGGGTATCGGATCTTCGGTAACAATTTCGCCATTCCGGCTCTGTTTCTCCATTCCTTCTCGCCATGGTTCGCCGGGCTGGCCTTCGCCGCGATTGGCGTGGGTGCGCTGGTGCCCGCGGCGATCATGTCCATCTCCTGCGGCAATCTCTTCACCCGCAACATCTATAAGGAGTTCATCGCGCCCGACTGCGCGCCTGCCACCGAATCCAAGGTGGCGAAGATCATGTCGCTGGCGACCAAGCTGGCGGCATTGGTGTTTGTGGTGGCGCTGCAAAGCTCCTACGCGATCAACCTCCAACTTCTCGGCGGCATCTGGATCTGCCAGACACTGCCCTCGGTGATGTTGGCGCTCTACACGCCGCGCCGGCTCAACGCCACGGGGCTGCTATCGGGCTGGCTGATCGGCATGGCGGCTGGCACCTGGATGGCATTCGCCCTGCAATTCAAGGGCGCGGTCTATTCGCTGGATTTGTTCGGTTTCACCATTCCCTGCTACGCCGCCATCATTGCCTTGTTGCTCAATATCGTCATCGCCTATGCCGTCAGCTTTATCGTGAGAGCGATGACGAACGTGACGGTAAAGGACGAGACGCTGGCCGAGGACTATGTCTGAGCGCCAGATGAAGATGGCGCGTCCGCGTCAAAGGCTCCGGAGGTGACGCACGGGACGGCCGGGGGCGATGGCTTCCACGGCCGCCACGATGCCGTCGGTGTCAATGCCATAATGATGATAGAGCTCGGCCAAGGATCCCGTTTGGCCGAAATGCTCCACGCCCAATGACCGTGTGCGATGGCCCAGCACCGCGCCTAGCCAGCCCAGGGTGGCGGGATGGCCGTCCAACACCGTGACGATGCCGCAATGGCGTGGCAGGGGTTTCAGCAGCCGCTCGATGTGGCTCGAGGCATGGGCGAGGCCGTTCTCTCGCGCACGCTGCGCCGCGGTCCAGCCGGCATTGAGCCGGTCGGCGGATGTCACCGCCAGAAGGCCGATGTCGCGGCGGTCCTCGCCCAGCCGGCCGATGGCGGCGATGGCTTCGGGCGCGACCGCGCCGCTATAGGCGATCACGGCTTCGGCATTGGGGCCGGGTTCGCGCAGCCAGTACGCGCCGTCCACGATGGCTTGCGACAGTTCCGGCGTCATGGCCCGGCGCGGCTGTTCCAGGGGCCGGGTGGAGAGGCGCAGATAGACCGAGCCGCCGGTGGCGTCGCGCAGCCAAGAGCGGGCATCGGGCTCCGCATCGCCGCTTCGCTGCATATAGTCGAAGGCGAAGCGCATCATCACGGACAACTCGTCCACGAAGGCGGGCTCGAAAGCCGCCAGCCCGTCCTGCGACATGCCGATCAGGGGCGTGCCGATGGATTGATGCGCGCCGCCTTCGCCCGACAGCGTGATGCCTGATGGCGTCGCCACCAGCAGGAAGCGTGAATCCTGATAGCAGGCGTAATTGAGCGCATCCAAGCCGCGCGCGATGAAAGGGTCATAGAGCGTGCCGACCGGCAGCAACCGTGTTCCGAACAATTGGTGCGACAGGCCCAGCGCCGACAGAAGAATGAACAGATTCATCTCCGCGATGCCCAGTTCCATATGCTGGCCTTCCGGTGCGAAGTCCCAGACATAGGTCGAGGGTATCTTCTCCGTCTTGAAGAGATCCTTGGTGCTCTGACGGGCGAACAATTTGCGGCGATTGACCCAGCCGCCCAGATTGGTCGAGACCGTGACGTCGGGCGAAGTGGTGACGATGCGATCGGCAAAGGCCTGATCGCTGCGCGCAATCTCCGCCAGGATGAGACCGAAACCCTGCTGGGTGGACATCAGGCTTTCGGTCTTGGGTTGGGGCAGGGCGGGCGGAATGGGCACGGCTGGCGCGTCGAGTTTGCGCACTTCGTCCTGGGCAAAAGGAACGGCCTTCAAGAAGCGCTCGATCTCCGCCTCAGGCAGCGTGACACCTTCGAACTTGTCCCACTCATGCCCTTCGCGCACGCCATTGGCGGCGCGAAACGCCGCCATTTGCGTTTCGGTCATCAAGCCGGCGTGATTGTCCTTATGGCCCTGGAGCGGCAGGCCGAAGCCCTTCACGGTATAGGCGATGAAAACGGTCGGGCGCTTGTCGCCAGAACGGCTTTCAAAAGCCTTGAGCAGGTTGGGCATGTCATGGCCGCCCAGATTGGACATCAGGGCGGCGAGTTCGGCATCGCTGCGCCGCGCGATCAAGGCGCTCACAGGGCCTTGATCGCCCAGCTCGTCGGTGAGGCGCTTCCTCCACGCCCCGCCGCCTTGGAACAGCAGCGATGAGTAAAGCGAATTGGGCGCGGCATCGATCCAGGCGCGCAGTTTATCGCCGCCCGGTTCGGCAAACGCCGCCTCCAGCAGCGCGCCATATTTCAGCACCACCACTTCCCAGCCGAAGGCGCGGAAAATCGCTTCCAGCCGCGAGAACAATCCTTCGCGCGCGATGGCGTCCAGGCTCTGGCGGTTATAGTCGATGATCCACCAGAGATTTTCGACGCCCTGTTTCCAGCCTTCCAGCAAGGCCTCGAAGATGTTGCCTTCGTCCATCTCGGCGTCGCCAATGAGCGCGATCATGCGACCGGTGGCGCGATCCTTCGCCCAGCCATGCGCCTGGACATAGTCCTGCACCAGGCTGGCGAAGAGGGTTTGCGCCACGCCCAGCCCAACGGAGCCGGTGGAGAAATCCACCATCTCGCCATCCTTGGTGCGGGACGGATAGGACTGCACGCCCTTATAGCCGCGGAAATTGATCAGCTTTTCGCGGCTCTGGCGGTCCAGCAGATATTGGATGGCATGAAAGGCCGGGCTCGCATGCGGCTTGACGGCCACGCGGTCCTCCGGCTTCAGCACGGCGAAATAAAGCGCGGTGAGGATGGTGGCCAGCGACGCCGACGAGGCCTGATGTCCGCCTACTTTCAACCCATCGTCATTGTCGCGCAGGTGATTGGCGTTGTGGATGGTCCAGCTGGAAAGCCAGAGCACTTTCTTCTCCAGTTCGGCCAGGACAGGCAGGCGGGCATCGGACATGGCAGGTTCTCTCTGGAGGGCGCTGGTCAGGCTGGGAGAACACTAGTATAGGCATTTGCGGGGGACACGCTGAATATCGCCAGACGCACAACGCCCATGCGCACCCCCGGTTTTTTCCTGGCCCTGTTGCTGCTTGTCCTCGCGGCACCGGTCTTCGCCGCGGATGTGCCGGACGTGCCGTCTGCCCATGAATTTGTGGAATGCGTGGGCTGCCCCCAAATGGTGGCGATTCCGGCTGGGAAATTCCTGATGGGCAGTCCGGTTTCGGAGGCCGGACGCTTCGATTCGGAGGGACCCCAGCACGTGGTCCAGGTGAGGGCCTTCGCGCTGGGCAAGACCGATGTTACCAGCAGGCAGTTTCTGGAATTCCTTGCCGCCACCGGCTATCAGCCCAAGCCCTGCAACAAGACCCTCAATCTGGGCTGGCAATATGCGGGAAGAGGGCTTGCCTATCCGCCGTCGGAGAATGAGCCGCCAGACTGGCCTGCCGTCTGCCTCGATCGCAAGGATGCGCTGGCCTATATCGCCTGGCTGAACAGCCAAGTGAAAGCAGCCCATCCCACGCTCGCCAATCGCGCCGGACCCTATCGCCTGCCCAGCGAGGCCGAATGGGAATATGCCGCCCGCGCCGGCGCCACCACCGCGCGCTGGTGGGGCGAGGCTGTGGGCAGCAACAACGCCAATTGCAATGGCTGCGGCAGCATCTGGGACAATCGCGTGCTGGCGCCAGTCGATGCCTTTAAGCCCAATCCGTTCGGACTCTATGGGCTCCTGGGCAACAATTGGGACTGGACCCAAGACTGCTGGCATCCCAGTTATGTCGATGCGCCCAGGGACGGCAGCGCCTGGATGAGCGGGGATTGCGCCAAACATGTGATCCGGGGCGGAGCCTGGAACAATGTTCCGATCTTCATTCGCTCCGCCTCGCGCAACGGCGCGGCCGACAGCGGCGGCGAATATGATTATTCCAGTTTGGCGGGATTTCGAGTCGCCAGAGATCTCCCCTAAACCTTAGTGCGCCTTGGCTCGGGCTTTCTTCCCCCGCATGGCGGAGCCATTGGCGGGGGAAGATGTCTGCTAGCGGGCTTGCCCGCGTGGCAGACAGATGGGGGTTAGTGAAGGACCGCCTTCGGGTCGAGAGTGAGGGAGATATCCATCACCGCCTCGTAATGGCCAGGCGGCAGTGAAATGGGCGAGGCCAAGAGCGCGGCGTTGCGCGCGGAGATCGCCATGTTGCGGAAAAGCTTGTCGTTGGTGAAGCGAAGTTGATCCACGATCTCGACGTCGGAAATCACGCCGCTGCGCGAGAGCTTGAGCTTGATCGCGACCGGCAGGCCGCGCGACGCGTCGCTTTCCAGCTGCGGCCACCAGCGCCGCAAGATCTGAGCGCGCACGAAATCGGCCAAGGCGTAATTCCCGCCACCTGAGCCATTTCCAGCGCCGGCGCCATTTTCGGGCGCAGGCAGTGCCGTATCTGGGGCGCGCAACTCTGCCATTCGCGCGATGCGCGATTCCAATTCGTCCGGCGGCGGCGTCTGCGCCTTGGGCTTTACGCCCTCGACTTTTGGGGCTGTGGGTACGGGCGCGCGTAAGGGTGTTTGGGCGCCGCCGGAAGGGCCCGGAGCAATTGTTGGCGCCGTCACGATGTCCACCAGCATGGCTTTGAGCGGCGGCTGGCGTCCCACCGGATGGGTGATGCCCCACCACAATGCGATCGCCAGGAACAACAAGTGCAGCAGCACCGAACCGGTGAGACCGGCGCGATTTTCCTGCCAGAGAATGCGAGCTCTTTGCAGCATGGACCCTCTCATTATAGCGGATCATAGGCGTCTGGCATTAGGCCGAGGGGATGCGTATTCTCGCCCGCGAAACGGGGAGATTCATGAAGATTCATCTTTATCAGGGCGATCTGCCGGCGGGGCTCGATCTGGGAAAGTTGGTGGCGATCGACACCGAAACTTTGGGCCTCAATCCTTATCGCGACCGGCTTTGTCTGGCGCAATTATCGTCGGGCGACGGCGTCTGCCATGCGGTACAATTCAAGGTTGGCGACTATGCCGCGCCCAATCTCAAGCGGCTTCTGGCCGATGCATCGGTGACCAAACTTTTTCATTTCGCGCGTTTCGATGTGGCCATGTTCCGCCGCTATCTGGGTGTGAATTGCGCGCCGATCTATTGCACCAAGATCGCATCCAAGCTGGTGCGCACCTATACCGACCGCCATGGCTTAAAGGATCTGGTGCGCGAATTGCTGAACATCGAATTGTCGAAAGAACAACAGAGTTCGGATTGGGGCGCGGCCGAACTCAGCGAGAAACAATTGGCTTATGCCGCCAGCGATGTCGCGCATCTGCATGCTTTGAAGGACGTGTTGGACGCGATGTTGACGCGCGAAGGCCGCACGCACCTCGCCAAGGCCTGTTTCGACTTTCTTCCGGCGCGGGCGGAACTGGATCTTGCCGGCTGGGAAGAAATCGACATTTTCGCGCACTGAATTTTGGCCCCCATCTGTCTCTTTTGCGCAAGCGCTCAGAGACATCTTCCCCCGCTGTCGGCTGCGCGTTGCTGCCCGCTACGCGGGCGTTCGGCCAGAAAAAGCTCCCCCGGAGCGTTTGCTGAGCGGCCTCACGGGGAAGAAAGCCGTGGCGCGCTTCGCCTCCCTTAATTCCGGGCGACTTGAACCGGGGGCGGGTATGGGCCAAATTTGGCATGGAATTCGCGCATGGGCTGCGCCGTCCGGGACGGAACGCGATTTTCTGTTTTTCTTTGTAATATCAAAGGGATAAATGGCCCCAGTTAAGACCAAGCTTAAAGCTGTCCCAGCCGAATCGGGGCAGGGCTCCGACCTTGTTGCGGCAGGACGGGTGCTGAACTATGCCGCCGATGCGCTGAAGAGCCTTGCCGAGGTTCTGGACGGGGAATTCACCCGCGCGGTCGGCACCATCCTCGCCGCGCCCGGGCGCGTCATCGTCAGCGGCATGGGCAAATCCGGCCACATCGCCCGCAAGATCGCGGCAACCCTGTCCTCTACGGACACGCCGGCCCATTTCGTCCATCCTGCTGAGGCCAGCCATGGCGATCTGGGCGCCATCACTGATCAGGACGTGCTTCTGATGCTGTCCTGGGGCGGGGAGACAGCCGAACTCTCCGACCTCATCACCTATGCCAAGCGCTTCGGCATTCCCCTGATCGGCATCGCGTCGAACCCGGATTCGACCTTGATGCAGGCGGCCGATGTGAAGCTGCTTTTGCCGCGCGCGCCGGAAGCCTGTCCCATGGGGCTGGCGCCCACCACCTCCACCACCATGATGCTGGGGCTGGGCGACGCTTTGGCCGTGGCGCTGATGGAGCGCAAAGGTTTCGGCGCCGACCGGTATCGCGATTTTCATCCCGGCGGTTCGCTGGGCCGCGCGCTGATCCGTGTTTCTGACCTGATGCACACCGGCGAGGAATTGCCGCTGGCGCGCCAGGATGCCAGCATGCGCGAAGTGCTGCTGGTGATGGCCGAGCGCCGTTTCGGCTGCGTCGGCATTCTGGACGAGGAAGGCGGCCTTGCCGGCATTATCACCGACGGCGACCTGTCGCGCCACATCGACGGCGACAATTTCCTGGACCGCAAAGCGCGCGCCGTGATGACGAAAAATCCCAAGATCGCGCGGCCTGATCAGTTGGCGGCCGAAGCTTTGGCCTTCATGAACGACAAGAAGATCACGCGCCTTTTCGTGCTGGCGCCGGGCAGCAAGACGCCGGCCGGCATCTTGCACATTCACGACTGCGTGCGCGCGGGGCTGGGATGAACCCGCGCGATGGCGATGCGGCGCCGCGCCATGACTGGTCGGCGCGCGCCCGCTCAACCGCCATGGACGCGCTGCGTTATACCCAATTCGTAGGCGTGATGAAGCGGGCGCTGCCCGCCGCCGCCTTCGCCGTGATCGCCGCCGTGCTGGCCTTCTTCTTTGTGGCGCGCCAACCCTCCAAGATCGCGATGACCTATGAGAAGCTGGGCCGGATCCAGAACGACCTCGCCATGGAAAAGCCCCGGCTCACCGGCGCCGATGGCAACGGCAATCCTTTTGTGATCACCGCCGATCAGGCGATCCAGGACGCCAAGAATCCCAAAAAAGCCAAATTGAAGAAAGTCGAAGCTGATCTCACTTTGGACAATAATGGCTGGCTCAATGCCAATGCCGCCAATGGGCTGGTGGACATGAAGGTGGGGAGCTTGGAACTTGGCGGCGGGATCGATGTCTTCTCCGACTCCGGCTATACGCTTCACAGTCAGGCTGCGTCGCTCGATCTCAACAAATGGATCCTGCATGGCCATAACGAGGTCACAGGGCAGGGGCCGATGGGCACCATGCGGGCGGATTCTTTTCACTATGATCGCGCCAGCCATAAGCTGGCCCTAGACGGCCATGTGCGCATGACGCTAATCGGGAACCACAAATGAAGCGCATGCTTTTCGCTCTGGCGTTTCTGTCCGCCGCTCCGGCTCTGGCGGCGCCCGCGCCGTCGGTCGTGGGCAAGCATGACGCCAACGCGCCCATCAACATCGCGGCGGACAAATTCGTGGCCGACAGCAACGCCAGGACGGGCACGTGGACCGGCAATGTGATTGTCATCCAATCCGACATGCGCATGCGCGCCAATACCGTGCGCCTCAATGTCGTGGGCAAAGAAAACAAGCCCGACAAGATTTTCGCCAACGGCAATGTGGTGGTGGATTCCCCCAACAGCGGCACCGTGACCGGCGACAATGGGGTTTATGACGTGGTGGCGCATACCGTGACCATGACCGGCAAGGTGGTGCTGACCAAGGAGAAGGACGTGATGCGCGGCTCGCAGCTCACCGTCAATCTGGACACGGGGGTGGCTACACTTGGCAGCGGCGCCAAGCCTTCGACGACAACGCAAGGTGGTGGCCGCGTGCAGGGAATCTTCACCCCACCGCCTTCTTCCAATCCGCCGCAAACCTCAAATTAGGGGTTCCTTAAGTACAAACAGGCATGATTTTCGCATGAGCCTCGAGAACAGCCCGGAACCCGCCCGTGACAGCGCAGAAGGTGCGGTTTCCCGCCCGCGCGTGGTCGAAGGCGGCAGGGGCCTGGTGGTCACCCGCATCGGCAAGAGCTTCAACAAACGCCCCGTCGTTCGCTCGGTCAGCCTGTCGGTCCGCCGGGGTGAGGTGGTGGGTCTTTTGGGGCCGAATGGCGCCGGTAAGACCACCTGCTTCTACATGATCTCCGGCCTGATCCCGGCCGATACCGGCTCGATCGAGGTGGACGGCCATAACGTCACCAGCCTTCCCATGTATCGCCGCGCCCGTATGGGCATCGGTTATCTGCCGCAAGAGGCTTCGATCTTCCGTGGTCTTACCGCCGAACAGAATATCCGCGCCACCGCCGAACTGATCGAACCGGACCCAGCTCGGCTGGAAGCGGCCGTCGAGGCGCTATTGGCCGAATTCGGTATCACCCATATCCGCAACACGCCGTCCATCGCGCTCTCGGGCGGCGAGCGCCGGCGGGTGGAAATCGCCCGCGCGCTTGCAACCCATCCCTCCTACATTCTGCTCGACGAACCCTTGGCGGGCATCGACCCCATTGCGGTGGGGGAAATTCGCGATCTGGTGCGCCATCTCAAGGATCGGGGCATCGGCGTTCTCATCACCGATCACAATGTCCGCGATGCGCTCGAAGTCATCGATCGCGCCTATATCCTGCATGACGGCCGCGTGCTGAAGGAAGGCACGCCCGCCGACATCGTCAGCGATCGCGACGTCCGCCGTGTCTATCTGGGCGAGAAATTCTCTCTTTAGGCAATGATTGATGGCCTACCACTTCGTTACTTGAGGCCGTAGTCATGGCACTGGGGCAGCGTCTGGAGATACGGCAGGGCCAGTCCCTGGTCATGACGCCGCAATTGCAGCAGGCGATCAAGCTGCTGCAGCTGTCCAACATAGAACTCGCGGAATATTGCGA
>Ga0134128_10003574_pt1 | contig 18987 bp, 17 predicted proteins | sample KB31754_FD_96462 | JGI IMG/M metagenome (GOLD analysis project Ga0134128, IMG submission 96462) | Terrestrial soil microbial communities with excess Nitrogen fertilizer from Kellogg Biological Station, Michigan, USA - KB3-175-4 | ecosystem: Environmental > Terrestrial > Soil > Unclassified ...
CGCCCGATGAACCTCTGTCGCGGCCGATTGCCCACAGAGGGTGGCTGCCGCATCGCCATCGTCCGGCGCTTGCCTGGAACGCGGGACTGATGGAACATGCGTGCACAAAAAAAAGAAGCGGCGGTCGCAGCGCCATCAATCATTTTATGGAGGAATAAATGGAACGCATCCGATTCCCGCGCGTCCGCGCCTTCGCGCGCCCGCTGCTTGGCGTGCTGCTGCTTGGGGTGGTCGCCATCGCGCAGGCGCAGGACAAATACCCGTCGCGGCCCATCAATTTCATCGTGCCCTGGGGCGCGGGCGGCGGCGCCGACCAGACGGCGCGCGTCGCCGCGCAGTTGCTGGAGCCGATCCTCGGCGTGTCGATTCCGGTCGTGAACGTACCGGGCGCGACCGGGCAAAGCGGCATGGCGAAGTTCATGGCCGCCCCGCCGGACGGCTACACGATGCAGATCATGACCGGCGAAACGGTTGCGCTCCTCGCAACCCGCCAGCCGAAGTTCAAGTTCGACGACCTGATCCCGCTGGCCGTGATGATCAAGACGCCTTCCGGGTTCTACGTCAAGGAGGATTCGCCCTGGAAGACGTGGCAGGACGTCGAGAAGGCGGCCAAGGAAAAAACGCTCAAAGTGGCGATCACCGGCTTCGGCAGCCCCGACGACCTGATCATCAACTTCTTCAAGCATCGCGGCCTCAAGCTGCAGGCGGTGCCCTACAAGCCGAGCGAGCGCTACACGGCGGTCATCGCCGGGCACACCGATCTGCTGTACGAGCAGCCGGGCGACGTGAAGAGCTTCCTGTCGAACAAGCAGATCCGCCCCGTGATCTTCTTCTACGACAAGCCGTTCGCGCCGTTCGAGAACGTGCCGGTCAGCGGCCAGCTCGGCCTGAACATCACGCTGCCGCAGGTACGGATCGTCGTCGTCAAGAAGGGCACCGATCCGAAGCAGGTCAAGGTGCTCGAGGACGCGATCGCCAAGATCGCGGCCAGCCAGCAGTACAAGGACTTCCTCAAGACCCAGTACGGCGACCCGGACAGCTACATGCCCGGCAACCAGGCGTTCAAGTTTCTCGAGGGCTGGCTCGCCGACGCGCGCAAGGTCATGAAGGAGACCGGCATGAAGCAGGCGAAGGACTGAACGTTCCCGCGCGCGCGGACCGGTTGGCAACGGCCGGTCCGCGTCGTCTCGTCGCAGCCTCCATCGTTCACCGATTGCGCATGATCGCCAAGCTCAAGGAAAGCCTGCCGTACTGGGTCACGCTGGCCGTGTCCGGCTACTTCTTCAGGATCGCGCAGGGCATCAGTGCGCCGGGCACCGGCGATCAGCTGGGTCCCGACTTCTGGCCCAAGATGTTCCTGATCCTGATGATGCTGGTCTGCGCAGTCGGCATCGGGCGCACGCTGTTCGGGCGCCGGCGCAAGCCCGACGAGGTGTTCGATGCGCCGACCGAGGGCGCGCCGTCCGCGCAGCTCGGCGGCGAGCCCGAAGGCGAGCCTCAGAAGCGCTACCCGCTGCTGCTGCTCGGCGGCATCGTGCTTTGCCTGGGCTACGTCGTGCTGTTCGACACGCTCGGCTTCTTTCTCGACACGTTCGCGTTCATGCTCGCGTTCATGCTGCTCGGACGCTATCGCCGGATCGGCGCCGCGGTCGGCACGAGCCTCGTCGGCACGCTCGTGTTCATGTACGTCTTCATGAAGATCGTCTACGTGTCGCTGCCGATCGGGTCGCCGCCGTTCTCGGACGTGTCGATCTTCCTGATGCGACTCATGGGCATCCGGTAGGGGCGCGCCCCGCAATGCTCGACATCCTCTACAACCTCGGCGCCGGGTTCATCCATGTCTTCGCCGTGCCGCACCTGGTCGCGCTGATCGTCGGCCTCGTGGTCGGCATGCTGGTCGCAGTGCTGCCGGGGCTCACGCTGGTGATGGGCGTCGTACTCGCGCTGCCGTTCACCTACGGCATGGACATCACGACGTCGATCATCCTGCTGACCGCGATGTACATCTCGGGCACGTACGGCGGCGCGTTCACGTCGATCCTGTTCCACATCCCCGGCGAGCCGATCGACGTGCCGTTGCTGTGGGATGGCTTCCCGATGGCACGCAAGGGCGAGCCGGCGAAGGCGCTGGGGTGGACGCTGTTCGCGGCGCTGACCGGCGGCCTCATCACCTGCATCGTCGCGGTGAGCCTCGCCGTGCCATTCGCGCATTTCGCGCTGCGCTTCGACCAGCCCGAGTATTTCGCCGTCGTGATGTTCGGCTTCACGAGCGTCGTCGCGCTTGGCGGCGGCTCGCTCGTCAACGCGCTGATCAGCCTCTTCCTCGGGGTCCTGCTCGCGACGGTCGGCGTCGATGACACCTGGGGCGTGGATCGCTTCACGTTCGGCATCCCGGTCCTGCGCGACGGCATCGAATACCTGACCGTGATGGTCGGCGCGTACGGCGTCGGCGAAGTGCTGAGCCGGCTCGAGCTCGGCTTCACGTCGTCGCCGCTGCAGGCTGCCGGCGGCAAGATCGCCACGAAGATCCCGTCGCCGCGCGAACTCTGGCAATTGCGCTCGACGTTCGCGCGAAGCTCGTTGGTCGGGGTGCTGTGCGGGATCGTCCCCGGCGCGGGCGCGACGATCGCGTCGTTCGTTGCCTATGGTGTCGAGAGCCAGTACGGCGCGCGGCGCAAGGAGCTCGGCACCGGCATTCCCGATGGCATCGTCGCGCCGCAGGTTGCGTCGACGGCGACCGTGGGCGGTCACATGGTGCCGCTGCTCACGCTCGGCATTCCGGGCAGCGGCGCGACGGCGGTGATCCTCGGCGCGTTCCTCTTGCATGGCCTGCAGCCCGGGCCGATGGTGTTCGCGCGCGAGAGCACGATGGTGTACGCGATCTTCGCGTCGATGTTCCTGAGCGTGATCGGCATGTGCCTGCTCGGCTATTTCACGATCAAGCTGCTGATCAAGGTGCTCTATCTGCCGGAGGCGATCACCGCCGCGTTCGTCATCCTGTTCTGCGTGATCGGCGCCTACTCGGCGCGCAACACGATCACCGACCTGTGGCTGATCATGATCTTCGGCGTCCTCGGCTACCTGTTCGAGCGCTTTCGCTTTCCGGTCGCACCGATGGTGCTCGGCGTGATCCTCGGCCCGCTCGCCGAGCAGTCGTTCATGACGAGCATGATCAGCTTTCAGAACGACTGGACGGTGTTCTTCCGCCGCCCGATCAGCGGCACGGTGATCGCGCTCGCGATCGTCGCGCTGCTGTTCCCGCTGCTACGTCACCTGCTGCAGCGGCGCAAGCTTCTGGCGCAAGGCGCGCAAGTGCTGCGCGAGCGGCAGGCCGAGACGTGATTGGGTTTGGTCGCGTGGAACCGCGAGCTCCGCATACGTGCCGGGGGACGCCGCCTCGATAGCATCGACAACCGAGGAAACCGAGCGGCGCAAGCGAGGCCAACTCGTCGAAACAAGGCAGGATCGCGCTCAGCCGTATTGCAACTGGACCAATCGATCATGGTGATGATGCTTGCATCATCGCGCCACACGCGGGGTCAGGCCGATCTGTTCAATCGTCGAGGGCCAGCAATAGCTTGCCTCGCGTTGCACGCGATTCAAGCAGCCGATGCGCGTCGGCCGCGTCTGCAAGCGGCAGGATGCGATCGATCGCCACGGTCAGTGAGCCGTTTCGGCATGCCGCGAACAGGTCGTTCGCGCGCTGGCGAACTTCCTGCGCATCGCGAAGGTAGTCGGCGAGGTGCGGCCGCGTGAAGAACACGGAGCCCGCCTCGGCCAGCTCGAGGGGTGACACGGCCTCGACGCTGCCCGAGCTCGCGCCGAACAGCACGCAAAGGCCGCGACCGCGCAGCGACCGGATGCTGCGCGCGATCGTGTCGCGTCCGACCGAGTCGTAGACGACGTCGACGCCCCGACCGTTGGTGCTGCGCATGACGGCGTCGCGAAAGTCGGTATCGCGGTAGAGAATCACTTCGTCGGCGCCGCGTTCGCGTGCGATGCCGGCCTTTTCGCGCGAGCCGGTCGTCGCGAGCACCCGCGCACCGCGCCCTTTGGCGAGCTGGATCAGGAGCTGGCCGACGCCGCCTGCACCGGCGTGCACGAGGCAGGTGTCGGCCGCCGCGAGCGGATACGCGGAATGCGTGAGGTAATGCGCCGTCGATCCCTGCAGCATCAGCGCGCACGCGATGTCGAGCGGGATCGCATCGGGCACGGGCACGAGCTTCCACGCGGGCACGATCGCGTACTGCGCGTAGGCGCCGCGGACGATGCACCAGGCGACGCGCTGGCCGACCGCGAGATCGCGGACGTCGCGGCCCACCGCGTCGACGGTGCCGGCGCCCTCCATGCCGAGCACCATCGGCAGCGGCGTCCGATACGTCGCCGAGCGCGCATAGGTGCCGTTGCGCATGTAGACGTCGATGTAGTTGACGCCGGCGAATGCCACGCGTACGCGCACTTCACCGGCTTGCGGCGCCGGCAGCGCAATGTCGCGGACCGCGAGAACGTCGGGGCCGCCGAAGCGATCGATGGCGATGGCGTGCATCGGTTATTTCAGCCAATGGTCGGCCTGCAGCACCGACAGCGGCTCGGACATCTCGTAGACGCTGCGGATCGCGAGCTCGCGATCGCAGGGAATGCCCTCCTTCGCCGCGCGTGCTTCGAGCCCCGACCGGTGGATGTCGAGCACGTCGCGGGGCAACGGCAGTCCGGCGGGGTCGAGGATGCGGATGTAGCCGGACGCGTCGCGCGCCGGCATCACACGGCTCTTCACATGGCGGTTCGGCGACCACGGAACGTCGAGCACGCCCGCCGAAAAGGCGCGCACCGTGCCGAGCGCGGCGTCGCCGTCGCCCATCTCGAGCACCTTGTCGACGATCGCGTGCACCTCGCGGGCGATCAAGGCCTTCTCGGCCTCGTACTCCGGCAATCCGTCGAGGCGGATGCCGCGCGCGCAGTACACGGCCATGCGCGTGATGCGCAATCCCTCGGCGTTCGCCTGCGGCGTCGGAATGCCCTCCGACTCGTGCGTGCTCTTCGTCGTTACGCTGACGGCACCCCCGATTGCCGCCAACGTGCCGCCGTAGCTCAAGAGCGATGCCGCCTGCGCGTCGTCCTTCGGCCACGCGCCCATCCAGTGCAGCGACGTGACCGGCGTGAACACGTCGCGATAGCCGTTGCGCGCGAGGTACTCCTGCACGAGCGTCCCGCACGCGGCGATCGCTGCCGCATCCTGGACGAGATGCAGGGTCTGCGCGAGTTCGAGGCCGTAGTTGCGCACACCCTGGGCCGCCGCCAGCAGGCAATCGAGCACGGCGATCGCGATGGCGATGCACGGCGGAATGTTCGTGCCGGTGAGGAAACCCGGCTGGCGCCGGTGCAGTTCGACACCACGTCGCGCATACAGCGCCGCGAGCCGGTCGAGGTACTGGTAGTTTCGGATGCCGTCCTCGATCGGCAGGTCCTTGATGTACGACGTCGTGTACGCGATGCCGGAGCCCAGGTAGCCGCTGTAGCCGCCGGCGAAGCCGATTTCCGACGTGAGCTTCGGCATCGAGGTGCCCGTCAGCATGATCGCCGGCTTGTCGATCGCTTCGGTCAGATCGCGGCATACGTCGACGCCGTTGTTGACGATCGGAAAGCCGTTCAGCAGCGACCGGCCGAGGCGCTCCGATTCCTCCTGGCCCTTCTGCGCCGCCGCGAACTGCTCGTTGCGCGTGTAGCTGTCGGTCGTCGTCGGGACGATATCGGCGAGACCCTCGCGGTCGAGCGTCACCATCAGGTTCTTCTGCATCGCGGGCGTCGCGAAGCCGCCGCGCGGCTGGGTGAGGCAACGCCGTTCTGCCTGCGCACGGCGCATCACGTCGGCAAGCCGCTTGTGCAAAGGCAGCGCCCGGTGATACGCGACCGCTTCGTCGAGATCGACGCGCGCACCGGTGGGCCAGCGCGCGAGATTGGCGGTGCGCATCCGCGCGAACGCGTCCCACGGAATCGCCGCTTCGCTCAACGGGTGCTGCAGCATCGCAGCGTTCGCAACATCGTTCATTGGACTTCCCTCCGCGCTTCGCGCTGCGGAGCTGATTCGCGCTTGGGGCGGCCCTGCGCGTTCATTGGACTTGCCTCCGCGCTTCGCGCTGCGGAGCTGATTCGCGCTTGGGGCGGCCCTGCGCGCTCATTGGACTTCCCTCCGCGCTTCGCGCTGCGGGGCTGATTCGCGCTTGGGGCGGCCCTGCGCGCTCATGCCGTCACTCCGCATTCGAGTTCGTGCAGGTTGTTGAGGCCGAGACGCAGCGCGGCGCCGGCGTCGACCTGCGCGAGCAGGCCCACTGCATAGAGCAGATAGTCGCGATCGACCGCGAGTCGTGCATGCCGCGGCCGCAGCGACTGCGGATCGGCGTCGTCGGCGAATGCAGCGGCGAGCAGTGATGCAGCGTCCTCCGCATTCACGAGCACACCGCCGGTGCCGACGACCAGTGCCACGTCGCCGAGATCCTTGCCCCGCTGCAGTTGCACCGGGCCTTGCGCCGTATACACCGTTTCGCGTCTCCCTGCGTGGCGCAGCATCGCGATGCGAATCGCCGCCCGCGCGAGCGCACGGTCGAACCGGATGTCGGCTGCGCTGGCGGGCAGGAACGCCGTGTCGGCGCTTAGCCGACCGATATGCGCCTCCGCCTGTGCGAGCGACACGCCCGCATCGGCGGCGAACTGTTCCGGCCCGATCGCCGCGGCGATCGACGCCGCATTGATGCGCATCCCGAGGTCTCCTTCGACCGTGCGTTTCGCGTACGGCTCGGGCAATCCCTGACGGATCACGCCGGGCTCGGCAGGTTCCCCATTGCCGATCGAGTGCACGTCGGTGGTCGCACCGCCCGGATCGAGCACGACGAGCGGGCCGAGCCCGGATGCCGTCGACGTACCGTCGGCCAGCAGCCTCGCACCTTCGAGCACGGCAGCGGGCGTCGGCATCAGCACGGCGTCGAAGCGCGCGGCAGCCTTGTCGATGCCTTTCGCATGGACGATCCGATGCATGAAGATGCTGCGAATCGCCGCGCGCGCCGGCTCGATGTCGAGTCGATCGAGCGCCGGCATCACGTTGTCGGTCAGCGTCACCGACTTGCCCGCCGCGGCGAGCAGCGCCGTCACCTCGTCGGCCGCTTCGCGATTGCCGGCGACGACGAACGGGCACGCGAGCGCGGTTGCCGCGAGTACGCGGGCGTTGTGCAGGATCACCGTGCTGTTGCCGCCGTCGGTGCCGCCGCAAAGCAGAACGATGTCGGGCGCGAGGCCGGCGATCGTCGCGGCGTCGCCGGCGGTGAGCCGGTAGGCGAAGCTGCCGACGAGCTTTGCGCCCGCTCCGAGCGCCGCCTGACGCGCCGCTTCGGCCGTGAGCTCGCGCACGAGTCCTACGGTCACCATGCGCAGGCCGCCGGCGGCGCTGCTCGACGCGAGCCGATACGTGAACGGCGGCAAGCCGCGAAGGCTCGTCGCGAGCTTCGAGAGCGCGGCGTCGAGACCGACGTTGACATCGCGCTCGACGGTCGACGGACCTTGCGCGCTCGCGATCACGGTGCCCGCGTCGCAATCGAGAACGCGCAGCTTCGTGTACGTGCTGCCGAAGTCGATGAGCAGCGCAATTGTCATCGCGTTTCCGGCACGCCGATTCGCTTGCCGCGTGCCGCGAAGTCGGACGCGAGCAGCTCGAGTGCGCGCTCGACCCGCGTGCCCGGCGGGAAGGCACGATCGAATCCCATGTCGAGGAAGCGTCGCTCGACGTCGGGCCACGGCTGCTTGCCGACGACGAGGTTGCCGCCGACGTAGAGCAGGATGTCCTCGAGTCCCGCCTCGACGCAAAGGTCGCGAAAGCCGCGGCAGTCGAGCTCGCCCTGCCCGTAGAGGGACGATACGAGGATCGCGTCGGCGGCCGTCTCGATCGCCGCCTTGATGAAGTCGCCCGCGGGCGTCAGCGCGCCGAGCGCCACGACGCGATAGCCGGCGTCCTCGAGCGCCATCGACAGGATGCGGTTGCCGACGATGTGCGTGTCCGCGCCGATCACGCCGGTCACGAGCGTCAACGGGCGCATGCATGCACCTTTCGATGGCGCCGCACGTGGCCGCACGCACGGGCGGCGAGCGCCTGGCGGTCGATTTGCGGCGCATAACCGGCGGGAAGGACGACGTGGCCGTTGTCGAACGGCAATGGCGCGCCGAACAGCGTCTCGTGCACCTTGAGGAATCCGTTCATCTCGCCGGCATTGTCGACGTAGCGACTCGCGACGCATGCTTCCATCCAGCACGACAGGTCGCACGCCACGCCGTTGCCGAGGACCGGCTGCATGCCGAGCCCGCGAATGCGCTCGAGCGCGGCGGTCAGCGCGTCGATGCCGGCAAACTTCATCAGCTTGAGCTTGATGAAGCGGCATGCGTGCTCTGCCGCGGCGCGCTCGATGTCGGCGATGCCGTAGATCGACTCGTCCAGCATCAACGGGAGCTTGCGGTGACGCGCCGCATCCGATGCCACCGCGTGCGCATCCCAATCGCCGGCCGCGCACGGTTGCTCGAAGAGCTCGATGCCGACGGGATCGACGCTGTCGATGAACCGCACCGCATCCTCCGCGGCGTAGCCCTGGTTCGCGTCGATGCGAATCGCCGCGCGCCCGTCGACGATCCGCTGCACGGCGGCGACGTGATGCGCGTCGGCGCGTGCGTCGAAACCGACCTTCACCTTCACCGTTTTGTAACCACCGGCCAGAAGTCGCGCGAACTCGTCGCGCAGGCTCGAGTCGTCGTCGCCTTGCAGCAGGCCGAGCAGCGGTACGCGCCGCGCGTCATCGGTACGCAGCAGCGGATGGCCGCCGGCATGGTCGAGCGCGCAGGAGAACGCACTCGCAAGAAACGGCGCGCGCGGGGCGAGCGCGTTCAGGCGGAGCCGACCGTCGCCCGCCGACAGGCCGCACAGCGTTTCGACGAGGTCCGCGGCAAGGTCCCACGCACCTTCGATGGTCTCGTCGGTATACCCGGTAAGAAGCGTCGCTTCGCCGTAGCCGCTTCGGCCGTCGTCGAGGACGATCTCGACGACGAGCGTGTCGTAATGCGTGACGGCGCCGAACGCCAGGCGGTAGGGACGCACGAGCGGGATTCGCAAGCGCGAAGCGGCGATGGCGTCGATGCTCATGGCACTCACCGCAGCCCGCGAACCAGCAGCGCGACGCCGCCGCACAGCACGATCGCGAGAATCGCACGGCGAAACGCTTCGCGCGAAAGCCGCGTGAAGATCGCCATGCCGGCAAGACTTCCCACCACCGCGATGGGGAGGCAGACGAGCAGCGCGCGGCCGGTGCGCCCGCCGAATCCGATCATGCTGGTGTACAGCACGAGCGTGAGACCCTGGCTGTAGAAGCCGAAGGACTGCAGGACGCCTCGCTGCTGCGCCTTGGCAAAGCCGCGCATCCCGATCCACAGGCTGGGCAGGACGACGCTCAGGCCCGCGATGCCGCCGAACACGCCGCCGACGAGGCCCACCGCGCCATCGCCGATGCGCGCGGCGCGCGCCGGCAGATCGAGCGTCGGCAGCGCGGGACGGCAGAGGGCGAACGCACTGTAGGCAACGAGCGCGACGCCGATTGCGAGGCGCAAGCCCGACGGATCGAACCGTGCGAGCAGCAGCACGCCGAGCGGCGCACCCACGGTCGCGCCCGCGGCGAACGGCCACACCTTGCCGAGATCGACGTCGCGCCAGATCCGCGGCAGCGTGACGAGATTGAGCACGATCGGGACGATCACGGCGAGCGGGACCACCTCGGCAGGCGGCAGCCATTGCAGCCAGATGACCGAGGCGGACAGCGAGAACGCGAAGCCCGAGACCCCGAACACGAGCGCCCCCACGGCGCTTCCGGCGACGAGCACCCACAACTCGAGCGAAGACGGCACGAAGAAAAGTCCGCGGGCACCGGCGGACGAGTCATTTAGATGTCTACGCACAGAAGTATTTCATCCGGCACGAAGATGGTCAAGGCGACCGCCTGGAACAAGCCGTGAATCATCTATATGATTCGGTCACCTGCGTTGATGACGAACCCGCATGCCGCGCCGCGTGCCGCTCTACAAGCGTGTCAGGCAACGCCTCGCAGCCGCGCTCGAGAAGGGCTTGTGGCGCCCGGGCGAGGCGCTGCCGCCCGAGCCGATGCTGGCGAAGCGATTCGGGGCGAGCGTCGGAACGTTGCGCAAGGCCGTCGACGAACTCGTCGCCGAGAACCTGCTCGTGCGCCGCCAGGGAAGCGGCACGTACGTCGGCAGCCATACGCGCGACACGATGCTCGCGCGCTTTTTCCCGATGGTCGATCGGGCCGGTGACAAGCGGCTGCCGCAATCGTGGCTGCTCTCGTTCCGGCGAGGCAGGGCGAGCGCGGCCATCGCGGCGCTGTTGCATCTGCCGCGCGGCGCGCCGGTCTTCGAAATCGACAACCTGCTGTCGCTCGACGACGAGCCGCTGATCCTCGACCGCATCCGCCTGCCGCACGCGTTGTTTCCCGACCTGACCGAAGCGATCTTCGCCGAGCGCGAAGCGACGATCTATGCGCTCTACCAGTCACGCTACGGGGTGACCGTGGTTCGCACCGAGGAGAGCATCACCGCGGCGCTCGCGGAGGAGCGCGCCTGCCAACTGCTGAGGCTGACGCCGCCTGCACCGGTGCTGCGCGTCGTGCGCACCGCTTATGCGTGGCACAGCCAACCGGTCGACACGCGCGTACGGCTGATCGCCACGCGGCGGCATCACTACCGGAGCGTTCTCGGGCAGCGCTGACGCGTGAAGGCTCTATGCAATTGCCGTGATCGGCACCGACCACGGATGCTTCCAGTAGATCCCTCTTTCGAACACGGGCTCGCGGTGCACGTGAACGCTCGAGAAAGCGGCATCGAGCAGATGCCGGCGCAGCGCCGCTCCCGAGAACAGCCGCAATTCGAGCGTCGTGCCCGTCAGCACGAGCGTGCCGCCCGGCAGAAGCATCGCCCGCAGGTTCGCGAACGCCGCTTCGACCGGCGGCGCGACATGCTCGAGCACGTCCGAGCTGATGATGAAATGGAAGCGCTCACGGCCGTGCGCGGGCGGTGCGAGCACGTCGAGGCGCGGCTCGGTGTGGTAGTACGTATTGGCGTAGTCGAGCTTGCGCATTTTGCAAACAGCGCTAACCGCGCGACGCCAGAAACCGCCGCATCCGCGAAAGCTCGTCGTCGAGCGCTCGCGCGAACGCACGTCCGCGCGGCGCGCGTCCACTCACGTAACCGATGTCGCTCTCGGGGGCGCCGTCCTTCGTCGTGACGTTCGCCCAGCCGATCACCGCGTCGGCGTAGAGGAGCGGCAGCGCATAGTAGCCGAGCTTGCGCTTCGCAGGCGGCGTGTACGCCTCGAAGCGATACGCCCAGCCGAAGAAGCGCTCGAAACGCGCGCGATCCCAGACGATCGGATCGAACGGCGCGAGCAGGCGCACTTCGCCGTCGATCGTCTCGGCGACGTCGAGCGGCATCTCGTTCGCCGGCCAGTACCAGTCGATGCCGTCGACACGCGCATACGCAAGACGTCGCTTCGCGCGACCGAGCGCGCTGTCGATGCCGCCCGCGAGCTGCGGCGCGGCGTAGCGCAGCCTGCGCACGATCGGCGACAGCGTTCCGCCCGGCAGCGGCGCGTACTTGGCGACGAGGACGTCGATCAGCGCGTCGAGTCGCGCGCGCGGCGTCGACGGATGCGCACGCGACCGCGGGCGGACCGCATAGACACGGATCCCCGCTTCGCGGCGCGCGACGCGAAGCAGGCCGCGATAGTGCATCGAATCGAGCAGATGTGTCGTCGCATTCGAGGAGCCGCCCCAGGCATTGACGACGGCGCCGTGTCCGAAGCGCGCCTCGACGTCGCGCGGATGCGCGAAGCCACGCTCGCCGATGAACGCGAGGACCGCGCGCGCACGCCTGCGCCGCGCGGCGCTCCAGCGATGCGAGCCGCTGCGCGGATGCATCAACGCGGAGAGTCCACGCGACACGAATCCGTAATTGACGAAGAAATCCTCCTCGACGGCCAGGGTCGGATACGAGCGGTCGAGGTCGCCCGCGCGATAGCCGGCGACGCGGTGACGAAGCGCGAGGTCCTGTGCGCGCGCCGGAGCGCGGATCGGGTCCGCCTGCACGAAGCCGAGCCGATCGATCGCGTGCTGCAGATCGCGAGCCGCGAACAGGCTGCGCGCAATCGCGTAGCGGCGAAGGTCGGCGAGTTGAACGACGGCGCCCATGCAACGCATGACGTGCCGCGCGACATTGCGCGGCGCGCTATTGTAGCGATGCCTCGCTCCATGAACGCCCGCGTGATGCTCCACGATCCCGACCGCCACGAGCCGCTCGCCGGCATCGAATGGGACGAGGATCGTGCACGCGCCGCGATCGCGCACATCGTGCAGCGGACCGAAGCGCGCTTCTCGCCGGAGCGGTACTGGCCGATGCATCCACGCGACGCCGACGGTGGCGACGACGCGCCGGCGTACCCGCTCTATCACGGCGCGTGCGGCGTCATCTGGGCGCTCTCGCATCTCGCCTCGATCGGCGTTTGCGCGATCGAGCGCGATTACCGCGATGCCGTCGCGTCGCTGTCAAAACGGAATACGCGATGGCTGCGCTCGTTCGGCTGCACGTTCGATGCGTCCTATCTGATGGGCGACACGGGGATCCTGCTGCTCGCGCAGCGAATCGACGATACGCCCGCGACGGCCGACCGCCTCGTGGCCCTGATCGAATCGAACCTCGACAATCCGACGCGCGAGCTGATGTGGGGATCGCCGGGGACGATGCTCGCCGCGCTGTTCTTGCACGCGCGGACGAACGACGACTGCTTCGCGGAACTGTTCGCGACGATCGCACGCACGCTGTGGTCGCAGCTCGAATGGTCGCCCCGGTACGACTGCGCCTACTGGACGCAGGACATGTACGGGCAGCACTCGACGTACCTCGGCGCCGCGCACGGCTTCGCCGCGACGGCATCCGTGCTGATACGCGGCCGGCACCTGCTCGCGTCCCCGGAATGGATGCAGTGGCAGGCGTGCATCGAAAACACGGTCCGCAGGACGGCGACGCGCGAAGGCGATCGGGCCAACTGGCCCGCGTGGCTCGAAACGAGGCCTGGCCACGCAGCCAGATTGCTGATGCAGCTTTGTCACGGCGCGCCCGGCGTCGTCGTGTGCCTCGGCGACGTCCCGGGGAACGGCCTCGACGACCTGTTGCTCGCCGGCGGCGAAGCGGTGTGGCACGCCGGGCCGCTCGTCAAGGGATCCAATCTGTGCCACGGTACGGCGGGCAACGGTTACGCGTTCCTGAAGCTTCACCGGCGCACGGGGAGCCCGCAGTGGCTCGCACGGGCTCGCGCGTTTGCGATGCATGCGATCGAACAGCTGTACATCGACGAGCGCCGCGTCGGCGAACTCCGTTATTCGCTGTGGACGGGCGATCTCGGGCTCGCGATCTACCTCGCGGATTGCATTGCAGGCGGCGACCGCTTTCCGACGCTCGACGTATTCTGAACGTGTCGTCCTGCGCGGACGTCGGACCGACGCGTACACCTTTTTCAGTTCGCGGCCGGATCCGCCATTGGCCGAATCGGGCAATAGTGGCTGCATGCTTCCTGCCAGGACGTCCCTCCACGCCGCCGGCTGAGCACGCGCCGGGGACGTCCGCTTACTTTTGCAGCTCCGGAACACCGCAGAAAGCAAGCCCGCCTCCAGGACCCGGGACCCCGGGGTTCACTCGGGCGCGAATCAAGCCGCGCGCAAAGGCGCGCACGCCAGCGACCGGAATTCGTTCCGGTTGCCAGTCACGACGCTCCCCCAGCCCGACGAGACGACGTGCGGGCCGACCTGCCTGCACGCGATCTACGCGTACTTCGGCGACGACGAGCCGCTGCCGACGGTCATCGACCGGATGTGGCGGCTCGAGCACGGCGGCACCTACGCGGTGTACCTCGCCTGCGACGCGCTCCGCAATGGCTACCGCGCGCGCCTCTACACGTACAACCTGACGGTGTTCGACCCGACGTGGTTCACGAAGCCGGGCGTCGACGTCGCGGCGCGACTCGTGAAGCAACGCGACGCGAAGGACGAGCGCCGCGGCCAGCACGCGGTCGACGGCTATCTCGAATTCCTCGCGCGCGGTGGCCGTCTGCGCTTCGCGAACCTGTCCGATCACCTGATCCGCCGCATCCTCGGATGCCGGCTGCCTATCCTCACCGGACTTTCGTCGACGTACCTCTATCGCTCGGCACGCGAATGCGCGGACGGCACCGCCGACGACGTGCGCGGCCATCCGGTCGGCCACTTCGTCGTGATCGCGGGCTGGGACGATCGGCGGCGGCGCGTGATGGTCGTCGACCCCTATCAACCGAATCCGTGGGGACCGTCGCACGAGTACTGGATCAGCGTCGATCGCGTCGTCGCGGCGATCCTGCTCGGCATCGTCACGCACGATGCGAACCTGCTGGTCGTGTATCCCCGTCACCCCGACCCTCTCACCAAGGGGGAGAGGGAGCCGAGCGAACGCGAGCGTCCCCGTGATCCTGACCCTCTCCCGAAGGGGGAGAGGGAGCCGAGCCACCGCGAGGCGAGTGAGGGACGACGAAGATGGAGCGGGCGATGACGATCCTCGTCGTCGTCAATCATCCGCGCGACTGGCCGTTCGAGATCGCCGGCACGCGCGTCGTCACCGCGCGCGACTATCTGACCGATCCCGCGTACAGCGAGACGCAGTCGGCGCGCGTGCTGAACCTCTGCCGCACCGATCGCTACCAGGGGCGCGGCTATTACGTGTCGCTGCTCGCCGAAGCGCGCGGACACCGGCCACTGCCCGAAGTGAAGACGCTCGGCGACCTGCAATCGAGCGAGCCACCCGAGCGACTGCTGCCTTCGACGTTCGGCGAGCAGTTGCAGCGCGCGCTGTCGGCAAGCGGCGAGCAATCGTTCGCACTCGACGCGCTGTTCGGCCGCGATCTGCACAAGCAACACGACGCGCTCGCGCAACAGCTCTTTGCCGCGCTGCGCATTCCGCTTTTGCGGGCACATTTCGTGCGCGGTCCCGAACGCTGGCAGTTGCGCGATCTCGCGATACTCGGTGTAAACGACATCCCCGCCAACGACCGGGCACTCGTCGCCGATGCTGCGCGCGATTACGTGACGCGGGCGAGCCGGCCGCGTGCGAAGCCGGCGGCGAACGGCAAGGCGTCGGTGGCGATCCTCTACGACGAGGACGAGCCGGAGCCTCCGTCGAATCCCGAGGCGATCGAGAAGCTCTGCGCGGCCGCACGCGCACTGGGCATGCGCGCCGCGGTGATCGGACGCGACGACATCGACCGCCTGTCGCAGTTCGACGGCCTCTTCATCCGCGATACGACGAACGTCAACCACTACACGTATCAGTTCGCGCGGCGCGCCGCGGCCGAGGGCCTCGTCGTGATCGACGATCCCGATTCGATTCTCAAATGCACGAACAAGGTCTACCTGAACGAGCTTCTGTCGCGGCACCGCGTGCCGGTGCCGAAGACGCTGATGGTCCATCGTGACAACGTCGACCAGATCGTCCCGCTGCTCGGGCTGCCCTGCATCGTCAAGCAGCCGGACAGCGCATTCTCGCTCGGCGTCGCGAAGCTCGAGACCGCCGACGCGGTACGCGACGTCTGCATGCGGCTGTTCGAGAAGTCCGACCTCGTCGTCGCGCAACAGTGGCTTCCCACCGCATTCGACTGGCGGGTCGGCGTCTACGATCGGCGTCCGCTGTACGTGTGCAAATACTTCATGGCGCCCGGACACTGGCAGGTCGTGAAACGGGAATCGGGCCGCACGCTGGAAGGATCGACGCAGGCGCTCTCGGTCGGCGAAGCCCCCGAAATCGTCGTGCGCACCGCCGTGCGCGCGGCCAACCTGATCGGCGACGGACTCTACGGCGTCGACCTCAAACAGGACGGCCGGCAATGCTACGTGATGGAAGTCAACGACAACCCGAACCTCGACGCGCACAACGAGGATGGCATTCTGAAGGACGCGCTGTACCGGGAGGTGATGGGCGTCTTCATGCGGCGCATCCAGGAGCGGCGGCGGACGCCGGCATCGTAGGCGATCTCGCCACGCCGCTTCCCGCGTTCGCGGCGTACGGGATCGAGCTCGAATACATGATCGTCGACCGCGACAGCCTCGCGGTACGGCCAATCGCCGCCGAGCTCCTCGACACGCTTGCGCGAACGCATGCGCGCGACGTCGGCTGGTCGAACGAGCTCGTCCGCCACGTCGTCGAGATCAAAAACCCGCAACCGGTGTCCGACCTCGCATCGCTGCCTGCGTGTTTTCACGACGAAATCGTCGCTGCCAACGCAATGCTCGCCGCGCAGAACGCGCGGCTGATGCCGACGGCGATGCATCCGTTCATGAATCCGCGCCGCGAGACGACGCTGTGGGACGGCGAGATCTACCGTACCTACGACCGTATCTACGGTTGCAACGGTCACGGCTGGTCGAACCTGCAGAGCATGCACGTCAACCTGCCGTTCGCCGACGATGCGCAGTTCGCGCGCCTGCACGCGGCGATACGGCTGGTGCTGCCCCTCCTGCCGGCGCTCGCCGCCAGCTCGCCGATTGCCGACGGCGTCGCTTCGGGTGTCCTCGATTTCCGGCTCGACGTCTATCGCAGCATCTGCTCGATCACGCCGAGCGTCGCAGGGTACGTCATCCCCGAAACAGTCGAGACGCGCGCCGAATACGACGCGAAGATCCTGCGGCCGATGTACGCCGAGATCGCACCATTCGATCCGGAGCGCGTGCTGCAGTTCGAGTGGTTGAACTCGCGCGGCGCGATCGCGCGCTTCGACCGTTCGGCGATCGAGATCCGCGTGATCGACGTGCAGGAGTCGCCGCATGTCGATTTGGCGATCGCCGCGGCAACCGCCGCCGCCGTCAAATCCCTCTACGACGAGCGCTACGCCCCGCTCGACGAGCAGCAGGCGATCGGCATCGACGTGCTGCACGACCTGCTGCTGGCGTCGATACGAGACGGCGATCGCGCGGTCGTCGACGACGTCGACTACCTGCACGCGCTCGGCATGCCGCAATCGCGATGCGTCGCCGGCGAGGTCTGGGCCTCGCTCCTGCACGACCTCGACCCTGCGCAAGCCTGGTGGCAGCCGACGATCGACGCGATCCTGCGCGAGGGACCGCTGGCGCGGCGCATCCTGCGCGAGATGGGCGGCGACACGAGCCGCGAGCGGATCGCCGAAGTCTACCGGGCGCTTTGCCAGTGCCTCGAAGACGGACGGATGTTCGCCTGATGCGGCACCGTTCCCCCGTACGGCCGCGCGTCGCGTACATCGTGACCTGCGAGCACGGCGGCAACGACATCCCGGCCACGTACACACCGCTGTTTCGCGGTCGAGAGCGTCTTCTCGCGACGCACCGGGGCTACGATCCCGGGGCGCTTCAGACCGCGCGCGATCTCGCGCACGCGCTGCACGCGACGCTGGTCGTGTCGACGGTGAGCCGGCTCCTGGTCGAGCTCAATCGCTCGCCCGGTCGTCAGTTTCGTTTTTCGCCGATCATGCGCAACGCCCCGCACGGCGTGCAGGACGAAGTCTGCCGGCGCCATTACCGCCCGTATCGGGACAAGGTCGAGGCGTTCGTCGCGCGCGCGACCGCGGCAGGCGCGCGCGTCGTGCATCTGTCGTCGCACAGCTTCACGCCGCTGCTCGACGGAATCGTCCGCCATGGCGACGTCGGCCTCCTCTACGATCCCGCGCGGATGCGCGAACGCGAGCTGTGCGTCCGCTGGCAGCGCGCACTCGGAGCGTTGCGGCCCGACTGGATCGTGCGCAGGAACTATCCGTACCTCGGCCGCAGCGACGGCTTCACGTCGTACCTGCGCAGGCGCTACGGCGAAGCATCGTACGTCGGGGTCGAGCTCGAGGTGAACCAGAAACACGTGCGTGCCGGCAACGTGCCGGCCGGCGAGCGCGCGTCGATCGTCGCGGCGCTGTGCGACGCGCTCGGGAACGACGTCAGCCGCGTTTCAGGTGCTCGTCGAAGAACGCGAGCGTCCGCGACCACGCGAGCTTCGCCGCCTGCTCGTCATAGCGCGGCGTCGTATCGTTGTGAAAGCCGTGATTGACGTTCGGGTACGTGTATTCCTGGTAGCGGACGTGATTGCTGTCGAGCGCTTCCTTCCATGCCGGCCACCCGGCGTCGATGCGCTCGTCGAGGCCCGCGTAGTGAATGAGAAGCGCCGCCTTGATCTTCGCCGTGTCCGCAGCGCTCGGCTGCGCGCCATAGAACGGAACGGCCGCCGCGAGCTCGGGAAAGCGCACCGCCATCTGGTTGACGATGCCGCCGCCGAAGCAGAAGCCGACGGCGCCCACGCGACCGTTGCATTCGGGCCGCGATTCGAGAAACGGCACCGCCGCCATCAGATCCTCGGTGCGCTTCGCGGGATCGAGGCTCTGGAAAAGCTTCGCCGCCTTTTCCTCGTCGCCCGGATATCCGCCCACCGGCGTCAACGCGTCGGGCGCGAACGCGACGTAGTTCTCGATCGCGAGGCGGCGCGCGACGTCCTCGATGTACGGATTGAGCCCGCGGTTCTCGTGGATGACGACGATGCCCGGCAGCTTGCCGTTCGCATTCGCCGTCCGCGCGAAGTACCCGCGCATCGTGCCCGAACCTTTCGGTGACGGGTACGTCAGGTATTCGGCGTGGATCCGCGCGTCGTTCTTCGGCACCTGCTGCGCGAGCGCGTAGTCCGGGCGCAACGCTTCGAGCATCGCAACGGCGCTCATGCCGCCGATCGCGTACTTCGCCGCGCGGTCGAGGAACTCGCGCCGGCCGATCTCGCCGTGCACGTAGTAATCGAAGATGTGCAGCACTTCCCGCGGGAAGTCGCTGGCTTTCATTCGGTTCATGATCTCTCCAAACGCAAGCAGGGTCAGAGACG
>Ga0134128_10003575_pt1 | contig 18986 bp, 17 predicted proteins | sample KB31754_FD_96462 | JGI IMG/M metagenome (GOLD analysis project Ga0134128, IMG submission 96462) | Terrestrial soil microbial communities with excess Nitrogen fertilizer from Kellogg Biological Station, Michigan, USA - KB3-175-4 | ecosystem: Environmental > Terrestrial > Soil > Unclassified ...
CATCTACTCCGTGAATCTCGGCAACATGGGGAATTTCCGCCCCTTCGGCGAGGTCCGCGGCGAGCAGCTGCTCGTCTATGTCGACGACAAGCAGGTCGCGCAGCTCGACTGGGACAAGGCGCTGCACGTCACCCGTTTCTACGGAGACCCCTCCGCCTTGAGGCCTGGGCAGAAATTGACGAAGCCCGGCGCGGCGCCTGCCGCGCAGCCGGCTGCGAAGCCGATTCAACCCGTGGCGGACCCGGAGGCAGAGGCTGAGGCCGACCCCGAGGCAGGTCAACTGCGCACGATCGATGTGAAATTGCCGATGACAGCGGGCCCGCACCGCATCGGCGTGACGTTCCTCGCGACGGACTATGCACCCGGCCTCGACATGAACCGGCACTTCGACCGGAGCACCATCGAGACCGGGGGACTCCCGGGGTACACGTTCTATCCGCATATCGGTCGGGTGAGAATCGATGGACCGGTGAATGGCAAGGAGGCCAAGAACACGCCGAGCCGCGAGCGCATTTTCATCTGTCATCCGAAAGGCGCGAGCGATGAGCAGGCCTGCGCCCTGAAGATCGCCACGACGCTCGCGCGCCGTGCCTATCGAGGCTTCGAAACACCCGCGGATATCGCGACGCTGATGAAGTTTTACGCCCTCGGCCGGCAGGGCAGCACGTTCGATGCGGGCATCGAGACGCTCGTGCAGCGGCTGCTCGCCGATCCGAAGTTTGTCTTCCGCGTCGAGTCGGCGCCGCAGGGGCTCCCCGCCGGCACGCCGTACCGGGTAAGCGATCTCGACCTCGCCTCGCGCCTGTCGTTCTTCCTCTGGAGCAGCATCCCGGACGATGAGCTGCTCACGCTCGCGAAGAAGGGTGAGCTGCACAAGGATGGAGTGCTCCGTGAGCAGATCCGCCGCATGCTCGATGACCCGCGAGCCTCGGCGCTCACGACGAATTTCGCCGATCAGTGGCTGGGGCTCCGCGCGCTCAGCGCGTTCGATCCGGTGGTCGACAACTATCCGGATTTCGACGACAACCTGCGCGAGGCCGAGCGGCGCGAGGTGGAGCTGTTCTTCAACAGCATCCTCGATGAGGATCGCAGTGTCCTCGATCTGCTCACCGCCAAGTACACCTTCGTCAATGACCGGCTTGCGATGCTGTACGGCATCCCCGGCGTTCAGGGGAGCGATTTCCGGCGCGTCGTGCTCGATGACGCGCACAGCGATCGCTGGGGACTGCTCGGCAAGGGCGGAATCCTGGCGATCACCTCGCACCCGGACCGCACCTCGCCCACGGTGCGTGGGAAGTGGGTGCTGAAGACGCTCCTCGGCTCCCCGCCGCCCGACCCGCCCGCGGTCGTTCCGCAGTTGAAGCCGACGAAGGTCGATGCGGCGGGCAACGCCCGGCCGCTCACGCTCAGGGAGTTGATGGAGCAGCACCGCGCGAATCCCGCGTGCGCGAGCTGCCACAAGTTCATGGACCCGATCGGATTTGCCCTCGAGCCCTTCGATGCGATCGGCCACTTCCGCACCAACGAGGGCGGTACGCCGATCGATCCGAGCAGCGTGCTGTATGACGGCGGGAAAGTCGCCGGTCCGGCCGGGGTGCGCGCGTTCGTGCTGCGCCACCAAGACTCGTACGTGACGAACGTCGTCGAGAATCTCGTGACCTATGCGCTCGGCCGCGGTGTCGAGTACTACGACATGCCGCTCGTGCGCCACGTGGTCGAGGAGACCTCGGGCGAGCACTATCGGCTGCGGAGCCTCATCGAGGCGGTCGCCATGAGCGATCAGTTCCGCATGAACGCGACTTTGGGACCCGCGGTGGGCCAGAAGACGGCCGCGACGGAGAGCAGCGCATCTGCGCCGCTCGCCGCATCGAGTCCCGCACCGGACGAGCGGCCTGCAGGGTCAGGAGACTGAGATGCCTTTCATCACCAATCGCGCTCTTCCACGACGGACGTTCATCAAAGGGCTCGGAACCACTCTCGCGCTGCCGTTCCTCGAGTCGATGGTACCCGCGCGCGGTGCGAACGCGGCCGCGGGCAAGATTCTGCCGACGCGGTTCGTCGGCGTGTTCATTCCCCACGGCGTCGCTCCGGGATACTGGAATCCCAAGTCGAGCGAGCCCGGATTCAAATTCCCTTACGTATACGAACCGCTCGAGCCCTTCCGCAAGTACACGACGCTGACGGGTGGACTGTGGTCGCAGTCCTCGGAGAATCCGCCCGGCGTCACAGGGGCCGATCACTTCGTCGCCGCCGCGTACCTCACGGCCGTGAAGCCGAAGAAAACCGCGGGTCCCGACATCCACGTCGGCACCTCGGTAGACCAGGTGATTGCGAGCAAGATCGGCCGCGACACCCTGCTCTCGTCCTTGCAGCTCGCCGTGGAGGATCCGGGCGCGAACTCGAGCAGCTGCGGCGAGGGCTACAGCTGCGTGTACACGAACACGATCTCCTGGTCATCGCCCACCCAGCCGCTGCCGATGGAGATCGATCCGCAGACGGTTTTCGAGCGCATGTTCGGCGACGGCAGCTCGGCGGCGGTGCGGCTACAACGTCGCGAGCGCGAGGCGAGCATTCTCGACTCGGTGACTGGCAGCATCAAAAACCTCATGCCCGAGGTGCCGCACGCGGACCGCGTGCGCCTCGAGCAGTACCTCGATGACGTGCGCGAGATCGAGCGGCGCATTGCGATCGCGGCGCACGCTTCACAGAAAGTGCCCGGGATGCCCGAGCCCACCGGTGTGCCGGAATCGTTCCAGGAGCACGTCGAAATCCAGTTCGACCTGCTCGCGCTCGCTTTCCAGGCGGACATCACCCGCGTCGGGACGATGCTCTTCGCGCGCGATCTTACGGGCCGCGTCTACCCCGAAAGCGGCACGACGATCAGCTTCCACCTGGGCTCGCATCACGGCGAGGACCCCGGCCAGATCGCCGTATATGCGAAGCTCAACCGCTATCACGTGCAGATGTTCGGGTACCTCGTGAAGAAGCTCGAAGGGATCAAGGAGGGCGACGGGAACCTTCTCGATCACTCGCTCCTGCTTTACGGGTCGAACATGGGCGACTCCAACCAGCACATTCATTATGATGTGCCGCACGTGCTGGTAGGCGGGGCCTCGGGGCGGCTGAAAGGGGACCGGTACCTCGCGTTCTATCCGAACAAGACGGTACCCACGGGCAACCTCCTGCTCAGCATCTGCGACATGTTCGATATACACCAGGACCACTACGGCGACAGCACCGGACGGCTAGTCGGTATCTGAGCCTTAGGCGCTGTCTTCATTCGCATCGCATATCTGAAATCACCGCTTCGATCGGGGAGAAAGCACATGTACCAGAGAATTCTCACGATGGGCCTCGCGGTCCTCGGGTCTGGATGGCTCGGGGTCGCCGTCGCTCATCACTCGTTCGCGACTTTCGACACTCACACGACGAAGACGCTCGTGGGCACCGTCAAGCAGGTGCAGTGGACCAACCCGCACATCTGGCTGCAGGTCGTCGTCAAGGACCCGAGCACGGGCAAGATGACCGAGTGGTCGATCGAGGGCGGAAGCCCGAACGGGCTGCACCGTCAGGGCTGGAAGCGCTCGACCATCAAGGAGGGTGACGCCATCGAGATGACCATTCATCCGCTCAAGGATGGCTCGAACGGCGGCAGCATGATGCAAGTGAAGATCAACGGCGTGCCCGTGGGGCGGCGGTTCTAGTCGATGCAACGAGTGAAGGAGGCGGCTTTCACTCGTCGCTCGCCGCGTGCAGCGGCGGGCACTTCGCTGCACCTATCGCGGGGATCCTGGGTGCGGCTCGCGGGAGCCCTGCTCGCCGCAGTGGCGCTGCTCGCGGCTTACCACACCGCGCCAGCGGTAACCCCGGATGCGGCGAGCCCGCTCGCAGATGCGGTGATGCAGCGGGACGCTGCACGGGTGCAAGCGCTGCTGCGCAACCGCGCCGATGTGAATGCTGCGCAGCCCGACGGCAGCACCGCGCTGCACTGGGCGGCGGATCACGGCGATGGTGCTACGGCCAAGCTGCTTCTCGATGCCGGTGCGCACCCGAACGTGACGACCGCCACCGGTATGACCCCGCTCGTGCTCGCGTGTCAGGCAGGTAGCGCGCCGGTCGTCAAGCTCCTTCTCGAGCACGGGGCCGATGTGCACCAGACGCTCCGGCACGGTGAGACGCCGCTCATGATGGCGGCCCGCACCGGGAGTGTTCCGATCCTGCAGCTGCTTCTCGCGCACGGCGCGAAGATCGATGCGCGCGAGAAGCTGCGAGGGACCACGGCGCTCATGTGGGCGGCCGCGAGCTCGAACGTCGATGCGGTGAAGTTCCTGATCGCCAAGGGCGCGGATATCAGCGCGCGTTCCGGGACGACTCCGCCGGGGCGCAGGCCGTATCTGGCCGAGACGGGCCGCAGCCGCATCTCCCAGTTCGCGTACGGGTACGGCCTCGCCGGGGAGTTCGTTGCGAAGGACGCGGCGCAAGCGAAGGAACACAAGCGCGAGCAAGCGATCTCAATCAAGCTCCTGGAGCAGTACCCGCTCGGAAAGCTGCCCACGGCGAGCAAGGACCGATGGGGCGGTTTGACACCGTTGATCTTCGCAGTACGCGAAGGCGACATGGCCTCCGTGAAGGCTCTCGTCGAGGCCGGCGCCGATGTGAACGAGACGAGCACGTACGACTGGACTCCGCTGCTCGTCGCCACGCAGAACAAGTATTACCAGATCGGCAAGTACCTGCTCGATCACGGCGCCAATCCGAACATCATGAACGGAGGCTGCTGGAGCCCGCTCTACATCGCGACCGATAACCGCAACATCGAGGCGGGCGATTATCCGGTGCGCAAGCCCGACATGGACCACCTCGATTTCATCAAGCTGCTGTTGAAGCACGGCGCCAATCCGAACCTGCGCATGTGCTCGAGCACCGAGACTCGCACGGTATTCACGAACCAGTGGCTGGATGAGTCGGGGGCGACCCCGTTCCTGCGAGCCGCGCAGTCGGGCGATCTCGTGCTCATGAAGCTGCTGATGAAGTACGGCGCGAACCCGCACATCCCGACTTACATCAACGTCACGCCACTCATGGTCGCGAGCGGCATCGGCTGGGTGGAGGGCGTGACGTACGAGTGGTCTCCCAAGGAGACCTACGAGACGGTGCAGTTCCTGCTGAGCCTGGGCGCCGACGTGAATGCGCAGGACCTAGTCGACCGCCGCACGGCGCTCATGGGCGCCGCACACAAGGGTCGGAACGACGTGGTCCAGTTGCTCGTCGATCACGGGGCGGACCTCGCGCTGCACGACATCGGCAGCCGCGACACCGTGCACGCGCTCGCGGGCGTGGCGTGGCAGGCGATCGATTATGCCGACGGCCTGGTGCGTGTCGGCGTGCAGTCGGCTACGCCGCACCCGGAGACTTCCGCTCTGCTCCGCAAGCTGATGCAGGCGCGCGGACTGCCGGTGCCCCCGCCAGGGCGCACGCTCGCGTCGATCTGCATCACGCCGATCTGCCAGCCTTCGCAGGCGCACTAGCGGACACGGCACTCCCGCAGCACCGCGCGCCGATGAGCGAAACGGCTGCAGGCGTATCGAGCGCTCGCAGCTCCCTCGCTTCGCAGCAGCCCGAGCCTCACATCCGGTGCGTGTCCATGCAGACGTTCTCGCGCAGGCTCATCCCCGGCTGCCTGGTGAGCGTGAAGCGGGTGGTCCAGGGCTTCGTATAGAAATCGGGGTCCGTGATCGTGACGGAGCCCTCGATCTCATCGTGGCCGACGAGCCGGTAGCGCTCCTCCGTCTTCAGCTTCTCGCCGTGCGGAAGCCCCGAGTAGTCGAGCCACGTCATGTCGTTGAAGCCGATCGTGTCGATGACGAGCGTGTCCCCGTCGAGACGCGCGATCGAGGACCCGAGCCACAGCGGATCGGGATCCTCGGGCAGTGTCTTGTCCCAGTAGATGATGCGGAACGTGTGGTTGACCTCGTGGACGAAGTCGACGCTCCGCGTCGTCTGCAGGATGAGGAACGGATGGGGCGCGTAGAGCAGCCGCGGCACGCCGTGCATCCAGCAACGGCTGAGCGGATCGATCGAGCGATCACCCGCCTTCAATGCCGCCCGGCGCCTCGCGTACTCGGCTTTGCCTGCCGCATTGAGCGGCGGCTCCCGACCTCCGGCCGTGAGCAAGTGAGTGATGTGCTTCGACATCATCCATTTGCCCGTGAAATTCGGCGTCCCCGGCGGCGGCTGCTCGAACAGAGGGTCGGCCGTGGTGGACTGTGCATTCGCGGCTGAACCGGCCGCCCCTGCAGCGGCCGAGGCGGGAAGCGCTGCGAGCGCCAGTGTGGCGGCGATGAGGAGTGCGGCGAGTTGCACCGTGCGATTCGCGACGCTCATTTCGCCACCGTGATGCCGTTCACCGGCGCGTTGCGGTTGTTCTCCTCGCACGAGTACTCCTGGATGCGAACGTCGCCGCGCCACGGGTAAGTCCGCTCGGTGGTCCACGGCCGGGTGTAGTGGTCGGGATCCTCGATCGTGATGAGATCCCGCAGCTCGGCGCCGCCGTATTTGTTCGTGAACTTCGTGAACCGTTCGGTGACTTTCAGCTTCAGGCCGTGCGAGAGCGATTCCTCATCGATCTGCGTCCGGTCGTTGAAGTGATCCGTGACTACGACGAGCGTATTGCCGTCCCAGTGGCCGACCGAGTATCCGAGGAAGGTCCGCGGCGTGTCGGGCGGCGGCGGCTTCCCGTCCATGTGGATGAAGCGGACGTTGTGCGCCACCTCGTGCAGGATCGTGATCAGGCCGGGCGCGTAGACGAACTGGATGGGGTAGGGCGAGGCCATGACTCTCGGCACGCCGTGCGGGAAGCACCGCGTCGGGGCATCCGCGATCGGCTTGCCGATCGACTCCATGTACAGGTGATGGGCGCGGCTCTTGGCCTCGAGCGGCGTGAGCGGCAGGAGCTTGGCCGATTGATCCGGCGGCACGGCGGGGTTCGTGATCGGACGGAACGTACGATCGTAGCCGCGCGTCCACCAGACGCCGGAGAAGTCGCGGGGGTCCTTCGGCGCGGGTTTCTTGTTCCACGCGATCGACTGCTCGGCCGCCCGTTTCTCGCGGGCCGCGATCTGATCGGGTGTCGGTGGGGTCTGGCCGGGCGGCCCTGCTTGTGCGTATGCCGCGCCCGGTGTGGCGAGCAGCAGCCCCGAGCTTGCGAGCGGAACTGTCGCAAACGCGAGCAGCAGACCCCGGCCGAGTCCGGCGACGAACCTGCCCGGCATGGGGATACCGGAGATGGGCAAACACAGCGCGCGCAAAACCGACATCAGCCGTACGGCCATAGGCTTTCCCCCTGTGAAGGCCATGGTACGCCATCGGGCCGCCGGCGCTCCATTGCTTCGTCAACAAGGAATCGTGCCGCTGGAACAAAGCACCTTGTCGCGACTTGAGTCCTCACCACGGTCCCTGGATACCGCATGCGGCCGTGCGCTCGAGCTCCGCCCTGTGCCAGCGGCCGCGGATCCGGCGGTATAATTCCCCCCGCGCGACGAGAAATGCGCTCAGCATGAGGTACTGACCCATGCATCGCAGAATCAGAGTCCACTTCGGCGCCGTGCTGGTTACGGCGGCGTTATATGCGTCGATCGCGCTCGCCCGGGCGCCCGTCACGGCGGATACTCCGGGCGCAGAGCACCTCATCGCGACGACGAGCCAGGCGCGCAAGGCGCCCTGCTTTTTCCGGCAGGAGTGGCGAGGCGGCTGGAAGGCCACGCCCGATGCTCGGACGATCTACATTCGAGTCTCAGGGTCGATCTATCGGCTCGATCTGCAGTCGTCCTACTCGCTCCTCAAGGATCCCTTCGCGGTCCTGAGCAACAAAGACGCGGCGAACACGATCTGCACGCCGCTCGATTTTCGCCTGACTGTGTCGAACCGCGCAGGCATCGAGCAGTGGCCGATCGTGAAGAACATGACGCGATTGACACCTGCGGAAGTCGCGGCGCTGCCGCAGAAGCTAAGACCGTGAGCGGGCGGGCCTCCTCCGGCGCGTGGGGCGTGGCCTGCGCTCTCGCGCTCGCGTACGCGGCCGCCGCGGGAGCACAGTCTCTGCCCCCGAGCCTGCGAGCCTGTGCGGCCGAGACCGATGCGAGCCAGCGACACGCCTGCTACGACAGGGAAGTGACTCGTATTCTCGATGCCGAGAGGCGTGCCTCGGCGCAGCAGCATCCCTCGGCGCAGCAGCATCCCTCGGCGCAGCAGCATGCCTCGGCGCAGCAGCATGCCTCGGCGCGGCAGCATGCCTCGGCGCGGCAGCATCCGGTGACTCCGCGCGATACTCGAGCTGAACGCCCCGACGAGGCGCGATCGAGTGCCGCACACACGAACGATCGCCTCTCTGCGCGGATCGTGAGCATCGATAGCGCTCCGGACGATTTCGTCCTGCACCTCGACAACGGTGAGACGTGGGAGCAGACCGACAGGACTTCCGGAGGCCTGGGGCTTCGTGTCGGCGATCCCGTGAAGATCGAGAGGCATCTCGGATCGTACTGGCTTTCAGCCCGCCACGTATCCGGTATGAGGGTCAGGAGGAAGTCCGACTGATTCTCCGAGTACCGTGGGTCGCGTATCGAGCGGCGCGTGCGCTCCGCTGCCGCATCAGGGAGCGGGCGCGACGTAGCGCTTATACGCCGCGATCCAATCGGTTGCGATGGCACGCTGCGCCTTAAGGAGCGGGAGCCGTCCGCGGCAGACGGCGGTATGCAGGCGGTTCTCGAGCCTGTCCTTTGCATCCGAGCCCCACCCGCCGATGACGTGGCGCGGCTCCGGCCAAAGATTCTTCGGGCTCGCGGGAGAGCCGCCGATCCCGAGGCTCACGAGGTGGTCTTCCTCGTAGTCGCGCAGACGCCGGTCCCTATATGGGTAGCGGCGGATCTGGCGCCGCTTCAAACGCTCCGTGTACTGCCGCGCCGGGCGGATGGTCTTCGTGTACCCGTGTCTGCAGATCGTCGCGTGGATGTTCGCCTGCGTGACCGCGGGGTCCGCAGCTCCCGGCGTCAGACGCGGATCGGGCCGCGCCTGCTCGAGCGGAAATACGACGCTGTAGCGCCCTTGGGCGCGCCCGGCGCCGCCGAGATTGCGATGGGAGCTCGCGACCGCCACCGCGGCGGCCGAAGCCGCCACGATGGCGAGAAGCGCGACGCGTACGATCGGGTGCAAGCTGGACGACGATTCGCGTGCTATCGTGTCCAGCGTGACCTCATTTAGACGCCGGTGCGAGCATCCGCAGCGCCCCTAGGCGCCGCAGAAGAGGCGCTGCCCCCGCGCAGCATGGCATCCAGGCTCCAGGGGCCCGGACCCGCCACCCACAGATAGAGGAAGCTGAAGCAAAACAGCACGGCGAGATCGCCGCCGTTCAAAATCGGCAACCAGCCGTGCGGGAAATGTGCGTAGAAGAACGCGACCGCCATATCGCCGCAGAGGATGAATGCGACCGGCCGGCTGAACAGCCCGATGGCCAGCAGGCCGCCGCCGACCAGCTCGATCACGCCCTGAACGCCGTACAAGGACAGCAGATGCAAGTGCGCGAACATCGGCTGGGCCGGAGCATGGAGGAGCTTCGCGGAGCCATGTTGAAAGAACAGCAGACCCGCAACGATGCGCAGCACGCTGCGCACTTCCGGCGACCAGCCCTGTAATCCTACTCGTCCGTTATCCATGTGAACCCCCTATGTTGTCGTTATCGACGAGCAAATACCCGCCACTATCATCTGCCGAAGCGGTGAGGGGGGTCAACTCTGGCCGCGGCCGGGTGTGGCATCTCTCGCGCGGGCTGTGCTAGAAGGCAGCCATGACCCCCATCGAAATCCGCACTCGAGACGGCCGCTGCCCGAGCTATGTCTATCGCCCATCGGGCACGGGACCCTGGCCCGCCGTGCTCGTTTACATGGACGGCCTCGCCATTCGCCCGGCAATGCTCGAGATCGGCGAGCGGCTCGCATCGAACGGCTATTTCGTCCTGCTGCCGGACCTGTTCTACCGCTCCGGACCCTACGAGCCGATGGACGCGAAGACCGTCTTCTCGGACCCCGAGAAGCGCAAGGTGCTCATGGAGAAGTTCTTCACGCCCGCAACGCCCGCCAACATCATGTCGGACACGCAGGCCTTTCTCGATTACCTCGGCGCGCAGCGCGATGTGCGGTCCGGTGGAATCGGCGCTACCGGCTATTGCATGGGCGGGCTGATGTCGCTCACTGCGGCAGGGACCTATCCGGAGCGCATCGTTGCGGCCGCGTCCTATCATGGGGGCAGGCTCGCGACCGACGCACCGGACAGTCCTCACCGGCTCGCACCGCGCATGAAGGCGCGGGTGTACGTCGCGGGTGCGATCGAGGATCAGTCATTTCCGGACGACATGAAGGCGCGCCTGGAGAAGGCGTTGAGCGATGCAGGAGTCGATCACCGGATCGAGACCTATCCCGCAAAGCACGGCTGGGTGCTTCGCGACACGCCGGTCTACGATGCGGCGGCCGCGGAGCGACACTGGCAATCGATGCTCGCGCTGTTCGATGCGACCCTCAGGAGCTGAGGACGAACGGGACTTCGAAGACCGATGTACACACTCTACATTGCAAATAAGAATTACTCCTCCTGGTCCCTGCGCCCGTGGGTCCTGATGCGCGAGCTCGCGATCGGCTTCACGGAGCGGTTGCTGATCTTCGGCGATGCCCCGAGCTGGGATGCGTACCGGAGCGTTTCGCGTTCGGGCAAGGTGCCCTGCCTCGTCGATGAGGCAAGCGGGCGTATCGCCGTTTGGGACTCGATCTCGATCGCCGAATACCTCGCCGAGCGCGAGAGCGGCGTATGGCCTGCCGAGGCAGCCGCTCGCGCCTGGGCGCGCAGCGCCGCCGCCGAGATGCATTCCGGGTTCTCCGAGCTACGCAACCGCTGCTCCATGACCTGCGGAGTTCGCATCCGTCTCAATGAGTTTCCGCCAGCGCTCGAGCGCGACCTGACGCGGCTCCAGGAGCTCTGGAACGACGGGTTGAATCGCTTTGGCGGACCTTTTCTAGCTGGCGGCTCATTCACCGCCGCCGACGCATTCTTCGCGCCGGTAGCGTTCCGGGTCCAGTCGTACGGCCTATCGCTCGATGCTGCATCGATGGCCTATGTTTCGCATTTGCTCGGGCTGCGCTCGATGCAGGAGTGGTACGCGGCGGCTCTGAAGGAGCCCTTCCGCGACGAGCCGCACGAGCAGGAGATGCGGCAGATGGGGCGGTTCGTCGCAGACTACCGCGCGCCGTCGGGCTGAGACGCGCGGCGCTGTGGCCACGCGGGGCGGGGCGGCGTACGTCGGCGCGTCCCGTCACTCGATGAACAAATCCTGGATGAGATCCTTCGTTCCGGGCGCGACGGCATAGCGATCCAGGTCGACGATGCCGTGCTCGGCGAGCACCGCCTCGTCGATGAAGAAGCGACCCGTCACCTCTCGAGCATCGCTCGTCAAAATCCACCATGCCGCATCGGCGACGATCTCGGGCCGTCTGCAGCGCTGCGGCTCGCTGCCCGGAATCATCTGCAGCGCGGCCGTCGCAATGGCTGTCCGCGGCCAGAGGCTGTTGACGGCGATACCGTGCGGTCTGAACTCCGCCGCGTGGCCGAGCGTGCACAGGCTCATGCCGTACTTCGAGATGGTGTAGGGGAGATGCGGCGCGAACCACTCGGGGCGCAGCACCGGCGGCGGCGACAGATTCAGCACGTGAGGGTTGCGGCCGGCGGCGGCGCTCCTCAGGAGCTCCGGCAGACAGGCCTGCGTGCAGCAGAACGTGCCGCGCACGTTCACGCCGAAGAGCAGATCGAGCCGCCGCATCGGGGTTGCCGCAGTCGGCGTGAGGCTGATCGCGCTCGCGTTGTTCACGAGGATATCGATGCCGCCGAAGCGCTCCACCGCGGCCCGTACGCCCGCCGCGACGGCCTCCTCGTTGCGAATGTCGGTCGGGACGGCGAGCGCCGCGCCGCCCGCCGACTCGATTTCCGCTGCCGCGCTGTAGAGCGTGCCCGGAAGCTTCGGGTGAGGCGCGGTCGTTTTGGCGATGAGCACGATTCGCGCCCCATCGCGCGCCGCTCGCAGTGCGATCGCGAGCCCGATGCCGCGAGAGGCGCCGGTCACGAGCAGCGTCTTGTTCGCCAGTGTCCGAGCGGACGGGGGAGTTTGCGCTTGCGCCATGGGGAGAGCCTCCTCCGCAGGATCGGAAAGCGAGCACCCTAACAGATCGAGCCGTCTGGTTTCCCCGATCTCGGGCTGCAACGCCGCAGTCGCGACCTGCGATTGGACCCGCTCGACCTACGGGTCGTTGAGCTAAACTGCGGCTTCGGCCCATCGATGAGGTGTGCGCCATGCGAATCCTGCGAATCCTCGGAATCGTCATCGGCTGTCTCATCGTGTTGATCATCGCCGCACTGGTCGCGCTGCGGCTCGCGATCAACCCGAACGATTACAAGGGTCGGATCGAGGCGGCGGTCAAGTCATCGACCGGACGTGAGCTTTCTTTGCCCGGTAACATCCGGCTGTCGGTCTTCCCATGGATCGCCGTCGAGCTCGGGCCGGCGAGCCTCGGCAACCCTCCCGGTTTCCCCTCGAACGAGCCGTTCGCCTCGGTTCAGCGCGCCTCGCTTCGCGTGGCGCTGCTGCCGCTGCTCCGAAAACAGCTCGAGGTCGGGCACATCGAGATCGAGGGACTCGATCTGCATCTGCTCGAGAACGCACAGGGGCGCACCAACTGGCAGATGTCGAGCGACAAGTCGGCGCCCCCACCTCCGTCCGGCTCGAGCACCGTGCAGTTGCGCGGAGTCGCCGGGCTCGCGGTAAAGGCGAGTCGCGTGAGTTACCAGGACATGGTGGCCGATCACGTCGATTTGACCATCGGACGGGTCGCGGAGGGCGTCCCGGTTCCACTCAAGTGGTCGCTCGATCTAACCACGAGCCCCGGGGCGAAACCGATTCCGATCTCCGGAGCTGCAACCGTCGAGTACCAGGCCAACTCGGCGCGCCTCGAGAGTCTCAATGCGCGGCTCGATGCCTCGAGGCTGCGCGGCAATGCCGCGATCACGAATCTCGCAACTGGAGCGATGAAGTTCGACCTTTCATTGGACCAGATCGATCTCGATCGCTATTTGACACCGGCGTCATCGAAGCCCAAGCCCGCGCCGCAGCCGGCAGCAACCGCCGCCGCACAGCAGACCGAATTGCCGACGAGCGCGCTCAAGACGCTGAAGCTCAACGGCAAGCTGGCAATCGGCAGCGCGACCGTGTATGGCGTCAAGGTAACCCAGGTGCGCGTGGGGATGGACGCCAACGACGGCGTGCTGCGCATCGCACCCGCGACCGCGAAGCTCTACGGAGGAGACTACACGGGCACGGTGACGCTCGATGCGCACGGTGCCGTTCCGGTCTTGCACCTCGATCAGAATCTCGCCGGTATCGCGGTCGAGCCGTTGCTCAAGGACTTTGCGAAAATCGACCGCCTCACAGGCAGAGGCAACGTCACGATGAACGTGACCGCGCACGGCCAGACGAGCGATGCGCTCCTCCGTACGCTCGATGGGCATGCCGCTGCGAATCTTGCGAACGGTGCGATCCGAGGTCTCAACCTGTGGGCGGACATCGATCGCGCGGTCGCGCTCGCCCAGCGCCGGGCACCGACTGGCGGCAGCACGGGCAATGAGACGAAATTCGACGCGTTCAAACTCTCGGCCGACATCATGAACGGGGTTGCCTCGACGAAGGACTTGAACATCACTTCGGGCGCTCTGCGCGTGGCGGGACAGGGCACGACCAATCTCGCTACCGAGGCGATCAACTATCGCCTGAACGCGACGATCCTGAAGGGCGCTGCGAGCGCGGGCGCCCAGGGCGGCGGAACACTCGCCGACGTGCCGCTGCTTGTCACGGGCAAGCTCGCGAGTCCGAGCGTGCGCCCGGACGTGCAGGCTGTTGCAAGGTCATTCGCGCAGAAGCAGCTCGAGAAGCACAAAGGAGAAGTGCAGCAGAAGCTGCAGAGCGTACTCAAGGGGCTGATTCACTGAGAAGCCCGCGCGCTTCCGCGCGGGGAGAAGGGGGGGCGATGTCGAATCGGAATCCTGTGCGGCTCGCGCTCATGTGCGCAGTTCCGGTCCTGCTCGCCTGCGGACTGTCCCGCGGCGCGGGGAACGAGCAAACATGCGATCGCGTGTGCCTGCATGGCCTGATGGATGAATACCTCGCCGCGCTCGTGGCGCACGATCCCTCCCGACTGCGCACGACGCCCGGGGCGAAGTTCACCGAGAACACCAACCGCATGGCGCTCGGCGACGGTTTGTGGCACACGATCGATGGGCTCGGCACTTTCAAACTCTATATCGAGGATCCGCAGAGCCGGCAGGCGGCGTTCTACGGTACCGTCAAGGAAAATGGCGTTACGGCCCTTCTCGGCGTGCGTCTGAAGGAGAGCGGGCGCCGTCTCGCGGAGATCGAGACATTCGTCGTGCGCGAGGCGAGCGGTATCCACGGCGAGTTCGACCGTCTCGTGAAGGCCGACCCGCTGTGGGAGCAATCGATACCGAGCCGCGAGCGCAGCTCCCGCGAGGCGATGATCCGGATCGCGAATCGATACTTCGAAGGGATCCTGCAGGGAAACGGGGCCATCGTGCCCTTCGCGGAGGACTTCTCGAGGGACGAGAACGGGCTACAAACCGCGAGTGGATCGGCGGATGCCTCGCACGGCGCGCAGAGTCAGGCCGCGCAGTTCAGCTCGAAGCGCTTCAACTACATCCACGAGATAACCGACCGCAGGTTCCTGCTCGTCGATCCGGAGCGGGGACTCGTTTACGCGGTCGTGATGTTCCAGCACCCGGGGAACATCAAGACGGACTTGTTTGCAGCCCCGCGGTCCGGCACGGGCGCGGGTACAGGTGCGGGTTCAGGGGCCGCCGGTTCGAGACCGGCCGCGGCCGCGGGCACGATCGCGCCACACCGCTTCAGCCTCGCGTCCTATCCGAACACGACGGAAATCGTCGAGCTCTTCCGCATCCGCGGCGGGATGATCCATCGCATCTTCGCGTACGTCTCGCTGCTTCCCTACCGGCAGCGTCCCGGCTGGTAGCAGCTTTCCGGCTGGCAGCTGCTTTCCGGCCGCGGAAATGAGCTGCCGGCGGCCGCGCGCGTAGCTGCTGCGGGCGGCCGCCGGCTCATCGAAAGCCAGCGCTAGCCGGCGAGCCTACTTGCTGAGGCTGCCGAGCTCGCTCTGGATCTTGCCTGCGTCCTCCTTGATTTTGTCGAGATCGTGGCTGCGCAGGGCCGAGCGGGTGCGCGCCGCGATGCGCTCGAGCGACTTTTTGGTGGTCGCATCCGTCTCGTCGGGAATCGCGCCCTTGCCCTGGTCGGCGCAAGGATTCTCGGCTTTCTTGTCGAAGCCGCGACCCTTCGGGCCTGCGAGGCAGTTGAGCGTGTGATGCAGATGGGCCTGGGCCATCTTCAGATCCGCGGCTTGCGAGGCGAACTGAGCGTGCTGCGCGGCCGTTTGGATCTCGGTCGACGCATCCGCCCAGGCGGCGAGCGGCAGAGCAACGAGACCTGCCGACAGTGCAAAACCGATCCAGCTCTTGTTCAGGGTGTACCGAATCGTCATGGGAATGCTCCTCCGGTGGGGGGCCTGGCGAGCGGAGCTGCCCGGTTCGGCGGCGCCGCTGCAAGGGGCGAGAAAGCTTAGCCTCTCGGCCGCGCCCTGGCAAAGAGCCGGGAAGCGACGCCCCTCGACCGATGCCGTATGCTGTGTTGCATCGTGTTGCGAGGGGTTTCACACGGTGAATGTCACGGCCCAGTCGCCGCTTCCGGCCGCGTCCGCTCGCCCGGCGGGCAGCGCCGTCGCGCAGACGCGCGCTTTTTCGACGGTCTTTCTGATCGAGATGTGGGAGCGCTTCGGCTTCTACGGCATGCAGGTGCTGATGGTCACCTACATGATCAAGAAGCTCGGATTCGAGGACACCCGCTCCAATCTCGTGTGGGGCGCGGCCGCAGCGCTCATCTATGCGACGCCCTCACTCGGCGGCTGGATCGGCGACAAGCTGATCGGTACGCGCCGCACGATGTTGACGGGAGCCGTCGTGCTCACATTCGGCTACGCCCTGCTGTGGCTCCCGACAAATGATCCTTATGCACTCTATTTCGCGCTCGGCGTCATCGTCCTCGGCAACGGCTTCTTCAAACCGAATGCCGGCAACCTGGTGCGCAAGATCTACGAGGGTGAGGAGAGCCGGATCGACAGCGCATTCACGCTGTACTACATGGCCGTGAACATCGGCTCGATGATCTCGATGACGCTCACGCCCTGGATTCGCGACTATGTGGGCAGCCGCTTCGGGGACACGGCGGGGTGGCATACCGCCTTCGGCGTTTGTGCGATCGGGCTCGTGCTCGGATTGATGAACTACATGCTGATGCGCCGTACGCTCGAGCACATCGGCTCCCCGCCCGATGCGGAGCCGCTGAAACCCGGACGGGTCTGGGCCATTGCCGCAGGGGCGGTCGCGACGGTGCTCGTTTCGGCGCTCATCCTGCAGAACATGGAGGTTGCGCGCATCTGCGTGTACGGCGCGGGCGTCGCGATCCTCGCGATCTTCGTTCATCTGATCCGCAACAGCCGTCCGGACGAGCGTGCCGGACTGCTGGCAGCTCTCGTGCTCGTGATTCAGACGATTTTCTTCTTCATCTTCTACCAGCAGATGTCCACGTCCCTGAATCTCTTCGCGCAGCGCAACGTGGACCTCGATTTCCGCCTCTTCGGCTGGCATCTGTTCACCTGGATTCCGGAGCAATACCAAAATCTCAACTCGATCTGGATCGTGATCCTGAGCCCCGTGCTGGTGATGATCTACAACGGCCTTGGACGAATCGGCAAGGACGCATCCGTTGCCGGGAAATTCGCCTGGGGCTTCGCCGCCGTGGCGCTCGGCTATTTCACCTACGGCATCGGCGGGCGATGGGCAGTCGGCGGGCAGGTCTCCTCGTGGGTCATGGTCTGGGGATACGGACTCTATTCGCTCGGCGAGCTGCTCGTGAGCGGCCTAGGGCTCGCGATGATCGCGCGGTACGTGCCGGCCCGCATGGGAGGCTTCATGATGGGCGCCTACTTCGTCGCATCGGGCATCTCTCAGTATTTCGGCAGTGTCGTCGCGAACTTTGCGCACGTGCCGACCGATATCACCAATCCGGTCGCAACGCTTCCCATCTACACGCGTTTGTTCACGGAGCTCGGCTTCGCCGGGATCGGCTGCACGCTGATCGCGATCGCGATGCTGCCTCTCATGCGCCGACTGTCGGCGCAGCACGCGGGGGCGGCGGACGCGGCGGCGTGAAGCGTGTCCTCGTCTGGTACGGAGGCCACGAGCGGGCACTCTGCGAATCGCTGAGCCGCCTCGAGGACGTGCAGGTCGAGCGCGCGGAGAGCCGCGCGCACACGCTCGCGGCGATGGACGCGGCGGACGCGTTCGTCACATCGACCATCTATTGGGATGGTGAGTTTGCCGAACGCCTCCGGCATTCGCGGCGGCTCCTCTGGGTGCAGGTGCTCAACGCCGGGTTCGACAACATGGAGCGGCTCGGCGTGCCCGAACGAGTCACGGTGAGCACGCTCGGGGAGATCGGCTCGGCGATCGTCGCCGAGCACGCGCTCGCCCTGTTGCTTGCGCTCGCGCGCGGACTCCCGGCGGCGATCGAGGGACAGCGCGCCTGCGCGTGGAATGCGGGTCCGGTGATCCGCGCCGCGAGGACGCTGCAGGGTCTTGAAGTCGCCGTCCTCGGCTTCGGCCACATCGGGCGGCGGGTGGCCGCGCTCGCCGCGGCATTCGGCGCGCGGGTCGTCGCCTTCGCACGCACCGCACGCCTCGATCCGAGCGGCACCCAGGTGCGCGCGCTCGAGGCTCTCCGCCAGAGTCTGCAGGCCTTCGATGCCCTGCTGATCTGCGCCCCGCTCAACGAGGCGACCGCGCGGCTGGTCGATGATAGAGCGTTCGCGGCGATGCGCCGCGGCGCTTTCCTCGTGAACGTCTCGCGTGGAGGCATCGTCGACACCTCCGCCCTGCTCGAGGCGCTGCGCAACGGCAGCCTCGCGGGCGCGGCGCTCGATGTGGTCGATCCCGAGCCGTTACCGGTGTCGCATCCGCTCTGGTCGCTTCCGAACGTGCTGCTCACACCGCATACTGCGTGGGCAGGCGGAGGCTCGGGGCAGCTCCGTCGCATCGAGGAGCTCGTCGTCGAGAATGTCCGGCGCTTCGCATGCGGCGAGCCCGTTCTGCACGTGGCCTCGATGAGCCGCGGGGGTTGAAGCCATGCGCATCAGCGAGCTCAGGATATTCCGCGCCGATGGGGGTTGGCGGCCGTTCTCCTTTCTCAAGATTCTCACGGATGAAGGAGTCGCCGGGTGGGCGGAATTCGCGGAGGGACCCTGGAGCCCCGCGCTCGCCGAGGTGATCCTCGCGCTCGGGCCCTTCGTGACCGGCCGCGACCCGCGCGTCTTCGCGCGGCTCTCCGCCGAGCTGCACGCGATGACTCAGTTCGCCGCGGGAGGGCTCAATCATCAGGCCGTCGCTGCGATCGAGAACGCCTGCATCGACATCGCAGCCAAGGCGCACGGAGTGGCGGTGCATGCGCTCTTCGGCGGCCCGGTGCGGGACGATGTGGAGGTTTACTGGTCCCATTGCGGAAGCTTTCGCGTTCGTCATGCGGCGCTATTCGAGCGAGTGCTGCGCGTGCCTGCCTTGCGCACGCTCGAAGACGTGCGTCGCCTGGGCGAGGAGGCGGTGCGGCGCGGCTTCAAAGCGATCAAGACCAACCCGATCGTCTTCGGCGCGACGGGGCCCCGGCTCGTCAATCCGGGTTTCCTTCCGCAGGGAGTGCGTCTGGAGCGAACCGCGGATGAAGCGCTGATCCGCGCCATTTGCGATCAGATCGCTGCGCTGCGCGC
>Ga0134128_10003577_pt1 | contig 18981 bp, 24 predicted proteins | sample KB31754_FD_96462 | JGI IMG/M metagenome (GOLD analysis project Ga0134128, IMG submission 96462) | Terrestrial soil microbial communities with excess Nitrogen fertilizer from Kellogg Biological Station, Michigan, USA - KB3-175-4 | ecosystem: Environmental > Terrestrial > Soil > Unclassified ...
GCGATGTCAAGGCCGCAGCCGTTGGCGCACAACACGCAGGCCGAATGCACCCACGTGTCCGGTTCGCCCTTGATACTGAGATTGGTGTCGATCCTGGGTTGCATATGATCTTCCCTCTTCACCGGAGCGCGAAGGTCCTTCCGCGCATCAAGCTCTCCCCCTTGCGGATTTCCCGCCTTGATCACCGGCTGCGCCGCCAGCGCTAAGGTCTGATCCCCAATGGCCGCAGCCGCGGCGGTCCCTGCGGAGACTTTTAGGAATTGCCGTCGTGATAAGGACATAACATGCCTCCTGGTTTATGAATGCATTGCACCACTATTTTTCTAGAGGTAGTTCTTGTCCGCTTTGTCCACCTATCCTCTCAGCAGGATAGTTAGGTCCAACGCTCCCCTTTTCTAGATGCTCTTTCACTCCGGCTTGTCCACCGACTCGTTTACCATTACCAAGCTTGGACGCATCTGTTGTACATCCTCCAAGTAATGCCACCATCAACAAGAGTCCGCATACTGAGAACCGTTGAGACCTCATGGATTTCCCTCCAATTATTTATTATTCGCCCCGACATGAACTTGACATTCCCCGTAGCTCGCTACGGGGTTGGCCTCTCCTTCCGAGAAGTCTTCGGAATTGAGTTCTGTGATACCCCGCAGCTTGCTGCGGGGAGCTTCATTCGTCATGGACCATAAGTTTCATGTTCTCTCATGGTTCGGCCGTTTCGAACCACGTCGAAGGCAAGCAGCACGCTCAGCGTGATCCTGTTACGTACTCATCGTCGCTGCTGCGGACAAACCTTGAGCAACAGACATGCCTGTTCGAACAGAAGACAATATCAACGAGTTACGTAGTTTGTTTTGCTGAGGATGGACAAGTTGACGAAATCGGACAGACAAATTGACCGTCGTGGCCGCGAGAGGCGACGTTGATTTTCCCACCAGGCACATCATGCCACCTGCACGTGTTCAGCTGGGCAAACCGATGCAGTACGCGCTGAGTGAAAGGTTCAACCGCAAGCTTTGGAACGACTGTTTAAATAGGCACTGGCGCAGCTGGTGATTGAAGCATGGCGGCGGAAATACAATGAAGAACCGGACTTGGGGGAAGGTTACCATCAAGGGGCTTGGGGCAACCAGACGGCAAACGTCATACCCTTGCCCGGCTCACTTTCGACCGACATATTGCCCTGTCTCGCCTGAAACAAGGTATCTTCCAAACCTCGATGCCTTCATCGAGATTAGGGTCGTCCTTCAGATCTTTTTAGCCATCACTGCACACTTCAATCAGGCGTATTCAAGAGCACTGCCCTTATGGACCGCGATATGATCGGTCTTGTCGCTTTTGATTTCGTACTGAGGATCGTCTTCCGAGGCGTGATGCACATGGCCCTTGTAGTCAAAGTCTCTGGTGTGGATCGCGATAATGGTGCCCGACACCCGGCCCGCCTCGGAATTCCAGCTCACATGATCTCCAATCTTGAATCGCTTAGCCATTTCGTGGATTCCTCGTTGCTTCCAGAAGCACGTCTTTCAGTACGATCGCATCATTGTGCTCCTCGTCATGGGCACTGTAGACGAGCGTGACCCTTTGTTTCTTGGCCAGAGCTCGGATGCGATCCAACTCCTCGGTGTGTTGATGAAGTTCAGCCCTGTAGCGGCGCTGAAACTCAGGCCAGCGCTCGGGATCGTGACCGAACCATTGCCGCAACTCGGTGCTCGGGGCGATCTCCTTCATCCACTCATCGAGAGCGGCCTTTTCTTTGCTCAGCCCCCGAGGCCATAGTCGATCGATAAGGATCCGTGCGCCGTCGTCGGGTGAAGCCGGCTCATACGCGCGCTTCAGCCGAAGATGCGAGACTGGAAACGGTGGTGTTGTCATATCGGTGTTTCCTCCTCGAACGTGATCTCCGCCCGCAAACTGTCCAGATCACGTCCAACGGTCGCTACGGCGAGACGTTTATCGTTTCGCCGATAGGTCACCATACAGTCGTGCGCGGCGGGATCGCCTTCGATCTCCACATGATCCCAATGTTCCGCATGACCGACATAATTGATGGTCGTATCGTAGAACCACATTCACATAGACACGTTCAGCCATCACGTAAATTTACTTTCCGTATGCGCCCCTTAGGGTCTCAAATTGTCACTGGATCAACGGATCCAGCGAGCATCTCGCGGATCCCATGTTCCGCGGCTCCACGGATCGCGGGCCAGTTGCGCCGACCTGTGGCGAGTGTAATGTGTTGAGGATCGATGTGCGTGAAGATCAAGCTCGCGTCGTGAACCGTTTGGGCTTCGGTGGGAACGAAGAGAGCAGCCACATCGCCATTGTACCCGGCAGAACGGTCGACCCGACCCTGAGGTGTGAGGCGGCCATAGAGCGGCTTTGCCGTGTAGTGGCCCCGAAGCCGATCCTGTACAAGGAGATCGTGAAAATCGTGCCGATGCAATCGATAGCGAAAATAGTGGGAAACTCGTGGAACCCGCCGCAACTCGCTGAGATCGAGATCGTCCAGCATCACTCAGCTCCCAATCCCGGATGGATGCGCCCAACGTTCACTTTGACCCAGGCACCAAGGCCACGACAGCCTCGGTCGTCAGCAGTCGGAACGTGAAGGTCTCCTGCAAGTACAATTCGACGATCGTCTTGGAATGGCTCACGTAACCGATAGAGATGTCCTGCCCAATGTCTAATTCGAAATCACCACCACGGGTCGTCAGCACAACCCCCCCTTCAATGGCTGGAGCCCAAATGATCTCTCCATCGACAAGATGCTGAATATGTCGAAGGACCGGATACCCTTCATCGCTACCCTCGCTGACGGCCGTGTACGGCTCTGTGCCCAGCAAGAGAGCGTAGGGGCCGTTGACGCCGGCGAGCCGCAATCGGCTCACCGCCCGCGCGACCGCACTCGGATAATCCTTCACATTGGGAGGGAGCGTCACCGCCGGATTGCTGGTGCCCTGACGGACGCCCTGAATTCCAGCGGCAGCATACCCATCGAAGACCGCGCGATCTTCCGCGAAGGCGATTTTGCGCGCCGCGTCCTTCAGCGGCAACCAGTCCGAATCCGTTGCGCCGCGTTCCACGTCGTCAATCGCCTGGCGCGTGAGTTCGAACGGAACGCGCAATTCGACGAGCGCGTTCGCCTCGCGCTGTGCAGCCTGGATTCCATCGCCGGGTGCTTGGATCTGGTGGAGATGACCGGTGCCGACAGCCGAGAGGTCGAGGCCCTTCGGACCCTGCATGTCTACGACCCGCCGAGCCGCCAAGTGACGCTTGAGGGTGCGAGAGGCCTCCTCTTCGATTTGAGCCCAAGCTTTATCGGAGATAGGGGCGAGTTCCCGATGGAGATTATTCATATCCTGCCTCTTTTTTCAGCGAACCAATGCCGAGTGAACCGTCGGGCGGAGACAATCGCGATGTGGACCGGTCCTCAGCGTCACGCTCTTTCGAGGTCGGGCCGGCCATCGATGGGGCCGCTTCCTCTGTCGCAACATTCTCCAGGAACGTCGCCGACGGCACAAAAAACAGCGTGCCGGTCACGGCGCGACTGAAGTCAAGCAGCCGGTCATAGTTGCCCGGTGGCCGACCAACAAACATGTTCACGAGCATCTGCTCGATCCTTCGTGGCGAGCGGGCATAGCCGATGAAATAAGTCCCGAATTCCCCCTTCCCCACCTCCCCGAACGGCATGTTGTCGCGCAGAATCTCCAGTTGCTTTCCGTCTTCCATAATCGTCGTCAACGCGTTGTGTGCTGAGGTCGGCTTCACAGCATCGTCGAGTTCGACGTCGGAGAGTTTGGTTCGGCCGATGATCCGCTCCTGTTCTTCAATAGGAAGCGCGTTCCAGCCCTTCACATCGTGAAGGTACTTCTGGACGATCACATAGCTCCCACCGGCAAACGCGGCATCCTCTTCGCCGATGATGGTGGCGTCGACAGCGGCCTGTTCCACCGGGTTCTCCGTCCCATCGACGAATCCGATCAGGTCACGGTCATCGAAGTAGTTGAAACCGTGCACCTCATCCACCGCGGAAACGGCGCCGTCGAGCCGTCACATGATCTGTGTCGCCAGTTCGAAGCAGAGATCCATGCGCTTCTTGGACCGGATATGAAAGAGGATGTCACCCGGCGTTGCGACAGCATGATGACGGCCGTGGATCTCCCGGAACGGATGTAATTCTTTCGGTTTCGGCGCTCCAAAGAGTCGGTCCCATGCGTCGGAGCCGAACGCCATGACGCATGACAGCCGCCCATCGAGATCACGGAGGCCCACTGCACGCAGGAGCGCGGCCAAATCACCGCACAAGGTCCGCACCGCAGCTTCATTGTTCTGTCCGGAGTTGACAGTCACGACGAGAAAAATAGCGGCCCGTGTGAGCGGGGCAACGACGGGTTGCGGAACAGCGGATGGCATGCGTGACTCCTTACTGACCTGTTCGTGGGTCCTTCGTATAAAGCGCAACCACGTCGGTCGGCGAAAGCCGCCGGTCGTCCGAGTTGCGCTGTCGTTCGTCGATGTAAGATACCGGCATCACGTCCAATCTCCGATCAAGTCAGCTTGTAAGACTTGGCACCCGTTCCGGCGAGTCTCCCGCCATCAACGATGAGATATTCCTCGCGGATCGGGGTTCCTCCGAAATAACTCTCCAAGATTTCCAGCGTGCCGGCGGCATACCGCGTCTGCGCAGAGAGCGACGTACCGGATATGTGCGGCGTCATGCCGTTGAAGGGCATGGTTCGCCAGGGATGATCCTGCGGCGCCGGTTCCGGGAACCACACGTCACCGGCATAGCCGGCGAGGTGACCGGACTCGAGCGCGCGCACCACGGCGTCACGCTCGACCAGCTTTCCCCGCGCGCAGTTGATCACATACGTGCCGCGCTTCATCCTGGCGAACATCTTGTCGTCGAACAGATGTTCGGTTGAGGGATAGAGCGGCACTTGGAGGTTGACGATATCGACGGCACGGACGAGCGATTCCACGTCGGGGTGGAAGGTCAGGCTCAACTCCTTCTCGATCGCCGGATCCAGACGGTGGCGTTGGGTATAATGCAGATGCAAGTCGAAGGGTTTGAGCCTACGCAGCACCGCGAGACCGATCCTGCCCGCGCCGATCGTGCCGAAGTGCAGGCCTTCAATATCGTAGCTGCGGGCGACGCAGTCGGCGATCTTCCATCCGCCACGAACGGCGATCTCGTGCGACGGCAGGTAATTGCGGACCAGCGACAGCACCATCATCACGACATGTTCCGCCACGCTGATGCTGTTGGAGCCGGTCACTTCAGCGACGGTGATATGCGCGCGGGCGGCCGCCTCGAGATCGACGTGATCGGAGCCGATACCGGCGGTTAGGGCGAGCTTCAGCTTCTTGGCCTTGGCGATCCGTTCCTTGGTCAGATAGGCCGGCCAGAACGGCTGGGAAATGACCACTTCCGCGTCAGGAAGAAGCTTCTCGAACTCCGAGTTCGGGCCATCCTTATCGCTGGTCACGATGAGCTCATGGCCGAGCTTCTCCAGATAGTTGCGAAGACCCAGTTCGCCTGAGACCGACCCGACGAGTTCGCCCGGTTTAAACCCGAGAGATCCCTTCGGTGTAGGCACGGTTTGGCCGTTGGCATAGGCGGTGATGGTCGGGATCTCATCCCGCGCATAGGTCGGCGGATATCCAGTGACTGGGTCGGGATAAAGGACACATAAAACTTTCGCCATGGTCGCGTCTCCTTTCTCACAAAGACATGGCTATGACCCGCAGTTGGATGGGTCAGCGGATGATTTCGCGGTTATCAAGTTTCTGCGGAGGCAACCGATCCACCACCTGCAGGTGATTGATCACTTTCTTGACCCCTTCGACGCCCTGAGCCGCTTTTTCGGCTGCATTCTTCGAGCGGTCGTCGAGGACATCGCCCTTGAGGGTCACCTCGCCCTGACGCACGGAGATCCGGACGGTTGGATTCTTTTCGAGCGCAGGCGTCTGCTTAAAAGCTTCCCAGACATCCCGTCTGATCTTGTAGTCGGGTGCAAGTGCCACGTCTACGATCACACTGTTTCTCACGCTCAGCACGCCCGGTACCGTGCCGGCGATCGTCTCGGCCCAGCCTTTTTCCTCCGGACTTGCGACTTCGCCGAATAACGTGACGTTGCCCTTGTCGACATTGACGCGCAACACTTCCTAATTGATGCGACCGTCCTCTCGCAATTGCAGTTCGATCTTCGACCGGACCGTTTCATCGGACACATTGGATTCCGTCGCGGCAAAAAGTGCTGCCGGCGCGGCAACGTCTATCCACAGTAAGACGCTCGCCTGGATCACCATCTCATTCAGCTTCCGCATGGTTGTTCTCCTCACCGTGTCCATGAACGGTGTATGCCTTCACAAAACGCTTAAGACACTGGGCGCGCACAAACGTGGCGCTCATTATTCTTCGCGTCGCGGACCTCGTCGATCACGAGGCCTTCGCCGGTGCGATCTTCTTTCCGAATTTCTCGATCTCCTCTCCAACATCCTCAATCCCTTTGCCGACCTCGTCGGCTGCCCAGTCTGCGCCTTTCATCATTTTTCCGGCGAGTAGGCGTGTGGCCTTAATGGTCTTGGCCCCGGCGGGCTCTGCTTTATGTCCGGCCCAAATCAAACCTTGGTCAAAATGCACCGCCGCCGCTTGCAGATCCTGTCCGACCTTGCGGGCCGCTTGCTCGGCATGGTTCGTCCAGGATTCTTTGGCCTTCAGGTGATGGTGGTGAGCAAGGGCCTGGTGAGCACGAGCGAAGGCCTCATCGAGCCGCTTCACGGAGGTGATGGTGCCATGCTCGACGTCCTCTGCCAGTTTGACCAATTCATGACCGGATTCTTCCATCAGATTCTTTCCCTCCTCCGTAGCCCGGCCGGCTTCCAGTTTCAGAAAGGCTGCACCTTTGCGGATATGGGCGGCCGCCTTTTTCAGATCTTTTTTCAGAAAGGATTCGTGAGCTCGATGGAAATGCTCTTCCGACTCGTCATCTATGACAAGCCACACTTCCTCGTCGACAAGGAGATAGCCATCAGGAGCTTTCGACGGTGTTGATTCGGCTCCGGCTCCTATAGGCATCATTCCGATTGTGACCGCCATCGCAAGTCTACACAGGGTCGAACGCATGATCGTCCTCCTTCCGCGCGCATGGACCAGACGCGCTTCCGTACCGGGTTAAGATGTACCAGCCGTCCCAGTGCTTCTCAGTCTCATCCCGATTGCTGCGTCGGCTGTTGTTCGAAGAGCGCTCTCGGCAGGGCGTCCGTCGCGCGCGCTTGAATCTCCTGTGGCGTCATTCTACGGATATTCACTGCGAGCATGGCCAGCCAGGCGCCGTTGAAGATCATGTCGATCGCGACGGGCGTCCCGATCAGCCACAGGGCTGATTCCGGCCATTGGATCCACACGAGAATGCCGAGCAGAAACGTGATAATCCCGCTTACGAGCAGCCATCCCCAACTCGGTGGTCGGAGGATCATGGCCCCCATGGTTCGGAACACCCCCACGACCAGAAAAAACGCGGCAATGCATCAGAACCGACGACGTTCGACGGTCCGCCAGACAGCGAGTCATCTTCCCCCGTCGGTTCCCTCCCGGTAGCCTCATGTAATTCTGATCTCGGTGCTCTGAGGTTTGGCTTTCAGGGATTTGGGAACGTGTACCTTTAAGACACCGTCTTTGAAGTCGGCGGAGACTTTGCTTTCGTCGGCATCTTCCGGAAGCATGAAGTTGCGCGTAAAGCTTCCATAGGCCCGCTCGATGCGATGAAACTTTTTGTTCGTTTCTTCCTTTTCGTACTTCCGCTCTCCCGTAATCGTGAGGACATCGTCATGGACCGCGAGTTTCACGTCCTCCTTTTTGACCTCGGGCAGCTCGGCCTTGATGAGGTATTCCTTTTCGTCCTCCGTGATGTCTACGAGAGGCGTCCATTCGGCGACGGTCATTTCCTCCTTGCCGCCTTTCGGGGAGGCAGGGGAACGACCGAGGAATGTTGCCAACCGATGCTCCATCTCCTCCAGGTCTTTGATCGGATGCCAACGTGTCTTAAATGGGTCCCAACGGGTCAGCGGGTTCATGATAGGCCCTCCTTTTTTTGTGGAACTGTTTATGCGGTCGCTGGTGCGTCCGCAAACTATAAGAACCCTCAAAAGGCGATAACTCGGGAAACACCTAGAATTTTTTGCCGATGAGGTTCGGCCGTTTTGAACCACGTCGAAGGCGAGCAGTACGCTCGGCGTGATCCTGTGACGTACTCATCATCGCTGCTGCGGACAAACCTTGAGCAACAGACATGCCCGTTCGACCAGAAGACAATATCAACGAGTTATGTAGTTGGTTTTGCCGACGATGGACAAGTTGACGAAATCGGACAGACAAATTGACCATCGTGGCGGGAAGAGAGGCGACATCAATGCGATTCGGGCAACCAGACGGCGAACGTCGTGCCTTTGCCGGGCTCACTGTCGACCGAAATCTTGCCGCCTTGCCGGGTCACGAGCATTTGGCTGATCGAGAGGCCGAGCCCCGTGCCTTCACGCCCTTTGGTCGTAAAGAACGAGTCAAAGATTTTCCGCATGACGTCGGATGCGATGCCGGCGCCGGTATCCGCCACCTCGATGACGACCCCCGGGCGGTCGCCTTCATCACGGTCGAACGTCCGCAAGGTAAGCCGTCCGCCACCGGGCATCGCATGAATGGCATTGACCAGCAGGTTCACAAGAATCTGCTGTAACTCTGTTCTGTTCATTTGGATGAGTCGCGACGCGCGATAGTCTCTTTCGACGGCAATCGTCGTCTTATTGAACAGATGTTGGACCAGCGGCAACGTGTCGGTGACGATCTCCGCGACGTCGTACTGTTCGGAGTAACCTGCGTATTCTTGCGGCTTCGCAAATCGAAGCAGCCTGGTTACAATTTCGCTGATGCGGTACAGCTGCTCATCTATAAGCCGAAACTCCGTCTTTGCCGATTCCGCATTGCTGCCCATCAGGTCGCGGGTCACCTCCAGGTTTCCCTGCATGACTGCGACCGGATTATTGACCTCATGCGCCACGCTCGCGGTGATTTCGCCTATGACGGCAAGTTTCTCCGACATAATGAGTTGTTGAGTCGTCGTCTCCAATCGTCGAGTGGCTTGTTGCAGCTCGAGCGTGCGCTCCTCGACACGCTGATTGAGCTCTTCATTCCATCGGCGCAGCTGCGCGTCGCGCTCCTGGATTTGATCGAGCAGATGATCGAGATGAAGCGCCACTCGGCCGATCTCGTCCTTACTCTCGACATGCCCGGTCCGAGCATCAAGATCCCCGCCCTCGACCTGGACGATCGTTCCGATCATCCGCTCAAGAGGCCTGAAGATTTCGGCGGTCCATCTCAGGAATAGCGGAACGGTCGCGGCGACTGCGACCAGGAACGCAAACCCTATCTCCAGCAAGGTCCGACGCTTCGCTTCGGTGAAGGGCTTCTCGAGAAACCCCACATAGAGCATGCCGACGCGGCGATTATAGGTGTCGAGGATCGGCTCATACCCCGAGATGTACCAGTCATTGACGACGAAGGCGCTATCGAGCCACGTTCGCCCCTGTTCGAGAACGGCGCTCCGCACCTCCGCCGAAACGCGCGTTCCAATGGCCCGTCGAGTCCCGAACAAGCGCACATTGGTGCTGATGCGAACATCATCGATGAACAGCGTGACTGTCCCCTGGTTGCCCTCAGGCAGACCGGAGCCGTGATAGATGAGGTCATTGATCGTATCGACGAAACCAAGGTTCTGATTCAAAAGGATTCCACCGACTAAGGCGGCGCGCCGCCCGTCAGGCAATGTCAGCGTGCTCGCGGACTGGAGGACCAGACCGCGCGTTTCCTCTGCGCGAGTGGTAGGGACGCTGCCGACAGTCGGGACGATTTCAATTCGCGCCCGTTGAGCGAGCTCAGGCGATACCGCCGAAAGCTCCGCCTGCTCGAACACGTCGATGCCTGTCTTTGAGCGACCGTCAAGAGCCGAGTTGAGAATGGGCCAGTTCCAGCGCATGGAACTCGAAACCATCGGATATTCGCTTGCGATGATATGTCGGTCATCGCCGACAATGTAGAGGAAATCAAACCCACGTCTCTGCGCGGTCTCTCTGAGAAGATCTGTAAGGGCGCCGTTTGCGTATTCGTATTTCCGTAGCACCTCCTGAAATCGTGCAGAGTTGGTTACGGACACCAGGCGTTCCGCTGAGTTTTCTAGAATGCGCGCGAGATACTGGTGAGCGATGGTCAAATCATCGTTCACCCTGGAGACCAGCGCTGCATCAAACTTGGCGTTCCAACGAGAGATGCTGATCCCGAGCAGCAGAGGTGGAATAACGAGATCGGCAGGAGTGCGATCGTGAGCAGACGGTGGCGGACCGAATGGCGAATCCACCCGGACCACAGTCCTATATCCGCCAACTTGCGCATTTGCGATCGATCGTCTTGCGTGAGATGCCGAGCCGACGCGCGGCTTCTTCCCGATCATCCCCCGCCTCGCGAAGCACGGACACGATGTGCCGTTGCTCCACCTCGGCTAGACTCTGCCCCCCGGTATCATCGTCATGCACGAATCTCTCGAAGTCCTCCGGAAAGGCTCCAAGAATCACCGTTCGCTCGATGAGGTTTCGCAATTCCCGGATGTTCCCGGGCCAGTCATACCGCGCAAGAGCCTCGCGTATCCTCTCGTAGATCGTAACAGGAGGCATGCCTAGCTGTTGAGCCATCTCGCGCATGAACAGCGCGGCGAGTTCCTGGACGTCGTCCCCGCGATCCCTCAGCGGCGGCAGATGAATCTGCATGACGTTGATCCGGAAGTAGAGGTCGGACCGGAAGGTGCCTGCTTTGACGCGACTTTTCAGATCGGCGTTGGTGGCGAAGACGAAACGAGCGTCGAACGGAATCTCGCGCTCCGAGCCGACCGGCCGAACGCGGCGATCCTCCAGCACGCGCAGCAGCTTGCTCTGCAGCATGTAGGGCAATTCGCCGATCTCATCCAGAAACAGGGTGCCGCCCTGCGCATGCATGAATAGACCATCACGTGGTCTGCTCGCACCGGTGAACGCTCCCTTCAAATGCCCGAACAGTTCGCTTTCGATCACATCGGGAGAAATCGCACCGCAGTTGATCGGCACGAACACCTGGTCGGCGCGATTGGAAAGCGAATGGAGCGAACGGGCAGCCACTTCCTTGCCGGTTCCCGATTGGCCGGTGAATAGTACCGACGTCGGTAGAGGAGCGACGCGCGCGATGGCCTCGCGCGCCTGTTGGATTAGGACGGAGTCGCCGAGCAGTTTGCTCCGCAGGAAGACCTGATGCGAGAGCGATTTCAGTTCGTGACGCAGCACGTAGTTCTCGCGTTGCAGCCGCGTCCGATCAAGACAACGTGCCACGGCGTTCAGCAGTTGGTTGGATCGGAACGGCTTGAGGACGAAGTCGACCACGCCGGCACGAAGTGCCTCTATAGCGGTATCCAAATCGGCATATGCGGTCATGAGAATCACGTCGGCGAAGAAGCCGATCGCCCGCTGCTCGGCGAGCCAATCGAGACCGTTTTTTCCGGGCATCACGTTATCGAGGATCACAACATCGAAATGCCGAGCGTCGAGCCGGCGCGACGCTTCCTTCGTATCCGATGCCTCCTGGATCGACTTACAGCGCGGCCCGAGAGTCTTGACCAGGAAGTTCCGCATCCCCGGCTCATCATCAACGACCAGAATTGACGCTTGGGCCAACCATGGCCCGAACTCAGGGTCGACCACAGGCTCAACGACTTCGTGGGTTGAATCCACCGACATTCGAGTCTTTCCCGACGCCAGTTACGAAAAAGAAAGCAAACACAGACCGGCGGCTAGCGTATCACATCAACGCTGCGGACTTCTGTAACTGTGTTGTCCAAAGAGCCAAGGTCTTCCTTTGAGGAAGGCGTAGAGAGTGGTATACATTGGTCGGGAATTGCGCGTGAAGCACTCAAACAAGTAAGCTGAGATGACTGCTTCACCGAATAAGAAAGCCGATCATGACAACGAAGAAACTCGATGAGGCAAGCGCTGTCGTCAATACGAGCGGAACTGGTCCTTCGCGGCGTGAAATTCTGGTTCACGGAAGCAAGGTAGTGGTCGGTATAGGGATTGCTACGCTGTTTGGTAATTGGGGAACCTTTTCAAGAGAAGCATATGGAATGGACCGATCGACAATGAGCCTCCTCGATTCTCTGACGCCCGCCCGCACGGCCTTGCTGGTGATCGACATGCAGCGCGACTTTCTCCTGCCGGAGGGTTACGCGGCGCAGGCAGGACTCGACATCGCGCCGTTGGTCGCGACCGTCCGTCCAATCGAAAAGCTGCTCGCAGTGGGGCGGAAAGCCGGACTGCTGATCGTGCATACCCGCGAAGGCCATGTGCCGGACCTTTCTGATTGCCCGCCATACAAACTGGAGAGAAGTCGAAGAGCCGGTGCGGAGATCGGCTCGAAAGGTCCACTCGGTCGTCTGCTGGTGCGGGGTGAAATCGGGCACGATTTCGTGGAGGCCGTACGTCCCCTTGAACAGGAGATCGTTATCGACAAGCCTGGCTATAGTGCGTTCGCTCACACCGGATTACAACAAGTGTTGACGAATCGCGGCATTGAAACACTCATTTTGACGGGCGTCACCACAGAGGTGTGCGTCAGCTCAACGTTGCGCGCTGCAATCGACCTCGGTTACCGCTGTATTACCGTGAGCGATGCCTGCGCTTCGGGCGACCTCGCCTTGCATAAGGCTTCGTTGGCCATGATCGCCGTGGAAGGCGGCATCTTCGGTGAAGTCGCCACAACCGCTGAGGTTGTTGAACGATTTGCACGATGATTCAGATCAGGTTCAACTTTCCAGATGGATTGAATGAAGGCAAGAAGTATCCGGTTGTTGTGGAGCACTCTGGCGGCGGTGTGAAAGAGCAGACGGCTGGTCTCTATGTGCGGAAGATGGTGGCGAACGGGTTCGTCATCATTGCGTTTGACGCTTTCGACCAGGGCGAGAGCATCGACGAACTGCGCCGGATAGAAGACCCCGACATCCTAACGGAAGACATCAGCGTGGTGGTCGATTACCTGTGCCAGCACTTTGCAGAAGACACCGTTTGCCACTAAACGCGTCTCTCATCAAGCCTCACTAGTCGGTCAAGCCGCCGCCAGGCCTATGATCTCCAAGCGCTCGTTCAGGAACGCGACGAATTGTTTGGAGGTGTGGTGGTCGTCTCTTTGCCGTCCTCACCCGACAGAGTGAGGCAAAATCCATCCCCCCGGTAATCGCTCTTTTCCCTGTGATCCCGATAGATTGTGGGTGTTTTGATACGTTCTCGGTTTTCAAAGTGATGTCGGAGGCAACCATACCCATACAAGGAAGGTGCAGGATGTATGGATGCCGAATGATAGGCCGACTGCTGCGAGGAAGGGGACTGGTGTGGCTCTGCCTCGCGGCCGGTCCGGTTGGAGCCGCGGACCAATCGGCCGATACGTCTGACTCAGAGGAACAGCTAGCAGAAAGGAGGGCCTCATGATGCGGCGATCCTTCATGTGGTTGATGATCTTCGGTATAGGTCTGCTGGCTTTCGCACCGGTCGCGACCTCGGCCGAGACGGCATGGATCGATGAGCTGTCTAATTCGGTCAGCTTCTACAAGGCGACCTACCCGAACTCCGATTGGAAACCCTACCAGGACAAACTCACGCTGGTGCGGCAAGCTGTGGATCGAGGGGACCAGCGGACGGTTCGGATGGAGATGGGCAAGTGGTTCAAGATGCTCCGCAATCGGGACTATGGGATTCACGACGTCGCAGCGGATGAACTTTTCAATTTCGCGGTCATGGTCACACCGGTGCAGGAATACGGGATTATGGTGCCGACTCAGATGCCGGCGATTCCGTAGTTGACGGGAGGGATCATAGCTGAGGTTGAGGGGCATGGGCCTCTCAGTAAGGAGGTGGACATCATGCGATTGGCTATAGCATTGATGGTAGGAGGCGTCCTGTTGCTGTGTGTGGCCGTCCCGGCGACGGCGGATGAATCGGGCATGGTGGATGCCAGTCACTATTATGGGTTGACAGGGGTTGTGGCCAAGATCCAGTCCGGGATGCTGTTCGTGCAACCGCCCGTCGGCCTGCAAGCGCGGGCGATCAGCCCAAGGCGGGTTGAGCGGGTCGGATTACACAACGCAAAGATCGGCGACAAGGTCAATCTGTGGGTCGATTCGGGCAACGTGTTGATCGATGCGCGCGCGGATGGTTTGCCAGCGCCGGACCATCGGGTGATCGCGGGCAGGCTCACCTACAGCGACGCATTCTGGAACGAAATCAAGATCTCGACGCCCGACGGCACCGAAGTCTTTGAAGTAGACAGTCTGGCGGGGAGCAAATTTTCGACATTTGCGGAGGGCATGCCGGTCGAGATCGAGTTGGATGCCGACAATGTCGTCATCGACGTGTATCGGGCCCAGTAGTGTCGGTGCGCCTTGACTTGTCTTTCCGACGACGATTACCATCCGTATCGGTGTATCGGTCTCGGATCTCCGGCGAGACTCCGTTCGGGCCGGAGATCTCAAGACACGAGACAATGGTTATCTGCTTTCTCCCATGGACTAATGGGGTGGTGGGGAGGTGTCGATGACGCAGATGGTCCTGTGGGGGGTGGTAGTGTGGCTGGTGAGTGCCGCTACAGTGTTTGGTGAAACCGCTCCGAACCGCGGGCGGGAGAGCGACAGGGGTCCCACCTTCGACGCGCTGATCGAGGCGGAAAAAACAGCGCGGCTCCTGGCCGTGCTCCTCGATTCGGGACGCGCAGTCATCAGCGAGAACCAGCCTCCCTTCGACAGCACCAGCAAAGGCAGAAAGGGATTTACACCGGAAGTCTTCGAGCGGCAGCTCGTCGAGGTTTTTCGGAGCCGTTCGGGCTTGGACCTGAACGATCTGGCCTCGGCTCGTTTATCGACGAAAGCGGTTCGTCTTCTCCGATCGCTGGTTTCCGTCAGCAAACAGGTGGTGGCTGAAGTGCAGGACCAGATTAACCGCTCCGATGGCACGGTCAGCGGGTTCATTCCGGCCGTGCTTGGCGCGCGGGCGGCGGCACAATTCACGAAGCAGACCGGAGTCCAGCTGAAGCAGACCGCGTTGGCTCCCCGAAACCCCGTCAACGCCCCCGATCCATTTGAACAGGCTGCGTTGCGGGACTTCGCCGATCCCGCCTATCCAAGGGAGAAGACCATCACCGAAGTTACGGCACAGAGCGGTGTGCTGCACCTGATGTTTCCGCTCTATGCCACCCGGCATTGTCTGGATTGCCATGGCGAGCCCAAAGGGGAAATCGATAAGACGGGCTATCCCAAGGAAGGACTCCAGCTTGGCTACAATGCCGGGGCGATCAGCGTGGTGATCCCGGTCAAGAAATGACGTCCGCGCGTCTGCTCGTGATCCTCGGAGGTCTACTCCTGCTGCCGGTCGGAATCGGCGGAGGGGCGGAGCTAACCCTTCTGCCGCCTGAACGACCCTCTGGAACCGGAGCCATCGTCCATTCCGACGGATACATTCTGACGGCATACCATGTCGTCGCCGGTGCGCGACGCATCGTCGTGGTCACGTCCGGCGAGGTTCGCGCGCCGGCGCTGATCGTCAGCTCGGATCGGGAGCACGACCTCGCTTTGCTCAAGGTCGACGCGGTGGGGCTTTCGGAAGCGGCACTGGGCTATGCCGGTTCGGTCCGGCTGGATCAGGAGGTGATCACGCTCGGGTTCCCGTTCGGGCTGCGGGATATCTCCGTGACGCGAGGCCGGATCGCGGCGATGCGGACCAAAGGGGTGCGGCGCGTGTTTCAAGTCGATGCCGCGATCAATCCGGGAAACAGCGGAGGGCCGGTATTCAATCGGCGCGGCGAGATCATCGGCATCCTGACGACCAAATTCAGCCATCCCTCGGGGATCATCCCCGAGGGAATGTCGTTTGCTGTCCCGCTCAGTTACGCGACGCCGCTCCTCGCCAACATTCCGGAATTTGATTTTTCCACCGTCGGCAAAGGCCGTCGAGAGACAAAAGCCGTCGACAAGAACGACGACCTCATCCGTGAGCTGGCGCGCATCACAGTCCGGATTGAAACCGTGCGAAGCGACTCACCGGCTCCCGCCACGGCATCGGCTTCCGGCCACGCAAAAGCAGAAGAGGCAAGCGCCCTGTCTCGATCGTCGCGGGCCTCGGCTGTTCTTCCTGCGCGAGAGCCAGCCTCTCCCGCTGCCAAGGAGAACGAGCCCTCCGCTCCCATCCAACCGACCGAGATGCAGCGGCTGAAGCAGCGCGGAGTGGTCGGTCCCGAGGACATGCTGTTGGTGCCGGAGGGGGAGTTCCTGATGGGCGCGGACGATGGATTGCCGGATACGCGACCTGTCCATCGCGTGCACCTGAGCGCCTATTGGATCGACAAGTATGAAGTGACCAATGCCCGCTACCGTCGCTGTGTCGAGGCGGGGGTCTGCCAGCCGCCCAAGAACCGCAGCCCGTTCGAAGACCAAGCCCGGGACCAGTATCCGGTGACCAGCGTCACCTGGATGCAGGCCCGCTCCTATTGCCAGTGGGCCGGGCAGCGATTGCCGACCGAAGCGGAATGGGAGAAGGCTGCGCGGGGAGTCGATGGGAGACGCTATGCCTGGGGCAACAATCAGGACCCGATCCTGAACCGGGGCAAGAACGGTGAGAACCAGATGAACCATGGCGAGCCGCAACCGGTCGGGAGTTTTCAGGAAGGGGCTTCCCCCTATGGAGTTCTGGACATGACCGGGAACGTCTGGGAGTGGGTCAAGGATTGGTATGCCGAGGACTTTTATGTGGTCGCCCCGCCGCACGATCCCCAGGGACCGCCGAGGGGTTCCTTTCGAGTGCTGAGGGGCGGAGACTGGGGGCAAAGTCCGCTCGAACTCCAGACGAGCTACCGTGGATGGGATGAGATGACCTATTGGGGTCCCACCTTGGGATTCCGGTGCGTCACCGACGCACCCTGAGCGAACAACTTATAAGGGGTCTGACTTCTCACGGATGCATCGGCCTCTATGACGAACCGATGCAGAAGGAGCAGTACGACATCCCGAAGAATCCTGATACTGAACGGCGCGAAGCGGCTGTTCGAGTGGGTCCCAGCGGCGAGGCGGAGGACGACCGAATGATTCTGCTGCCACATAGTCCACGGATCCTCATCGTCGGTCAGACATTTGGACATCAGCAGAACTCGATTACAGTGGCGCCAAGGCCTGAGGTCCCGTATAACCTAAATTCGCTCGTGTCATCTTCCGGTTCTCATACCAGGAAGAGCTGGTCGATTTCTCACGGCATTTATTCTATCCTAGAAGTGTTTCAAAAATGATAAATGATCGCCACAACGTCAGCTTTCTCGCCTTGACTCAGTTCATCCATCATCACCTACTTTGGTTTTTGATCGGCGCGTATGCCATTTCCGCTGTGTGGCCGACAGCCGGCCTATGGATTCGGAGTGCCACCTTCGGGGATGTCTGGATCTTCCAGGAGAAGTTCCATGTCTCCTTACTCCTACTTCTACTGGCGACACTGATGTTCAACGCGGGACTGGGAGTCAAAACCTCGCACCTCACATCTCTGGCCCAGAAAACCAGAGTATTGTTTGCGGGGCTCACCGCGAATCTCATCATCCCCATGGCCTATATCTTTCTGGTCACCCTCATCATGCGGCTGTGGCACAACCCGGTGGAAGCCCAACACATCTTGATCGGGCTGGCCTTGGTGGCGGCCATGCCGATTGCCGGAGCCTCGACCGCTTGGGCCCAGAACTCCAATGGCAATCTCGCGTTGAGCTTGGGGTTAGTCCTCGCCTCGACCGTACTCAGTCCTGTACTGACCCCTGTCGCCCTGAATGTGTTCGGTGAAATGGCCACGGAGGAATACGAGAGGGTCATACACAACCTCGCCGCGTACGGATCGGGGGCATTCCTAGGTCTTTGGATCGTGTTGCCTTCTCTCCTGGGCCTTGGCGTACGCTTCGTTGCGTCGGAAACTCACCTGACGGCGATCATGCCGTTCCTCAAATTGATCAATTCCATTGTCTTACTGTTGTTGAACTATTCGAACGGATCAGTGTCACTTCCTCAGGCCATCGCCGATCGAGATTACGACTTCTTGGCGGTGACGTTTGCCATCGCGGCGGGCCTCTGTCTCACGGCCTTTTCCTCCGGCTATGGGTTGAGTCGACTCTTCAAGGTCGATAATGCCGAACGGGTCTCGCTGATGTATGGATTGGGGATGAATAATAACGGGACGGGGCTGGTGTTGGCTTCGCTCGCGCTCGCCTCGTATCCCCGTGTCATGGTTCCGATCATTTTTTACAACCTCATTCAGCATCTGGTGGCTGGTGGGGTGCATGAAATAATGGAGCGAAGTGTTGAGAATCAAAAAGCAACGAGTACCTGAGTCGGGGATGCTTTTCTCGGCCCAAATTCAGTTGTTTCTGACTCCCATTTTTATAAGAGAATCCCGTAAACCATGACAATGGGTGCTCGAAGGGGTTTCTTGAGAGGATTTTGAACCGAGGTACAGGCGGAGGTTGAGTCGCCCGGCAGGATTTCGCCAGGCACCCCAGTGGGTCAGATCCCCGTCGTTACGACACACTCAAAAACGCGGCGAGATCGGCTTTTTCTTGATGGGTCAACCCATGCTATAGCGGACGTTGGAGAACTCTACTGTCTCCTTGTACAGTTGACGTCCATTCAGTGATTGTTTCAACCGGAGTTGTGTTACATCACCGGTTCCGTATCTCTTACCAAGGAACAACTTAAAGGAGTTTGACCCTCACGGCTGTCTCTATATATAACGGAGTCCCCTTCACGGCGCAAGCCGCATCGCGGAGGTCTAGGCGAGACTTCGTCCTCAGTTGCTGGTAGCCGAAGTAGCCGAAGTCTGGTTGGCGGGTGATGATGCGAGGAGTGA
>Ga0134128_10003580_pt1 | contig 18970 bp, 13 predicted proteins | sample KB31754_FD_96462 | JGI IMG/M metagenome (GOLD analysis project Ga0134128, IMG submission 96462) | Terrestrial soil microbial communities with excess Nitrogen fertilizer from Kellogg Biological Station, Michigan, USA - KB3-175-4 | ecosystem: Environmental > Terrestrial > Soil > Unclassified ...
CCTACGACGCCGAGCACATCGCCATCGTTCACGGTCAGTTGCAGCACGGGCAGGCCCAGATTCTCCTCGACGGCACTCTTACGGCGGCTCCGTCTGACACTTCCCGCCCCGGCGTCCATGTCTCGGAATTAAGCGCCAATTCCATCCTGCACATGACCGCCCGCGCGCATGATCTCGACGCCGCAGACGTTTTGCCGCTGGCCGGCATCGACGCGCCCATCACCGGGGCACTCGACGCTCGCATCACCGCAGACGGTCCGCTCAACGGTCTCGGCGGCGCCGGCTGGCTGCAGCTCAATAAGGGCACGCTTTACCAGGAGCCCGTGTCGGCCGTTCGCGTAGAGGGCGCCCTCAAGGGCCACCTCGTCACCATCGATTCCGCCTCAGCCACCGGTCCCGCAGGCGCCGCCGGTTTTCAAGGCTCTTACGACCTCCAGTCGCGGCGCTTCGATATTCAGGCAAACTCCGCCGCGCTCGATCTCGCCAGGATCAAGCGTGTCGAAACGTCCATGCCGGAAGTCGCCGGCCATCTCGGCTTCGCCCTTGCCGCCACCGGGACCGTCGACGATCCCAGCATCGAAGTCCACGGAGCCGTCGATGGCCTTTCCGTCCGCGGCCAGTCGTTCGGCCGCCTCGCGTTTACCGCTCGCACCGCCAATCACGCGCTCGTCTACACGGCAAACACAGGGTACGACTCGGCGGAGCTTTCCATTCAAGGTCAGACCGGCCTCCACACCCCCTACTCCACCCAGGCGCGGCTCGACTTCTCGCGTTTCGATATCGCCACCATTTTTCGCATCGCCAACATCCAGAGCATCCCGGCCCAGTCCGCCCTCAACGGCACCGCTCAGGTAGCCGGTCCCCTCGCGCACCCTGAACAGATGCGCGGCGACTTCCGCGTGCAACAGGTCGCCGCTACCGTTGCCGGAGTCCACCTGCAGAGCGAAGGCGGACTTCACGCCGCCCTTGACGGGGGCCGCCTCACCCTCGACCCCCTGCACATCACCGGCGACAACACCGACCTGCGCGCCCAGGGAACCGTCGGGCTCACCGGCGCAGCACGCATCGACTTCGCTGCCAGCGGCTCCATCAATTTCAAGCTTGTCGAGACCCTTGACCCCGATGTCACCGCCAGCGGCAACTCCCGGTTCCAGGTAGAAGCCCACGGCCCCCTCGCCGATCCCGACCTGCGCGGACAGGTCGAATTCCTGAACGGCGCCCTCGCCCTCGAAGACCTGCCCAACGGCCTCAGCCAGATCCAGGGCACGCTCGAGTTCAGCCAGAACCGCCTTGAAGTCCGCTCCCTCACCGCCATGACCGGCGGCGGAAAGTTGTCCCTCGGCGGCTTCCTTGCTTATCAGCACGGAATCTATGCAAGTCTCACCGTCTCCGGCCAATCCATCCGCATCCGCTATCCCCAGGGCATAAGCTCCCTCGCCGATGCGCGACTACAACTCCAGGGCACGCAATCCAGCCTGCTCCTCTCCGGCAACATCCTGATCACGCGCTTCAGCGTCAGCCCCGATCTCGACATCGCTGCCCTGGCTCAGCAGGCGAACGCCGTCCAGCCCGTCGCTTCTCCCAACGCTCCCTCCAAACACGTCCGCCTCGATGTGCGTATCCTCTCCTCGCCCCAGCTCAATTTCCAGAACGCCTACGCCAAGCTCGCCGGCGACGTCGATCTGCGCCTCCGCGGCACCGTCGCCTCTCCCTCGCTGCAGGGCCGCATTTCCGTCACCGAGGGCACCGCCACCATTGCCGGCACCCGCTACGAACTGCAGCGTGGCGACATCACATTCACCAACCCCGTTCGCATCCAGCCCAATATCGACCTCAGCGCCACCGCCCGCGTCGAGGACTACGACATCAGCCTTGGCCTTCACGGCACCCCCGACAAACTCGCCGTCAGCTATCGCAGCGACCCGCCTCTCCCTGAAGCCGATGTCATCGCCCTGCTCGCTCTCGGCCGCACCCAGAGTTCGCAAGGCCTCTACACCCAGCAGCAACAGGAATCCGCCGGCCTTAACCCCTCCACCGACGTGCTTCTCGGCGGCGCCCTGAACGCCACCGTGAGCAGCCGAGTACAAAAACTCTTCGGGGCCGGCTCGGTCAAGGTCGATCCCAGCTATCTCACCGCTCTCGGTAACTCCACCACCCGCATCACCGTCGAAGAGCAGCTTGGCAAATATGTAACCATCACTTACGCCACCAACGTCGACACCACCGCCCAGCAGCTCCTGCAGGCCGACATCGCCATCAACCGCCATGTCTCCCTGCAATTGACCCGTGATGAATCTGGCGTGGTTTCAATGGTCGTCAAGGCCATTCGTCGCTATCGGTAATGAGATTTCTGCAGCGCCTCCACAGAGCGTTTTGCCCACCATGCAACCATCATCCTGACCATCGCATCCGAAACTAAAGCCAGATTTGCGCGAGGGTGCTTTTTGAAGACAAGTTCCCATTCGATCAACGCCGGACGCCGATCCACGCCGCTCGCCTTGACTGCGTTGCTCTCCACCCATCCGCAGGCTGCTCCGATCCCGGCACACTCCATCTTCATTCCTCACCTTCGCGACCGGGTCCGCATGACAGGCTCGGCAGAGATCTTCTTCGTCGTTTATGTGGATCTGCGCCGCGGTGTTGCTGACCTGGCGTGCGCGCAACGGGTCGGCTTCGTCAGCCACGTGCCGTTCAAATCCCTGTTCCCCGCCATCCGCTAGCGAAACCTACCCACTTCCAGGCTTCTTCCTCTTTCTCGAGTTCTCGCGAGTACCCTGCTGCACGCCCCATCGCCGCTTCTTTCGCCCGCGCCCGAAGCACGCAAACCCGTCGACAGCCCCACTTGCCTGTGGTAGCCTGCCATCGTCAAACGACAATATCTCCGCGAAGGATGGGATCATGCGCTTCCCCGTCGTACGTGAGCGTGTCCGTGTGCAGGGCCGGAACGGCACGTTCCTGGTGCTCTCCGTCGATCGCGCCCGGGGCGTGGCCGACGTGATTTCCACCACGCGCGGCGGTCACGTCGAGGAAAACGTCCCTATCTCCACCATCCTCCCGCTCTCCGGCCCCGACTCGGACGCCGATACCGATCCGAAGCCCCGAAAATCCGCCTGACCCCGGGAGACCCCGCGCCGCCTACTCTGAGGCCGCCCGCTTTCGCGCATCAATCATCACCACCGGACGCCTCCCCCTTCGCGAGCCGCCGCCGCTCGCCTTTTCCGCCCTTTTCCTGCCGCCGCTGAACTTCACCAGCCGCAGACCGAGCTTTCGCGCCATGTGTCGCAGCCGCTCGCGTTCATATACCCGGTAAACCGTCTCTCCGCCAAACTGTTGCTCTCGCATCCTGGGCTCCCTGCTGGCCTTTCGCCCTCCTATGACGCATCATTTCCTCCACGGGGATGCACCGCGCTCTCAGATCGCATCCCGCGGTCGCGCAGAACATGTGAGGATCGAGTGCGCAACTCTGCGGGCCCCGCGTCAAATAGCCGACATAACAAGCACGGCTGCACCTTGCGGATGCAGCCGTGGTATGGGCGAATGGCAGAACAAGCTTCAGAAAGCAGCGATGGTTGGACGAAGACTATAAGAGCTGAGGGTCTTGATGTAGTTGCCGCGGTCGAACGGTGAGGTGTCTGGAACCGAGCGGCGGCTGAGGCAGCCCCGGGTCTCCGTCAGCGAGGTGTACTCGCGCCGTTCAAGCCAGTAGACCAGATCGGACAGGACGCGCTCGATGTGCTCGATACCGTGAATGTGCAGCGCGGAAGCCATCATCGCAACCGTGCCGCCGGCCATGATGGATTTCAGCACATCCTCGGCGGAGTGCACCCCGCCCGTAATGCCGATATCCATGTTGGTGTGCCCGTAAAGAATCGCCGCCCAGTGCAGCCGGGGCAGCAGCTCCGAGGGGGTGGAAAAGTGCAGAGACGGCCGGACTTCCAGTGCCTCAATATCGAAGTCGGGCTGGTAGAAGCGATTAAAGAGCACCACGCCACGGGCCCCCGCGTCTTCCAGGCACGCCACAAGGTGCGGCACAGAGGTGAACGACTGCGACAGCTTGACCGAAACCGGCACCTGGACAGCTCGGCACACGCCCTCCACCAGGTCCAGTAATTGCAGTTCCACCTCGCGGGCGGTCTGGCTACGATCGGTGGCCAGCGCATACGTGTTCAGTTCGATGGCATCGGCGCCCGCCTGTTCCATTTCCTTGGCATAGCGCACCCATCCTCCACTGGTAGCGCCGTTCAGGCTGGCAAGAATCGGAATGCCGACCGCTTCCTTGGCGCGACGCAGGTAGCCCAGGTAGACCTCGTGCGTCATGCGATAGTCGGCCTGCTCCGGCAGAAAGTGCAGCGACTCGGCAAACGAATCGGTGCCGCGCGAGAGATCCTCGTCCAGCGCGTGCGATTCCAGGGCCAGTTGCTCTTCGAAAAGCGAAGTCAAAACCACGGCGGATGCGCCGGCGGATTCCATCCGTCGCAAATTCTCGAGTGATTCCGACAGCGGCGTTGAGCTCACCACGATGGGTCCGTTGATAGGCAGGCCCAGGTAGGTCGTTTTCAGGTCAATCATTCGGCTCCTCCGGCAAGTACCGGCTCCGGCTTCGCTTCAGGCTTTTCCGCCGGAGCGATGTGCGGTGTTTCGCCGCGGCCCGCCATGGCGGCGCGCGCGCTGTAGACACGCCACTGCCGCTCGACATCGTCCTGCGCTTCCTTCAGCAGCTCTTCGGCCAGCTCCGGGTTCCCGCGCGCAAGCATGGTGTAACGCGCTTCGCGATAGGCGTATTCTTTCAGCCGGATCGAAGGCGCCTTCGAATCCAACTGGAAGGGATTCTTCCCCGCTTCGCGCAGCGCAGGGTTGTAGCGCATGAGCGGCCAGTAGCCTGACTGCACAGCCAGCTTCTGCTGTTCCAACCCATGCACCAGGTCGTATCCATGCGCAATGCAGCTTGAATACGCGATGATGATCGATGGTCCTTCGTGCGCCTCGGCTTCCTGGAACGCCTTGATCACGTGCGTATCGTTCGCGCCCATCGCCACCTGTGCCACGTACACATAGCCGTAGCTCACGGCTTCCATCGCCAGGTCTTTGCGGCTGCTGCCCTTGCCGCTGGCGGCGAACTTTGCCACCGCGCCCCGCGGCGTCGCCTTCGAAGCCTGGCCGCCGGTGTTCGAGTACACCTCGGTGTCGAGGACCAGCACGTTGACGTTCTTGCCCGACCCCAAAACGTGGTCGAGCCCGCCGAATCCGATGTCGAACGCCCATCCGTCGCCGCCCAGGATCCACACGCTCTTGCGCACCAGCGCGTCCGCAATCGCCGACAGGTTGCGCGCATCGGACGAATCGATCCCCGCCAGCTTTTCGCGAAGTATCTTGACCCGCTCGCGCTGTGCGTTGATCTCCGGCTCGGTCTTCTGCGTAGCCGTAAGCAGCATGCTCGTCAGCTCGTCGCCCGCCAGATGGGCCACGCGGGTGAGCAGGGTCTCGGCAAATTCCTTTTGCTGATCGAGGGCCACGCGCATCCCGAAGCCGAACTCGGCATTGTCTTCAAACAGCGAGTTGGCCCATGTGGGTCCCCGGCCCTGCGCGTTCTGTGTGTAAGGCGTGGTCGGCAGATTGCCACCATAGATGGACGAGCAGCCAGTGGCGTTTGCAATGTACAGGCGGTCTCCGAACAACTGCGTCATCAGCTTGATGTACGGAGTCTCGCCGCAACCCGCGCATGCGCCGGAGAACTCGAACAGCGGCTGGAGCAGTTGCAGGTCCTTGACCTGGCCGTGCGACAGCTTCGTGCGGTCGACTTCCGGCAGGCCGAGGAAGAAGTCCCAGTTTTCCCGTTCGGCATCGCGCAAAGGCTGTTGCGGAGCCATGTTGATCGCCTTGCGGCTGGCGTCGCTCTTGCTCTTCACCGGGCAGACTTCCACGCAGATACCGCAGCCGGTGCAGTCTTCCGGCGCCGTCTGCAGCGTGTAGCGGTCATTCTCCATGCCCTTCCATTTGGGCTTGGCCCACTGAAACGCTGCCGGAGCATCCTGCGCAATGTCGGCGCTGTAAACCTTGGACCGGATCACCGCATGCGGACACACCATGACGCACTTGCCGCACTGAATGCACAGATCCTTGTCCCACACCGGGATGAACTGCGCGATGTTGCGCTTCTCCCACTGCGCGGTGCCGGTCGGGAATGCGCCGCCGGCGGGGATCGCGCTCACCGGCAGCAGGTCGCCCTTGCCGCTGGCGATTTCACCCAGAACGTCGCGCACAAATCCCGGAGCCCTCGCGGCGAGCGAACCCACGATGTCGAATTCAGACGAGACCGCCGAAGGCACCGCGACCTTTTCCAGGTGCGCCAGGGCCGCATCCACAGCCGCAAAGTTCTTCTCGACCACGGCTTCGCCGCGCTTGCCATAGGTCTTCTTGATCGCCTTCTTGATCTGCGCAATCGCTTCCTCGCGCGGCAATACCCCGCTGATCGCGAAGAAGCAGGTCTGCATGATGGTGTTGATGCGATTGCCCATCCCTGCCTGGCGCGCCACCGCGTAGCCATCGATCACGTAGAACTGAATCTTCTTGCAAATCATCTCGTTCTGAAGCGTTTTCGGAAGCATGTCCCACACCTCGGCCGCGGAGTATGGCGAGTTGAGAAGGAACACGGCTCCCGGCATTGCCGGCTCCAGCACGTCAATCTTCTCCAGAAAGCTGAAATTGTGGCAGGCGATAAAGCTGGCCTTCGAGATCAGGTACGTCGAGCGGATCGGCGTCGGTCCAAACCTCAGGTGCGATGTCGTCATCGATCCCGACTTCTTCGAGTCGTAGACGAAATAGCCCTGCGCGAAATTGTCGGTCTCCGTGCCGATAATCTTGATGGAATTCTTGTTCGCGCCAACCGTTCCATCCGATCCCAGCCCGTAAAACAGCGCGCGAACCGTGCGCGGGTCCTCTGTCGAGAACTCCGGATCGTAGCTCAGGCTCGTATGGCTCACGTCATCATCAATGCCGATGGTGAAATGATTCTTCGGCGCACTCTTCGACAACTCATCGAAGATGCCCTTCACCATCGCCGGCGTGAACTCCTTTGACGACAAGCCATACCGGCCGCCGATCACCTTGGGCGCAGCGAACGGCAGACTCGCCGCATTCTCCGCAAGCACCGTCACAATGTCCTGATACAACGGCTCACCCGCGCCGCCAGGCTCCTTGCAGCGATCAAGAATCGCAATCGACTTGACGGTCTTTGGCAGCGCGCCCAGGAATGCCGAAGCATCGAACGGCCTGTAAAGCCGAACCTTCAGCACGCCAACTTTCTCGCCATTCCGGTTCAGCGCATCCACCGTTTCTTCCACTGCCTCAGCGCCCGATCCCATCAGGATGACCACACGCTCCGCATCGGCCGCGCCGTAGTAGTCGAATAAGTGATACGCGCGGCCCGTCTGCGCCGCGAAGCGGTCCATCACAGACTGCACGATTGCCGGCACCGCCTTGTAGAACGGGCTGCAGGCTTCGCGCGCCTGGAAAAAGACGTCCGGATTCTGCGCCGTTCCGCGAAGGATCGGCCTGTCGGGGCTCAGCGCGTTCTGCCGGAACTGCAGGATGTATTTGTCATCGACCATCGCGTGGATGGTTTCATCGGCGATGGGATAAATCTTCCCCACTTCATGCGACGTGCGGAAACCATCGAAAAAGTGCATGAACGGAATGCGCGACTCCAGCGTAGCGGTCTGCGCGATCAGCGCCAGGTCCGCGCACTCCTGCACGGAGTTCGCAGCAAGCATGGCCCAGCCGGTCGAGCGGCACGCCATCACGTCGGAGTGGTCGCCAAAAATCGAAAGCGCATGCGTCGCCAGCGTGCGTGCAGTCACGTGCATCGTCGCCGGCGTCAACTCGCCGGCAATCTTGAACATGTTCGGAATCATCAGCAGCAGACCCTGCGACGCGGTAAATGTCGTCGCAAACGCCCCGGCCTGCAGCGCTCCGTGCAGCGCGCCCGCGGCGCCGCCTTCGCTCTGCAGCTCTTCCACAATGGGCAGCGCGCCCCAGATGTTCCTCTTCCCTTCCGAACGCCACTGGTCTGCCCACTCGGCCATTGGCGACGAGGGGGTGATGGGATAGATGGCGACAACTTCGGAGAGTCGATAGGCAACCGAGGCAGCCGCCTCGTTCCCATCCATAATGACCATTTTCTTTTCGCTCATTCGCTTCCTCACAGTGCGTTGCGCGCCGGTTCACGCCGCCTCGGGTGCTCCAGGGCATCCGTGGTCCGGCGGAAAAAGCCGCTACGGTGAGTGTCTTCTTCGAATGAACAAGTGGCTGTGATGCGAGACACACGGCGAAAACATTTCCCGCATCAAGGAACTATTTTTTGCCGGATGGCGAATGCGCCGTGCGAATCAACGCTCTGTCAGCCCTTCCACCAGGGCATTCCACTCAGCCTCCAACGCGGGCCGGTAGTAGCTCTTTCCCGAACGCAGGTACCAGTACTCCGCGTTCGAGTCCGCGCCTTCCTTACGATGCAGGTAGGCATGAACAGCCATGCCGTCAGGCGTCTCCAGCTCATCCACCAGCCGGTGGGCCCGGCCCCAGTCGCCTTTCGCATCCCACCAGAGCGCTTCGAGCGTGACAGCAAGACCCGGCGGTGGATTCTGCTCGCCGAGGCTGCGGAGAAACTGCTCTGCGTTCATGAACAACTTGTAACACCTCTCCCGCCGGATGCGATGGAAATGTGCCGCACACACGGTGATATAGGTCACTTCCAGCCATTCTCAAGACTGATACAAAGGTCTCGACGATTCGATAGGTAGCAATAAGGGAACCCACCGGGGGTCGGAAACAGACGGCAGCCCGGGAACGTCGGCGGCCGTTTTCCGAGGAGGTCAGGAATGCTCGAGGTGGAGGTTTGCAACTCAGACCGAATCGGTCGTATACTTAAATCCGACCTGAATGGTCGCATTTCGAGGGTCCTGCCCTTTCGGCGGCCCTGCGGAGTCCGGCGGGTGAGCGTGCTAAGCGAATTGACAGTCGGCCAGAGCGCAGTGGTGGTTTCACTCGATCTGCCTGAAGGCGTGCAGAACCACTTGATGCACATGGGGTTCGTTCCCGATGCGGCGGTGACCGCGCTGCGCCGCGCTCCAGCCGGCGATCCCACCGTCTATGGCATTGACGGCATGGAGATTGCCCTCCGCCACGAGACTGCCAATGCCATCCACGTACGCAACGCCGAACTCGATCTGCAGGATGAAGAGCGCGAACTGCTTGAGGCGGGTCGATGAATCCTTGCTGCGAGGCTCCGGCCTTCGAAGCACCCCAAGGGAGATCGCCGGGATCCCTGCAGACCGTCGTCCTCATCGGTCCACCGAATGCCGGCAAGTCCACCCTATTTAATCGCCTGACCGGGCTGCGCCAGAAGGTCGCCAACTATCCCGGTGTCACGGTGGAGCAGCGCATGGGGCTCATGGCCGGCGTCGGCCGTGACGACCTCACGCTCATCGATCTTCCCGGCGTCTACTCGCTGACCCCGTACTCTGAAGACGCGCGCGTGGCCGTCGATGTGCTCAAGGGCAAGATGCCCGGCACCCCCAAGCCCGACGCCGTGTTGCTGGTTCTCGATTCGCTTCATCTCACGCGGCAGCTTATGCTGGCCGCTCCCGTGCTGGCGCTCGGGCTGCCCACTCTGGTCCTGCTCAACATGAGCGACCTCATGCAGTCGCGCGGAGGGTCAGTGGACACATTGAAGCTGGCGCGCGAACTCGGCGCCCCCGTAGCCCTCATCAGCGCCACTCGCGCCACCGGCCTCGACAGTATCCCCCTCTTTTTGAATCAGTGTGCCCTGCCGCGAACCGCGCAGAAAGTTGAACAGAACCTGACGCTGCCCGTGCTGGGCAATGCGGCGAGTACCCACAAGTGGGCCGCCCAGGTCAGCCGCAAGACGGGATACCGCGCACCCCTGTCCGAGGAGAAAAGCCGCAAGCTCGACAACATTCTTCTCCACCGCATCTGGGGACCGCTCCTCTTCCTGGTCGTCGTCATCGGCGTCTTCGAGATGGTGTTCTCCGTCGGGCAGCCGCTGTCTGACGGTTTCGGCGACATACTCGGCAGGATGGGTGAGCTGGCGCGCCCGCTGCTGCCCATGGGCTGGCTGCAGTCGCTCGTGCTTGACGGCATCTGGAAGGGCATCTCCTCCGTGCTCGTCTTCCTGCCGCAGATTCTGCTCCTGTTCCTGTTCATCGGGATTCTTGAGGATTCGGGATACCTGGCTCGTGCCGCGCTCATCGCCGACCGAGTCATGCGCACCGTCGGCCTGAATGGCAAAGCATTCATTCCGCTGCTTTCAGCCTATGCCTGCGCCGTTCCGGCGATCATGTCCACGCGCACCATCGAGAACAAGCGCGACCGAATTGCCACCATCCTGGTCACGCCGTTCATGACATGCTCGGCCCGCCTGCCCGTCTACATGCTCCTGATTGCCGCCTTCGTGCCCCACCGCAGTTATCTTCACGGATTGATCGGAATGCAGGCGCTCGTCATGCTCGGGCTATACGTCGCGGGATTCGTGGCTGCCATGACCACTTCGCGCCTGCTCAAGAGCTCGATCCTCAAGTCCAGCGAGACTCCATTCATTCTCGAGCTCCCGCAGTACCGGACGCCCACCCTGAGGTCTCTGGCCCTGCGTCTGCTCGATCGCGCCCGCATCTTCGTTCGCCAGGCGGGAACCGTCATTCTCGCGGTCACCATGGTTCTCTGGATCGGGGCGCACCTGCCCATCATCCACACCGCCACCGGCACCTGGAGCGCGCCCGGACTCGCCGACAGCCTCATCGGACGCCTCGGCCACTTCATCGAGCCCGCCATCGCTCCCCTGGGCTTCAATTGGAAAATCGGCATCGGCCTCATCTCCAGCGTGGCCGCTCGTGAAGTCATGGTGAGCACCATGGGCACGCTCTACGGTGCCGACCCCGGCACCCAGGCGCTCAACCTGCAGGCCGCGCTGCACCATGACATGAAGCTGGGCGGCGCGCTCGCGCTGATGATCTTCTTCGCATTCGCCATGCAGTGCACCTCCACCATGGCAGTGGTCCGCCGCGAAACCAACAGTTGGAAGTGGCCCGCGATCCAGTTCACTTACATGCTGGTGCTCGCCTACGGCGCAGCCTTCGCAGTGAACCAACTGGTAACGGCGCTGCACGGCTGAAGCCTTCCCCACAAACGCAAAAGAGCATAACCAAACCTAAGGCCAAGATCCTAAGGTCAGGATTTTGCAAGGTCGCTATCACTCGATATCCGTAAGGGCACGGCTTCACAGCGTGGTGAAGAAATGCGATTGGCGCGGCTTGCCGCGGTAGTTATGAATCAGTAAACATCGGTGATATGTGCCTGTTGCGATCATCTTTCAAGCCTTCGCCTAATCTACTTCGTTTGTTCGCCATAAAAGCGAAGATTTGAAAGTGGGATATTGTCGTAAGAGATTGATTTATGGTCCTGAATATTTATGACATCAAACGTTGATTTCATAGCGTCTGGATTTTTTACTATTAATTTTGTGGTAATGTTGGCTCCCGGTGGTGCAGTACGGAATTGTTGGAGTAAGGCGCGAAACCGGCTGGGCACACGCATGACAGTGTAGTGATTATGGCACCGGGTGCTGAGTCGCGCTGTGACGGCGGGCACAGGTCTGCTCCGCCGGATCTTGGCCGCGAGGATGTGCAGAGGCTGAAGCCCAGATTTTTATTGTTACGGACTAGGTATTTTTTGCAAATGCTTCCGGCGCCTGTTGGTCTCGGACCTAGTTCCCTTTGAGCCGACTTCAGACGCTAGCTAGCGCCCTTTAAAAGACTCACTCGATTCGATGTGCTGCGCAGCCCTCACCAGCACAAAGCGAGGATGCTGGCAACCACGGCACGGCGGGAATCTCTTGCCGTAGACGCAGGTAACCTCATGTTCCTGCGTGTGTTTTGGATCGTGAATAACGCGGTAGATTCCAGAATTGGGGACCTCATCCCCGGGCTTGAAGGTATCTCCAGGGTTCGCCATGGTATCCCATCTTAATTTCAAAGGCGCAATTTGCAACAGATACCTAGTCCCGTATTGTTAGTAGTTTTGCGGCACGACTAAAAGTCGTGCCCTGTTACAAGGCCCCATGCGAACGTCTGCGCCGAATACGACAACTCCGTCCATGCCGTCGGCTCCCTCGCTCACGCTGTCTGCACCGATTTCCGCCTCTTTGGCAATAGGAACCCGACCGCGATCAGCCACACGAAGCTGGGAAAACGCACCAGCGGAATCAGAAACAGCAGCTTTGGAAACGCCATCTCAAGCCAGCTCAACTCGCCCGCCACGGCGAGCACCAGGCCGAACACCACAACCCAACGCGGCAGAAGGCGCATGAATCCCGCTGTCACCGAAACCCCGGCGATCAACAACCCCATGGGCACCGAGAACCCGGGGCCGCCCAGTCCGAACGCCACGTAATAAAGCGCCAGCACGATTGGCGGATTTTCGGCCACGCCCGGCCGCACCATCGTCCACATCGCCATATTGCAGGCGAACGCGTCGGCCACCACCAGGAACCCGCCCAGCAGAGCGATAGAAACGCCCGTTGCGCGCGCCCCGAGAAAATGCAGCCGGCTCACCACCGCCGCGGTAAAGATGCCCAGACACACCATGGCGCCGAGTTGCAACGTCACGCAGAAGAGCACTCGCCCGCCATACTGCTGGAAATACGGCACAATCACGCTCGCCGGCTCCCACGGTCCCGGCCAGTAGGGCATTTTATAGAGCGCGGTGCCCGGATAAAGGCCCACGCAGAACAGCAGGGTGTAAAGCACCGCCAGCATCCCCGGGTGCGGCCCCTTATGATCAAGCGCGCCGGGCGCGTGAACAGCAATATTGGTTGACGTGGTACTCATACCTGACCTCCTTCTGCGGCGCCTCTATGAGCCCGCAGCCATAACTCGATGCCGCCCGTGTTGATGATCCAGCCAATCCAGAACGCGATGCCAAAGAACTGCCGCGGAGCGAGGTGGGTGAGCGGCGCAGTGGCAAAGAACACGCCCATCACCGGCCGCGTGGTTGCAATACCCAGCAGGATCGCCGTCGCGCGCAGCAGCCATCGGCGCTTTTCCGCAACGTCTCCGCGTCGAGCCAATACAAAAGCTCGGCCCAGGGAGCAAAGAAAAAGAGTGTTGAAGACAAACACCGCCGACCGCTCGAGCCACCCGCCCACGGCATCGACAGACATGGCGAAAGCCGTAACTCCGACGACAGTGCCCACAACAAAAAACGCGCGCTCAAGAGCGACCGACCCGCCGCGGCGAAAGACGAATGGCAACAGCACTACCAGCACCGTGGCGAATCCAATGTGGACCCCGGTCAGCGCCGCGTGCGCCCTGAAGTACCTGTCGAGCGCAACCAGTTGCGGCGGCCCGTCGCCGGCAGGCACCAACAATGCAACACCTCGCCGCACCGCGGCAGCCAAAGCAATCGCCACCAGCACCCAGAACACGAACTTCATCCACGGCGGAAACTGCGCACGCCCGTCGGCCTCCCGCCCGGCAGCCCGGTATCCCGCATCCTTGCTCGCCAAGTTTCCGCGCACGTCTGATCTCCTCTGCGCTCAGTCTCGGAGGGCCACCTGCTCTCGAGTCCCGTTTCTGTCTATCACTGTATATTTTAATTTACATACTGTCAAATTAAATTCTGTCGCCTAAAATGAACCTGTGGCCACCGACACAACAGGGCACTCCCGGCGCGCCTACGAACTCGGTAAGCGTCTGGAGCAGATGGATCGCAGCCGCGCGGCGATCCTGCGTGCTGCCCGCGCCCAGCTTGAGGAACAGGGCTACCGCCGCATGACCATGGGTTCGCTGGCGACCGAAAGCGGCGTCACCCGGCAGACCGTTCATAATCTCTTCGGAACCAAAACCGCCATCCTGGAAGCGTTGTTCGACGCGATCGCGCTCGATGCCGGCATGGATGGCATGCGCGACGCCATGACGCAGTCATCCCGCGACGCCATGCTCGAGCGTTTCGTACAGGTCTTCTCGCGATTCTGGGCGTCGAATCGCGTTCTCCTGCGCCGGGTACACGGCATCGCCGCCATCGATCCCGAACTCGGAGCAGTGCTCCAGGCCCGAAACCAGAGGCGGCTAACTGCGGCAAACCGCATCGTCGGCCGATTCGGCATCCGCCAGCAGGCAGTCCAGAAAGCCGCTGCACTCTCCGCCTTGACGTCGTTCGAATTCTTCGACGCGCTGTCCGGTGATTCACTCAATGAAGAGCAGGCCTCCGCTCAGGTTCTCGAGCTCGCCCGCAAGCTGCTGGCCGGCGCCTGATTGCGGCGCGCCTCTGGAGGCCCAACGCTACTCCCTGCTCCGTGCTGCCTGTATCATCGATTCAGACCGTTTTCACATCGGCGGCTGCATCTCATCCCGGCGCAACCGGAGGCGCATTGAACGTCTATATCATCTCTGTCATTTTGGGCATTGTGGAAGGATTGACTGAATTCCTTCCCGTCAGCTCCACCGCGCACCTGCGCATTGCCGAAGCCCTCCTCAAGCTCAACCTCGATGATGCGTACTGGAAGATGTACACCATCGTCATTCAGGCCGGCGCCATCCTCGCCCTCCTTCTTATTTATCTCGGCCGCATCCTCGACTTCATGCGCACCTTTCCCGCCGGCGAGCGGCGCGACCGGAACTTCATTACCCACCCCATCTCGCTCACCATTCTCGCCTTCATCTGCACCTCCATTCCGGCGCTGCTCCTCAAGAAATGGAGCGACCGCAACCTCGGAAGCCTCACCGCCATCGCGATCGCGCTGCTCGCGGGCGGCGTCATCATGTGGGTGGTCGATTCCTGGGCCTCGCGCTTTGAGCCCCATACCACGCATACGGAAGAGATTGGCCTCGGGCAGGCCATCTGGATCGGCCTTTGCCAGGCCACCTCCGCTGTCTTCCCAGGCGTATCGCGCTCCATGTCGACCATCGCCGCGGGCCAGCTCGTTGGAATGGACCGGCCCACCGCCCTCGAGTTCAGCTTTCTGCTCTCCATCCCCACCATGCTTGCCGCCACCTGCTACGACTTGTGGAAAGAAGTGCTGCACCACGGCAAGGCTGTTGCAGTGAGCGGCGCCGCTGCCGCCAATGCCGCCACTGGCGCCGCGCCGACCGCGCACGTGACCATGAATGCGCAGAACTGGATCGTCCTCGCCATCGGATTCGCGGTCTCGTTCATCGTGGCACTCGGCGTGGTCGAGTGGTTCCTGGCCTGGGTCCGCCGCCACGGCTTCACGCCCTTTGCCGTCTACCGCATCCTCCTCGGGATCGCGCTACTGATCTGGGGCGCGCGGCTGATAGGATGATCGCGGCTTGAGTCGCTCCATGGAAACTTTGCGGACGGAACGCATGATGACTTGATCGCCCGGGGGTCCACAGCATGGTTCCCCCGCCCGCCTTTTGCCGGAACTTCGCCTCCATCCCCCCGATAATGGAATCTGCTCTGGGATTCTCGCCTCCGCCCTGTAGCTCACCGCCAGGCGATCGGCGGCGCGCTTGGAGCAGGATCCGGCATCCTATGATCAAGCCCATCCAGATCGCCCTCGCGCCCACGCGTAACCGGCCGCTCAACATGTTCCTTGGCGTGGTCCTGGCGCTCGCTTCCCTTCTTTTTCTGCTGGCCCTGGCCACCTGGCACGCGACAGACCCGTCGCTGAACACCTCGGTCGACAGCGCATCGGTCATCGTGCGCAACTGGGTCGGCCCCTTCGGGGCCTATACCAGCGACCTTCTCCTGCAGTCTCTCGGGTTCACGGCATTTTTCCTTCCCCTATGGACCGCCGTCGTCGCATGGGGCTGGATGCGCTCGCGCTATGCGGGAGCGGCCTGGCTGCGCGGCACGGGCGCGCTACTCTCGCTGCTGTTTCTCCCCACCGTTTTTGCTCTCCTGCCCTGGCACTGGCATTGGCTGCACATGCTGCCCGTTGAAGGCGTGATCGGGAGCCTGATCGCGGGCCTGCTCGTCTCCTGGCTCAATATTCAGGGTGCATGGATCGTCTCCGCCGTGCTGGCCGCTGCGGGACTTTATTTCGCCTTGTCGATCAGCTTTCGCGCCATTTTTCAAGCCATCGAGGACCGCTGGATCGGCTTCCAGTCCTGGCACGACCGCTGGCGCAACTGGCGAGAATCCCGCGCCGAAGAGCGCGAGGAAGCCGCATGGGCTCGCGAGGAGCAGAACCATCCCGGCCCTTCCCAGCGACTGTTCACCGGATCCCCTGACACCGACGAGGCCGAAGCCGAGATGCGCCGGCCCGGCAGGTTCGCCGCGCTTTTTGGCCGCCGCGCCAAAGCTGACGGCTCGAACTCACTCGACGATATTCCCGCATTTCGCCGCGTAGCCGAGACACCGGCCGCGACAGAAGCCGCTGTCCCCGTATCCCAGGCGGTTCGCCGCGCCAGCATCTGGGAGCGCACGTCGGAGACCGCTCCGGAGCGCGTGCAAGCTGCGGCCCCCATCGCGGCCGCCAGCGCTCCCATGCGTCCCATCCCTGTGGAGACGCGACATGAAGCCGTCTCCGCCCGCGCGGACATTCCCGCTCGCGCGGAAATTCCTGCTGCGCGCCCGGAGCCGGTCCGCGCTCAACCATCTTCTTCTGACATCGCCATTCACGAGCGCGCCGATGTTGACGTAAAGCACGTCACCGTCGCTCCAAAAAATGTAAGTGGGTTCAAGCTGCCGCCCAGCACGCTGCTCACTCCCGGCGGCGGACCGAGCGCGGTACGCGAAGACGCGCTGCGCGATGAAGCCAAGGTGCTGGTGGAAAAATGCGGCGAGTTCGACGTGCGCGGCCAGGTGGTCCAGATCAATCCCGGACCCATGGTCACCACGTACGAATTCAAGCCGGAAGCCGGCGTCAAATATTCCCGCGTCACCGGACTGGCCGACGACCTGTGCCTTGCCATGCGCGCCGAAAGCATCCTCATCGAGCGCATGGCCGGCAAGTCCACCGTCGGCATCCAGGTGCCCAACCACGAGCGCGAAACCATTCACTTGCGCGACGTGCTCGAATCGGAAACATTCGCCAAGGCCAAGTCGCGCCTCACCCTGGCCATGGGCAAAGACATCAACGGCCGCATCGTCACCGCCGACCTCGCGTCCATGCCGCACGTGCTCATTGCCGGCTCTACCGGATCGGGCAAATCGGTGGCTATCAACGCCATGATCATGAGCCTGCTGTTTCGCACCACTCCCCAGCAGGTCCGCCTCATCCTCGTCGATCCCAAGCGCGTCGAGCTGGGCATGTATGAGGGCATCCCGCACCTGTTCACGCCTATCATCACCGAGCCCAAACTGGCGGCCAACGCATTGCGCAACGCGGTGCGCGAAATGGAGCGCCGCCTCAAGCTCCTCGCCAGCCGCAGCGTGCGCAACATCGACCAGTACAACAAGCTCTTCGAAGGAACCATGGGTTCGCTCTTCGACGATGGCGAGCCCGAGGAGCCGCTGCCCTATATCGTCATCATCATCGACGAGCTCGCCGACCTCATGATGCTCGATCGCGCCAACGTCGAAGAATCGATCACCCGCCTGGCGCAGATGGCGCGCGCCGTCGGCATCCATTTGATCCTCGCCACGCAGCGACCCTCCGTCGACGTCATCACCGGACTCATCAAGGCCAACGTGCCCACCCGCATCAGCTTCCGCCTCGCCACCAAGGTCGACTCACGGACCATTCTCGACACCAACGGCGCCGAGGCTCTGCTAGGCCGGGGCGACATGCTCTTCCTTCCCCCTGGCACCAGCCGCCTTATGCGTCTCCACGCGCCCTTCGTGAGCGAAAAGGAAACCGCTGCCGTGGTGCGGTTCTGGAAGGACCAGGGCCAGGCCGAGTATGTCGAAGGCTTCCTCGAGTCTCCCAGGGACGAGCGCGCCGCAATGGAAGGCACCGGCGGGGGCGAGGACGAAAACGACCCCATGTTCGACGACGCTGTTCGCCTGGTGTTCGAGTTCGGGAAAGCCTCCACTTCCCTGCTCCAGCGGCGGCTTCGCGTGGGCTACGGCCGCGCCGCCCATCTCATCGACCTGATGGAGCGGGACGGCCTCGTGGGTCCGGCCGACGGATCGCGGCCCCGGGAACTGCTCAAGGCTCCCGGATGGCTGCACGAGGTATCGACAGAAGAGTAATCGGGCCAGTTAGCTAGTTCGCGAGGGTAAGACTCTGGATCGCGCCCAAAAGCGTTCTGCACCAACGAGAGCCGCTCTGACCAACCTCCCTCGCCGGGGTGTTCACCCTGACACGCGACGCCGTTTCCACGCCGCCCGCGCACAATCTACACGTGGATGTTGACCCGCACGTGCCCGATGAGGAACTATGCCAGTGTCTCTGTTAGTTGGAGAGGGAACCATCAGGAGCATGTCGGCCATCGAAACCATTCGAAATTTTCCCAGGGTGCTTATCATCGACGATGACATGGTGAGTCGCGAGGTGATGGCCACGGTGCTGACCATGACCGGTTACGACGTTCGTACCGCCCCCAGCGGGCAGGAATCGCTGAACCTCCTCGACTCGGAAACCTTCTCCCCGGACGTGATCCTGATGGACACCCAGATGCCGGGGATTAATGGGGTAACCCTCATTGCGCAGCTCCGCGCCCGCACCCACGCAACCATCTATGCCATCAGCGGCAGCCCCGCGCCGGATTCCGTGATGGCCGGCGCAGACGGATTTCTCTTGAAACCCATCGGCCCGGAAGCCCTGCAGCACGTCCTCCAGCAACATATCTTCGAGCTGCCGGCACACTCTTTCGCGAGCACGTCCTCGGCCGTCCAGCCTCCCGTCCTCAGCCCCAGGATACTGGCTCAATTCCGCGAGATGATGAACGAAAACGCGGTGCGGGAAATATATACCGCGGTTCTGGCCGACTTGGGACGCCGCGGCACCGCCCTCGCCGCGGCCCTGAATAATGGCGATGGCGCATCCATACAG
>Ga0134128_10003581_pt1 | contig 18959 bp, 14 predicted proteins | sample KB31754_FD_96462 | JGI IMG/M metagenome (GOLD analysis project Ga0134128, IMG submission 96462) | Terrestrial soil microbial communities with excess Nitrogen fertilizer from Kellogg Biological Station, Michigan, USA - KB3-175-4 | ecosystem: Environmental > Terrestrial > Soil > Unclassified ...
CGATTCCGCAATACCACTCCCGCACCGCCCGCAAGCGCCTGCGGCGGCTGGGCGAGGCCGATGGCGCCGATGGCCCCAAGGTCGATGGCGCCGGGGCCGTCGCCACCGCGGAGACCGCCGGCAAAGTGGCGCTCTTCACCACCTGCTACGGTAATCGCAACGATCCGCGGATCAACGAGGACCTGGTCGCCGTTTTCGAGCACAACGACATCCCGGTCACCCTGGTCGCGCAGGAGCGCTGCTGTGGCATGCCGCGGCTCGAGCTCGGCGACCTCGAGTCAGTGGCCCGGCTGAAGGAGCACAACATCCCGCAGCTCCTGCGCGCCCTGGACTCGGGCCTCGACATCGTCGCCCCGATCCCCTCCTGCGTGCTGATGTTCAAGCAGGAGCTGCCGCTGATGTTTCCTGAGGATGCCGACGTGCAGCGCGTGGCCAAGCGCATCTTCGACCCCTTCGAGTACCTGATGCACCGCCATCGCGCCGGGCTCCTGCGCACGGATTTCAAGCGCACCTTGGGCAAAGTGAGCTACCACGTCCCGTGCCACTTGCGCGTACAGAACATCGGCCTGAAGACCAGGGATGTGCTGCGTCTCGTCCCCGACACGACGGTCGATGCGATCGAGCGCTGCTCCGGACACAACGGCACCTATGGCGTAAAAAGGGAATTCCGCGCCGCGTCCCTGAAGATCGGTCGCCCCGTGATCCAGCGCGTGCAGTCCGCGGCCGCGCAGCACTACGCGAGTGACTGTCCCATGGCCGGCGAGCAGATCGAGAGCGGCCTCGAGGGCGGCGGCGAGCCCGAGCATCCCCTTACTCTCCTGCGGCTCGCCTACGGGATATGACGCGGCACCCGCATTGCTCCCGAAGCGCGCCATGGACAAGCTGATCTCCACCGATCTCATGAGCCTCGAGCGCTACGCCCGCGAGCGCCCCGCCTTCCGTGCCCACGTGATGGAGCACAAGCGCGATCGCAAGCTCGCGGTCGGCCCGAACGCCTCCTGGTCCTTCGAGGACCGGCTGACGATGCAGTACCAAGTCCAGGAGATGCTGCGCGCCGAGCGCATCTTCGAGCCCGAGGGGATCCGCGACGAGCTCGACGCCTACAACCCCCTGATCCCCGACGGCAGCAACTGGAAGGCCACCCTGCTGATCGAGTTCCCCGACGTCGCCGAGCGCCAGCGCCAGCTCGCACAGCTCATCGGCCTCGAGGACCGCTGCTACGTGCAAGTGCACGGCCATGAGCGGGTGTATGCGATCGCCGACGAAGACCTCGAGCGCGAGACGACCGAGAAGACTTCCTCCGTCCACTTCCTGCGCTTCGAGCTCACCGCCGCCATGATCGCTTCGCTGAAAAGCGGCGCATCACTCGCCGCCGGCGTGGATCACGAGCGCTACCGCCACTCCATCGACCCCGTTCCCGACTCCGTGAGAGCCGCGCTGCTTCAGGACTTGAAGTAAGATCCGCGGCACGATGAATCAGTCCTATACCGCCTCCGACATCGAAGTCCTGAGCGGCCTGGAGCCCGTGCGCCGCCGCCCCGGCATGTACACCCACACCTCCCGGCCCAACCACCTGGCCCACGAGGTCGTCGACAACAGCGTCGACGAAGCGATCGCCGGCTACTGCAAGCAGATCGACGTCACGCTCTTCAAGGATGGCTCCCTGCAGGTCGCCGACGACGGCCGCGGCATGCCGGTCGACATCCATCCCAAGGAGAAGGTGAGCGGCGTCGAGCTCATCCTCACCCGCCTGCACGCCGGCGGAAAATTCTCCGACAAGACCTACAAATTCTCCGGCGGCCTGCACGGCGTCGGCGTCTCCGTCGTCAACGCGCTTTGCAAACACCTGGAGTGCTGGATCAAGCGCGGCGGCAAGGAGTACAACATCAGCTTCAAGGACGGCAAGGTCCACTCCCGGCTCGAGGTGGTGGGCGCCGTCGGCCAGCGCAACACCGGCACCACCGTGCGCTTCTGGCCCGATCCCAAGTTCTTCGATTCCGACAAGTTCTCCGTCCCGCAGCTCAAGCACACCCTGAAGGCCAAGGCGGTGCTCTGCGCCGGTTTGCGCATCACCTTCACCAACGAGGCCACCGGCGAGAAGGACGAGTGGTTCTACACCGGCGATCTCGGCGCCTATCTGCTCGAGGAGCTGGCCGATAACGAGCGGCTGCCGAACGAGCCGATCACCGGCCAGCGCGAGGAGGAGAGCGATGCGGTGAACTTCGCGCTGGTGTGGGCGCCGGGTGCCGAGGCGGCGATCGGCGAGAGCTACGTCAACCTGATTCCGACCACGGAGGGCGGCACGCACGTCAACGGCTTGCGCTCGGGCGTCGCCCAGGCCGTGCGCGAGTTCTGCGAATTCCGCAATCTCGTGCCGCGCGGTGTCAAGCTCACCCCCGAAGACGTCTGGGACAAGGCGAATTACGTCCTCTCGGTGAAGATTCACGAGCCGCAGTTCGCCGGCCAGATGAAGGAACGGCTCGCCTCGCGCGATGCCGCCGGCCTCGTCGAAGGCTTCGCGCGCGATTCCGTGGCCCTCTGGCTCAACCGCCATCCCGATGCCGGCGAGCGCATCGCGCAGTTCGCGATCGCCAATGCCCAGGAGCGCGCCAAGGCCGCCCAGCGCGTCGTGCGCAAGCGCATCTCCGGCGGCCCGGCGCTCCCCGGCAAGCTCGCCGACTGCGCGAGTCAGGACCCCCGGCGCTCCGAGCTCTTCCTGGTGGAAGGCGACTCCGCCGGGGGCTCCGCCAAGCAGGCGCGCGACAAGGACTTCCAGGCCATCATGCCGCTGCGCGGCAAGATCCTGAACACCTGGGAGCTGGAGCCCGGCGAGATCGGCTCCTCCCAGGAAGTGCACGACATCAGCGTCGCACTCGGCGTCGACCCCGGCTCGCAGGACCTGACTCAACTGCGCTATCACAGAATCTGCATTCTTGCCGACGCCGACTCCGACGGCCAGCACATCGCCACGCTCCTCTGTGCTCTCTTCCTGCGGCACTTCCGCCCCCTGGTGGTGAATGGCCACGTGCACGTCGCCATGCCCCCCCTGTACCGCATCGACGCCGGCAAACAAGTGTTCTACGCCCTCGACGACGGTGAGCGCGATCAGATCCTGAAGCGCATCGAAAAGGAAAACCCGCGCGCGAGGCCCAGCGTCACCCGCTTCAAGGGCTTGGGCGAGATGAACCCCGCCCAGCTGCGCGAGACGACCATCGATCCGCGCACCCGCCGTCTGGTGCAGCTCACCATCGACGGCAAGGACAACACCGACCAGCTCATGGACATGCTCCTCGCCAAGAAGCGCGCCGGCGACCGCCGCGAATGGCTGGAGCAAAAAGGCAACCTCGCCGACGTGCAGGTTTGAGACGCTGACATGCAAGACCAGGAACTGAATTTCGAAGGCGTGGAGCGCCAGCCGCTGCGCACCTTCACCGAGAAGGCGTACCTCGATTATTCGATGTACGTCATCCTCGACCGCGCCTTGCCCTCCATAGGCGATGGCCTCAAGCCCGTCCAGCGCCGCATCATCTACGCCATGGGCGAACTGGGGCTCGCTGCAGCCAACAAGCACAAGAAGGCAGCGCTCACCGTCGGCGACGTGCTGGGTAAATTCCATCCGCACGGCGACACCGCCTGCTACGAGGCCATGGTGCTCATGGCGCAGCCGTTCTCCTACCGCTATCCCATCGTGGATGGCCAGGGCAACTGGGGCTCGCAGGATGACCCGAAGTCGTTCGCGGCCATGCGCTACACCGAAGCCAAGCTGACCCGCTACGCCGACGTGCTGCTCGGCGAGCTGGCTCATGGCACCGTCGATTGGGTGCCGAACTATGACGGTTCGCGCGAGGAGCCCGTGGTCCTTCCGGCGCGCCTGCCCAATCTGCTACTGAACGGCACCTCCGGCATCGCCGTCGGCATGGCCACGGACATTCCGCCGCACAACCTGCGGGAAGTCGCCAATGCCTGTATTCATCTGCTCGATGATCCCGAGGCCACCACCGCGGTGCTGATGAAGCACGTCAAGGGACCCGATCTGCCGACGGGCGCGGAGATCATCTCGCCGCGCTCCGACCTCAAGGAGTTCTACGAGAAGGGCGTCGGCTCCTTCAAAGCGCGGGCCACGTACGAGATCGACGACGACGGAAACGTCGTCATCACCGCGTTCCCACATCAGGTCTCTCCCACGCGTGTCCAGGAGCAGATCGCGGAGCAGATGCGCGCGAAGAAACTGCCGATGGTCGAGGACCTGCGGGACGAGTCGGACCACGAGCATCCGGTGCGCCTCGTGCTCGTCCCGCGATCGAATCGCGTCGACATGGTGGAGGTGATGAATCACCTCTTTGCGACGACGGACCTCGAGCGTAATTACCGTGTGAACCTGAACATCATCGGCCTGGATGGGCGTCCGCGCGTCATGGGTCTGAAGGACATCCTGACGGAGTGGCTCGATTTCCGCATCGCCACCGTCACACGACGCCTGCAGCACCGGCTGGAGCGGGTCCAGAAACGCCTGCACATCCTCGAAGGGCTGCTGGTCGTCTACCTGAATCTGGACGAAGTGATCCGCATCATCCGCCGCGAGGAAGAGCCGAAGCCGGTGCTGATGAAGCGCTTCAAGCTCTCGGACGAGCAGGCCGAGGAGATCCTCAACACCCGCCTGCGTCACCTCGCCAAGCTCGAGGAGATGAAGATCCGCGAGGAGCAGAAGGCGCTCGCCGCCGAGCGCGAGGAGCTGGACGCGCTGCTGAAGAGCAAGGCGAGACTGAAGAAGCTCGTGGCGAGCGAGATCCGCGAGGATGCGGCGAAGCACGGCGATGACCGGCGCACCCGCATCATCGAGCGCGAGGCGGCCCAGGCGATCGATGAGACCGCGCTCATTCCCAACGAGCCGGTGTCGGTGGTGTTGTCGACCGGCGGATTCGTCCGCTCCGCCAAGGGGCACGAGATCGACCCGCACACGCTCTCCTACAAGAGCGGCGATGGCTTCCAGTCGATGGCCCGCGGCAGGAGCCTGCAGTTCGCGGTGTTCATCGACAGCACCGGGCGGACCTACTCGCTGCCGGCGCACTCCCTGCCCTCGGCGCGCGGTCAGGGAGAGCCGCTCTCCGGCCGGCTGAACCCCCCCGACGGCGCGAAGTTCGCCGGCGTGATGATGGGCGAGCCCGAGGACCTCTGGCTGCTCGCGAGCGATGCCGGCTACGGCTTCACGGTGCGCCTGAAGGAGCTCATCACCGACCGCCGCGCCGGCAAGACGGTGCTCAACGTCCCGGACAATTCCATGGTGCTGCCGCCGGCGCTCGTGCCTTCGCCGGACTCTCTGGTGGTCGCGGTGAGCAGCGAAGGCAAGCTCCTCGCGTTCCCCGTCGGGGACGTACCGGAGATGCCGCGCGGCAAGGGCAACAAGCTGTACGACATCCCGGGCCGCAAGGCCGCGGCGCGTGAGGAGCTCATGACGGCCGTCGCCGTGGTGCCGCCGAAAGGCTCGCTCCTGCTCTGGGGGAGCGAGAAGCAGAAGACGCTCGAGTGGGGGGATCTCAAGGATTACCGCGGGCAGCGCGCGCAGCGCGGCGCGGTGTTGCCGCGCGGCTGGCCGCGCAAGATCGAGAGGCTCGAAGCGGTGCTCCCGCCCCCGCCTAGCCCATGACCACTTCTTCCGGGGCGTTGACGAAGTAGCCCTGGATGTACTGCACGCCAAGCTGCCACAGCACGGCCATGGTGTTGGCATCCTCGACGCGCTCGGCGATGGTGTGGATGGCGCGCTTACCCGCCGATTCGACCAGCGCGCGTACCCGTTGCTGAAGTTGCGTATCGCGCGCGAGCCCCTGCACGAGCGCGCCGTCGATCTTCACGAAATCGAGCGGCACCGTCTCGAGCAGGCCCGGCGCGTCGCGGCCGGAGCCGAAGCTCTCGAGGGCGAAGCGGAACCCGCGCTGCCGCAGCTCGCCCGCGAGCACCCGCACCTGCGGGAAGCTCCCGGCCACTTCCTCGGTCACCTGGAAGCAGACTCGTCCCGGCTCCGCCCGGGTCGAGCGGATGTGTCCGTCCAGCCAATCCACGAAGGTGGCATCGCGCGCGGTGTCTTTCGACAGTCGCACGAAGAGGCACTGCGGGCGCCGCTGCGCGGCGAAGGAGAGCGAGGCGCCGACGACCCAGCGGTCGATGTTCTTCAGCAGGTCATTGCGCTCCGCCGCGGCCATGAATTCCGCCGGCAGCACCTCCTTACCCTGGGTATCGACCATGCGGACCAACACATCCCACATCTGCGGGTCATCGCCCTGGAGGCTCGCGACCGGCTGCTGCGCCAGGCGGAAGCGGTTCTCCATGAGGGCCGCCTTGATGTGCTTGACCCAGACCTGATCGTAGGCGATGACGCGGTTGTCGACGTCGGCCCGCCCGGACGACACCACCCGATTACCCCCTTGCTTGGCGCCGTTGACGCACGCCTCGATGGCGTCCGCCACGACTGCATCCAGCTTGGGTGAGGCGGGAGGAACGACGGACAGTCCGACGGTGCAGGTCACCGCCACGTTCTTATCATTGACCCGCATCGCGTGCTTCTGCACCCGCGCGAGCAGTTGCCGGGCCCAGGCCTGAATGTCGTTCTCGTTGCCGCGCTCGAGGAGCGCGAGAAACCTCACGCCGCCGAAGCGGCCGACGATCTCGTTGGGGTAGAGGGTCTCCTTGAGGAGCGTCGCGATCCCCATGAGCACGTCTTCGCTGGCGATGGCGCCGACGTCGCGCTCGACACCCGCGAACTTGTCCAGCTTCACCAGCGCGAGGCAGCGCACGCCGCCGGCGCTCGCCGAGGCGATGCGGGCGGTCAGCGCCTCCATCAGCTCGCGCCGATGCAGAAAGCCCGTCGTATGGTCGGCATGGACGGCCTGGCTCAGCTCCTCGACCAGCTTCTGCTCGTCACGCGCTTTGGCGGGCACGACCAGGCGGACACTCGGCTCGCCCTCGTGATCGCCCAACGCCAGCACGACTTCCACCGGTATCGTCTTGCCGTCCCGGAGCAGTGCGGTGGCCTTGAGGGCGCGCTCGTTCCAACGTCCCTGCAGGCATGCGGCGAGCGCTCCCTTGAGCGCGGGCTGCGTCGCCTCATCGAAGAGGTCCATCACCGGAAGGCCGACCAGCGAGTCGGCGATCCCGAAGAGCTCGAGCCAAGCCGGGTTGGCATCGATCACGATGCCTTCCTGGACCTGCACGATGGCGTCATTCGAGCGCTGCAGCACGCTCTCCAGCTGATTGCGCGCATCGTGAGCGGATTTGAGGGTGGAGGTGAGCGCCCGCTCCAGACGGAAGGCGCGCAGCTCCCGCGCCATCACGGCGGCGAGACGGGCGGGATTGGCAAGCGAGACGACATCGCGCACACCGACCGACATCGCCTCGGCGATGACGCCTTCATCCACCGCTTCGGCCACCATCACGACCGGGACCGTGGGCGCTACCTGATCGCGCACCGCGATGACACTCTTGAGGTCATCGCCCGCACCCGCCACATCGATCAACAGCTCCGGGTTGATCTGCGGCAACGCGTCGGGGAGATCGCCGAGCGCCGGTATCCAGGTGCAGTGCACCGGATGGCCCGCGCGGCGAAGGATGCTGTTGATGGCTTCGACCGGATCCCGGGCGGGGGAAAGTACGATGAGAGGAACCGCATTCTGCTCTGCCAAGGCGGTCTCCGGTTGGGTGGCAATTCCAGGCGTCAGGTCCGCGGAAATTCTAGCACCGCGAGCGCGCCGCTCCGGTTGTCCCAGGTCTCAGATTGCGGGGCCGAGCACGACCTTGCCGGGCGCGCCGGCCACCTCGCGCACCAGCCGCGGCACGAGATATCCCGGCAGGCGCGCGGCGAGCTTTCCCGCGAGGCTGCGCGCGCGCTCCTCGGGTACCGCGAAATGCGCCGCACCCCGCACCGGGTCGAGGGTGTGCAGGTAGTAGGGCAGCACACCTGCCTCGAAGAGGCGCAGCGACAGCTCCGAGAGTACCTCGACATCGTCATTGACCCCCGCCAGCAGCACCGACTGATTGAGGAGGGTGACAACGGCGGGGCGGAGCCTCGCGCAGGCGGCGGCGAGCTCCGCGTCGAGCTCATTGGGATGATTGATGTGCAACACCATGACCACCGGCAACGCGCTCGCACGCAGCCAGCGAAGGAGTCCCTCATCGACCCGCGAGGGCAACACCACGGGCTGACGGGTATGCACCCGGATGCGGCGCACGTGAGCAATTGCGGCCAGCGCGCGGGTGAGGCTCTCCAGGCGCGCGTTGCTCAAGGACAGGGGATCGCCGCCGCTGAGGATGATCTCCTCGAGCGAAGCGTCCGCGGCGATCTCGGCGAGCGCCTCGCTCCAGCGCGGCGCATCGCCGTTTTGCTGCGCGTAGGGAAACTCCCGGCGGAAGCAGTAACGGCAGTGCACGGCGCAGGTGGGCGTCGCGATGAGGAGCGCGCGGCCGCGGTATTTCTGCAGGAGGGCGGGCGCGCGCAGCGCGCTGAGCTCACCGACCGGATCGGCGCCGTATCCGGCCTCGTCGGTGAGCTCCGACCCGACGGGCAGCACCTGCCGCAGCAGCGGGTCGTTGATGTCTCCAGCCCGCATCCGGGCGACGAAGCTGCGCGGCACGCGCAGGTGAAAGCGCTGGGCAGCCTGCTGCGCGCCCTGGAGGTCGCCGAGGCTCAGGCCGAGCGCAGCGGCGAGCTCTTCGGGGCTCGTAATCGCCTCGGCGAGCTCCTGCTGCCAGTTCCGAGGCTCGAGGTGGCGGGGGTGGACCGATGCCGTTATCATACGCGCCCTTTTGGGACGGGCCGCGCATTCTGCCGCCCCAGCCGCGAGAAAGAAATGGCCAGCTACACCACCAGCGAGATCCGCTCGGGTCTCAAAGTCCTGCTCGAAGGCGACCCATACTCCGTGGTCGAGAACGAGTTCGTCAAGCCGGGCAAGGGGCAGGCCTTCAACCGCATCAAGGTCCGTAACCTCAAGACCGGCCGCACCATCGAGCGCACCTTCCGGTCGGGCGAGTCGCTGGAGGCGGCTGACGTCGTCGATACGGAGATGCAGTACCTCTACCAGGACGGAGACTTCTGGCATTTCATGATGCCGGAGAGCTTCGAGCAGTACACCGCCGGCAAGTCCGCCGTCGGCGACAACGCGCAGTGGCTGAAGGAGGGCTTGGTCTGCATCGTCACCCTCTGGAACAACGAGCCGCTGGTGATCAACGTGCCCGCGCACGTGGAGCTGAAGATCGTAGAAACCGACCCCGGGCTGCGGGGTGACACCGCCACCGGCGGTCAGAAGCCGGCGAAGCTCGAGACCGGCGCCGTGGTGCGGGTACCGCTCTTCATCAACGAGGGCGAAGTCATCCGCATCAACACCAGCACCGGCGAGTACGTCTCACGCGCCAAGAGCTGACGCTAGCGAAGTCCTTCCAGCCGGCTGGCCTGCACGAATAGCGCCGCCAGCCGCTCCAGGCCGCGCGCGTCGAGCTCATCGAACCGGCCGACCCGCGCGCTATCGAGGTCCAGCACCCCGCAGAGGCGGTCCTCGGAAATCAACGGCACCACGACCTCGGACTGCGACGCGGAGTCGCAGGCAATGTGTCCCGGGAATGCGTTCACGTCCGGGACAATGATCGTTTCGCGTCGGGCGGCGGCCGTTCCGCAGACACCGCGCCCGAGCGCGATGCGCACGCACGCGGGTTTGCCTTGGAAGGGCCCGACTACCAGCTCGCCGCCACGCATGAAGTAGAACCCCGCCCAGCTCACCTCGGGCAGCACGTCGAAGAGCAGCGCGGTGGTGTTGGCGGCGTTGGCGATCGGATCCGCCTCGCCCGCGAGCAGACCCCGAAGCTGCGCGGCCAGGCGCTCGTAGCCGGCACTCTTGTCACCGAAGTCGTAGCGCTCGCTGTGATAGGTCGTCATGACGGTATGCTCAGGCCCGCTCGATGGGAAAGGGAAGGACCGAATCGATTCGCACTGCCCCGGTCGCCACCATCACCGTGCGATCGAAGCCGAGCGCGACGCCGCAGCAGTCGGGGAGGCCGGATTCGAGAGCCGCGAGCAGATGCTCGTCGACGGCGGCCCCGGGGAGGCCGAGCCGGCGGCGTTCCTCCACGTCTCGCTCGAAGCGGCGGCGCTGCTCGCGTGCGCAAGTCAGCTCGTGAAACCCGTTGGCAAGCTCGATGCCGTCGCAGTAGAGCTCGAAGCGCTGGGCGGCACGGGGGTCGTCCGGATCGAGCCGGGCGAGCGCCGCCTGGCTCGCGGGATAACCGGATACGAAGGTCAGCGCATCCTGGCCGAGTCGCGGCCCGATTACGGTGCCCATCAGCAGCTCGAGCACCTCGTCGCGCCCGGCCGCAGCGCCGTCGAAGCCGGCGCGGCGCGCGGCCGCCGCGAGCTCCGCCAGGGGTGCCGTGAAGGGATCGAGCGCGACCGTTTGCAGGAAAGCCTCGCGGTAGCTCACGCGGATGCTGCGGCGCGAGGCGGCGGGCGCGTCCAGGAGCTCGCGCACCAGGGCCTCGACCTCGCTCATGAGCGCATCGAGCGAGTACCCGAGGCGATACCACTCGATCAGGGTGAACTCGGCGTTGTGCAGCCGGCCGCGCTCGAGCGCGCGCACGACGTGACAGATCTGATAGATGTCGCCCACGCCGGCCGCGAGCAGGCGCTTCATGGCGTATTCCGGCGAGGTGTGCAGGAAGAAGGGCGTGTCTGCGGCCGCCCCGGGGTCAGTCGGCTCCAGCATCACTCGCGCGGAGTGGATGTGCAGGTCAGTCACGGGAGCATTGACTACGAGGGGCGTGTCGACCTCCAGCACGCCGCGGGCTGCGAAGAAGGCGCGGCTGCGCGCCAACAGCCCCGCGCGCCGTTGCAGCATCTCCCGCGAGGCGGTCGGCCGCCAGTCGACGGGCCCGCTGCCGGCGTGCGCGATCGTTTCGGACGACTTCGTCACGGCAGCCGAAGCCGGGCGAGCGTCTGTCCGACCCGCACGGGTGAGCCGGGCTGCAGCGCCGGCGTCCATTGCGCCGCTCCCGGCGGCAGCAGCAGGATGACCGTCGAGCCCATGTTGAATCGGCCGAGCTCCGCGCCCCGCTCGAGCCGGCCCGGCGCCCGGCCGGTATCGATCGGCAGCTCCGCCGCGCGCCGCGGACTGCGGGGCGTGACCTCGCCATGCCACACGGTCGCGATGCTGCCGACGAAGAGCGCGCCGACCAGCGCGAGGGCGAAGCCGAGCGGTCCTTCTTCGAATGCGCAGACGACCCGCTCGTTGCGCGCGAAGAGCCCGGGTACGGCTGCCGCCGTCACGGCGTTGACACTGAAGAGGCGGCCGGGGATGAACCAGGCGGCGCGCAAACTCCCCGCGGCCGGCATGTGGATGCGGTGATAGTTGTAGGGCGCGAGATAGAGTGTCGCGAACGAGCCGCCGGCGAAGCGCCCCGCCCAGGCGAAACCGCCGCCGAGGAGCGCCTCGAGAGAGTAATGGTGACCCTTCGCCTGCAGCATCGCGGAGCCGTCGAGCCGTCCGATCTGGCTCACGGTCCCGTCCACGGGCGAGACGAGCGCGGCGGGATCGGGATCGCTCGGCCGCGATCCGGGCTTGAGACTGCGGGTGAAGAAGGCGTTGAAGCTCGGGTAATCGTGCGGCTCGGGATCCGCCGCATCGCTCATGTCCGGGCGAAAGTGCCGCACGAACGCGCCGATCAGCGCGGCCTTGAGCGGCTTCAGGCGGCTGCGCGCCAGCCGGTGCACCTGCCGGGACAGGAAGTGTTGCGGTAACAGGTACTGCATCGCGACGAAGAGGCGCGCGCGCAGTGTCGGGGAATCCATCGGTTTCATGGAGGCGTCCATGCTCGTGTCAGGCGGCAGCGTGCAGTTGCGGCGCTGCGCTGCGCAGTGATTGCGCGAGCTGTCGCCCATCGAAGGGCGGCGTGAACACGCCGACTTCGCGCGCCCGGGAATCGAGCAGCAAGAGGGCGATCGTGTGCTCGAAGTCGTAGCCGCCCCCGGGAAGGTCGATGCGCTGCACGCCGATGCCGAGGCTGGCGGCGAGCCGGTGGATCTGGGCGGGGTCGCCGGTGAGCCCGACGAAGCCGGGGTCGAACTGGCGCAGATAGGCGGCGAGCACCGCGGGCGTGTCGCGCTGCGGGTCCACGGTGACGAAGAGCACCTTCAGATCCGGCAGAGCGGCCTGCTTTTCCACGCGTGCGAGCACCGCGAGCGTGTCCGGACACTCGTCCGGGCAATGGGTGAACCCGAAGTACACGAGCGTCGGGTGGCCGAGAAGGGCCGCACGGGTGAAGGCGCGTCCGCGGCTGTCGGTCAGCCGGAAGTCGGCGACGAGCCGGGCCTGCGGCAACCACGTGCCGCTTGCCAGCGCGGGCCGGGAGCTGTCAACTTGCGCGGCCAGCAGAAAGCCGGCGAGCGCGGCGCAGAGGGCGCCGAGGCCGACGAGGGTCCAGAAGAGCCGAGCAGTCATGAGCAGATTATCCCACACCGCGACATCCCGCCGCCCTCGAGCGGCGGCGCGCGGCGGGCTTTCCGGCCGGCGGACCAAGCCGCGCCGGGCTGTGCCGCAGACGAAGCGGAGCTCCGGGGGGCGCGCTTTGAGCCTTCTCGCGCTCATCGAGCAGGGAGCGCGGCGGCTGCGCCGCGCGGGTGTCTTCTTCGGGCACGGGACAGACAATGCCCGCGATGAGTCCGCGGCTCTCGTGCTGCACGCTCTGGGTCTGCCGCACGACGGCGATCGCATCAGATATGAGCAGCGTGTCGACAGCCGCGGCATCGAGCGCGCGGACGCGCTCATCACCCGCCGCATCGAGGAGCGCATTCCCGCGGTATACCTCACGGGCGAGACGTGGTTCGCCGGATTGCCGTTTCACGTCGACCGGCGGGTGCTCATCCCGCGCTCGCCGATCGCGGAGCTCATCGAGAGGCGCTTTGCCCCGTGGATCGATCCGGCCCGCGTGCGGCGGGTTCTCGACATCGGTACCGGCTCCGGCTGCATCGCGATCGCCTGCGCCAAGGCGCTGCCGCGGGCGCGCGTCGATGCGGCGGATATCTCCCCGGAGGCGCTCGAAGTCGCAGCCATCAATGTGCGCCGGCACCGTGTCGGGCGGCGCGTACGCCTCGTTCTCTCCGATCACTTCAGCGCACTGCCGGGCGAGCGCTACGATATCATCGTCGCCAATCCGCCCTACGTGGGGCGGCGGGAGATGTCAGGACTGCCGCCCGAGTACCGTCACGAGCCGCAGCTCGCGCTCGCCGCGGGGCGCGACGGCCTCGATTCCGTGCGGGTGATCCTGCGCGAGGCGGCCCGCCACCTGACCGCCGGCGGGCTGCTCGTGGTCGAGGTCGGCAACACCGAGGCGGCCGTGCGCCGCGCTTACGGGGGGCTTCCCTTCCTCTGGCTGGAATTCGAGCGCGGCGGCGGCGGAGTATTCCTGCTCTGTCGTGAAGCGCTGGATCCGGGCTCCTGCGGTTGTTGAAGCGCTGGATCCGGGCTCCTGCCCGGCCCAGCGCTGCTTTGGGCAAAAAGCGTGGTTTTTGCCCAAAGCTCCGCCACCTGCGGCGGCGGGGCACGTCCCTGTGCCTGGAGAGTATAGAGATAAGGCAGCTGGGTGATTCGCGATGTCAGGCAACACGATCGGCAGGCTCTTCACGGTCACGACCTTCGGCGAGAGCCATGGTCCCGCGCTCGGCTGCATCGTCGATGGCTGCCCGCCGGGACTCGCGCTGTCGGAGGAGGACATCCAACAGGATGTCGACCGCCGGCGCACCGGCACCTCGAAGTTCGTCAGCCAGCGACGGGAGGCCGATCAGGTCCGCATTCTCTCGGGCGTCTTCGACGGGCATACCACCGGCACGCCGATCGGACTCCTCATCGAGAACAGCGATGCGCGCTCGCGCGACTACGAGAAGATCAAGGACCGCTTCCGGCCGGGGCATGCCGACTACACCTATCAGCAGAAGTATGGAATGCGCGACTACCGCGGCGGCGGGCGCTCATCCGCGCGCGAGACGGTGATGCGCGTCGCGGCCGGCGCGATCGCACGCAAGTATCTGGCGGTGCGGTTGGGTGTCAGGATCTACGGCTACCTGAGCCAGGTCGGCGCCCTGGCCCTCGAGGCGCGCGATCCGGCGTTCGCCTACCGTAACCCGTTCTTCTGCCCCGACCCGGCGCGGGTGGAGGAGCTCGAGGCGCTCATCTGGAAGCTGCGCTCGGAAGGGGACTCGATCGGTGCGCGCGTGACCGTGATCGCCGCGGGGGTGCCGCCCGGGCTCGGTGAGCCGGTCTTCGGCCGGCTGGATGCCGACATCGCGGGCGCTCTCATGGGCATCAATGCCGTCAAGGCGGTGGAGATCGGCGCGGGCGCGGCCGCCGTCGCGCAGCGCGGCAGCGAGCACCGCGACGAGCTTACGCCGCAGGGGTTCGCGAGCAACCACGCCGGCGGGATCCTCGGCGGCATCTCCTCCGGCCAGGACATCGTCGCGCATCTGACGCTGAAACCGACCTCCAGCATCCAGGTGCCCGGCCGCACGGTGGACATTGCGGGCCAGCCGGTGGAGATCGTCACGACGGGCCGCCACGACCCCTGCGTGGGGCTGCGGGCCACCCCCATCGCCGAGGCCATGCTCGCGATCGTCCTCATGGACCACTACCTGCGCCACCGCGGCCAGAACGCCGATGTCCGCTCCCAGACGCCGGATATCGCCCGACGGTGATCGCCGACACAGTTTATGTCCTGCAGATACGGGAATATCGCGCCACCGAAACGGGACTTAACTTATGAGTCGTGATTGCCTATATCGCTATTCCGTATTGCGGTCGCTTTGGGTTTGCGCCCAATTAAGTTATATTGCCACCCGAATCGGATGAGACTGCCAAGATGCAGCCATCCTTTTGTTTTTACAACGTATTCCACTCACTGATGCCTTCCGGGGTGTCGTAATGGTCGCCAAACGCTCAAGCCGGGCGGTGGCGTTGCTGCTGGTTGTGCCCTCAGCGGCGTTCGCCCTCGGTCTCGGGGACATCCGTCTCCTCTCGCCCCTCGATCAGCCCCTCAAGGCGCAGATCGGCCTGCTCGACGCCACGCCCGATGCGTTGCAGAACCTGCAGGTTCAGCTCGCGTCACAGGACACTTTTGCGCGCTACGGGCTCTCCAAGCCGCAATTCCTGAGCGGCGTGCACGCCAAGGTCACGCGCACGGCCGACGGCCGCGAAGTGGTGGAGCTGACCTCCGATACGCCGATCACCGATCCGGTGCTCACGCTGCTGGTCGAGGCCAACTGGGATCGCGGCCATCTGATCCGCGAGTACACCGTGCTGCTCGATCCGCCGGTATACGTGCCGAATCAGCAGCAGGCGGCCGCCCAGACGGTGGCGCCGGCTGCGACGGGCACCGCTCACCGGGAAGGCGAGATTGCGCGCTCCCAAGCGCCGGCGGAGCCGGCCCCGTCGCCGGCCCCTGCAACTGCCGCTGCCTCCTCGGGCTCCGGCGAGCCCCACTCGCTCGTCGTCCGTCGCGGGCAGACGCTCTCGGGCATCGCCAATCAACTGAGCGGCGCTGGCCTGAGCTCCAGCAGTACCCGCGGCTGGATGGTGGCCCTCTACCAGGCGAACCCGCGCGCCTTCGAGCACAACATGAACCTGCTGCGCTCGGGCGCGGTGCTGCGCATTCCCGACAGCGCGGCGGTCGCGGCCATATCGCCCGCGTCCGCGACAGCGGAGATCCGGCGGCAATACGCGGCCTGGCACGGCGCTGCCGCGCAGGCCTCGAATGCGGCGAGCGGGCCGGGGCGACTCCGCCTGGTTGCTCCCTCCGGCGGCGTCGGCGCGTCCGGCTCAGCCGCCGGCGCAGGCGCTGCCTCGGGACAGGTCGAGGCGCTGCAGGCGCAGGTTCAGAGTCTGCAGTCGCAGCTCGATCAGGAGCATCGTCTGCTGCAGCTGAAGGATGCGCAGCTCGCGAGCATGCAGGCTCAGATGGCCGGCAAGCACGCGACGCAGACCACGCCCGCGGCAAGTGCGCCCGAGGCGAGCACGCCGCCGGCTGCGGTCAACGCCAGTCATCCGGCGGCAGCCAGTCCCCCCCCGGCGAGCGCGAGTGTGCCGCCCGCCGAGGCGCCGCCGCCCGTTGCGAGCGCGCCCGCGCCGCAGCATGTCGCGGCTCCGGTGCCGCATGTGCATCACGCCTTACCCAAGGCCTCCGGTGCGGTAAAGCCATCTTCCAGCCCCTCGATCTTCGACACGCTCACCAGCTACTGGTGGGAGATTGCGCTGCTGATTGCCGCGGTGCTCGCCTACGTTGGTTTGCGCGCCGTGCGCTCACGCCGCCAGTCCGATCTCGACGATTCGCTGGGGCGTCTCGCCGCGGCCGGAGCATCCCCGTCGCCTTACACTAAGCTGGAGCCGTCGACTGGAGACACGGCTTCCATGCGTCCGATAACGGCCCATGACGATAATTTCGTCGTAGAGGAGAGCGGGACGCATGAGCGGCCGAGGATTACACCGGCCGCCTCGCCACCTGCAGCCAAGCACGTCACTACGGCCGATCAGACGATCAGCAGCGAGACGGCGGTCAACCTGGATCAGGGCGACCCGCTCGCCGAGGCCGACTTTCACATGGCGTACGGCCTGTACGACCAGGCGGCTGACCTCATCCGCATCGCAATCGGACGCGAGCCGGAGCGCCGGGATCTGAAGCTGAAGCTCCTCGAAGTCTTCTTCGTCTGGGGCAACAAGGAGCAGTTCCTGCAGACCGCGCGCGAGCTGGCCGACAGCCGCGCCGAGGCGGCGCCGGGAGAGTGGGAAAAGATCGTGATCATGGGCAAGCAGCTCGCCCCGGAGGATCCGCTGTTCGCCGGCGGCGCCGCCGTGAGCGGCGCGGCATCGGCGGGGGTCGATCTCGACCTCGCGGGCGGCCAGAGCATCGACACTGGCCTCGACTTCGACATGGCCGGGGCCCGGACGGGCCAGCATTCGCACGGACTCGACCTCGATATCGGGTCTGCCCTCGGCGAGGGCGAGGCCGCGGCGGCGACCGTGGAGTCGCCCGGCACCGCGACCGATCGCAACATGGCGCTGCCCGATCCCCATTTCGGGGACAACGCCACCGGCTCCACGCGCGAGATGACGGCGACCCTGCCCGGCGGGGAAGAGACCATCGAGTTCGGCGCCGAGGTCGAGGGTCCGACGGTCGAGCAGCCGGCACTGCGCGTGTCCGAGCAGCCGACGATCCGGCAGAAGGTGGAGACGGCACTGAAGCAGAGCGGCGGCGACCAGACCGCCGAGCTGGCGATCGACGATCTCGGGCTCGATCTCGGCGCATTCGATGCTGACGGGACGCAGGTGGCCTCGCCCGAGGCTTCGCCCGAGACCCCGACGCTGGTCGCGGGCCTGGACGAGCATTCCCGCCGGATCATCGAGCAGGCGGGCCGGCGCGCCGAGGAGGCCTCACCGGAGCCGACGGGCACCACCAACGCCTGGCAGATCGACGAGGGCGAGCTCGAGGCGGTTCTGAACGAAGGCGAGGGCCGTGCCAACGGTCACGACACGGCGGCCACCTCCCGGTTGGCTGCGCTGGATGGCTCGCATGGAGTCGACTACGAGGTCGGCGCCGCGGAGCCGGAGGCTGGCCATGCCACGAACGGCGCTGGCATCGACCTCGATGTCGGTACGGCGACGGTGCCGGATGTTGCCTTCACGGCGACCCAGAAGCTGTCGGCGGACGACCTCGCGCTGCCGGACCTCGAGCCAGTCACCATGAGCGAGGTCGGCACCAAGCTCGACCTCGCGCGCGCCTACATGGACATGGGGGATCCCGACGGGGCCCGTAACATCCTCGAGGAAGTGATGCACGAGGGCTCGACGGCGCAGCGCCAGGAGGCGGAGCGCCTGATGGAGTCCCTCCCTGGTTAGATAGCGCTGGATCCGGGGCTCCTGCCCGGCCCAGCGCTGCTTTGGGCAAAAACCGTGGTTTTTGCCCAAAGCGCGCTCGGCGGACGAGGACACGTTAAGTGTCCTCGCTGAAAGGCACCGCCTCGCCCTGCGGCGACGGGGCACATCCCTGCGCCTGGATATGGGGTCGATTGTTTCATGGCGCGGATCGCGGTCGGGCTCGAATATCAAGGCACGCGTTACGCGGGCTGGCAGAGCCAGCCATCGGCCGACACCGTGCAGTGCCTCGCCGAGAGCGCCCTCGGGAAAGTGGCGGCCGAGGCGGTGAGCCTCGTCTGCGCCGGCAGGACCGACGCCGGGGTCCACGCCCGCGGCCAGGTGGCGCATTTCGATACGGCCGCGAGCCGCGGCATGCGGGCCTGGATGCTCGGCGCCAACTCCGAGCTGCCGCGCGACATCAGCGTCGCCTGGGCGCGGCCCGTGCCGGCGCATTTTCACGCGCGCTATTCGGCGGAAGCCCGCACGTACCGGTATCTGATCTTCAATCGCGCCTCGCGCTCGGGGTTGCTCGGCGCCAGGGCGACCTGGGTCCATCGCCCGCTCGATGTCGAGCGCATGGCGCAGGCGGCCGCGGCGCTCGAGGGCGAGCATGATTTCAGCGCCTTCCGCGCCGCCGAATGCCAGGCGAAATCGCCGATCCGGCGCATGGAGCGGCTGAGCGTCACACGCAGCGGCGACTGGCTCGCGATCGAGGCCACGGCCAATGCCTTTCTGCACCACATGGTGCGCAACATCGCCGGGCTCCTCATCCGGATCGGGAAGGGCGATGCGGCGCCGTCCTGGGCGGCCGATGTGCTCGCGGGCCGGGACCGGCGGCTGGGCGCCGCAACCGCAGTCGCCGACGGACTCTACCTCTGGCAGGTGCGCTACCCGGCCGCTTTCGCGCTGCCGCAGAACGGAGACGCTATGATCACGCCTGGATTCCCACCCTAGGCGGCTCTCATGTCCTGGTTCGAGAAGATCATGCCCTCGCGCATCAAGACCGAGCGCCGCACCCGCTCGGTGCCGGAG
>Ga0134128_10003582_pt1 | contig 18958 bp, 18 predicted proteins | sample KB31754_FD_96462 | JGI IMG/M metagenome (GOLD analysis project Ga0134128, IMG submission 96462) | Terrestrial soil microbial communities with excess Nitrogen fertilizer from Kellogg Biological Station, Michigan, USA - KB3-175-4 | ecosystem: Environmental > Terrestrial > Soil > Unclassified ...
ATAGTGGCCGAGGCCGCCAAGAAATCCGCGGACAAGGTGTTCAATCGGATCTGCGTCACCCACCTGCTGATGGATGACAGCAAGGAGAACCGGGTCGCTGGTGCCGTTGGCTTCAATGTGCGCACAGGCAACTATCACGTCTTCAAGTCTAAGACCGTGATCTGTGGTGCGGGCGGGGCTTCCAATATCTTCAAGCCGCGTTCGGTGGGTGAAGGTTCCGGTCGTACATGGTATGCGCCCTGGTCGTCCGCGTCTGCCTACGGGCTCATGATCGACGCCGGCGCCAAGATGACACAGATGGAAAACCGCATCGTGCTGGCGCGATTCAAGGACGGTTACGGTCCGGTGGGCGCCTATTTCCTGCACCTGAAGACCTACACGCAAAATTGCTTAGGCGAGGAGTACGAATCCAAGTGGTTTCCTGAACTGCAGAAAATGGTCGGAAAGGAATATCTAGATCCGGAAGTTTCGCACTTGACCCACAGGCCTATCCCAACCTGTCTACGCAACCATTGCATAATCAGCGAAGTGAATGCCGGCCGTGGACCCATTCACATGGTGACCATGAAGGCCTTCCAAGATCCTCATCTGGAAGAGGTCGGCTGGGAGAACTTCCTCGGCATGACCATCGGCCAGGCCGTCCTCTGGGCTTCGACCGACGTGGACCCCAAGAACGAGAACCCCGAACTGACCACATCCGAGCCCTACGTTATGGGCTCGCATGCGACCTGCTCGGGCGCCTGGTGCTCGGGTCCCGAGGACGTTTCTCCGCCCGAGTATTTCTGGGGCTACAACCGCATGACGACGATAGAAGGTCTGTTTGGCGCCGGTGACGCGGTCGGCGGCACGCCGCATGCCTTCTCATCCGGCTCGTTCACCGAGGGCCGTCTCGCCGCCAAGGCTGCCTGCAAATATATCGACGACGGCAAGGCCGAAGGCATTGTCGTATCCGACGAGCAGATAAACCGCCGCAAAAAAGAGATCTACAAGCCGCTGGAGCACTACAAGATCTACCGCAACGAGATTGTGGCGGGCGACGTCAACCCGCACTACATCAACCCGAGGCAGGGCCTGGATCGTCTCCAGAAGCTGATGGACGAGTATTGCGGTGGAGTGACCGTCAGCTACATGACAAACGACAAGCTCCTGAGTATCGCGCTCAAGAAGCTCAAGGTCATGGAGGAGGATCTCGAAAGTCTGGCCGCAAAAGATATTCACGAGTTGCTGCGCGCTTGGGAGCTCAAGCACCGACATCGCGCCGCTGAGTGCGTTACGCAGCACACGCTGTTCCGGAAGGAGACACGCTGGCCGGGCTATTATTACCGCGGCGACGCCATGAAGGTGGACGACGCAAACTGGCACGTGCTGACTGTTTCGCGCCGCGACCCGAAGACCGGTGAATACACCATGGAAAAGGCGCCCTGTTATCACCTGGTCAGTGACGGCGAGTAGCTCTTAAAGTCAGAGAAAGCCGCGCGTGAACATTGTTGAAAAAACCGATGAGGAAATACAGGCCATAGCCGATCCCTTGTGGCGCGATCTTGTGAAAAATTCCAACGAAGGCAAATACGGTGAGTTCGTCAAGAATTTTTCCAGCGCCCTGGCGCGCGCCATGGATCAAGTTGAGGCTGGCCACCAGTTCGCAAACAGCGAACTCGCCAGAAATCTGTCTGGGCACTTCGACTATCTCGGCATTATCCGCAGGGGCCAATACGTGACGGTTCTTTACCGGTTGCGGAGCACAAAGAAAGCGGGCGAATGGGTTGGCAGACTTGTCCTCGGCTATGAAAATGAAAAAGTCAGGATTTTCGGTGCGTCCATCTTCTGATCAGTGAGCTTGGATTCGACATGAGTGAAACCATACAGAACGGCAAGTTTGTCGGGCTGACCTACATGGTGACCGACAAGGAATCGGGGCATGTCCTCACCATGGTCGAATTTCCATTGGGCTACGTGCACGGGCACAATGAAATTCTGGCCCCATCCGTCCATAGAGAACTGGAGGGCAAGTCAGCCGGCGACGTCATCGAGGTGCCGATCAACGGCAATCAGATCTTCGGCCCCAGAGACGAGTCGCTAGTTTTCACCGATCATATCGACAACGTCCCTGAGGAGTATCGGCAACTCGGCACCTCCATCCTCATGGAAAACGATAAGGGCCAGACCCGCAGCTTTCTCGTGACGCGGATCGACGATGAGACACTGACCGTCGACGGCAACAATCCGCTTTGCGGCAGGGAGGTCGTCTTTTCGCTCAAGATAGTGACTGTGCGCGACGCAACGGGCGAAGAGACCAGCGTCGGCGGGGCGATCGTCGCGGGGGCGGATATCGACCCGTCACTTATGCGACCTGTTTAAACGGCTCGTACAAATTTCAACTGCAAAAGGTGACTTATGAGCGAGACAAAACCCCCCACGACCAACAAAATCCCTGACGGCCACGCGCGCTTTCTGACGACCCGTCAGAAAGAGCCAAACGAAAAAGGATTTGTCGGTTTCGAAACTGTCTGGGAACCGTTCCAGAAGGAAGTCGACTACAAAACTCCTAAACGGCCATAGACGGCGATGTCGACGCTTGTTCCGCCGCACAGCTCCCAATCCGTGAAACCGCTCTTGTTGCCGGAGACGGAGCGAGCCGAGGAGTTTAAGCGCGCCGAAAAGCTGAAAAAAATTCCGCTCGATTCGCGCGCGGTCTCCGACGTCTTCATGTTTGCAATGGGCGCCTATACACCGCTCGATGGCTTCATGGGACACGATGACTGGCGTGGCTCTTGCTTGGACATGAAGCTGGCCAATGGAGTGTTCTGGCCGATCCCAATCACGCTCCCTGTTTCCAAAGAGATGGCAGACAGCATCCACCCTGACGAGGAAGTCGCGCTCACCGACGCGGAAACGGACCAAATCCTTGCTATCGTGGAGGTCCATGAGAAATATCCAAACGATAAGAAACTCGAAGCTGAGCACGTCTATCGCACCGTCGATCCGAAACATCCAGGCGTCGCGAAGGTGTTGGAGCAGGAGGACGTGAATCTGGCTGGACGCGTTATGGTATTAAGCGAAGGCGACTACTCGGCTAAATACCCACATCTTTACATTCGCCCAGCGGAAGCGCGGGCGATGTTTCTGGAGAGAGGCTGGTCAAATGTAGCCGCTTTTCAGACCCGAAATCCTATGCATCGCAGTCACGAGCACTTGGTAAAAATCGCCGTTGAGGTCATGGATGGTGTGTTCATTCATCAAGTTCTGGGCAAGCTGAAAGCCGGTGATATCCCCGCCGACGTTCGTACCCGGGCGATCCAAGCGATGATCGACAATTATTTCCGGCCCGGGACGGTGATCCAGGCGGGCTATCCGATCGAGATGCGCTATGCTGGTCCTCGGGAGGCGCTGCTGCACGCAGTAATTCGTCAAAATTTCGGTTGTTCGCACTTGGTCGTCGGGCGCGATCACGCGGGAGTGGGCAGCTATTACGGTCCATTCGATTCACATCATATCTTCGATGAATTGTGGCCTGGCGCGCTTCTGTGTAAGCCGCTGAAGATTGATGTCACCTTTTATTGTCGGAAGTGCTACGGCATGGCAACGGCAAAGACCTGTCCACACGACCCACAATATCGCATTTCGATCTCGGGCACGCAGCAGCGCAAAATGCTCTCAAGCAATGAGGAGATCCCGCCGGAGTTCAGCCGGCCGGAGGTAGTAGCAATCCTCAGGGAGTATTATGCCGGCCTGAATCTTGAGCACCGGGCATAAATGATTATTGCGCAGATTTCCGACACGCATATCGCGCTGGATACCGCCGACGCGAATCAAAGGATACGCGATTTCGAACGTGCGATTGCCGATATCAATGTGCTTGACCCTGTCCCCGATGTGATCGTTCACACTGGGGACATTGCGCACAACGGACGGCCAGATGAATATGCCGAAGCCGTCCGCATTCTTGCGAAAGCACGGGCGCCGGTGTTTGTCATCCCAGGCAACAAGGACGATCGAAAAAATTTGTTCGCCGCCTTTTCGCTGTGCGGCTATCTTGGGCCAGACTCCAATTTCATCGAGTACGCGGTTGAGGGCTATCCGGTTCGACTTATTTCCGCCGATACTCTTAACGCCAACAGCAGTAAGGGTGACTTTTGCGCCGAGCGGGCTGAACGCCTGATCAGTTTAATCAATGCAGAGAAAAGCAAGCCGATCGCAATCCTTGCGCACCACCCTCCATTTGAAGTTCCGGTTGGACCGGACGCACTCAATTTCGAAACGGTGGAGATGATGGAGCGGCTGCGCCAGGCTTTGCAATCTTCGGACCGAGTGATTGCTGTATTCAACGGCCATGTGCATCGCGGTACGGCTGGAAATGTCGGCAACATCCCGGCGATTGTGGCGCCGTGCCTCGCGACGACGCTACGCAAAGGTGAGTATTCGGCGCGCATGAAAACGTGCCCGATCTATTACTTGCACCGGTTTGGCCCCTTGTGGGAGTTTGTCACTGAACCACGAATTGTTGAGTAGGCAAGGCAAATCAAGCCCGCTTTCGTACCCTGCACAGCGTTGTTCGATTTCGCGACGTAGCGATCGATAACCGCCGACTGGACTGGATCTTCGTTTTTGCTCGAGACCGCCCGGGCGGTTGGGCAAAATGAGCCCGAAATGGTACGACATCGGCAGCGGATAACCCAAGTGACTGACAAAACGAACAAAGCGTCTTTGAGTCTATCCCGTCGATTCTGTGTCGCTCCGATGATGGAGTGGACAGATCGGCATTGCAGGTACTTCCATCGCCTGTTGACACGCCAGGCGCTAATTTACACGGAAATGCTCACAACCGGTGCCGTCTTGCATGGTGATCGCGCCAGGCTGCTCAGGTTTGATCCATCTGAACATCAGGTCGCGCTCCAGCTTGGTGGCTGTGAGCCCCGGGCGCTCGCTCAATCTGCGCAAATTGGCGAGGAATTTGGTTACGACGAAATCAATCTTAACGTCGGTTGTCCGTCAGATCGTGTTCAAGAGGGCCGGTTTGGGGCTTGCCTCATGGCGGAGCCTTTGCTGGTCGGCGATTGTGTGGCGGCGATGAAGGCTGCGGTAGCAATTCCTGTGACGGTGAAGTGCCGTACTGGAATTGACGCGCAAGACCCACAGTCTGCTCTGTTTGGTTTTACCGAAATCATAAAAAAAGCAGGTGCCGATGCGTTGATCGTCCACGCACGCAAGGCCTGGCTCAAGGGCCTGTCACCCCGCGAGAATCGTGAAGTGCCGCCGCTCGACTACCCGCTCGTCCGTCGACTGAAGGCGGCCCATCCAGATCTTCAAATCATACTGAATGGCGGAATTGGCAGCGTAGAGCAGGCGGCGACCGAGCTTGCCGTCCTCGACGGCGTTATGATGGGACGCGCGGCATATCAGGAATGCCGGCGGCTACTCGCTGTGGACCCGCTTCTCTTCGGCGTGCCCGCACCGTTTGCAACAGCCAGAGAAGCCGCACTGGCATTGATTCCATATATCGAACGCGAAGTAGGCAATGGCGTTCGGTTGCATGCCATCACCCGTCACATCCTCGGGCTATTCCAGGGTGTGCCTGGCGCGCGTGCGTTCAGGCGTTATTTGTCGACAGAAGCAGTCAAGAGTGGTGCGGGCGCCCAGGTCATGGCTGATGCGCTCGCGGTGGTGATGGACAGGGGCGTCGATTTAGCGCACATCGCTGCTTAGGCTAAGCCAATCCGCTGCACCATTCGAGGAAGCATGTTCCTGGGGTATCCGATCAGCGAACTGGCGTGGCTTGCACTATGGATCGCGGGAGCCGGCATCCTGGTCGGAATCCTGGCCGGATTATTTGGCATCGGGGGCGGCGCGATTATCGTCCCCGTACTATATGAAGTGTTCCGCGTACTCGATGTGCCCGAGGACGTTCGTATCCAGATGTGCATCGGCACTTCTCTCGCGATTATCGTACCGACAACCGTACGCTCCTATATCGGCCATAAAAGAAAAGGCTCCGCGATCCCCGAGGTGGTTCATATCTGGGCACTGCCCGCGATCGTCGGCGTTGCCATTGGATCCGTTGCGGCCTCGTTTGCGCCCCCGCCTGTATTCAAGATCGCCTTTCTTCTCTTTGCAGCTTTTGTGGCGACGCGCATGTTGTTCGGCGGCGAGCGTTGGAAACTTGGTGATGAATTGCCCGGTCGTGGAATGCTTGCATTCTACGGCCTGATCACTGGTCTTTTTTCCTCTCTCGTAGGAGTGAGTGGCGGCGCAATTTCCAATGCCGTTCTTACGCTTTACGGGCGACCGATGCATCAGGCGGTTGGGACTTCCGCCGGGGTTGGCGTTCCGATTACGATCGCGGGCACGTTTGGCTATATGCTGGCTGGCTGGCCTCACATGGCGCAATTGCCGCCGATGTCGATCGGGTTCGTTTCTTTGATCGGTTTTGTTCTGATGGCGCCGGTTTCGAGTTACACGACAATTTACGGGGTGCGGCTGGCGCATTGGTTGCCGCGTCGAAAGCTCGAGGTTGCCTTCGGCCTATTTTTGGTCGTCGTGGCGCTGCGCTTTGCTTTCAGTATGCTCTAGCGTCGTCGCCTACGGCGTTCCCCGCATCCGCAGCCTGTCGCCGCGTACCTCCCAGCTCTGGAGCCGATTCAGAAAGCTCATTCCGAGCAGATTGTTCTTCAGGTGGCCCGGCTGCACGACCAAGGCCGGCACCGAGCGTTCGGTCAATCCACCGATCGCAAGTCGGTCCAGCGTCACCGCGGCTGCCCGCGTGCGGCCATTGGCGGTGTCGATGTTGACGGTGTAGTTGAGCACTTCGATGGGCAGTCCGGCGGCCCTGGCCGCTTCCTGCGTCAACACAACCGAGCTTGCGCCGGTATCGAGTACCATGGGAACCCGCGTGCCATTGACCTGAGCCGCGACCGCGAAATCGCCGCCATGCCCGCGGACTACTTCGACATTCCGCCCATGGCCAGCCACGTGGCCGGGCACCAGTTCCGCAACGACGCGGTCGGCAATCTCGCGCAACTCAAACCGGTAACTGTATCCGACGACGAGCAGAAGACCGACCACGGCCCAAAAAGCGGAGGCCTCGATCGCCTTCGAAAGGCGTTCGCGAAATAGCGCAAGGACGAGCCCGCCGACAAATACGACCAGCACGATCTTGATAGCGAGGGAGCCGATATCATGCCGCAAAAGGTTGGTGATAGCATCCTGATCACTGCTCGCAATCAATGCGGCCAGCGACAACGCAACACCCAACAACAGGGACCAGATGAGGCGGCGACTCACGGTGTCATCCCGCTGCCGTAATCATCTTGCCTGCCTTCTGCCCGCTCAGGCGGGCGGGCAGGTCGCTTGTCACCCGGGCGCGTTCGGCCGCGGTCATTTCTACCCAACAGGAGATTTCGTCGATCGTGCGACCGCAGCCGAGGCATATGCCATTGCGGGCATCGAGGGTGCAGACTTTGATGCAGGGTGTTTCGATCATGATGCTGTTGTGGGACGGAATCGGACGCGACCATACGCACTGCGGGCAGGAAGGCAATCGCGCCGTTGTCGCAAGGCCGTAACCTAAGTACCGGCGCGGAAAAGCGGCCGACGGCGTAACCGACGCCTTTCTTCTTGTCCGATGTCGGGTTCGTCTGCCGATGCAATCGGCGGCGCCTCCTCCGCGATTGGGCCCATCGCCGCGACGACTCGCTCCGGCGGAAACGTAACGACAACTTCGGTGCCGATACGCAACTTGGATTTCAGCGTAAACGTACCCCCGTGAAGGTCGACTAGGCTCTTGGCAATCGGCAACCCAAGCCCGGCGCCCTGTTCGGCTGATTTGATCGAATTCGATCCTTGGCCGAATGATGCAAGCACAATCGGAATTTCTTCCTCCGGGATCCCCGGCCCAGTATCCTTCATGCTGACGTATTGTCCGCCGGACGCGGTCCATCCAGCCTTGAGCCAGATCTCACCGCCCTGCGGCGTGAATTTGATGGCATTCGACAGCAGGTTCAAGCAGATCTGCCGGATCGCGCGTTCGTCAGCCCAAAGCCGCGGCAATTCGGGTTCAAAGATTTCGTGAATCGTTATGTTCCGGCTGCTCGCCCGCAACTTCAACAAGTGATGACAATCCTCGACAATGCCGATGAGAGAAACTGCTTCCTCATTGAGTTCGTATCGTCCCGCCTCGATGCGCGAAAGATCGAGAATTTCATTGATCAGTCCAAGCAGGTGCACGCCAGAATTATGAATGTCCGAAGAATACTCTTTGTAGGCGGCCACCGCGTGAGCACCAAATACTTCCGTCTTCATGACCTCTGAAAATCCGAGAATCGCATTGAGTGGTGTTCGAAGTTCGTGGCTCATCTGAGCAAGGAAACGCGACTTGGCGATGTTTGCAGCTTCCGCCCGTCGGCGGGCTTCGTCGGAAATTGCTTTCGCCTGTTCCAACTCGCCGATCAGCGCATCTTTCTCGGCGCGAGCTTCGAGTGTGGCCAGCGTACTGGAATAAAGTTGGTATGTCAGCGCGGCGAAGTAGCCTTGTGCGGTCAGCGCCATGATCGCAAGGATGTAGTCCCGCAGCGCGCCCTGCAAAACAAAATCAAGTGCGATTGCGGTCGTGACCGGAAATGTCGCTGCAAATACCGCTGTGGGCAGACTCGATGCAAGCATGCTCGAGACTGCAACCACCAGCAACATAACAAATAACATGAAGGTGTTGGAGTTTTCATCGACGCCGACCGGATGAATCAGGATGAACATCCAGGCAAGTCCGTAAAACAAATCCAGCGTGATGAAGCGCAAGCGCCAAGCTCGCGCTGAAATTTCGTGCATCGGCCGTTCGAGAAATTGCCGGCACTTGGTAACCATCACCGCGTGGATTACTAGAACGGACGCCGTCCACGCTCCCGCAACGAACGCACCACTCCATACGCTGGACATGAATCCGACCGTCGCGACAAGGAGCAGGATGACCAGCGACGCCGAGATTCGGTTCTGGGCATATTGGCGCAAGAGCTCGTAGTCGAAAGCGGGCCGAGTGCCGCTAGACGACGTCAGGCGATCGCGCGCTTCGCGTACATGCTGTGCTGCCAGGCGTCGCTTCACCGGGGAGCTTTCCGGGGGCAACGCATTCAGGTCGGGTTGTTCGCCTGGGATCGGCATCGACAGACGCTGGACTCACAATGACTCCCTGGAGCCTTACGCAAAAACCCTAAAACCAAGCTTAAGAGCGGCCTAAAAACTTTGGTTAATGATTGTTTATATGCCTTTGACAGTGGTTTTTGCTCATGTTCGGCTGGTATCGAGGGAAGCAGACGGGCAAGGGCTGGCGCAAATGAAACTCTATGACAGCAAGGTCGCGCCGAATCCCCGCCGCACGCGGATATTTCTGGCTGAAAAGGGCATCGCCTTGCCGACCGAGCAGGTCGATATCGCAGCGAAGCAGCATAAAACGCCTGAATACACCGCCATCAACCCTTTGCAGCGACTGCCGGCGCTGATTCTCGACGACGGTACGGTCATCACCGAGTCGATTGCGATCTGCCGCTATTTCGAAATGCTCCACCCAGACCCGCCATTGTTCGGGGTCGGATCGAAGGATGCCGCGGTTGTAGAGATGTGGAACAGGCGGGCCGAAATTAATTTCTTCGCCAATGTGGCGGCTGTGTTTCGTCACACCCACCCGGCGATGAAAGACCTGGAAATACCGCAAGTGCCGGCCTGGGCTGACGCCAACAGGCCAAGAGTCACTTGGTTCCTGGAACTGCTTGACCGCGAACTAGCTACTCGCAGGTTTGTCGCAGGCGACCGCTATACGATAGCCGACATTACCATGCAGGTCGCGGTCGACTTCATGAAACCGGGACGACTTACGATGCCGGAAGGTGCCAGCAACGTTAAGCGGTGGCATGCGGAAGTTTCGACGCGGCCGAGTGCGAGTGCCTGATTTAGAATAGGCATTGCGCCGGTTTCCGATCATACGCGTCGGCGGAAACGGCCGTGAATGGCGTCTGTCAACGATCGAGCAATGCAATCAGGCTCGATGTATCCCAACGCTTGCCGCCCATCGCCTGAATTTCCGAGTAAAACTGATCGACCAGTGCCGTAATGGGAAGATGTGCGCCGTTCTTGCGTGCCTCTCCCAAACAAATTCCCAGGTCCTTCCGCATCCAGTCGACGGCAAATCCAAAATCAAATTTATTTGCAGCCATGGTCTTGTAGCGGTTTTCCATTTGCCAGGACTGTGCCGCTCCTTTTGAGATCGTGGCGATGAGTTTTTCGACATCGAGGCCTGATTTCTTCGCAAAGTGCAAGCCCTCGGCAAGGCCCTGGACGAGCCCCGCGATACAGATCTGGTTGACCATCTTCGAGAGTTGTCCGGATCCCGCCGGCCCAAGCAGGTTGCAGGCGCGCGCGTAAGCCGCGATCACCTTTTCGGCGCGTGCGAAAGGCTCCATGTCGCCGCCGCACATAACAGTGAGTACGCCGTTCTCGGCTCCCGCCTGACCACCGGATACCGGCGCGTCCACAAACTCGAAGCCGTTCTTCTTTGCCGCGGCGAAAAGCTCACGTGCAATTTCCGCTGATGCAGTGGTGTGATCGACAAAGACTTTGCCCTTGCCCATGCCGGCGAAGGCGCCATTGGGTCCCAGAGTAACTTCGCGCAGGTCGTTGTCATTGCCGACGCAAGCCATGACGAAGTCCTGGCCTTCGGCTGCCGCCTTTGGGGTGGGGGCGGATTTGCCGCCATGCTGCTTGACCCATTGTCCGGACTTCGCGGCAGTGCGGTTATAGACTGTGACCTCGTGTCCGCCCTTGTTCTTCAGGTGCCCCGCCATCGGGTAACCCATGACACCCAGACCCAGAAACGCCACCTTCGCCATCGTTTATCTCCGTCCTGACCTTGATCCGTGTCTCTTGGCGGCCGAGTAGCCGCTTCCTATCTCCCAATAGGTCATTGCAGGGCATGGACGTCAACGGGTCTCCGCACGACCGGCAATTGACGGGTGCCCGGCCTTGCCTATGGTGGCGTTAGAGAGGATCGAATGGCCATGGCGGTCAGCAGGGAACAAGTACTCGCGGCTCTTGCAAAAGTTCTTTCGCCGGACGGCACTCCGCTGCCGGACGCGCGAGTGTTATCCGATATCGTTATTTCGGATGAGAAGGTTTTCTTTTCCCTGACAGTTGACGCAGCCGCGGTGAAAAACTGGGAAGGGGTGCGCAGGGCTGCTGAGGATGCCGTTCGCGGCGTCCCTGGCGTGCAGTCCGCTCTGGTGGCGTTGACCGCTGAGCGCGCCGCCGGTGCTGCCGCGCGTGGGCCGCAGCCCGCACACACCGCTACCCAACCGCAGCGTGCCGCACATCCTTCAGACAGGGTGCAACCGGGAATTCCTGGGGTTGACGCTGTCATTGCAGTTGCATCGGGCAAAGGCGGCGTCGGCAAATCCACCACCGCCGTAAATCTCGCACTTGGGCTGCGCGACCTTGGTATGAAAGTCGGCATGCTCGATGCCGACATATACGGACCGTCGCTGCCGAAGTTGCTTGCCATCAGAGAAAAGCCGCAGACCATTGGCGGTACCCGTCTCAAGCCGATAGAGCGCTATGGGCTGACTGTCATGTCGATCGGCTTCCTTATCGACGAAGAGACGCCGATGATCTGGCGTGGGCCGATGGTCATGTCCGCCATTACGCAAATGCTGCGCGAAGTCGAGTGGGGTAAACTTGACATCATGGTCGTCGACATGCCGCCGGGGACGGGCGATGCGCAGCTGACCATGGCACAGCAGGTGCCGTTGAAGGGAGCAGTGATCGTCTCGACACCGCAGGATCTCGCGCTGATCGACGCGCGTCGCGGCGTCGCCATGTTCAACCGCGTGAACGTGCCGGTGTTGGGCATGGTCGAGAACATGAGTTATTTTCTTTGCCCCAGCTGCGGCACACGCTCGGATATTTTCGGCTACGGCGGCGCCCACAAGGAAGCGGAGCGTCTTGGCGTGCCGTTCCTTGGAGAAGTGCCTCTCCACATGACTATCAGGGAGAAATCCGACGCAGGTCTACCGGTGGTCGCGACCGAACCGGATGGTCCACACGCCAAGATTTACCGGGACATTGCTGCCAAAGTGCGCGATCAAATAAAGGGGTCAGCGCGCGCGGCGCCAAAGATCGTTATTGAGGCCTAGCGTCTGATCCGATTGTCACCCCCGCCGTACCCGGTATGGTTCGGCCCGATATTGAATAATAAGGCGCTCCCCACGCTGTCGAAATACCAGCTTGCGCTCGTGGCGTGCCGGCAGCATTGTAGCGCCGGTAGGAGACCGCTTTTGTTGCTTTTTTGGGGGCAAGAGCACAGAAGCCAAATCATCGTCCAGGGAGGATACAGATGAAACGCCGTCAATTCCTGAAAACCGCCGGGCTCGGCGCCGCCGCGGCTGCGGTTGCAGCGCCGGCGATTGCCCAGTCGGCGCCCGAAGTGAAGTGGCGCCTTGCAGCAAGTTGGCCGAAGTCACTCGATACGATCTACGGCGCCTGCGAAACGTTCGCGAAATATGTTGGCGAGGCAACCGACAATAAATTCCAAATCCAGGTCTTTGCTGCGGGCGAAATCGTGCCGGGGCTTCAAGTTCTCGATGCAGCGTCGAATGGCACCATCGAAATGTGCCATACGGCGACGTATTACTATTTCGGCAAGGACCCGACGTGGGCTTTGTTCTGCGCCTTTCCGTTTGGCCTCAATGGCCGCCAGCAGAACGCCTGGTACTACGACGGCGATGGTCTCAAGCTGATGAATGAGTTTGGCGCGAAATTTAATCTTGCGGCTATGGTGGGCGGAAATACCGGGTGTCAGATGGGCGGGTGGTTCCGCAAAGAGATCAAGAGTGTTGATGACTTCAAGGGCCTCAAGATGCGTATCGGAGGCTGGGCCGGCAAGACACTGCAAAAGCTTGGCCTCGTACCGCAACAGATCGCAGGTGGCGATATTTATCCTGCGCTGGAAAAGGGTACGATCGATGCGACCGAGTGGGTTGGTCCCTACGATGACGAAAAGCTAGGCTTCTACAAGGTCGCGAAGTACTACTACTATCCCGGCTGGTGGGAAGGGGGCACGGCGCTGCACTTCTTGACCAATACCGCCAAGCTCAATGCCCTGCCGAAGAACTACCGAGCCGTACTTGAGGCCGCCGCGGCTTACGCGAACACAGAAGCGACGGCGCGCTACGACGCGCGTAATCCGCAAGCTCTTAAGCGTCTGGTTGCAAACGGCACGCTGCTTCGGCCATTCTCACAGGCTACCATGGAAGCTTGCTTGAAAGCCTCGAATGAAGTGAACAAGGAAACTTCGGCTACCAATGCGTCCTATAAGAAGGTCCTGGAGTCGATTGAATCCTTCCGGAGCGACGAATATCTCTGGTGGCAGGTCGCGGAATATAGCTATGACAGCTTCATGATCCGCTCGCGCTCGAAGGGCTAAGCGGTTCATAATTTGGCGATTGCGGGGCCGGCTTCAAATGCCGGCCCCGTTTTTTTGGTACCTGGTTTTGGCACCCCACTTACAACTTTCGTCGAGGCGGTGCAGACTGGATTTAGCGCGCGCGCTCGGTCATGGTTTATGATTGCCCTGACGGGCCGGTCGGCCGGGTGTGCGGGGAGCGGGGCATCCCGCTATGAAAAAAACAATGGGAGGTAGGGAAATGAAACGTCGTCAATTCTTGAAGGCCGCAGGTCTCGGTGTAGCGGCCAGCGCGGTTGCCGCTCCGGCGATTGCGCAATCGATGCCCGAAATCAAATGGCGTATGCCGGCCAGCTGGCCAAAATCGCTCGATACGTTGTGGGGTGGCTGCGAAGTTATGGCTAAGGCTGTTGCCGAGGCGACCGATAACAAGTTTCAGATTCAGACTTTTGCAGCGGGTGAAATTGTTCCTGGGCTGGCAATCGTGGACGCCGTTCAAAACGGCACTGTCGAAATCGGCCACACGGCATCGTACTATTATTTTGGTAAGGATCCCACTTTCGCTTTCGGTACATCCGTTGCGTTCGGTCCAAACGCGCGACTGAACCAAGGTTGGTTTACGTTGGGTGGCGGCAAAGAAGTCCTCAACGAATTCTACAAGAAATACAATTGCACGGCATTGCTCGCGGGCAATACCGGCTGCCAGATGGGTGGTTGGTACCGCAAAGAGATCAACTCGGTTGACGATCTCAAGGGACTGAAAATGCGCATCGGCGGATTTCCGGGTCGGGTGCTGCAGAAACTCGGCGGCGTTCCACAGCAAATTGCGGGTGGTGACATCTATCCGGCGCTCGAGAAGGGCACGCTCGACGCTTGCGAATGGGTTGGCCCCTATGACGACGAAAAGCTCGGCTTCTACAAGGTTGCGCCCCACTATTATTCGCCGGGCTGGTGGGAAGGCGGGTCAATGCTGTTCGCTTTCGTCAACATCGACAAATGGAATGCGCTGCCCAAAGCCTATCAGCACGTGCTTGAGCAGGCCGGACATTACGCCAACACATGGATGATCGCGAAATACGATCAACTCAATCCACCGGCGCTGAAGCGTCTTCTCGCAGGTGGCACAAAGCTGCATGTGTTTTCGCAGCCGATCATGGAGGCGAGTTATAAGGCAGCGAAGGAACTGCACAGCGAAATTTCTACGACAAATCCATCATTCAAGAAGGTATACGAGTCGATGACGGATTGGACGACCAATGGCTATCAATGGTTCCAGGTCGCGGAACTGAGCTACGACAGTTTCATGGTTCGCCACTCACGGTAATCGTTCCTCGAATCTAAACGGCCCCGGAAGAGTTGTTCCGGGGCCGATTTTCATTTTAGTCGCTATTTCGGCGGATTTCCAAAATCGAGTGGTGGTAGGTCGATCTGCGGAATTTCGATCTTGACCTTGTTCAGATCGATTTTTGATGCTGCACCCTTGTAGTGCATCACCATGGCCGGGAACAGAATGACCAAGAGTACCATGATCACCTGGATCACGACGAAGGGGACAGCTCCCCAGTAGATCTGTCCGGTAGTGACGCCGTCGGTGCGTTTGCCTGTGACCCGGTCAATGAAGCTTTCGCGCGGTGCGACCGAACGTAAATAGAAAAGTGCAAACCCGAATGGTGGATGCATAAACGAAGTTTGCATGTTCACGCCGAGAATGACGCCGAACCAAATCAGATCGATGCCAAGGTGCTCCGCCGCCGGTCCAAGCAGGGGAATGACGATGAATGCGAGTTCGAAGAAATCGAGAAAGAAAGCGAGCACGAATACAAAGGCGTTTACGAATATCAGGAATCCGATTTGACCGCCGGGAAGGGAGACGAGAAGGTTTTCAACCCAGATATGGCCGCTCACGCCGTAGAAGGTAAGCGAAAACACGCGCGCGCCGATCAAGATAAACACCACGAAAGCCGAAAGCTTGGCGGTCGATTCAGTCGCTTGCCGGACGAGATCCCAGGTCAGCCGCCGCTTGAGTGCGCCCAAGATCAACGCGCCACTCGCACCCATGGCGCCGCCTTCGGTGGGCGTGGCAACGCCGATGAAGATGGTGCCGAGCACCAGAAAGATCAGAAATAACGGCGGCACCATCACGAAGGTAGTCTGTTGTGCGATGTGCGAGAGGAAGCGGAATCCAATGAATCGATTGGTGAGCCAGTTGATGACCGCAATCGCGAACGCGAATATGATGCCGAAAAACATGCTCAGCACGACGAAGTCAGCGCCATGCGTGTCGGAATTTCGCATCATAAACCAGCCAAACACGCCGCTGCCGACCGCCAGCACGGCGAGCGAAGTTAAGCCGCGATTTCCGGTCGGTTCTCGAAAGCCGACGGCTTCCGCGGGAAGGCCAGGGGTCGCCTTTGGGGAAATAAGCGTTACGATGAAGACGTAAAAAGCGTAGAGGCCGGCCAGAACGATGCCCGGAATAAAAGCGCCCTCGTACATATCGCCAACCGATCGGCCCAGTTGGTCGGCCATCACGATCAAAACCAGGGAGGGGGGTATGATTTGCGCGAGTGTGCCGGACGCAGCGATAACACCGCTGGCCACACGACGGTCATAGCCGTAACGCAACATGATGGGGAGGGAAATCAGCCCCATCGAAATGACGGATGCCGCCACGACACCCGTGGTCGCGGCCAGTAGTGCTCCGACAAAAATAACTGCGTAAGCGAGTCCGCCGCGGACGGTACCAAAAAGATGCCCGATGGTGTCGAGCAGATCCTCAGCCATGCCGGAGCGTTCTAGAACGAGACCCATGAATGTGAAGAACGGAATGGCGAGCAGTGTGTCATTGCTCATGACACCGTAGATTCGTTCAGGCAATGCCTGCAGGAAGTCCGGTGCGAATTGCCCGAGTTCAATACCGATTAATCCGAAGATCAATCCGACCGCACCGAGGGAAAACGCTGCCGGATAACCGAGCAGCAAAAATAGAACCAGCGCCGCGAACATAATCGGCGCCATGTTTTGAATGATGAAGGCTTCCATACAAAACTCCAGGCCCGCTACCGGCGTTTAATGTTTCTCGATTGCCTCGACAATGTGCTCGATCTCGGCTTCGAGGGCGTGAACCTGCGTTGCGTGCGGGTCAGGGATAAGGTTGCGCATCACCGCAACGCGCTTAATGAGCTCGGATAACCCCTGAATCAGAAGAAGCGCGAATGCGATCATAATCAGCGCCTTTGACGGCCATTGCGGCAGACCACCGGCATTACCAGACTGCTCATTGATCTCAAATGATCGAAGAAAAAATGGGACACCCGTAAGCGTCATTATGAAAGCGAGCGGCAATAGGAAAAAGGCATGCCCTACGACATCAATAGTGTTGCGGAGCCATGTAGGCAGAAGATTATTTACGATGTCGATTCGGATGTGCTCGTTGTCGAGCAGGGTCCATGGCGAGCACAGGAGGAATACAATGCTGAACAGAACCCACTGTAGCTCAAGCCACGAGTTCGACGATGTATCAAACACTTTTCGAACGGTGGCATTGACCGCTGAGACGACAACCGCTGCAAGGATCAGCCAGGCCAACCGCTTTCCGGTCCACGAATTGAAGCCATCGATGACGCGCGTCAGCGGCAGCAATGCTTTTAGCAATGCGTCCAAGGTGCCCACTTGATCACTCCCCTCTACCGACTCTGATGCCGTAGCCGGCATTATTATTGTTGTTTTATGTCGCCATGGCCTGCCCCCAGCGCAGGCCACCTACTTTAATCCAATGCCTCCATCCCGCCGTCAATGGCGAAGTTGGCCGTATTACCCATTGTACATACGACCCGTGCGACCGATACCGTAATTTTCCTTCAGGGGTGCGAAAATCAAGGGTAACCGGACATCACGTCCCGAATTGGGGAGCGCTAAGTGATCCGTTGCCGATAGCCTGACGCGCGCGAACTAACCGCCGGTCATACTCATATGACGGGACAGCGCCGGCCCTTGATGACGGCGATCAATCAGAAAATCGTGTCCCTTGGGCTTTCGGCTGATCGCCTCGTCAATCGCCGCGTACAGGCGGCCGTTACTTTCCGATGATCGAAGTGGGCTGCGCAGGTCTGCCGCATCATCGTGTCCAAGACACATGTAGAGGGTTCCGGTGCACGTAATGCGCACGCGGTTGCACGATTCGCAAAAGTTATGGGTGAGGGGCGTAATGAAACCGAGCCGGCCGCCGGTTTCTTTCACCCGTACATAACGCGCGGGTCCGCCCGTTCGATAGTCGATATCCTCAAGCGTATACCGCTCGGCAATCCGCGCCCTAACGATTGACAGCGGAAGGTATTGATCAAGACGTGATTCATCAACGTCGCCGAGTGGCATTACCTCGATTACTGTCAGATCCATACCCCGTCCGTGCGCCCACGCCATCAACTCGACGATTTCGTCTTCATTTACGCCCTTCAGCGCAACGGCATTAACTTTCACCTGCAAGCCAGCGGCCTGTGCGGCATCGATCCCAGCGGTGACTTTTTCCAGATCACCCCAGCGGGTAATCGCCCGGAATTTTGCAGCATCGAGGGTGTCGAGCGAAATATTGATGCGGTTGACTCCATGTGCCTTGAGTTCAGGTGCGTACCGTTGCAACTGCGAACCGTTGGTCGTGAGGGTCAATTCCTTGAGTGTCCCGCCGGCAAGGTGACGCGACAGGGAAGATATCAGCGTCATGATGCCCCGCCGCACGAGCGGTTCGCCGCCAGTCAGGCGAAGTTTGTTGACACCTTTCGTGACAAATGCGCTGCAGAGGCGGTCGAGTTCTTCGAGACTCAGTAGATCGGCCTTCGGCAGAAACGTCATGTGTTCGGACATGCAATAGACGCAGCGGAAGTCGCAGCGATCTGTCACTGACACCCTCAGATAGGTTATGGCTCGCTGGAACGGATCGATCAGCGGGCTGGGAACTTTGCGATCAAGATCTGCAGCGGTAATGCTTTCGGCCAATGGCATTCACTTCGCTCTCTGATTGGCGCTCGCTTCCGTCATTACTCACGTCCATATAGGAATTCTGACCGATATTGACCATAGCGTCCAGGAACCCAGACGCCCGTTCACTGAACGGTCGGCGGCAAAACGGCCCGAATTGGGGCAGGTTTAGAGCAGCTATTGCCTGACCGGCGGCGGTGTTGTTGGCCAAGGCGAGGCTGATTGAGCAGGCGCCGCCGCAGTTGTCGGAGCAGGGGTAGCCGCGGCTGTCGGTTTCGGACGTGCGGCCGGTTTCTTTGCCGTCGGTCTCTTGGCGGGCTTCTTAGTGGATTTCGGCGGCGGCGGTGCGGGGCTGAGCTCGACGACAACCGGATTTGGCGTTAGCCGAGGAGGCTCGCCAGTCTGCTGAACGGCGTCGAGTTTTTCCGAGTCAGGAAGATAGCCATTGAGCGTGAAGGTAACGCTCGTCGCAGCATCAACGGGAAGCGCGAGTGCGCAGGGCGTGCGGCACGTCTGCCCATTGGAGGCTTTAGCCTCGGCTCCAGGGGG
>Ga0134128_10003583_pt1 | contig 18957 bp, 16 predicted proteins | sample KB31754_FD_96462 | JGI IMG/M metagenome (GOLD analysis project Ga0134128, IMG submission 96462) | Terrestrial soil microbial communities with excess Nitrogen fertilizer from Kellogg Biological Station, Michigan, USA - KB3-175-4 | ecosystem: Environmental > Terrestrial > Soil > Unclassified ...
ATTCTAGAAGATACGCTGATCGTCCACCGCACGGAGCCGTTCACCAAGAGCTTGTCGCGACGGCTGGTGATGCACCCCAAGTTCTTCTTTTTCGACGTCGGCGTCCGCAACGGCCTGCTCGGCGCCTTCGATGCGTCCGCGGATCGAATCGGCGCCCTGTTCGAACAGCTCGTCTTCGCCCAGCTCACGGCCAGCGCCGCGGCGCGCGACGTCGAGATCCGGATCTCGTCCTACCGGACCGAGCACGGCGCCGAGGTCGACTTCATCGTCGAGCTGGACCGAGAGGTGTGGGCCCTGGAGCTCAAGGCCACGCGGAACATGTCTCGGACCTGCTTTCGCGTCCTCCGCTCGTTCGCCGAGTTCTACGGCCAGCGGCACCGGCCTCTCGTCCTGTACCTCGGCGACGAGCCCCGCCGCATCGATGGGATCGAGGTGCTGCCCTGGCAGGAGGCGATCAAGACCATCGGCCTTTAGATCTTCGGCTTGTCGTCCGCCGTGATCGCGTAGAGCCCGAGGCAGCCGTTCGCCAGGTGGCGGACCTCGGCGGACAGCGCGTCGCTCTCGGGGGCGTCCTGGCAGCGGGCGAAGATCTGCAGGAGCGCGTCGCGGCTGCGCCGCACCTCGGCCACCAGCCAGTGCACGTCTTCCTCGCAGCCGTGCACCCCGCCGCGGTGCCCGCGCTCGATCTCCCGCAGCCGCCACTCGAAGAGCTCGACCCGCCCGGCCAGCTTGCCGTGCCCCATACAGTCCCGGCAGAGGAGCGGCCCCTGATCGGTCACCACCTCGCCTTGCCCGTAACAGGTCGCGCAGGTCTCGGCAGGCGCGGTGCTCATGACGGAGAGATAGCGCGGATCGCGTTTCGCGGTTGTAACGGGACGGCGAGGAACGGGTTAACGGGGGCGGCGAGTCAGTAGAGGTACTCGGCCCGAAGGCGGACGCTGAACTGGTCGTCATCGTAGCCGGCGCCCGTGTTGATGTTCTCGAAGTGCGACTTCGCGTAGCCCCCGACCACCTTCACGAACAGCTGTCGGTAGAACATGTACTGGATGGCGACGTATGTCTGCAATGTCCTGAAGTGCTCGACCTGAGTCTCACCCGTCGGCGTGTAGAGGTTGTGGAATAGCGTGTAGTTTCCGCCGGCGCCAAGCATCAAATTCGGAACGGAACTCGGCAGCGGCACCACGTCGGCGAATCCCCCGAAGCTGGTCTTGTTCCCTGACGTCCCCGGGTCCTCGCCGCCCTGATTGGCGGCGTCGGCCTCATCGATGATGGCGTAGCCGAAATTCGCGCCGAACTCGATGAACGGCGCAAACACAAACTGCGCGGAGGCCGCGCCGCCGCGGTTCCGAACGGTGTCCTTGTTCGCCGGGGCCGGATCGGTGGCGAACAGGTATTGGTACTCGAGGGCCCCCTTCAGCTTGAGCCACCCGATGTCGTAGATGACGGCCGGCCGGCCGCCGATGGCGTTCTGCTTGCCGTTGTTCCCCCACTGCCCCAGCAGCTCGAAGCGCAGGGAGCTCATGGGGTAGAGGTGAAGGGCGATGTTTCCCGGACCGGCTGGACGCTCGAGCATGAAGTTGGCCGCGTAGAGCGCCTGTGGCGTGTTGTGCTGATCGTAGGCGCCCTTGCGCTCGTCCGTGTTGAGATCGAGGCCCATTCCCAGCGGGTAGACGTCGAACCCACGGAACCTCCCGAACGTGACGTCCCAGCGCTGCCAGGTCCCGGTCCGGACCCACACGTCGTCGGCGTTGATGATCTGATCGGAGGTGGCATCAGCCACGAGTTGATCCTTGCTGGCCACGATTTCGCCCTGCGCCTGGACGAACCAGATGCCGTTCGTGTACGTCGGCGTGACCCGCAGCAAGAATCTCCCTTGCTGGAAGAGCACCTTGTTCGTCGGCGATTGGCTGGGGTCGCCGATCCGGAGGTACTTGCCCTCGGTGTCAATCCACGCGTAACCGGAGATCCCGACTCCCGTGCGGGGCGTGTAAGGCCACTGCAGGCCTTGCATGTCGAGCCAGAGCGGCCCGCCATACAACCCGCGCGTGTAGGGCTCCGGGTAGGCGCTCGCCGGAAGCTCTTCGACGATCCCCGGGGCGATCGAGGCCGCCGAGGTCTGGGGCGCGGCGACCGGCGCCGGCGCGACAGGAGACGACGACGGCACCGCCTGCGGCGCGGGCGTCTTGGGCTCGGCGAATGGATCGGCGACGTCCTCCTGGGCCGAGGCCGAGCGTGGTGCGCCGAGCGCACCGATCGTCACCAGCATCAACACGGAGGACGTAAGCGATCGCTTCATCGGGTGCGCGCTCATCGGGCCTTTCTGTCGTTCATTGGGTCACCATGAAGGTATCGGACAGCGAACAGCCGGTCCCCGCGCCGTTGCTGCAAGGCATTCCGACCGCTGCGGCGCTCGGGGCCACGAACACCTTCACCGGCCCCGATTCGATCGCCCATTGGTTGGTGCTCGTGTTCCAGTACTTGAGATCCTTGATTCGCAGCGGGATCTTCACGGTGCCGCCAGTCCCCGCGGGGATGACCGGCGTCCGGAAGAAGCCCTTCAGCTCTTTGTAGTTTCCCATCCGATTGGCGACCGTCGTGCTCGGATACTCGACGAACAAGAAGAGCGTCTCCGCGCCTGCCGCCGTACCGCTGTTCAAGACGTCGACGGTGACGTCGACCTCGCCGTTGGTCGGAACGGTGGTGCACGGGACCTGCAGGTTCTGGTACGTGAACTTCGTGTACGAGAGGCCGTAGCCGAACGAGAACTGCGGCGTCTCGCGGTTGTGGTCGAAGTAGCGATAGCCGAGCCAGTAGTCCATCGTGGTCTGGCCGCTGCTGGCCGCGAACGTGGGCCAGTTGCTGAGATTCGTATCCCAGGTCACCGGCAGCTTCCCGCTGAAGTTGGTGGTCCCGAACAGCAACTTCCCGAGCGCCGTCCCGCCCTGCATCCCCGGGTACCAGGCCATGACGACGCCCTGAACGCTGGAGAGCCACGGCATGTCGATGATCCCCCCCGCCTCGAGGACGACCACCGTCGGCTTGCCCATCGCCGCGACGCTGGTGATGAGACTTGCCTGTCCGTTGTTGACCTTGGGATCGAGCCCCAGGACCACGGTGTGCGAGGTGCTGCTGATACCGCCACTGGTCCGATCGCCGGCGCCGGTGTACTCCTCCCCTTCGTCCTGCGGGGTGAGCCCGGCAATGACGACGGCCAGATCGAACCCGGCCGCTTGAGCGGCCGAAGCCGTGTTGTAAGCCGTCACGGAAACGCCCGACCCGGCGGCCGCCAGGATTCCCGCGAGCGGCCCAGCGCTCTTGGCGGGATCGGAGAAGACGCGGCTCGATCCGTCGTCGCCAGTACGGACGTTAGTTGTGAAGTCCAGCGAGCAGCTGCCGGCGTTTCCGGGGCAGTCCTGGCTGCTCGTCTCCTGAAGCGAGTAGCTCGCCTTGGCTCCGATGACTGCGATCTTCTTGATGCTCGAGCCAATGGGGAGAACCGGGTTGCCGCTTCCGTCCTGGTTCTTGAGGAGGACCATCGACTCCTCGGCCGCCAGCTCAGCCAGCGCCGTGTGGCTCATGCCGATCGCGGGATCCGTCTGGTCGTTCCTCTGGATGCTGCCGCTCGAGTTGTCGTAGGTCGTGAATGCCGGCTTGAGCCCGTAACCCGTGATCTTGTCGGCGTTGAACCGGTACTTCTGCTCGAGGATAGTGGCGGTGGACGCTATGAGTTGGGTGATCTGCAGACCGTTCCCCACCAAGCTGGTGAGCGTCGAATAGTTGTAGCTCCAGGGAAGCTCCATATCGAGTCCCGCATTGACCCCCTGTTGCGCCGTCGGCTCGAGAACGCTGGCGTTGGGATAGGGAAACTGATTCGAGTTCGGCATCGCCCACCAGTCCGAGAGAACGAAGCCCTGGAAACCGAAATCGGTCCGCAAGATGTCGGTGAGCAGGTGGGAGTTCTGAGTGGAATGAAGCGCGTTGCCCGAGGAAGATCCGACCTCGTTGTACGAGGCCATCACCGCCGACACCCCCCCCTCCTGAACGATCATCTCGTAGTGACGACCGTAAACCTCGCGGAGCGTCGGTTCGTCCATGATCGCGACCGCGCTCTCGCGTCCGTCCTCGATGTTGTTTGCAGCGTAGTGCTTCACGCAGGCGCCGACATAGTTCTGGACGCCGGCGACGAAGGCGCTCCCCAGCCGGCCGAGCAGGAACACGTCCTCACCATACGTCTCCTGGGACCGGCCCCAGGCCGGATGGCGGAGAATGTTGACGGTCGGCGCCAGCAGCATCGTGTTGCCCGAGGCCAGCATCTCGTCGCCAATCGCTTCGCCGACCCGGTACTCCAGATCCACGTCGAACGCGGCGCCGCGCGCCATCGCCACCGGGAAGGCGGTCGAAAAGTCGCTCTTGCCGTCGCCGGTTGCGTTCAGGTTCACGCCACGAGGACCGTCGCGGAAGTAGAACCCGCGGATGCCGCGGGTCGTGTTTGTGTCTTGATTGAAAACGTTGAAGTTCGCCGAGCCCGATTGCGGCAACCCGCTCATCTGCTGCTGCAGCTCGGCGGCCGACATGGCGTTGGCGGTCGCCATCGCGTTCGAGCGCTGCGTCGAGTTGGCCGTGTATCCGGACGTATATGGCAACGGATCGGACGCCGACGCGCCACAAGCCATCTTCGTGCCGCCACTCCCCGTGCCGCCACCCCCGGTGCCCGTGTTGCCGCCGCCGCTCGCGCCACCACCTCCTGTACCTATCGTCCCTCCGCCGCCGCTGCCGCCAAACGGCGTGAAGCTGCCACCCGACCCGAGGCTCCCCCCGTTTCCATTCCCGCCGGACGGGTTGCCGCTGCCGCCGTTCGCACTCCCGCCGTTCCCGCTGTTGGATGATCCTCCGGCGCCGGTCGTGTTACGCGCCGGCGGTGCGCAACCAAGCGCCACCGAAACTGCGCTCACGAACACAAAAGCAAGAAACCGCTGGTACTGCATGATTAGGCTTCTCCTAAGTTTCGAGGGGCCCGGTAGCGGTCGGAGATCCGCCAGCGTGGGCGCCTAACCACTACTGGTTACACCGAAATCGGACCGGATCGCCAGTGGAATGACCACGCTCTAACAGCGCTTCGCCGTGCATTTTCGGAATGGCGGGCGCCGGCGTCGCCGCGCGTCGGCGACGAGGGTCGGTCGCGTCGCTACGGCTTCGGTGCCGCGCCCACCAGATCCGGCGCGCCGACCGTCGAGGGCACGCCCGGCAATCCGCTCTCGCCGTAGAGCAGGGGGCCCTCGCCGGCGGCGCGCTGGCGGGCGATCTCGGCGAGGGCGGTGCGGGCGCGGTCGGCGCGGGCGCCCTTGCCGGCGGCCCAGCGGCCGAGGACGCCCGCGGCGGCAGCGCGCACGTCGGCGGTGATGTCGAAGAGCGCTGCGTGGCGGAGGATCGGCACCGCCTCGCTGTCGCCGATGCGGTCGAGCGCGACGATCAAGTGCAGGCGGCCCGGGGGCGCGGCGGAGTGGAACGACGTCTCGATCTGCGGGATGGCGGCGCGCTTGTAGGCGGCGAGGCGTTCGGTGGCGGGTGGGACGAGCTGGTCGTTGCGGCGCACGAGGATGTTGATCTCGTCGCCGATATCCGTGTGGGATGCGTCGTCGCAGGCGGCGAGCAGCGACGCCGCCAGCGCGAAAGCTACGAGGCCGCGACGCATGCTTCGTCCGCCTCGTCGTGACTGCCGGCGCGCCGGCCGTGCCGCGCCATCGACTTCGCCACCGGGTCAGCGGGGGCCAGCATCGGCCGCGGCATCCCGGCCGACTCGGCCGCCTCGAGCTCGTTGAAGAACGCCCGGCCCATCTCCAGCAGCGCGGGCGGCTCATCCACCGAGGAGGCCCGCTGGCGCAGCGACGAGCCGCCGTAGAGGCCGCGCGAGTACCAGGCGAGCGTCTTGCGCAGCTCGTGCTGGCGCATCTTCTCGGGGCTGTGGGCCAGCACCAGCTCGGCGTGGCGCCGCCAGACGCGGTGACGCTCGGCCAGCGTGGGCGGGCCCGGATCCGCGGCGCCTGTCTCCAGCGCGGCCAGCGAGCGGAAGAACCAGGGGTTCCCCATGGCGCCGCGGCCGACCATCACCGCGTCGCAGCCGGTCTCGGCCTTCATGCGCGCGTAGGCGGCGACGTCCTTCACGTCGCCGTTGCCGACGACCGGGATCTCGCGCGGCAGCGCGGCGCGCGCGGCGGCGATCGGCTCCATCCGCGCCAGGCCCGAGAACCCCTGGGCGCGCGTGCGGCCGTGGACGGTGATCATCGCGGCCCCCGCCTCGACCAGGCGGCAGGCGAACTCGGCCGCGTTGAGGCTGGCGTCGTCCCAGCCGGCGCGGTGCTTGACCGTCACCGGGATCTGCGCCGGCACCGCGCGCCGCACGGCCGCGACCAGCTCGGCCGCCAGCGCCGGCTCGCGCATCAGCGCCGACCCGCAGGCGCCGGCCGTCACCTTCTTGGCCGGGCAGCCCATGTTGATGTCGACGATCGCCGCCCCGACGTCGACCGCCATCCCGGCAGCGCGCGCCAGCGCTTCCGGCTCGCGGCCGAAGATCTGCACGGCGAAGCGGCGCCCCTGCAAGCTCGGCCACATGCGACCGACCGCCTTGGCCGCGCCGCGGGTGAGCGCCTCGGCCGAGAGGAACTCGGTGAAGGTCAGCGCCGCGCCCAGCTCCTCGCAGATGGTGCGAAACGGCAGATCGGTGACCGCCTCCATCGGCGCCAGGAGGGCGCCGGGGTTAAGCTGGACGTCGCCGATGCGCATGCGGGTCCGGGAGAATAGCATCGCCCTGGCCGGATTCGCCCTGTTTGCGGCCTGCTCGGCGTTCGCGGCCGGTTGCCGCCGCGCGCCGGCCCCGGCCGCTTCGCCGGCCGCGTCACCGCCCGAGGCGCGCCCGGCGCCCGCCGGGCCCGAGGCGCTGCTCGCCGACGTGGTCGATCCCTGGAGCTGGGCCCCCCCGAAGCTGCGCAGCGTTCGGGACAACGCCCGCGCGCGCGCCCTCGAGGACATCGGCCCGTTCGAACGGGCGCGCCCGGGCGATCCGGGCTCGCCGCTCGTCAACACCAACGCCGACTACTGGACGCGCCTGGTCGGGATCGCCTGGGACCGCGACGTCGACATCGACTTCGATCGCGAGCCGGTCGACCTCGACGGTGACGGCAAGCCCGACACCACGGTCACCCGGCACATTCACGCCAAGGGCGGCGTCCTCGGCAACCCCGCGCTGTTCGGCCTGACGCCGACGCCCGACGATCCGCGCGGGACCGTCGGGGGCATCTCCGTGTCGACCGGCGTGCTCGGCCTGCGCGAGCCGCTCGGCCCCGACGGCAAGCCGACCGGCCAGATCGGGATGACCTGCTGGGTCTGCCACGGCGAGGCGAACCCCGCGGGCGGCGCGATCGTGCTGGGCCTGCCCGGCACGGGCTTCGACTACGGCCTGCTTCTGGCGACGGCCGCCGTGCTCGACGACGGCAACGCGGCGGCGGCCGACGACCGCCGCGCGCGCGGATTTCCCGCGGGACGGACCGTGCGCGCGCGCCTCCTGCTGGCCGGCCCGGGGCGCCAGGACCTCACCGGCGAGTTCGGCCTCGACGTGACCGTCCCGGGATATCACTCCGCGCGCTATGCGGGAACGGCCCGCGTCCGCCAGGGGACGCGCGGCCTGGTCAACCCGATCAGCGTGCCTGCGATTCTGGCAGCGCCGGGGCTGGCGCTCGAGAACTGGTCCGGCTCCGAGGCCTCGGACGCGCCCTGGCTCGAGCGGCTGACCGCGCTCGACGGCGACCCGCCCGAGACGCTCGCTCACGATCGGGAGGCGGTGCGCCGCGCGCTCCTCTTCGACCTGCGCAACCTGGGGACGCTCGGCCTCCAGCAGGACTCGTTCCCGGGGCTCTTGTGGGCCGACGCGATCTACGGCCACGCCACCCTCTCGCCCGGGGCGATGCGCGAGATCCCCGCGCTCTACGCCGCGCGCGCCGTGCGCGACGCGCTGGAGGACGGTTTTCGACGACCGCCCGGCGACGCGCGCGCGATCGCGCGCGGGCGCGTCCTCTTTACTGAGCGCACCGTGGGGACCATCGCCAACCGGCAGCTTCTGAAGGTCGCCCCACCCGCCTACGCGGCGGCCAAGCTGGCGGGCCCCATCCTGGCGCCGATCGATCCGACGAAGCCGCTCGAGGCGAGGCTGTCCATTCGCTGCGCCGACTGCCATTCGGACGCCCCGCTCGAGAACAAGCGGCCGCTGGCGTCGAACCCGCCGCCGCTCGGACGCTGCTCGCACTGCCACCTCGCCCACAGCCGGCTCGACGACTGGAAGGCGATTCGCGCGACGTCGATCGATCCGGCGCTGCTCCCGATCGCCGCGCTCCCGCTCGGCCGTACGCCGGCCGCCGAGGTCGCCTTCTGCGAGGGGTGCCACAGCCAGCACCGTGACTTCGGCCCGGTCGTCTACTCCTCGAGCCGGCTCTTGCCCTTCGACGCCGACGGCGACGGCGACGCCCAGCTCGCTCCGGCCGCCGATCGGCGCGCCGGGGGGATCGGGACCGATCCCTGGCTGGCCTTCGACGTTCCGCGCGAGCAATGGCCGTTCGCCGTCGATGTGGCGACAATCTCCGACCCGGTCCGCACCGGGCACGTCGGGCAAGCGCGCCTCGGCGCCGCCTGGGTGCGGGTCGCGCCGCTCCTCGGCCTCGCGGCCAGCGCGCCGTACCTCCACAACGGAGCCGTCCCCTCGCTGCGCGCGCTGCTCGCTCCCCCCGCCCGGCGCCCGAAGACGTTTCCCCTCGGTCAGGCCGGGTTCGTCTTCGACACCCGCCTCCCCGGTAACGGCAACCAGGGCCACGACTTCGGCACCGCGCTGACGTCCACCGAGAAGGCCGACCTGATCGCGTTCCTCGAGAGCCTCTGACGGTACGGCGTCGCGGCTAACTGGGGATGACGACCACGCACCCCGGCTGCACACCGGCGGGGACGAGATCGACGATGCCCCGATCGAGCGTGGCCAGGACGCCCCCGCGACCGAGGGCGATCGCCAACAAGTGAGCATCGGTCACCTGGGATCTTCTGCAAGAGCCCCTGTGCCTCCCGCGGCGAACGGGCTCCCGGGATGGCGCGCGCGTTCGACGAGATGCGGATGAACCCCGACTGAGTGACCGGGCAGGTCGCGAACCGCACCGAGTCCGGAGCTCCCAGCCAGTCCAGCACCGCCGGGTGGTGAACATGGTTCGGCCACGCCATCGCGATCAAAACGTTGACGTCGAGCAGAGCGCGCGAAGGTGCGCAGACCTTGCGTGCGGCGGCGCGGGTCCCCCTCACTCGTCCTCGAGCGCGGCGCGGACCATCTCGCGCGTGAGAGGGGGGGCATCCGGGAGAACCTCGAACACCGGGAATCCTCTCCGCTTGCGGCCACCGCTCACGGGTGCCGCGAGTCCCTTGCGGGCCAGCTCGGAAACCACGGCGCCCAGGCCTTCGCCCCGAGCGGCGGCCAAGCTCCGGGCAGCCCGGTACACGTCGTGGTCGAGGTGCAAGGTCGTCCGGACAGCCGAGGAGCCCATCGATGACACTATGATGACATGATGTCACTTCGCCCGCGGCCGGCGGCTATTTGGCGTAGTCGGTGGCGCGCGTCTCGCGGATGACCGAGACGCGGACCTGGCCCGGGTAGGCGAGCTCGGCCTCGACCTTGCGGGCGATGTCCTTCGACAGGAGGCGCGCCTCCTGGTCGGTGACGCGCGAGTTCTCGACGATGACGCGCACCTCGCGGCCGGCCTGGATGGCGAACGCGCGCTCGACGCCGGGGAAGCCGGTCGCCACGCGCTCGAGATCGCCGAGGCGCTGCACGTACGACTCCAGCATCTCGCGCCGCGCGCCGGGGCGCTGGCCGGAGAGGACGTTCGCCGCGTCGACCAGGTGGTCGAGCACGTCGCCGGGCGCCACCTCGCCGTGGTGGGCGGCGATCGCCTGCACGACGCGCGGGGGCTCGCCGAACTTGCGCGCCGTGGCGGCGCCGACGGCGGCGTGCGACCCCTCGGCCTCCTGCTCGATCGCCTTGCCGATGTCGTGCAGGAGGCCGGCGCGCCGCGCCGTCTTCACCGGCAGGTCCAGCTCGGCGGCCATGGCGCCGGCGAGAAAAGCCACCTCGACCGAGTGCTGCAAGAGGTTCTGCGCGTTGCTGGAGCGGAACTTGAGCTTGCCGACCAGCCGGGTCAGCTCGGGGTGCAGGCGCGGCAGACCGAGGTCGAAGGCCGCCTGCTCGCCGGCCTCCTTGCACTGCTGCTCGATCTCGGCGGTCGCCTTCTCGACCATCTCCTCGATCCGCGTCGGGTGGATGCGGCCGTCGGCGATGAGGCGGGTCAGCGCCAGCCGCGCGATCTCGCGGCGCACCGGGTTGAAGCAGGAGATCACCACCGCCTCCGGCGTGTCGTCGATGATGAGGTCGACGCCCGTCGCCGCCTCCAGCGCGCGCACGTTGCGACCCTCGCGCCCGATGATCCGCCCTTTCATTTCATCAGAAGGCAACGGCACGGTGGCCACGGTGCGCTCGGCGACGTACTCGCTTGCGTAGCGCTGGACCGCCGCCGAGACGACCATGCGCGACTTCTCGTCGGCCTCGGCGCGCGCCGACTCCTCGATCTTGCGGACCTCGTCGGCCGCCGCGCGGCGCGCCTCGTCCCGCACCTCGTCGTAGAGCTTGGCCTTGGCCTCGGCCGCCGTCAGCCCGGCGATCTTCTCCAGCCGTGCCCGCGCCTCCACCGCCTGCGCGGCCGCGGCGCGGGCCGCCGCCTCGGCCGCCGCCTCGCGCCCCGCCAGCTGCTTCTCGGCGCGCGCCGTCTCCTCGAGCCGCTGCTTGAGCTGCCGGTCCTGCCGCTCCAGATCGCGCTCGCGGTCGGCCGTCGCGCGCGCCTGCCGCTCGAGCTCGGCCTGGCGCGCCTTGATCTCCGCCTCCACCTCCGTCCGGGCCTTGTCCGCCAGGTCCTTGGCCGCCAACGCCGCCTGGCGCTTGACCGACTCGGCCTCCACCTCGGCGGCCGCGATCAACCGGCGCTTCTCCTCCTCGGAGTGCGGCAGCGCGCCGGGGCGCAGCGTCCGGCCCACGAAGAACGCCACCACCAGCACGGCGATCAGCATCGAGATCGCGACCGGCAGCCCGATCATCGCGCCCCCGCCGCCGGTCGCAGCACCCGGGCCTCCGTCACCACGGCGTCGACCGGCACGTCGCCCTCGCCGGCCGGGCAGCAGGGGACGATCTGAAAGTCGAACGCCAGCCCGATCCGCACGGCGCGTTTGTCTCTCGACCCGGGCGCGCCCGCGCCGAACGCGCCGTCGTAGTAGCCGCCGCCGAAGCCGAGCCTCCGCCCCTGGGCGTCGAACGCCAGCCCGGGCACGATCACCACGTCCAGCGCGTCGAGCCCGAGCTCGGCCGCCGTGGCCGAGGGCTCGAGCAGACCGAAGGCGCCCGCCACCAGTGGCCCCGCGTCGGCGCGGTGGAAGCGCAGGCGCGGCGCCTCGGCGCTGACCCGCGGGAACGCCACCAGCGCCCCGCGCGCGACAAGGTCCGCCAGGGCGAGCGCCGGATCGATCTCCCCTTTCGCCGCCACGTAGCCGGCGACGGCCAGGCCGCGGGGCAGCGCCAGCTCGGCCAGGCCCAGAAGACGCACCGACGCCGCCTCGCTGCGCGCGCGCCGGTCTTCTTCGGACAGCGCCGCGCGCTTCTCCGCCATCTCGCGACGGAGCGCGCGCTTGTCTTCACTAAGGGCTGAGATCGAGGGGGGAGCCATCGTGACAGTGATGGGTCCCGGTTATTTATAGACGCGCCTGCCGTCGGACCGCTGCCGACGGCAAACGGCAGACCGGAACAATCAATCGAGCGTCATACTCGCGCCTCGCGCGTCAGCACGTCAAGCAGCGACTGACTCTTTTCGCGAATGCTTTTACGCAGTTCACTCGTGTGGCGCCGCTCACGGAAGAGCTCTTCGGCTATTTGCAGCGCCGTCAGCACCGCCACCGCCTGCGTGTCGGGGGTGCGGGCCTTCTTCTGGATGTCGCGGAACCGTTCGTCGACCAGCGCGGCGACCGCCTTGACCCAGCGGTCGTCCTCGTCGGTCTTGAGCGCGTAGCGGGCCCCTGCGATCTGCACCGTCACCGAGTGCTTCATGGCTTGGGCGGCAGCATACCACCGGGCGCCGCCACGCCGTCCCGGTACCAGAGGTCGGCGGTCATCACGCCGCCCGCGTTCCAGAATTGCCAGCGACCGTCGCGGACGCCGGCGCGATAGGCTCCCTCGACCGCCGCGGCGCCGTTTTCGTGCCACTCGCGCACCGGCCCCTCGCGGACGCCGTCGAGGAACCCGACCTCACGCTCCGGGCGGCCGTCTTCGAACCAGAACCGCCAGGGCCCGGTCCGCAGGCCGGCGGCGTCGTAGCTGCCGGTGACGTGCGGCCGCCCGTTCGGGAATCGACCGATGAAGGTCGCCGCCGGCGCCTCGCGCGTCTCGCGTCCGGGGATCGGATCGTGCGAGGCGAGCTTGATGATGCCCGAGCTCGTCGGCCCCAGTGCCTGGAGCTCGGCCGGGGTCATCCGGCCGACTGCTGGATCGACCGTGGTGGCCTGGAGCGCGCCGTCCTCCCAGCGCTCGGCGCGCCAGTTGCGGCCGTCGTTGAACCGGTAGCGCCAGACGCCGCTCTGCGCGCCGTCGACGTAGCTGCCGCTCATCATCTCCGCCCCGCTCTCGTAATAGCGCAGCTCGGGCCCCTGGCGGGCGCCGTCCGGCCGCCGGCACCACTCGGCCTCGGCGCCGCCCGAGTAGACCTGCCGGCCGACCGCGGTTCCGAGCGGGCAGCCGAGGCGCGGGCCCACACATGCCGACAGCGCGCAGGCGGCGACGACGGCGGCGAGCCTCATCGAATCGGCATCGTAACCGATCCGGAGGTAAGCCGAGCCACAGACGCGCCGTCGAATTCTATGTATTGATCATGGGTGAGCACCCACCTCGAGAAGAACAGGAAGCCGGGCGTCCACTACGCGCTGGCGCCGCACGGTCCCGACGAGCTCGAGCTGCCGGTCATCGACGTGACCCACCCGGCCTTCGCGCTGGCGCTCACCGAGGAGGAGATCGCCGCCCGCGTGGCTAGCTCGTTGGCGGAGCAGCGCTCGTTCGACGAGCTGCCGCCGCAGGCGCTGCGGCTCCTGCGCGAGTCGATCCTGGGACGGGGGATCGCGGGCTCGGCGGGGAGGTTCCTGAGCGGCCTCTCCACCTACTTGCTCAAGGTCGGCCCCGACAACCTGGGCGACGCCTACGCGACGCCCGTCGATCGCCGCATCGCCGCCTCGGCGCAGGCGCTGTCGGTGCGCTTGCGGCTGCAGGACATGGCCACGCTGCTGGCGGAGGCGCTCGCGCCGTGCCTGGCAGCGGCCGCCGGTCGTCCGTTGCGCTTCGTCAACATCGCGGGCGGCCCGGCGATGGACAGCCTCAACGCGCTCATCCTGCTGCGCCGCGATCACCCGCAGGCGCTGGCCGGGCGGCGTGTCTGGATCGACGTCCTCGATCAAGACGCCGACGGCCCGGCGTTCGGCGCGCGCGCGCTCGCCGCGCTCACCGCCCCGGGCGGCCCACTGGCGGCGATCGACGCCCAGCTGCTGCCGATCCGCTCGAACTGGTCCGACACCGGTCCCCTCCGCCATCTTCTGCGCGAGCTCCGGACGGTGGGGGCCGTGGCGGTCGGCTCCTCGGAGGGGGGCCTCTTCGAGTACGGCAGCGACGCAGACATCGCCGCCAACCTCGACTGCCTGCGCGACGAGGCGCCCGACCACTTCGTGATGACCGGCTCGGTGACCCGCGACGACGAGACCAGCCGGCGCCTCCGCCGAGGGAGCAGTCACGCCATCCGCCCACGCGGGCTGGAGGTCTTCCGCGCGCTGGCGGCGCGGGGCGGCTGGCGGATCGCGCGCGCCGTCCCCCGGCCGCTCAGCGACCAGGTGGCGCTGGTGCGCGCGCCCTGACCGTCAGCTGACCGTCAGGGGCGCGTCCCTTCGACGATACTGAAGAAGCCGCGCGTGGGGACGACGCGGTCGAACCGCAGCCCGGCCTTCTCGAACAGCGCGGCGAGCTCGGTCTCGGTCCGCTGGCGGCCGTCGAGCACGACCAGCATGTCGAGGTCCAGGAGGTGCACCGGCGACAACGTCACGGTCGGCGGCACGATCATCTCCACCACCAGGACCCGGGCGCCGGGCCGGGCCGCGCGCTGGACGTTCTGCAGGATGGTCACCGACTTGTCGTCGTCCCAGTCGTGGAGGATCGCCTTCAGGATGTAAAGGTCGCCGCCCGCGGGGACCTCCTTCAGGAAATCGCCCGCCACCGACTAGAGGCGGGCGCCGAGGCCGTACGCCGCGACGGCGCCGCGGCCGCGCGCGATCACCTCCGGCCGATCGAAGAGGACGCCGCGCGCCTGGGGCGCCGCGCGCAGGGCGGCCGCCAGCATCACCCCTTCGCTGCCGCCCACGTCGACGATCCGCGTGCTGCCCGAAAAATCGTAGGCCGGCGCGGTCTCTGCGGCGACCATCGCCGACAGGTTGCTCATGCCGCGCGCGAAGCTGGCCCCCTCCTCCGGATTCTCGGCGTAGTACCCCCAAGTGTCGGTCCCCAGCGCCGCGCGCGCCTGACTGTGCCCCGTCCTCACCGCTTCGTGGAGGCGCCCCCAGGGGAGCCAGTGCCCGGGCCCGAGCTCGGCGACGACGAGGTCGCGCACCGACCCCGGGACGTCCCGGCGCAGGGTGTCGCCGAGCGGCGTGGCGGCGTAGAGCCCCGGGGAGACCTCGCGCAGCATGCCGGCCGAGGCCGCGGCGCGGAGCAGCCGCGCGAAGGCTCCCGGCTCCGCCCCGGCCCGCTCGGCCAGCTCGGCGGCCGTGCGCGGCCCCTCGGCCAGGCGATCGGGCACCTCGAAGCGGGCGATGGCCGCGGCCACCTGGGCCACCCAGGGGCCCATCATGATCCTCAACATCTGGAGCGGCGGCGGCAGGAGGTCGTCGAACAGCGTGGACATGGCAGCTCCCTCTCGGAAGCTGGCCCTGGCCTGGGCGTAAGCAAGAATCGGAATGAACCCGGGTGCCATTGTGCGACTCGGGTCGGCCGTTACGTTTGGACGCCGGGGCGCGATGCGATTTGCCTGGCGGGGGCGGCTGAGCTTCGGCGAGCTCGTCAAGGAGATCTACCGCGAGTACAAGGCGGACAACGTCGCCAGCACCGCAGCCTCGCTCTCCTACTACTTCGTCTACTCCCTGTTTCCGTTTCTCTTCTTCCTCACCACGCTGACGGCGTACATCCCGCACGTGCGGGTCTCGCTGGAGACGCTGCTGGTCCAGGCGCGCGCGCTCTTGCCCGCGCAGGCGATGAGCCTCATCGACAGGAATCTGGAGTCCGTGGTGGGACGTCCGGCGCCCCACCTGCTGACGGCCGGGCTCGTCGGCACGCTCTACGCGGCGTCACGCGGCGTGAACGCCGTCCGCAAGGGGCTCAACGTCGCCTACGACGTCCCCGAGACGCGCCCCTACTGGCGGACACAGCTGGCGGCGCTGACCGTCACCATCGGCGGGGCCCTGCTGGTCATGTTCGGCGTCGCCGGGCTGATCGCCGGCGGGGACCTCGGCCGGTGGCTGGCGGACAAGCTGCACATCGCCCCCACGTACGTCCTCGTATGGAGCTGGCTGCGCTGGCCGGTCACCGCGCTGCTCATCCTCGCCTGCGCCGGCTTCGCCTACTCTTTGCTCCCCAACGTCCCCAAGCGCTTCAAGCTGTTCACGCCCGGGTCGCTGCTGGGGACCGCGGTGTGGCTGCTGGCGACCTGGGGCTTCGGCCAGTACGTCGGCCACTTCGGCAAGTACAACGTCACCTACGGATCGATCGCCGGCGTCGTGGTCCTCATGACCTGGTTCTACATCAGCAGCCTCATCTTCCTGGTCGGCGGCGAGATCAACGCTGTCCTGGGAAACGTGGCGGCGGAACGGCCGGCGCCGGGCGCCGCGGCGGTCGCGACGGCGGCGAAGCCTCTCCCCGAGCTCCAGAAAAGCAGCGGCACCCGTGGCGCGCCGACGCCGCGTCGCTAGCTTGGCACCGGTGGCGGGGAAGCTGGACGACCTCAGGGCGGCGGCGCGCGACTGCCGCGCCTGCCCGCTCTGGAAGAACGCGACCCAGACGGTGTTCGGCGCCGGCGCGGCTCACGCCTCGCTGCTGGTGGTGGGCGAGCAGCCGGGAGACCAGGAAGACCGGCGCGGCCTCCCGTTCGTCGGACCGGCCGGGCGCTTGCTCGACCAAGCCTTGGTCGCCGCCGGCATCGACCGCCGCGCCGTCTACGTGACCAACGCGGTCAAGCACTTCAAGTGGGTGGCCGGCGAGCGCGGCAAGCCCCGCATCCACAAGAAACCGAACGCCGTCGAGATCCGCGCCTGCCGGCCGTGGCTGGAGGCGGAGATCGCCGCCGTCGCGCCGCGCCTGATCGTCTGCCTGGGCGCGACGGCCGCCCAGTCCCTGCTGGGCCGCGACTTTCGCGTCACGCAGCAACGCGGGCGCGCGGTCCCCTCACCGTTCGGGCCGCCCGCGCTGGCCACCATCCATCCGGCGGCCATCCTCCGCGCGCGGCCGGCCGACCGCGACGCCGAGCTGCGGCGCTTCGTGGCCGATCTGCACGCCGCGCGGATGCTGCTCGAGGCGGCCGCTACCTCTTCTTGGTCTGCGAGTCGATGATCTTCTCCGCCGCGCTCTCGTGCTTCTCCAGCGTGGGGAGTAAGTCGCCGAGCAGCTTCTTGAGCTGCGGATCGTTGGTGTTGTCGCGCGCGTCGTTGACCGCCGCGATGGCCTTGCGGTGATCCTCCAGCATCTCCTGCGCGAACTTCAGGTCGAAGCTGGGACCGGTGGCCATCGTCCCCATGTCGTTGGCGCCCCTGGCCGGCGTGCTGGCCAAAAGGTCGATGTTCTCCTTCGTGGCCAGGTCGGCCAGCTTCTTGTCGGCCGCGCTGTGGTCCTTGACCAGCATGCGGCCGTAGTCGCGGACCGCCTGCGACCCACCGTTCTTCTGGGCGATCATCCCGGCCTCGATCTCCTTCTGATCCGCTTGGTGCAGATCGCCGAGGACGTCCGCCGTCTGCGGCGGATCGGCGGCCTGTCCCGCACCCTCCACCACCAAGAGGCCGCCCGCGATCAGCCCGTAACGCAGGAACCGCGCTCCAACGAATATCGTCATCGCCCCCTCCTCGTTTCGGTGCAACGTCTCATCCAAGAAGGTGGCGACTTAAGGGAGAGCCCGCAAGGCGGACCGGCGCGCGCGCACCTCAGCGGGAACGGCGAGCCGCGCCGACCTCGGCCGTGGCTATCGGCCGGACGATGGCGGCGATCTGGCGCAACACCGGGCCGAGCGGCGAGGTGCGCCGCCAGCAGAGCCCGAGCGTACGGAATGCGCGGGCGTCGGCCAGTGGGCGAATGGCCAGCGCGGCGTGGCGGCTCTCGGCGGGCGACCGCCAGGCGCGGCAGCAGCGTGACGCCGGCTCCGGCCCCGACCATTTGCGTGAGGGTCGAGAGGCTGGTGGCGCGGAAGTCGAGCTCGTGCGTGCGCGCCTGCGCGCAGACCGCCAGCGCCTGATCGCGCAGGCAGTGCCCGTCGTCGAGCAGCAGCACGTCCGCGCCGCCGAGCTCGCGGATCTCGGCCGGGCCCGCCCGGCGCCCGAGCGGGTGCGCGCGCGGCGCCGCCAGGACGAAGGTCTCGCGCGACGCGGGCCGCATCGCCGCCGTCGTCCACGGCGCGGCGGTGGCGCTCGATCTGGCCCCGCCGGCCGCCGCCTGAAGATGTGGCTTGTCATCCTCGATCGGGCCGCGTAGCTTTCCAAAGGGCTTCATGAGGAACAACCGCGCTCCGAATCCGTTCCCGCGCACCGTCGTCCACGGTGCCGGCCGGGTCCTGCGCGGGTAACTGCTCGCGGAAGACGACCCCGGCCGGATGGGCCGGGGGTCGTCCGCTGGGCGATCTCGGCCTCTCCGGCCGGCATCCAACACGCCACGGAGAGAGAGAGATGTCGACCTCGGAGATCGAACCGCTGGAATCCGGCCGCCCGGAATCCGACCGCCTCGCGCGACCGGACGAACGGTTCTGGCCGCTGGTGCGCGAAGCGCTGAGTGGCTCGCGCCGCGACCTGACGGCGATGCCGCTGGCGCGCGCCATCGTCCTGCTCGCCGTCCCGATGGTCCTCGAGATGGTGATGGAGTCGATCTTCGCCATCGCCGACATCTTCTGGGTCTCCAAGCTCGGCGCCGACGCCGTCGCCGCCGTCGGCCTGACCGAGAGCCTGCTGACCGTCGTCTACGCCGTGGGCATGGGGATGGCGATGGGGGTGGGGGCGGTGGTGGCGCGCCGGACCGGCGCCAAGGATCCCGAGGGCGCCTCGCGCGCGACGGCGCAGGCGATCTTCATCGGGCTCGGGCTGGCCACCGTCATCGCCGCGGCGGGCGCCGTCCTCGGCCCCGCGCTGCTGGCCGCGCTGGGGGCGTCGCCGGGCGTGCTGGCGGTCGGCGCGCGTTACGCGCAGCTCATGCTGGTGGGCGACGTCAGCATCATGCTGCTCTTTCTCATCAACGCCGCCTTCCGCGGCGCGGGCGACGCCGCCATCACCATGCGCGCGCTCTGGCTGGCCAACGGGATCAACATCCTGCTCGGGCCGCTGTTCGTGTTCGGCCTCGGCCCCTTCCCGCGGCTCGGCGTCACTGGCGCCGCCGTGGCGACGACCATCGGGCGCAGCGTCGGCGTGCTCTTCCTGCTGCGCGCGCTGGCGCGCGGCAAGGGCCGCCTCGCCGTCCGCCGCCACCACCTCCGCCTCGAGCCGGAGACCATGAAGACCATCTTCCGGCTGGCCAAGAACGGCGTCGTGCAGACGTTGATCGGGTTCACCAGCTGGATCGGCCTG
>Ga0134128_10003586_pt1 | contig 18953 bp, 19 predicted proteins | sample KB31754_FD_96462 | JGI IMG/M metagenome (GOLD analysis project Ga0134128, IMG submission 96462) | Terrestrial soil microbial communities with excess Nitrogen fertilizer from Kellogg Biological Station, Michigan, USA - KB3-175-4 | ecosystem: Environmental > Terrestrial > Soil > Unclassified ...
CTGCACGGGAATCTCAAGTACACCGCGGGCGCTTACTACGAGGACGGCCGCAACATCGCGGTTCAGCCCTACGAGGTGGATGTCGCGCTCGGTAATTTCGTCATCACACAGCAGAATAAGACGAACTCGGAACGCAGCCGGGGCGTGTATGGCCAGACGACGTATCGGCTGGGCGGCATTGCACAGAGTCTGAGCAAGTTCGCGCTGACGACCGGATACCGATATACCTGGGATGAGTATGGATACGGCATCTTGGCTTACAGCCCGAGCATCGGAGATGCCTGTCTCACAACTGCCGGCGCGTACCCGCAGTCAAGCTGCCTCTTCGAGGCGTCTGGGCGAAGCAGCGGCAGCTCGTGGACGGTTGGGCTCGAGCTCCACCCGAAGAGTCGGACGCTGATTTATCTGCGATCGGGGCGTGGTTACGTCCCTGGGGGCTTCAACCCATCGTTGGCATTCTCGCCTGGAGGAATCGAGCTGCCGGAATTTCGATTTGCGCCCGAGTCGGTCGTCGATATCGAGCTCGGCACGAAAGCCGGATTCGAGCTCGGCGGGATGCCCATGGAAGTGGACGCCGATGTCTTCAATTCCGACTTCCGCAATATCCAGCGGCTCGTATCGGAGACGCTGCCGGGTGGTGTCGAGTCGAATTTCACCGCCAATGCTTCCGCAGCCCGGATCGACGGGTTCGAGCTTCAGGCGACGGCGGCGCCGTCGAACCAGCTGAATGTAACGGTGGCCTACTCATACAACGATGGGAAGTACACGCAGATCAATCCCGCCGCGGCACCCTCGCTGGTCGGGACTCCATTCGCCTATCTTCCACGGAATAAGGTGAGCGGGACGCTGGCCTATACCCTGCCTCTCCGGGGCTTCATCGGCGAAGTGACGCTGGACGCTTCGTATGCATATCAATCCCGGTACTTCGACGCGCCAGCGGTCCAGCCACTCGATTACATCTCGGGCTACGGAGTTCTCAACGGAAGGCTCGAATGGCGGGACGCTCTGCGCCTCCCGCTCGATCTGTCTGCCTTCGTCACGAATGCGACCAACAGGGTGTATCGCGTCGGGCAATATAGCAACTACTCCACAGATGGACGCATAACGTCATTTTATGGGGAGCCGCGAATGTTCGGAGTCAACCTGCGGTACCGATTTGGAGCATTGCGATGACAAGTGTCAAGGCCACGGCGCTTGTCCTGGTGCTCGTATGTTCGGGCTTGAATCGCGCGGCTGATGCAGCGGACCGGGCCCGGGGAACGGGGTACGTCGATTCGCAAGGCGTCGCGCATCTTGCGCCGCTCGCGGTGCCTCCCTCGAGCTTCATGAGTCCGCAGGCGAGGGCCGCCTTCGTGAGGCTCGTGACGGGGGCGGCCAACGCACCGCCGATCAATGGAAACATCGATACGGTCCGTGCCTTCTACGATCATTACAACAGCGCGCTGGTGGCCAATGCCTTGAAGCGCTACCCCGTGAAAATCACTCGGGAAACGATGAATGGGGTCCGTACCGAGGTGGTGGTTCCGGCGGGCGGCGTCGCTGCGGAAAACAGAAACCGTGTGCTCATCAATCTGCACGGTGGAGCATTTCTGTGGGGGGAGGGAAGCGGCGGGGAAATCGAGTCCATCCCCATCGCGAGCGTCGGCAAGATTGAAGTCGTCACCGTGGCGTATCGGGAAGGACCGGAGTACAAGTTTCCCGCGGCGAGCGAGGATGTGGCGGCGGTCTACCGTGCGTTGCTGGGCAGGTACGAGCCTCGCAATATCGGTATATACGGGTGCTCCGCCGGTGGGATGCTGACGGCGCAGTCCGTGGCCTGGTTCGAGAAGGTGCAGCTGCCAATGCCCGGGGCGATAGGGACATTCTGCGGCTCGGCGAGCCCATTCGGGGGAGATTCATCGTATATCGCCTTTGCGCTCGCGGGCCAGCCGCCGCTGCCGGGCGCGCAGTCGGGCGGCTTGAGCTTCTCTCCGTATTTCAGCGACGTATCGCTGGGCAATCCTCTGGTCTTCCCTACGAAGTCGCGGCGCGTTCTCTCGAGATTCCCGCCAACTCTTCTCATCAGCGGGTCGCGGGATTTTTCGGTGAGCTCGCTGTTTCACACTCAGGAGGCGCTTACCGCAGTGGGGGTCGACGCAGAGTTGTACGTCTGGGACGGAATGTGGCACGCATTCTTCATGGACCCCGATCTGCCCGAGTCGCGGGAGGCGTACGACGTAATCGTGAGCTTCTTTGCCCGTCATCTGGGCCAGACCGTGCAGCCGAAGGCAAATTGGGATGACCGCAACTCCACCGAGCCGGCGCATGGAGGCGGATCAGAGGGACGCGTTCCTACGCCCGGATAGAGCGACTCAGCGTCCCGTAGTCCGGCTCGAGCGCCCCGAATTGCGCTGTCTCTGCGATTAGCGGCGAGAAGGCTTGCCGCGACGTTTCGCCGAGTGGCCCTGGCGCGGTGACTTGCCTTTGCGCCCTGGCGCGCGGGACGAGCTGTGGGAGCGTCCACGCCGCTCGGAACGCGCGGGCTTCGAGTCGACGCGGCTGATGCGCAACTCGACTCCGCGCACCCGTACGGATTGGAGACTGTCGAAAGTCTCTTCTGGCATTTCCGCTGGAAGATCCACAAAACTGTGATCCTCGCGGATGTCGATATGTCCGATCTTGCGGCCGTCGAGGGCCGCCTCGTTCGCTATGGCGCCGACGATATTTCCGGGTTGGACGCCGTGCACGTGGCCAACCTCGATGCGATACGTTTCGAGCCGCGGGCTCCTCGTGGAATGGCGAGACCGAGACTCGGGTGCCGGCGCGGCATCCGTTGCGGGGGGCGCGATCTCGCTTCCAGGCTCGTCGCCGAGCCATTCCGGAGAGTCCTTGCGCGGCGCACCGGGTTTGGGAGTCAAGAGGAACGGAGCCGGACCTTGAAGCAGGCCGGCCAGCGCTGCGGCAATCTCGAGCACGGGCAAGTTCTGCTCGCGCTCGATTTCCTCGATGAGCGGTTGGAATACCTTGCCTTCGCCGCTTCGCGCCGCGTTTGCCAGAGTCTCCTTGAATTTGAGAATACGCTGCTCGTTGACGTCCGCGACGCTGGGCAGTTGCATGGGCTCGATGGGCTGTTTTGTCGCCCGCTCGATGATGCGCAACATATTCCGTTCGCGCGGTGCGACGAATAGAATCGCCTCCCCATTACGTCCCGCCCGGCCGGTGCGACCGATCCGGTGAACGTAGGTCTGCGAGTCGTATGGAATGTCGTAGTTGACGACGTGGGAAATCCGCTCGACGTCCAGGCCCCGTGCGGCGACGTCAGTGGCGACGACGATATCGACTTGCCCGGCCTTGAGACGGCCGATCGTGCGTTCGCGCTGGTGTTGAGGAATATCGCCGTGCAACGCGGCTACGTTGAAGCCGCGTGCCTCGAGCCTTTCGGCTAGCTCAGTCGTTTCCAGCTTCGTCCGCACGAATATGAGCATGGCCTCGAAACGTTCCGCTTCCAGGACTCGTGTGAGCGCATCCAGCTTGTGCAAGCCGCTGACCAGCCAGTAGCGCTGGCGAATCTTCGGCGTGGTGCTTGCGCGATTCTGGATCGTGATCTGCGCCGGCTCGCGCATATGTGTGTGTGCGATTCGCCGGATCGCCGGGGGCAGCGTGGCCGAGAACAGCGCGATCTGCCGCTGCGGCGGTGCCTGCTCCAATATCCATTCGATCGCATCGACGAAGCCCATTTGCAGCATCTCGTCACCTTCGTCGAGCACGATGAATCGTATGGTGTCGAGCTTCAGCACGCCCCGCTTCATATGGTCCATGACCCGCCCGGGAGTGCCCACGATCACGTGCACGCCGCGTTTGAGGCCCTTGAGCTGCGGGACGTAGCTTTGGCCACCATAGATCGGCAATACGTGAAAGCCCTTCAAATGAGCGGCGTAGCGCTGAAAGGCCTCCGCAACCTGAATGGCGAGCTCGCGAGTCGGCACGAGCACGAGCGCTTGCGGGCTGGCCTGCGGCAGGTCTATCTGTGCGAGGACCGGGAGCGCGAAGGCTGCCGTCTTGCCGGTGCCGGTCTGCGCCTGCCCCAGCAGGTCGGAGCCGGACAGGAACAACGGGATGGTTTTCGCCTGGATCGGGGAGGGCGTTTCATAGCCCACAGCCGCCAACGCTTCGAGGATCGGCGCGCTCAGGCCCAGCTCGCTGAAGCTGGGTGGCAGTTGCTCATCGTTCATAAGTTTCACCCGACCTGCTCTTCCCGGCCGAGGCGCCGGCGAATCGCTTCTTCCCGGGCGTCCTCGATCACCTGGATGACGCTGCCGGCGTCGACCGGGGACTCTTCACGGACGACTATACCCGTGAGGCGACTGCCCGGGTGCAGCTCGCCCTGTTCATATAGCGCCCACATCTCGCGGGCGAACTCGGTCTGCAGCAACTCGGGCGCAAATCGGCCGAGCGTGGCTCTGATGTTGTTGACATCCCGCTCGAGCATGGCGAAAGCGGCATTGTTGCCCGAGGCGTTGACGGCCTGAGGCAGGTCGATGATGACGGGTCCTTCCGGTGCAAGCAGAATGTTGAATTCCGAGAGATCTCCGTGGATGAGGCCCAGGCTGAGCATGCGCACGATCTGCTGCATGAGAAAGCCGTGATACTCGCGCGCGACATCCGGAGCGAGCTCCACTTCGCCCAGCCGCGGCGCCGGATCTCCCGATGCATCCCTGACGAGCTCCATGATCAGCACGTCGTTGAAATAGCCGAAGGGTCGCGGGACGCGCACGTCCGCGGCCACGAGTCTATAGAGCGCGTCCACTTCGGTGTTCTTCCATTCGCGCTCTTGTTCTTTACGGCCGAACCGTGTGTTGCGGCCCATGGCGCGGGTTTCGCGGCTGCCGCGGACCTTGCGGCCCTCCTGGTACTGCGCGCGCCTCTGGAAGCTGCGCTGCGCCATGTTCCGATAGACCTTCGCGCAGCGAAGGTGCGTCCCGGAGCGCACGACGTAAACGGTAGCTTCCTTGCCGCTCTTGAGTGAACGGACGACTTCATCGATGACGCCGTCGTCGATTAATGGCTGCAAGCCTTTTGGAACTTTCATGGTCTCCGTGGGCGCGGTCTTTCGGCCCGCGAAGCTCGTTTGGGAGGGTGTGCGCAAGAAGCGCGTCGAGAGTTCTGACGACAGTAGTATAGCATGCTGCAACGGAGCACGCCCCGCCATGACTGTCCATACGCTCGAGCAGATAGAGACCAAGATCACCTTCCTGGAGCGCGTCAACGCCGAATTGAGCGAGAGCCCTGGCGGCCGGATAGAGGCCGTGCACATCCGCGTATCTATGGATCTCCGTCTACACGAAGCCGCGAATGGCGGGTGCGCGAGATGTTCGCTGTTGAATTGACCTCAAAGCGCCCGAGGAGCCGACCTGGCGGTCGCCTTGTCCTCTATTCAGAGGATGGCGCAGTCTCGATATTCCTGACGGACGGCATCACGAGCTGCCATAATCAGGGGGGCATTCGCAGCGAACCTCATGATTCTTCTTGATCAAGCGGGCGCAGGAGCTGACGGGGCAAGATTCCTTCCGCCTTCGCCCGCTCACGTGCCTTGGGCCGAGTACTTATGGACGCAGCAGGTTGATGCTGCCCCAATCGGCCGCACTTGGCGAGTCGTTCCTGACCTGAATCCGTACTTGATATTTACCGTTGCGCCTGCGGGCTCCCGTCTCCATACGCGATGCTTTATCGTCGGGGCACGTTCTCGATTTACGGACGTAGCCATGGCCACGCGCACCGTGACGGGTGGGGCTTGCTTGCGGCCCGGTGCTTTACCGCACCTCACCCGTCTGCCATCATCCGATTTTACGGATCAATCCATACCCGTCGAAGCGGTCTTCGGCGCGCAGGGCAAATTGCTCATGGAGCGATTGGGCGAGCCGGCGTCGTGCCATGGCGCTCTGGACATTGTTGCTGCCTTTCTCGCAGAGGTATGGACCGGGCAGAATCGCCGCGCGAGCTTACCGCTTGACGGCTGCAATCGTGTCGAGCAACTGGCGGCTCAGACGGACCTGCCTCGCAGAACACTTCAGTCCCGCCTGAGACGAGAAGTCGGTCTTTCACCAAAACGCGTCCTTCGCATTCAGCGCCTGCATCGCGCCCTGAAGCTCGCGCAAGATCGCTCGTCTACCTGGCCGCAAGTAGCGGCAAGCTCGGGTTTTGCGGACCAGGCGCATATGATCCGGGAGTTCGTCGATCTTCTCGGTGAATCGCCTACCGCCTGGCGCCAGCGCTCCCGTCTGCCGATTTCTTCAATACCGCGAGCCAGTCCGCCACATATCCTGCGCTGACCTGCCGGCTCTCTTGGCCCCGGCTGATCGGAGACCCCATGTTTGGCGGAAAGCCCCGATTGCGCTCAGCATTGCTGCCGTTGATTTGTGTGCTCTTGCCCGCGACGACCCATGCCAGCACGATGACGAATGCGCAGGCGCGGCATGCCCAGCGCGCTTCGGTGGCGCGTGCACTGTTCGAGTTCCACAGCAACTTTTGGGTGAATCTGCACCAGACGCTTCTCGAGGAAGCGTTGCTGCGCGCCGGCAAGCCGGATCGCCGCCTGCAAGCTAACACGCCGCTGGCGGCGTCGCAGATGAGCAAGCTGGAGGAGTCACGTTGGAATGCGGCGGTAACGTTCTATGAAACGCATTTCGGAACGCTCCGTCAGCATGGCAACGATCAGCTGATTGGGATCAACGATATGCTGGCAATGCAGCCGGACGGCGGCGGAAGCTTGGACTCCACGGGCTTGTCGCCGCAACTGGTTGCGGTTTTAAGCGAGGCGGCGCCGGTGTTCCGCAAATATTGGTGGCCCGCGCAGCAGCAATCGAACATGAAGTGGATCGCTTCGCAACGCGCGCGCGTGCACGACCTCGGGCCGGGGCTGGCGGCGGCCATGGGGCGAGATTTGCGGCAACCCTGGCCAGCAAGGCCGATTCATGTGGATGTCTGTTATTACGTCCCCGACATCGGCTTTGCTTTCACGATCCTTCCGCCGCATATCACATATGCAAGCGGCGATCTGTCGCATCAAGGTCTCACCGGATTCGAGCTGCTATTTCATGAAGCGTCGCATACTTTTGCCGATGTGGAACAGCACGCTCTCGCTCGCGCCTGCCGCGCACAGGGAAAGGATTGCGGTGACCTCTGGCATACGTTGCTGTTCTACACTTCTGGTGTCGAGCTCGGTCGCCTGCTGCCCCCCGGTGAGCGGGCAGGCTTCACGCCTTACGCGTACAAATATGGTCTTTATACGCGCGGCGACTGGGTCCGGTATCACCGCGTGCTGGCCACGGATTGGCAAGCGTACCTCGACGGGAAAGCAAGTTTCGACGCAGCGATACGAGCCATGGCGACTCACCTGTAGCAATAGCGGGTTTTGCGAAGTCAGCAGGGCTTCGTGTCGGGAGCAGACCTGAGGCGCTCCAGGGAAAGCAGTGGCCTTCCCTGGACTGGTCGGGGTGAGGCGATTTGCGCTGTTCCTGCGGTCCTCGTGCGTATCCGAGTGAAATGAGTCGGGCTATTCCCCGACGAAAATTCCCAGCTCCCGTCTCACGCCGGGCAGATAGCCGCGCCCAATCCGCGTCAACCGCCCATCGCTGGCCACTGCCGCCCATGCGCCGGATCCCAAGTGTTTGAGCCCGCGGATGCACTCCTTGCGCACGATCGCCGAGCGGTGGACGCGCATAAAGCGGCTGGGGTCGAGCCGCTTCTCAATCGCTGACATCGTCTGCCGAAGCAAATATGCGCGGGTCGCGGAATGAATACGGACATAATCTCCGTATGCTTCGATGCGACTGATGGAATTGAATGCCAAACGCAGCATCGCGCCACGATCGGGCACCCAGAGCTCCTCGACCCGCCGGGATGCCGCCGTGTGAACGCCCGTTCGCGCAATGGCCGTTCGAACTCGCTCGATCGCCCTCGTCAACCGGTCCGCTTCGATGGGCTTCAGGATGTAGTCCGTGACGCCCAGGTCGAACGCCTCGGTGGCGAAATGGCCGTACGCCGTCGCGAAAATTACCAGCGGCGGATCCGACCTTCGCAGTCGTCCGGCGACGTCGATGCCGGTCAGGCCGTGTCGCCTCGTACTGCCAGACCAGCAACCACACTGGATTGCCGCTGACCCCTCCGGTACGCGGATTGTGTTGGATTCCGGCGAGAACGTGCCCGATCGCCGCATCTTTATCATTGACTTCAATCTCCAGACGGGCGCTGTGGTTCTGGACGAAAACTTCCGTGATGCTGGGAGCGATCAACCAGGTGTGAGCACGAATGGGAGGGTGTGGCCCAACGAAGGATTCCTGCGGGATGCTCACTGCCACGGCATCGTATTTTCCCGATAGGGCAGCATCGAACGCGCGGCGCGGAGCGGATGCGCGACCACATCCAAGCTCGGGTTCGCGTATGCCACGAGATGGCGCGCTGCGCTTCACGACGCCGCGCTTTGCCGAAGCGAAGGTGCTGGTTCGCCACGGACGCGGCTGCTCCGCCCGCGACCGAAACTCGGTAAAACTTGGCGGCTTGGTGAGGTCTCAGGGCTTCGGTGCCGGGGCTGGTTTCACGTTCGCCGAGGAGGCATTTTCGGTCGCGCTCCGATAGCACCAGATGCAGCGGCCCGCAGGAAGCGGCGGAAGCTGGGGCATTCCATGTGCGTACGCGCAGGGCAGGCAGCGGCATGGCGGAGGCTGTCGCGCATCGCGGTGAGCTCGCGAATCGTCCTGTCGAGATCATCTGCCTTCGCCGCGAGCTTCTTGCGGTCAAGCCGCGGGCCGCCCGGTGTGAGCATCAGCGCGATCTCATCGAGCGGGAAGCCGGCGGCGCGCCCCAGCGCGATTAGAGCGAGCCGTTCCAGCACGCCAGCATCGAACTGACGACGCAGGCCACGCCTGCCGACAGGCGCGATCAGCCCCTTTTCCTCATAGAACCGCAGCGTAGAGACAGGCAGGCCGGAGCGCTGCGCGACGTCTCCAATATCCAGCTCTCTCATATACTTGACCTCAAGTCGCGCAGACGTTGCACATTGCCGCTCGGGCTCCTTGAATGCAATCGTCACTCGCGCCGCATGCCGCTCGATCTCGGCCGACCATGACCGCATCACGCCTCAGTGATTCTCCGGCTCTTCCGGTGTCGGCGACAGTGATCGTGCGCCGACCATCCACCCGGCAGCGTCGAACCGGACCTCATCGCCGTGCACATACGTAGCGAAAGCCGCACGAACTTCTTCGATCATTCGAGTGCGCGTCTGCTCGTCCGCCTCATGAAGGACCCTACCGAGGGGACCGAGCTGAGTGAAGTAGCAAATCAGCTCCTTCTCGGGAAAGTTGCAGGAAACGTCGAGTGGCCGGATATCGATCTCATTCCAGCCGCTTTCTTCCAGGATGCGTGTGAGTCGGCGCCGATCTGCGAATGCGAACTGGCCTGGCAGATCCGGCTCGCGGGTAGGAATGTTCGGCAGGAGCGGTGCCGCGGCACGCTCCGCTGTTGTCATGAATGGATTTTCAGCAGGACTGCGCCACGCGAGGAAGCGCAGCTCAGCGCCGTCCTTTGCGGTATGTCGCAGGTTCGCGAAGGCCCCAACAGGGTCATCGAAGAACATGACTCCGAAGCGGGAAACAACCATGTCGAAGTCTGCGGGCTCGAAGGCGTGGATCTGCGCATCGGCGCAGATGAAGTGTGCCGTCGAGTCGACGCGTTCGGCGCGGGTGCGCGCGAGGGCGATCATCGGCTCGGAAACGTCGATGCCGATGCAGCGACCGTTCGCTCCAAGCAGCTCTGCAATAGCGAGAGTCGTGGCGCCAGTACCGCAGCCGACGTCGAGCACGCGACGGGCCGATTTTGCGGCCACCGCTTTGACGAGCAGGTCCTCGAAGGGTTTGAGCACGCGGTCGAGCAATGGCTGCGCAGCGACCCACGCCCGTCCGGCGATTCCATTCCAGAGTTGCGTCTGCTCTTCATTAGGACGTTGCTCGGGGTGCATGACAGTCTCCATCGACCTGCTTTGGAAGGCAGCAATGTGCCACTTGCAGCCGACTTGAGGTCAAGTGGAGCTACATGCAACGGCGGGCTGCGTGGCCGGAAGACTTCATTCCAATATCGCCTAGCTCGCGTTTAATGGCTGCGACGCAGCGGCATTGACGCTTAGACCGGCAGTTTTGGAACCTCCAATGCTTCAGAATTCGGACACGCTACCCGAGCTGGTCATCGTCGATGAAGGCGATTCCGCTACCGCCGCGATCAAGGACGCCTTCGCCAGCGAGTGTGGGCGAGCCTGCGCGGCGGACCGGCGAGCCCTCGTACCCGACGAGCAGGACGTCCAGATTTTGCTGCTCGACACCCAGAGCGCTTGAACAGGTACCCGGAGTGGAACGCCACGGAAGTCGGTGGCCTTCTGTGGGCTTCACGGCACCATTTCGAAGGTCTTGGGATCGTAGTGATAGCGTGACATCTGGACATAGTGCCCGTTGATGAGGACTGGCACCTTGTGGACCTTGACATCAGTCACCGACATCTTGCCGTTCTGCGTGCCGATCCAGAAATCGATGTCGTAGAACTGGTCCTTGGTGCCTGCTTTGCGGAAGTCGGTGCAGGCAAAGAACTGGCCGTTCTGTTTGAGCCTACGGACCGGCTGATGAAGATCGATGAATCTCAGCGCGAGCTTCTCCCCCGTCTTGTCGTCCTTGAGGCTCAAAATTCCATGATCCGACGCCGTCGCGATATATCTGTCCATGGCCGACATTACCTTCCAGCTGCTTGCCTGGTCGGCAACGCCGGCATGTTCCGAAGCCGGAATCCACCACCAAGGCTGGGGCTGGCGCTCTAATGTCTGCCACTTCCCGTCTTCCCTGACGGGGCTCTCGTAGATCCGGGTTTCAAGGACCATCAACTTGCCGTTTCGCGGCACGACCCAAAAGTCCACGAGATATTTCTGTGCCACATCGCCCTTGGCGTGAAAGATCACGTCCGGAAAATAGCCATAGCCATCGAGCGTTCGGGTGAAATCGACCTTGTCATAGACAAGGGGGACCGAAGTGTCGGTCACCGGGTCGTCGACGACGAAAATGCCGCCATTACTTGCCGACCGATCCTTGATCAATTTGTCGACGAAGCTTTGCGCATCGTCGGAGGTGAATTTCTCCATTCCCTTGGCAGTGTCTTCGGCCTCCGCGGTTGCGTAGGAGTCCGTGGCCTTCTGGATATTTTCGTCGGAGGACTTGAGGAAATCCGCTTTGGCGCTGTCGCCTGAGAAGCAATAGAGCTGGCCGTCCTTGCTGGTCCAAGTGATCTTGCAATTTGTCTTGATCAGTTGGTGATTGACGAGCCCCATTGCGCAAAAGCCGCCAAACTCCGGCTCCGCCGCAAAGGCGACTGCAGAAAGGGCGAGAACGAGCATTGCGAGGAGCGAGAGGCGCGAGATGGCGCGCAGCCGTTCCTCGAACAAGGGATAGAGGTGACGTCGCATGGCTTCGTCCTCCTCGAGGCAGGGACTACATTATGTTCCCATTATCAGCGTTTCTCGCCCCCTTTTTTACCGCGTTGCCATTCTGCACCCGGTCGTATACAGCCCGCCGGGTCGGTGCTGTTCCGAAGAAGCCGAGGGCGTGAAGCCAAGGCCCGGAATTGCGCCACCATCATGGCGCGATTTCGCGATTCGCGCCATAATCGCGCCATACTGGGGTTTCACGCCATGGTGTCGCCCGCCGACCTCCTCGAGTCCATTCAAAAATCCACTGCAGGCCTCAACGTTGCGGAGTTGCTGGTCCGTCACCCGCAAATTCCTCGCCGGACAGCGCAGCGCTGGATTCAGCAGCTGCTCCGTGAAGGAAAGGTCAGGGGAACCGGCAAAGCACGCGCTCGTCGCTACCTCGCTGTGCAGCCCCCTGCAACAGGGGTCGCTCGGGATGCCTTTCCCAATCTCATCCCGCTATCCGCCGAAAGCCGAGACATCCTCGCGTATATCGATCAGCCGGTGCAGGCGCGTACTCCTGTCGGGTATCAGAGCGACTTTCCAGACGACTACGAGCCTGATCGGACGTGGTACCTGTCCGCGCCACTGCGTTCGCAATTGAGACGCATGGGCGACACCGGCCAGGCGGACCGCCCGGCCGGAGCTTACGGCCGCGCGATGCTCAACCGGTTGTTGATCGATCTTTCGTGGGCATCGAGCAGTCTGGAAGGCAACACCTATACCTTGCTGGATACGCGCCAGCTGATCGAGCATGGCAAGGCGGCGCAGGGGAAAGCGGCGGCGGAAACGCAGATGATCCTCAATCACAAAGCCGCCATCGAGCTGCTGATCGACAACGCCGAGACGGTGTCCTTCAATCGATATACGATCCTGAACCTGCACAGTGCCCTGTCGGAAAATCTCTTGCCGAATCCCTGGGACGAGGGCCGGTTACGTCAGCACGCCGTGGAAATAGGCAAGAGTGTCTACCGGCCGCTTTCCATTCCGGCGCAGCTCGATGAGCTGTTCGGCCTTCTGTTGGAGAAGGCCGCAAGGATTTCGGACTCCTACGAGCAGTCGTTCTTTGTGATGGTGCATCTGCCGTATCTGCAGCCTTTCGCCGATGTGAATACGCGTACTTCGCGCCTTGCCGCAAATCTACCTCTCATCCGAGCCAATCTATGTCCGCTCACATTCCTCGATGTGCCGGAACAAGCCTACAGCCGGGCCATGCTGGGGGTATACGAGCTGACCCGGGTTGAATTGCTCCGCGATCTGTACGTCTGGGCGTATGAGCGCTCGACGCATGAATACCTGGCTGCCAGACGGGATGTTGCCTCGCCTGATCCTCTCCGGCTTGCCTATAGGGAGGCGATCAGGAAGGCTATCCGGGAAGTCGTCAGGCGCCCGAACGAAGAATCCCTGACAGTGATTGACAACGTGGTCGCCGAGCTCGTCAAGGAGGCGGATCGCTCGAGTGCGCGGGCAATGGTCATCGAAGAGTTGCGCCGGGTGCATGAGGGTACGCTGGCGCGCTACGGATTGCGTCAGTCGGAATTCCTGCGCTGGCAGGAGCGAGTCCAAACGGATGTCTCCACGTGATTGGCGTGTGGAGGCACAGAACATCTCGTGGCTGAAGACACATAGGAGACCCAGAGATGCTGCGCCGCATAGGCGCGCCACGGCCGCCACCGCTCCGCACGTTTAAGCAGTGCGGCTGGCGAGGGGCGTCGACCTTCGATGTCGGCGATGGCCCGCAGCAGTCCAATGTCTGCGGCGGGAAAGGCATCGGGTTCTCTAAGCTCACGCATCGCGATGTACTGAGCGGTCCCCTCTCCGACCCCCGAAAGCGACTTGAGCTGCCGAATCGCATCTTCAAGGCTGCGACGGGCGCCGAAAATGCTCGGGTTGCCCGCGACCGTGCGGGCAAGAGCTGACAGGCTGGCGGCTCGGGTTTTGGGGATGCCGAGCGTCGTCAGATCCCTGTTCGCAAGCATCGCTGGACGGGGAAACACATGGGTCAGGCCCGCGAATGGCGCAACATCTGGGTTCAGCGGAAGCCCATAGCTCTGGACGAGTCGTCCCGTCAGGTTGATGGCCGCGGCAGCGAAGGTCTGCTGCCCGAGCACGGCGCGCGCCGCCAGCTCAAAACCGTCCCACGCCCCGGCGACTCGAAGGCCGGGTGTCGCGGCAATTAGCTGCGCGAGCAGGGCATCTTGCGAGAGGTGTGCTTGAATCGCTTCCGGGTCAGCAGCCAGATCGAATACCCGCCGAAGACGGGCGACAATCAACGGGAGCGCCGAGAGTTGTGGAAACCAGACGGTTGCCTCGAGTACGTTGCCAGGCGTCGGGCGCACACGGACGACACCTTGGTTGCCGCCGATTTCAATCGTGCGCAGATAGGCATCACCGCTGACGATCTCCACTCCAGGAATCGCTCTCGATCCGAGAAATGCGATCATGGAGTGCCAGTCGTACGGCGGTCGATATCGCAATGAGACCCTGACCACACCGCCGGAGGCTACACTCTGACAGGAGGCCCGGCGCAGTTGGCTGGGCGAGCGTTTGTAGAGAGCTTGAAAAGTCTCGTTGAAGCGCCGAATGCTTCCAAAACCTGAGGCTAAGGCGATCTCAGCCATGGGTAACGTGGTTTCATGGATGAGCTGTTTGGCGAGCAAAACCCGTCTCGTTTGCGCGACCGTAACCGGCGAAGCTCCGATGTGTTGATGGAAAAGCCGGCGCAGCTGCCGTGCTCCCACGCCCACCTGGTCAGCCAGTCCTTCGATATCCCCCGCTTCGAGCGCGCCGGCCTCGATCAATGAAAGCGCCCGCGACACCGTATTCGACGTTCCCTGCCAGACGGCCAGATCGGGTGAGGTTTCCGGCCGACATCGCAAGCAGGGCCGAAATCCATTTTCGTGGGCGGCGGCCGCCGTGCCGTAGAAGACGACGTTCTCCGGACGCGGTATTCGCGCGGGACACACAGGGCGGCAATAGATCCCCGTCGTCTTGACGGCCACAAACAGGCGCCCATCGAAGCGAATGTCACGGGTGCTCAGGGCCCGATAGCAGGCAGCGTGGTCGAGGTCCATGGCGCCAGTTTATTCGAAGCGTCTTTTGATGGCTGGCGAATTTCGGACATGACATTGGGGCAATTGAATTCAATGGTTGCGTCCGATTGCCGCCAGACTCTGGCGTTTTCCGGTTTTATACTCAGGGCTCTGAAATAGGAGCCCATCGATGACGGCTTTGAATGCTGAAGATTTCGTGAACCGTTTTGCTGCTGCTTGGGCGGCTCGTGACGCTGGCGCCTTCTTGGCGCTGTGGCATCCCGAAGGAAGACTTCACTATCCGTTTGCCAGTCGCGTGATCAACGGGAGGGAAATAGGCGAGCTCAATGAGCTGACGAAAATCAACGCGCCCAATCTGACTTGGAAGCTCCTCGATTGGACATCTCGCGGTAACGTGATCGTCATCGAATGGGCAAGCTCGAACAGGTACGGTGATCGTATCGTGTCGTGGCAGGGGATGGATAAGCTGACAGTGCACGATGGAAAAATCATCGAGGAGATCGTCTATACCGACACGGCTCCGCTACAGGCATTGCGACAAGGCGTCAAATTCGATGCCCTGATTCCCTTCCCTGAATGACGGGTGTGTGCTCCGCCACATGTGCTTCTGGGCGGTCAACGAAGCGAGTAGCTCCAAGTAGCTGGTGGCGCGTGGTGACCCCGAGATTTGCGATACAGGGCGCTTTGATACCGAGTTCACGGGTGCTGCGATTTCACGCGCGGTCAGCGCGATCGCCCCGGCGCGAAATTCATGGGCGTTTGCACGCGGCCGGCCGTGACCACCTGTGTCCACGGCTGGGACCTGGAATCAATCGGGGTTGGATTGGTGGAACCAATGCCGGCCGCGCGAGGACAAATTCGAGAAAATCAATGGTCGAGGTGAGGCGATGGCGCTGTTCCTGCGATACCCCAGCGCGTACGGGTGAAGTGAGCGACGCAGGTGCCTCATGGGCAATCCGTGCCGGGCCGATCCACGACCTCAACAGGAGCGTCTGCTATTCTGTCCATAATTTCAGTTGCGAGGGACGGAACAATGGCCGAAAGGCGCCTTATAGCAGCCGGCGGCGGGGCGGGGTTGCGCCTCAGGCGTGGCGAGCAGTTGCGCATCATTGACATCGACGGCGGGCAAACAGGCGACCTCGTTGCCTTTTCCGCCGACGGTGGGCACCGCTTGTCGAGCGGCCGCACCTTTGACTACTGCGGAAAGATCTACGTTTCAACCGGTGATGTGCTTTGGTCCGATCGCAGCGACCCCATGCTGACCATTGTTGCAGATGATGTCGGCAAGCACGATCTCCTGTACGCGCCATGCAGCATGGAGATGTACCGTCTGCAGTATGGCGCGACGGAATATCACGCTAACTGCTATGACAACCTGTGCTGCGCATTTCGCGAGCTGGGAATTGAGCCGGAGCCGCTGCCGAGTTCGCTTAACTTCTTCATGAATGCGGATGTTGCGGCGGACGGCCGTTTGTCGCTGCTGGCGCCACGAACCCGCGCTGGCGCTGCGATCACGGTGCGTGCGGAGATGGATCTCATTATCGCGCTGACGTCATGCCCCGCGTCCACTTGCAATGCCGGCGGGGCAATCAGGCCCCTGGGGTTTGAAGTCTTCAGCTGAGTAGCGGCAACCGGGCTTCATACGGAGCTGCGCGGTCGTGCCCATGACGTCGTGATCGAGGGCTGACGCGCGCTCAGGGTAACTCCATTTCATCGATCATTTCGCCCCTGGTATCGATCTGGTTTACCCGGAACCTCATTGGGCCTGTATTCCAGACTGATGGTGGCGCCGTAGGTTTATATGCGTAAAATTCTCGTACTGGGAATCGCGCCGCTTTCTGTTTGGCGCGGGCGCTCGCCCACCTAATGAGCTACAGCAATCCGACAGGTCACGTAGCCAGGAGCAGGGCCGACGAGAGCCTACCGGGCCTGCCAGGGCGCTTCTCACCGCGATCCGTCGCGATCCGACGCACGTACTCCGCGCGCTAGCGGCGAGGTAGCGGTCGAAACGCTTGTTTTGGTCAGATCATTCCTAGTGATCCCGCTCAGACTTGACACATATTCAACGAAATGGTTGAATATAATGATGAGCGATCTATCCGCAGTCCTCGGCGCCATTTCGCACCCGTCGCGGCGGGCCATCATCGCCCGGCTCGCCAAGGGGCCGGCACGGGTGACCGAGATCGCGGCGCCATTCGACATGTCCTTGAACGCCGTCTCCAAGCACCTCAAGGTGTTGGAAGGGGCGGGGCTGATTCGCCGGGAGAAGCGGGGGCGGGATCACGTGATCGAGTTCCGCGGCAGGCCGCTGCACCAGGTGGTTCGTTGGGCGCACGAATACGAGCGCTTCTGGAATGAACGCCTGGATGTACTCGAGGCCTACTTCCGGGAGGAGAGGAGTCGCAAGCCATGATCCAGCGCGTGATCCCTGATGTGAAGACCATGGAAATGACCGTTAGGCGGACCATTCCCGCGAGCCCGGGCGAAGTCTATGACGCCTGGCTGGACCCCAAGCACCCGGGAAACCCCTGGCATGACTCCGATACGCGGATTTTCGAGCCCAGAGTGGATGCCCTGTATTACTTCGTGCATGTCACTGAGACCTGGAGGCGGCCGCATTTCGGGCGCTTTCTGGTGCTCGACCGTCCCAACATGGTCCAACAGACCCTGATGTCGCTGAGCTCCCTCGGCCTGGAGTCCGTGTTGACCGTCAGCTTAGCGCCCCACGGGGCCGACACGCTCTTGACCCTGCATCACGCCAACCTGCCGGATGAAGAGACCGGGAGGCTCCACGAGCAGGGCTGGGGGCATTACTTGGGGCTCCTGGTCGCGTGCTTCGAGCCCAAGCATCACTGAGCCGCAGGCTCGGACATCCATCACTTCGTCAACTAGGGAGTACCGGCATATGTGCAGGACATCGCTCACCGCCGCGCTCGTAGCGGCCGGCATGCTCGTGTTCCCTCAGGCCCAAGCAGCCACACCCAGCTATCCGGCCATGGCGCCGCTGAGGCAATACCTGTCGGCGACCGCGGCCGACGAGATCGCCTTGGCCAGGAGCGCCGCGCCCGCGTCCATCTCCGCCCAGGCCGAGGTGCTTGTGCTCGACGCCCATGGGTACAAAGTGGGCGTAAAGGGCAGCAATGGCTTTGTCTGCTTCGTCATGCGGTCTTGGGGGCAGGATTTCGACCAGCCCGAGTTCTGGAACCCGAAGGTGCGTTCGCCGCAGTGCATCAATGCCGCCGCGGCGCGCTCCATGCTGCCGGATTACCTCACGCGTACCAGGTGGGTACTCGCGGGGGGCTCGGTGGCCGACATGCTGGCCCGCACCAAGGCGGCGGTTGCGGCGAAAAAGATCACTGCCCCCGAACCCGGTTCCATCTCCTACATGCTCTCGAAGAGACAATACGTGGCGGACGCGACGCGCAACTGGCATCCCCATGTCATGTTCTTTCTGCCCCCCGTCGACGCGACAACGATGGGAGCTCAGCGGTCCGGCTCGCCGGTGTATGGCGCCACCAGCGACGTCGAGCCAGTCACCACAGTGTTCGTGGTGTCACCCGTTTGGTCCGATGGCTCGCCGGGGCCGGCTCACAATTGAAGGCGTATATCGGAATGGGTCAAGCTGCAGCGGGCGCGCGAGGTTTCGGTTATTCGTACCGAAGTGCGTGGATAGGATTGACACGCGCGACCCGCGCGGCATGAGCAAAGACAGTCAGCCAGGCGATGAAGAGCGCTGTGAAGCCCGCTGCAACGAAGTAACCGGGATTCAAGCTGATACGGTAGGCGTAACCTTCAAGCCAGTGGCGTAAACAGTAATACGCGACTGGCCAGGCGATCGCACGGGCCTGCGCTGCATCACGGTAATCGAACAGACGCACTTTCCGCCTGGATCCACTCCGCCATGCAACCTGCATGCCAGAATAAAAACATCGTATATCAAGAGCTTGGAGGACCAGTTGGCCTTCCGTAGTGTCCGTCGGTGAACACACATTGTTCGAATGTGGACACTTTCGGACACGCTTCCGTGCTTCTCTGGCCGCGAAGTTGCTTCCGAAGACAGAGGCGCCGATTGAATCGCGGTTGGCGGCTTTACCACTTCCAAGCACTGACGGGCGTCGAAGCAATTGTCCCGGGGCGTACACGCCTTGCCAGGAAACGAGTCGTTCTGCCAGCCATGCCCAGCGCCCACCCGCTTACGCAGCTCGCAACTATGGAATCGCGATTTTTCGCGGAGGCGAGGGTTTTTCGATCGACTAGGACGAGACGCGGCGACCGCGGACCGGCTTGCACCCGTAGGCTGCGCGATGCCCGTGTGCAAGCCCATTGCGGCCACGATGGGTCCGCGAAATCAAACACCCAAACTACACCCAGAGCGTGGTGAAACTGACACCCGGCGGGGATGCTTAAAGACGTCAATGAAATCA
>Ga0134128_10003589_pt1 | contig 18942 bp, 16 predicted proteins | sample KB31754_FD_96462 | JGI IMG/M metagenome (GOLD analysis project Ga0134128, IMG submission 96462) | Terrestrial soil microbial communities with excess Nitrogen fertilizer from Kellogg Biological Station, Michigan, USA - KB3-175-4 | ecosystem: Environmental > Terrestrial > Soil > Unclassified ...
CATGCTGGTGCTTAGCTGGTGGCCGCTGCGCAACCTGTTTTCCCGGCACCAGGTCATGAATGGCAGCTTCAACCGGTGGCGGCTGGCCAACGCCTACGGGGCCTTCGGCTCCATCACGCGGGACCGCCTGGAGGTGGTGGTGGAGGGCACCTTGGGCGGTCCCCGCGGCGATGGCTGGATGGAATACGGCTTCCGCGGCAAGCCGGGGGAGCCCGGAAGGATGCCGCGGCAATGGGCGCCCTACCAGCTGCGCCTGGACTGGCAAATGTGGTTCCTGGCGCTGGGGTCGCCCGGCCTGAATTGGTTTGTGCCGTTCCTAAACAAGCTGCTCGACGCCGACCCGGCCACCTTGGGCCTGCTGCGCCACGACCCGTTCGCCGGGGAACGGCCGGCCTGGGTCAGGGCGCGCGTGTTCAGCTACCGGTACACCACATGGGCCGAGTGGCGCGGGAGCGGCAATTGGTGGGTGCGTGAGCCGCTGGGCGAGCTGGTGCCGCCCGTCGGCCGCGGCAGCCAATAACGGCTGTGCGCGCTCAGCCCGCCGCGCACTCGGGGCACAAGCCGTAAATCTCCACCGTGTGCTGGACCTGCGTGAAGCCGTTTTCGCGGGCGATCCGCGCAGCCCAGCTCTCGACTGCCGGCGCCTCAATCTCCACCGTTTTGCCACAGTTGCGGCACAGCAGGTGGTGGTGGTGGCTGGTGGCCGAGCAACGCCGGTACACGGCCTCGCCCTCGCCGTTGCGCAGGGTGTCCACCAGGCCGTCGTCGGCCATGGAAGCCAGGATCCGGTACGTGGTGGCCAGGGACACGCGCACGTCCTGTTCGTGGAGCAGGCGGTGCAGCTCCTGGGTGCTGACAAAGTCCTCCAGGCCGTCAAGGGCCGCACTGATGGCCAGCCGCTGCTTGGTGACGCGCTGTTCCCTGACCGGCACTTCAGACATGCTTGTGACCCGCTTTCCGACTCCAAATCCAATTAACCAGCCTAACGCACCGGCACGGTATTAGGCTGGCAGCATGTTGCTGACCAAATACACGCACGCCTGCATCCGCCTCGAAAAGGAAGGACGGGTGCTGGTGATCGACCCCGGCACGTTCTCCGAAACCGACCGGGCCCTGGCGGGTGCCGATGCCATCCTCATCACCCATGAGCACGCCGACCACATTGACCAGGCCGCCGTCCTGGGTGCCCTGGTCGCCAGCCCGGCGCTGGCCATCCACGCGCCGGCCGGGGTGGCCCGCACCCTGCGCGAGGCTGCGCCGCAGTCGGCGGGGCAGGTGCACGACGCCTCTGCCGGGGAAACCTTTGCTGTGGCGGGTTTCAACGTGCTTGGCGTGGGAGGCCAGCACGCCGTCATCCACCCGTCCATCCCCGTGGTGGCCAATGTCGGTTTTGTGGTGGATGGGGCTGTCTTCCACCCGGGCGATTCGCTGATTGTGCCTGCGGGGGTCCAGGTGGACACGCTGCTGGTTCCCGTGCACGCACCGTGGTCCAAGGTGGCCGAGGGGGTGGATTTTGTGGTGTCCGTACGGGCCCGCCGCGCGTTCCAGATCCACGACGCACTGTTGAACGAGGCGGGCCTGTCCTTCACGGAGTCCCACATTGGGCGGATCGGGGCCGAGCACGGCACCGAATTCCGCCACCTGGCACCCGGGGAATCGGTGGAACTATAGCGCCGTTCCCTGGCGGGTTCTAGCCGGCCCACACACCCGTCTCGAAGAAAGAGCGGATGGTGGCCGCGTGTGGCTGCGGGTTCAGGCCCTTGCCGGCCAGCCACGCGGGGTTGTTGTAGCTGCCCGCGTACCGCTCGCCGCCGTCGCACATCAACGTGACCACGCTGCCCTGCTCGCCGCGGGCCACCATGCCGGCCACCAGCTGCCACACGCCCCACAGGTTGGTGCCCGTGGAGGGGCCCGCGGCCATGCCGGACAGTTCGGTGAAGTGCGCCATGGCCGCCACGGACGCGGTGTCGGGGATTTGGAGCATGTGGTCGATCACGCCCGGCACGAAGCTGGGCTCCACGCGGGGCCGGCCAATTCCCTCGATCCGGGAGGAGTTCCCGGTCACCACGGACGTGTCGCCGGATTTCCACGCCGGGTAAAACGCCGAGCCCTCCGGGTCCACCACGGCCAGCTGCGTGGAGTGGCCGTGGTAGCGGATGTACCGGCCGATCGTGGCGGACGTTCCGCCCGTGCCGGCGCCCACCACCACCCAGGCCGGTTCGGGGAAGCGTTCGTGCGAGAGCTGGGTGAAGATGGACTCGGCAATGTTGTTGTTGCCGCGCCAGTCCGTGGCCCGTTCGGCGTAGGTGAACTGGTCCATGTAGTGGCCGCCGGTTTCGGCGGCAATGGTTGCGGCGGCCGAATACACCTGGTCCGCCTGCTCAACAAAGTGGCAGCGGCCCCCGAAGCTCTCGATCAGGGCAATCTTTTCCGGGCTGGTGCCGCGGGTCATGACGGCGACAAAGTCAAGGCCCAGCAGTTGCGCAAAGTACGCCTCCGAGACGGCCGTGCTGCCCGAACTGGCTTCCACCACGGTGGTGCCCTCGTGGATCCAGCCGTTGACCAGGGCAAACAGGAACAGGGAACGGGCCAGGCGGTGCTTCAGGCTACCGGTGCGGTGGCAGGATTCGTCCTTGACATACAGGTCCACGCCCCACTCCTCCGGCAGGTCGATCTTGTAGAGGTGCGTATCTGCGGAGCGGTTGTTTTCCGCCTGGACCATGCCGATGGCACGATGGGTCCAGGCCTGGGCTGAGTGGGAGGAAGTCATGAAGCCAGCGTAGCGCGCTACATTTGAGGCACGCCAAAACAAGCAACCCTGAGGGAGCCCCGCATGACCGTGTTAATGAGTGTTTCCGAACTCCAGGGGCGCCTCGCCGCCGGTGCGCGGACCGTGCTGCTGGACGTGCGCTGGGCCCTGGGCGATCCACACGGCCGGGAGCACTACCTTGCCGGCCACCTCCCGGGCGCTGTCTTCGTCAACATGGAAACCGAGCTGGCCGGCCACGGGGAACCGCGCGACGGCCGCCACCCGCTTCCTGCCGAGGCAGACTTTGCGGCGGCCATCCGCCGCTGGGGCATCAATGCCGGGGACACGGTGGTGGCGTACGACGACGCCGGGGCTGCCGCCGCTGCCCGCGCGTGGTGGCTGTTGGGCTACGCGGGCTTTGACAACGTCTACCTGCTCGACGGCGGATTGGCAGCGTGGCGTGCAGCGGAGCTGCCGCTCGCCCAAGGTGAGGAACGCGCGGAGCCGGGGAACGGCGTCGTGCATTATGGGCACAAGGCGGCCGTGGACATTGACCGGGCCGCAGCCTGGCCGGGGCACGGGATCCTGCTGGATGCCCGGGCGGGGGAGCGGTACCGGGGTGAGGCCGAGCCCCTTGACCCGCGGGCCGGGCACATTCCGGGCGCCGTGAGTGCACCCACCACAGAGAATCTCGCGGCGGACGCCACGTTCCTGCCGGCCTGGGAGTTGCGGGCGCGGTTTGCGGCGCTGGGCGTGGCCGACGGCGCCGAGGTGGCCGTGTATTGCGGTTCCGGGGTCACGGCGGCCCATGAGGTGGCGGCGCTGGAGATTGCCGGGTTTACGGCTGCGCTGTTCCCGGGGTCATGGTCGGCGTGGTCCAACCGTCCGGAGCGCCCCGTGGAGACCGGCGCGGCGGGCGATAGGGTTGAATCATGACGCAAGCAAAAGCATACGCAGCAGTGTCCGCGACGTCCGGCCTGGCCCCCACCACCATCGAACGCCGCGAACCCGGGGCGCATGACGTGGAGATCGCCATTGACTTCTGCGGGCTGTGCCACTCCGACGTCCACACCATCCGGGCCGAATGGGGAGGGACCACGTACCCGCTGGTTCCGGGGCATGAAATTGTGGGTAAAGTCAGCCGCATCGGTGCCGACGTGGCCGGTTTTGCCGTGGGAGACACCGTGGGCGTGGGCTGCATGGTGGACTCCTGCCGCGAATGTGATTCCTGCCTGGAGGGCTTTGAGCAGTATTGCGAAAACGGGAACACCGGCACGTACGGGGTGGTGGACCGGCGCAACGGGGGCGGCATCACGCAGGGAGGCTACTCCTCCTCGATAGTGGTGGATGAGAACTATGTGCTGAACGTGCCGGCGGGGCTGGACCCGGCCGGCGTCGCGCCCCTGCTGTGCGCGGGAATCACCACCTACTCGCCGCTGCGCTACCTCGACGTGCAGGAGGGCGATTCAGTGGGCGTGGTGGGGCTTGGCGGACTGGGGCACATGGGCGTGAAAATTGCCAAGGCCCTGGGCGCCACAGTCACCGTTTTCACCACATCCCCGGCCAAGGCTGACGCCGCCGTTGCGCTGGGGGCCGACCACGTGGTGGTCTCCACCGACCCCGCCCAGATGCACGCCGCAAAGCACACGCTCAATGCCATTTTGGACACCGTGGCGGCTGTGCACGACATCAACCCGTACCTGGGCACGCTGGCCCGGGATGGCGCCCTGATCCAGCTGGGCCTGCCGCCTGCGGACATGCCCCCGGTGCGGCCCGGGCTGCTGATCCGCAAGCGGCTGGCCTACGGCGGATCGCTGATTGGCGGCATTGCTGAGACCCAGGAAATGCTGGACTTCTGCGCCGAGCACGGCATTGTCTCCGACATTGAAATGGTTACCGCGGACGGGCTGGACCAGGCCTATGACCGCATGGTGGCCGGCGACGTCAAATACCGTTTTGTGCTGGACAATTCGACCCTCTAGGAGCCTTTCGTGAGCACGCTGTTTACCAAGATCATCAATGGCGAGATTCCCGGCCGCTTCATCTGGAAGGACGAATCCTGTGTGTCCTTTTTGACCATTGGGCCCCTGACGGACGGCCACGCCCTGGTGGTGCCGCGGCTGGAGGTGGACAAGTGGACGGACGCCGCGCCGGAGCTGGTGGCGAAGCTGATGGCCGTTTCCCAGACCATCGGGCAGGCACAGCTTTCGGCGTTTGGGGCGCCCCGGGCCGGGCTGATTGTTGCCGGCTTTGAGGTGGAACACCTGCACGTCCACGTGTTCCCGGCCTACGGACTGGAAAATTTTGACTTCAAGGCCGTGGACAACAACCCGGACCCTGCGGCCATGGACGCCAGCGCCGAAAAGATCCGCGTGGCCCTGCGTGCGGCCGGCCACGGCGAGTTCGTCCCCGAGTCCTAGGCCCCTTTTCCCGACGCTCGGTTGCAATCGGGGGTGTTTTTCCCGACGCTCGGTTGCAATCGGGGGTGTTTTTCCCGAAGCTCGGTTGCAATCGGGGGAGTTTTCTTGGACGCTCGGTTGCCGTGGCAAGATTCGGCTGCAGGGGCGGCGATCGTTGAAGGAAGGGGCTGCAGTGGGGACAGTCCTGGCATTGCTGTTGCGGCAATTGGCAGCGGAAACGCCCATCCGGCCAGAAGGCTTCACCCTGGTTGCCGTCGATGGCGTTGATGGGAGCGGAAAGACTACTTTTGCGGCGGCGTATGCGGAGGCATTGTTAGCGCTCGGACACCCTGTGGTGCTCATCCACGCGGACGACTTTCTCAATTTGCGCGCTGTGCGCCATTGCCGGGGCAGCGACTCCCCCGTTGGCTTCTGGCTGGACACGTACGACTACGTTGCGCTTGAGCGGGACGTCCTGATTCCTTTTGGTCCAGGGGGCGACGGCGGCTACCGGGCCGCAGCCACGGACCACCGGCGCGACGCAGCCGTGGACTCGCCCCTTGTGCAGGCCCGCCCCGGTTCCGTTTGCATTGTTGAAGGCATGTTCCTGCACCGCCGCGAGTTGGCGTGGCGGTGGGCCTATTCGGTATTCCTGGACGTGCCGTTCACAGAAACAGCCCGGCGAATGGCCGCCCGGGACGGCACTCCGCGGGACCCCGGCCATCCGGGCATGCGGCGCTACGTTGAAGGGCAGCGTCTCTATTTTGCCGACTCCAAGCCTTGGCTCCGTGCCACCCGGGTGGTGGACAACACTGACCCGCTGGCGCCAATTGTGGGCTAGCATTCAGCCAACGCACTTCGTGACAAGGGGGACCCCACCGTGGAAACTTATTGGCGGGCAGCCAGGGAAAACCTCCATGTCCGGAGGTCTCCTTGACGGCGGACTAGCCCGAACCCCGCAGGGGCCTGCGCCGGTCCGCCTCCGGCCGGGTGCCCCAATGGGTCCTCGACGAAGAGGCTGCCAGTCTCGCCGCCCGGCCAGGTTTCGACAAAGCCGCCGGCCCTCGACCGGGGCCGCGGCGGAAGAAGCGTGAGCCCCGCCGTTCGCGAGGCAGGGCGCAACGCCTGTTGCCCACCCTTTGTTCAGTTCTGGCGGTTGGGCTGATAGTCACCTATTACGCTTTCCCTGGTCTGCTCAGTGACGCCACAACTGCCATTGCCGGGGAACAGTTCTCCGCTCCGCAATCCGGCGTCGGGCCTGCGTCCACCACCTGGCGTGCAGGGTACCCGCCGCGCGGCGTTGAGGCGCAGAAGCAGCCGCTTGGGCATCCCGCTGAGATGGCGCCGTCGAGCAGTTCCTATGTCTACATCGATGGGGATTCCAAAAGCCGCTTCGTTGCCTACGACCCCTGCCGGCCCATCCACTTTGTGACCCGACCCGACCACGCCCCTTCAGGCGGACACCAACTCATCACGCAGGCAGTGGCCGCAGCGTCAAAGGCAAGCGGGCTAACGTTCATTGACGACGGCGACACTACGGAGGGCTACTCCAAGGACAGGAACGCGTACCAGCCGGACCGTTACGGCAAGCGCTGGGCGCCCGTGCTGATCGTGTGGGAAACAACTGCCGAACAGCCGCAATTTGCCCCAAGTGCAGTTCCCGGGGCCAAGAACATTGCCGGACTTGGCGGCAGCCAGGCAATAGTCGGCGACTCGGGGAGCCGGGTCTTCGTCACCGGGGATGTCCAGCTCAACGCAACCGCCCTGGGCGAATTGATGACGACACCAAATGGTCCCGCGTTGGTGACGGCCGTCGTCAAACACGAACTGGGCCACGTGCTTGGGCTGGGACATCTAGGGGACCCCACACAACTGATGTACGAAACTTCGCAGCCAGGAGTCGCAAGCTACGCGGCCGGTGACCTTGCCGGCCTCGCGATGCTCGGGCAAGGGAAGTGCTTCCCCAATCACTAAGACTGCTTTTCCGGATGAGGGAGCGTCGGGGGAAAGACCCCTTTGATGAGGGAGCGTCGGTGAAAACACCCCCGATTGCAACCGAGCGTCGGGGAGGCGGGGAGGCGGGGAGGCGGGGCGGCGTCCTCGTCAGGCCATCGCCTTTGCCAGCGCCACCCGGATCCGCTTCTCGGACACCGAATAGGCCGTCCCCAGCTCCACCGCGAACAGGCTGACCCGCAGTTCCTCGATCATCCAGCGCACATGCTCCAGCCCCGCCGTGGACCGCTGGCCCGGCAGCAGCGCCGCCATGGCGTCGTCGTACTCGTCCTCCAGCCGTTGCACGGCGGCCATCGACTGCCCGTCCCGCGCCACGTTGGAGGGGAGTTTGGCCAGCCGGCGTTCAATCGCCGCCAGGTAGCGCGGCAGCTGGCTGAGCTGGGCAAATCCCGTCTTCGCCACAAAGCCGGGATACACCAGCAGGTCCAGCTGCTGCTTGATGTCATTCAGGGCACTGATCAGCGGCAGGCTGCTGGTGGAACGAAGCGCCTTGTCGATGCGCAGCTTCGACGCCAGCACCTTTTCCACCACGGCCGTCACCGAGAACACCGTGTCGATGAGCTCGGCGCGCACCGTTTCGTACAGCGCGTCAAAGTCCTTTTGGTTCCAAGGCAGCGCGGCCGGCGTGAGCTTGTCAATCGTGGCGAGGGTGCAGTCGGCAATCAGCTCGGTGACGGAGCCGTGCGGGTTTTGGCTGAACGTGAGCTTCTCGACGTTGCTCAGATGGTCCAGCACGTACCTGTCCGGCGACGGCACCCGCAGCGCCAGCAGCCGGATGACGCCGGCACGCATGGCTGAATCTGCCACATCCTGCCGCTGGAAAACGCGGATCCCGGCCGTGGCGCCCTCGTCCACCAGCGCCGGGTAGCCCGTGACGGTGTGCCCGCCCACGAGCCGCTTGACCTCGCGCGGCAGCGAGCCCAAATCCCAGCCGGTGATGCCTGAGCGTTCCTGGATGCCTGCGGCGTCGGCGGAGTTGCCCGGGATGTTCGACGCCGGGGACGCGCCTCCCGCTGTTGCCCCGCCTGCCGCCGGGGTTCCGTTGGCAGGTGCGGGCCTGCCCTTGCCCTTCCCTCCGGCGGCGGGTGCAGCCAGCGGCGCCCGCCCGGCCTGGGTGGTTTTGGGTGTGGCGCCGAGTGATTCGGCAATGGCGCGGCGGGTGGCCCCGGCCAGCTTGGCCTGGAGGTCGGAGAGGTTCTGGCCCTCCTCCAATATCCGGGCATTCTTGTCCACCACGGAGAACGTCATTCTCAAGTGCGATGGCACGGCGTCCCAGTTCCACGATCCGGGCGGGATGATGTGCCCCTTGATCCTGCGCAGCGCCAGCTCCAAGGAAGGCTCCAGCAGGTCCGCGGCCGGGTCAAAGTCCGCGGCCAGGGCCGCGGCAGCCTGCCGCCCCACGTCCGGGGCGGGGATGAAGTTTTTGCGCACGGCCTTGGGCAGCGACTTGATCAGCGCCGTGACCAGCTCCGCCCGCAGTCCCGGAATCTGCCACCTGAACGGCGCCTCATGCAACTGGTTCAGGAACAGCAGCGGCACCTGGACGGTCACGCCGTCGGACGGGTTCGGGGCGGCACCCGGCGCGGTGGGGTGGAATTCGTAGGACAGCGGCAGCTCAAACTCGCCCTCGGTCCAGGTCTTCGGGAAGGCGGCCTCATCGAGCGAAGGCTCCTCGGCCATGACCACGTGCGCGTCAAAGTCCAGGAGGGCAGGGTTCTCGTGGCGGGCGGCCTTCCACCACTTGTCGAAGTGCCGTTCCGAGACAACTTCGCCGCCCACGCGCCCGTCGTAGAACTCAAACAGTGCCTCGTCGTCCACGCGCAGGTCGCGGCGGCGCATGCGGGTTTCCAGCTCCTCCACCTCGGCCAGCAGGGCCTGGTTGCGGTGGAAGAATTTGTGGTTGGTGTGCCAGTCGCCCTCGACCAGGGCATGGCGGATGAACAGCTCCCGGCTGAGCTCCGGGTCAATGCGGCCATAGTGGATGCGCCGGTCCGGCACGATCGGCACGCCGTACAGGGTGACCTTTTCGTGTGCCATGACCGAGCCCATTTTCTTGGACCAGTGCGGCTCGCTGTACGTGCGCTTGACCAGGTCCGGTGCCACCTGTTCGGCCCAGAGCGGGTCGAACTTGGCGGCCACGCGCGCCCACAGGCGGGAGGTTTCCACGAGCTCGGCGGCCATGACCCAGTCCGGCGACTTCTTGAACAGCGCCGAGCCCGGGAACACCATGAACTTGGTGCCCCGCGCGCCGGCGTATTCGCGCTTGCGCTGGTCGTACAGGCCGATGTGGCTCAGCAGCCCGGTCAGCAGCGACATGTGGATGGCGTCGTGGTTGGCCACCGGGTCAATGTCATTGCCGGAAACCTTGATGTCCAGCGACTTGCCCATTTGCTTGAGCTGGGTGAACAAGTCCTGCCATTCACGCACGCGCAGGTAGTTGATGAACTCGGCCTTGCACAGGCGCCGGAACGCACTGGAGGACAGCTCGTTCTGCTTCGCCTTTATATAACGCCACAAGTTAAGAAAGCCGGTGAAATCGGAGTTTTCGTCCTGGAAGCGCTTGTGCTTTTCCTGCGCCAGCTGCTGCTTGTCCGTTGGGCGCTCGCGGGGGTCCTGGATGGTCAGGGCAGCGGCGAGCACCATGACTTCCGCGGCCACGCCGCGCTTCGCGGCTTCCACGATCATCCGTCCCAGCCGCGGGTCCACCGGGAGCTGCGAGAGTTGGCGTCCGACGGCGGTGATCCCGCCTTGGGCGTTCACGGCGCCAAGTTCGCGCAGCAGCGTGATCCCGTCGGTGATGGCCCGGGAGTCCGGCGGCTGGACGAAAGGGAACTGCTCCACGTCCTTGGGGCCCCGGGCCACGCCCATCGCCGTCATTTGCAGGATGACGGCGGCCAGGTTGGTGCGCAGGATTTCCGGGTCGGTGAACTCGCTGCGGGCGTTGAAGTCTTCTTCCGAATACAGGCGGATGCAAATCCCGTCCGACACGCGACCGCAACGCCCCGAGCGCTGGTTCGCCGAGGCCTGCGAGACCCGCTCAATGGGCAGGCGCTGCACCTTGGTCCGGTGTGAATAGCGGGAAATGCGGGCCGTGCCCGGATCGATGACGTACTTGATGCCGGGGACAGTCAGGGACGTTTCCGCCACGTTGGTGGCCAGCACAATCCGCCGCCGCGAGCCGGGGGTGAATACGGCATGCTGCTCGGCCAGCGACAACCGGGCGAAAAGCGGCAGGATTTCGGCATTGCGCAGGCGGGGATTTGTTTTAACACGGCCGTGCAGTGCGTCCGCGGCGTCCCGGATCTCGCGCTCGCCGGAGAAGAAGATCAGGATGTCCCCGGGGGCCTCCTTGGACAGTTCATCCACGGCGTCGCATACGGCGTCGAGCGGGTCGCGGTCCTCCTCACTGTTGCCGCCGTCCTCCCGGTTCCCGCCGTGTCGGTTCCGGTCGGCACCCAAGCCGGCGTCGCCGTCGTCGTCCATGTCCTCTTCGGAGCCGTTGGCGGGCCCGGACAGCGGGCGGTAGCGGATCTCGACGGGGAAGGTGCGCCCGGAGACCTCCATGATGGGGGCGGGGCCCTCGGGAGAGGCGAAGTGGGCGGCGAAGCGCTCGGGGTCGATCGTGGCCGAGGTGATGATGACCTTCAAATCCGGGCGCTTGGGCAGGATTTGGCGCAGGTAGCCGAGGATGAAGTCGATGTTCAGGGAACGCTCGTGGGCCTCGTCGATGATGATGACGGAGTATTTCCGCAGCAGCTTGTCGCGCTGGATTTCCGCGAGCAGGATGCCGTCGGTCATGAGCTTGATCTTGGTCTGCGGGCCCACGTGGCCGGTGAAGCGGACCTGGAAGCCCACCTCCTCGCCGATCTTGACGTCGAGTTCGCTGGCGATTCGCTCGGCCACGGTGCGCGCGGCAAGGCGGCGCGGCTGCGTGTGGCCGATCAGGCCCTTCTCGGCCAGGCCAAGCTCCACGCACATTTTGGGGATCTGGGTGGTCTTTCCCGAACCGGTTTCACCGGCGATGATGGTGACCTGGTTGGCGGCAATGGCGGCCATGAGGTCCTCGCGGCGTTCCGAGACCGGAAGCGCGGCGGGGTAGGTGATTGTGAAAGTCATGGTGCCACCCAGTTTATGCCGTTATCGGAGTTGGCCTGCCGGGCGGGTTGCGGCCGCGTGGCATTACTCCTGGCGCCATTGCGAACGGATGGCGCCCAGGGCGTCCTCAAGCGAGAGTGAATTTCCGTGGGCAGTCGCCACGAACTGCATGGCGGCCCTCCGCATGTCCCCGGCCAGCCCCTGCCCGTTGCGAACCCTGGCACCCGTGGCCCGGCTGGTCTGGATCAGCCCGGCCGTCTCCAGTTCGGAGTACGCGCGCGCCACGGTGCCGGCCGCAACGCGGAGGTCGCCCGCCAGTTGGCGGATGGACGGCAAACGCTGGCCGGGACCCAGCTCACCGGCACGGATGAGGTCGCCGATTTGCTCCCTGATTTGCTCAAACGGGGGGATGGGACTGGCCTCGTCAAGGGTGATCACGCCCCTGCTCCCTGGCTTGTTGGCGCCTGGTCAGCGGGTTTTGCCAGTGCGTGTCGTGCGGAGGAGCGGATGGTGAAGGCGGCCTTTGCGGCGAGGAATATCAGGAAGGCCCCTGCGGCGACCAGCACGGGACCGGCAACGGCAACCGCAAAGCCCACTGCGAAGAGTGGCTGGAGCGGGCCGTGGCCCGACTGGTTGAAGTTAGCCGCGGCGCCGGCCACTGCCTGTCCGGCCAGCAGCGCCGTGCCGCCGGCGTAGCCAAGCAGTGCCCCCGTCCCCAGCCGGACCACCACCCGGGTGGAGATTTCCCGCCACTGCATGTCCAGTGCGGCCATGCGGGGATCCGGCAGCGACGGTGTGGAGGAGATTCGGCGCAGGGCCAGAAATGCCGCACCGGCCAGGGCCACTGTGACCAGCATGAGCGGCACACCGTAGAACCAGCCCGGGTAGGGGCCGGCCGAGGTGCTGTGGGCGCCTTCGGCCAGGCGAATGAGGCGGTACCGGCCCAGTTCGTCCGGGGATGAAGTCAGCCCGGTGGCAACGAGCAGGCCAATGTAGCAAACGGCGATGGCCGCCGGGACCAGAAATGACCGTCGCGGGCCAAAGGACCACGGCTTCCTGGGAACTAGACTGGCGTTTGCCGCTCCGGTCCGTGGGGGCATTGGCGCCGGAAGCGAGGAGTACAGCAGCAGGCCGCCGCTCGCCGACAACCCCGCGGTCAGGGCCAGGGGGAGGCCCACCTGGCCGGTGAAGGCTATGGATGCGCGGAGCAAGGCGAGGAACAGGACCACGGCAAACGCGATGGATGCGAGGGCTCGAAGCTGAGCAAAGAGCATGGCCCGGTTCTCGCTTGACTTCGACGCAGGGCCGGAGCCGGCCGGAATGGCCCGTGCCGGCCTTTTGCTGGATATCCAACGCGCTCCGGAGGAGATGACCAGAATTGCCAGGGCGGATGAGAGGAACAGGACAAGCAGGTGGCTCATGGAAACTTCCTTGGTGTATTGGACAATTGATACACGGGAAAGCTGTGTGTGTCAATTGTTTGATACACGGCGCTCCGGCCGCCGCTGCGTGGACCTGAAAGGATGGGGCCATGAACCAGGAGATCAAGACCTTGGCAGAATTTGCGCTCGCAGGCCGGGCATTCCGGCTGCGGCGGGCGGCGGAGCCCGACGTGGTCCCCATCGTTGGGCTGATGGCCCGGGACCAGCTGCGGTCGGCGGTCGATTCGGCAGCCCCGGAACGGCGGGCGCCCTACGTGGCGGCGTTCCGGGCAATCAATGCCGACCCGGCCCACCTGCTGTGCGTGGTGGACGACGCCGATGGCGTCGTCGTGGCAACCATGCAGCTTACCTTCCTGCCCGGCCTGGCCCGTGGGGGTGCACTGCGGCTGCAGATTGAGGCAGTTCGGGTGGATGGGGGCTTGCGGGGCAACGGGCTGGGCTCGGCCATGATTCGGTGGGCCGTTGAGGAGGCTCGACGGCGGGGGGCTGCGCTTGTCCAGCTGACCTCGGACCTGGCCAGGCACGACGCCCACCGCTTTTACGAACGTCTTGGCTTTTCGCATTCCCACGCCGGGTTCAAGTTGATCCTTTAAGTTTTGCGCCGCCGGCAGGCGCGGTCCACAGTGGGCTGATTTTGGTGCGCAACGGCCACCAGTGCCGCTTTCCTCCCTCCACAGCGCGGGCTGGCTTGCTTGAGATCCACAGATTTGCCGGAATGGCCCCCTTGGGGACCCGCTGGGTTCAGATATTTCCTACGCTTGAAGCAGCAAGGGAAGGCAGCACGCGGGACATTGGGGCCACCTGAGGGCCTCCGCGATTCCGCTGAGGATGGACTGACCGGGGAAAGGCGGGTGAATCTGAATGGCGGCACCGGAGTGGCAGGGAGCGGCCCAACGCCTGTCGGCGCCGCGCCCGTGCGCGGCAAGCCCGTGCCAGGCAGGCCCGTGGCCCCATTCCCCGTTCCTGCCGCCAGCAGCCCGGAGAACCGCGGTGAGGGCTTGGGCAACCGGGCCCGGCTGATGGTCCAAGCGTCCGAATTGGCAGCAATTGCGAAAGGGCTGGTCGGAAAATGTGCCGACTTCCTCGATCCGGCACTCCTGGCACAGCTGGATGCTGCCTTGGCTCGTGAACTTGCCGACAGATCGGAAGCCCGTGCCAGCGAGGCAGCGGCCCGCGTCGAAACCGCGGTGCGTGAAGGCCGCTCCGCGGCAGCCCTGGATGGATTGGCGCGGCGCGCCTCCGCTGCGACAGCGGCAGCCAGCAAGGCCACTGCGTTTGCCGCCAAGGCCGCAGGAGTCGCCCTGGCCCTGGAAGACCCGTTTCGAGACAGCGACGAATGCTGTGTCGACCTTGTTGACGGCGTCGATGCCGCAGGGCTGGTCGATCTTATCGAGCAGTTGGAAACGGCCAAGAATGCGCTGACGGGAGTGCAGGCCAAGGCCCAGGCCGTGTTTGCCGCGCAGCAGCGCCTGGCTCAGGCAAAAGCTGGGATGGCCAAGGACAAACTTGGCAAGGGAGTGGGCCTGCAGATCGGCCTGGCCCGGGGCGAATCGGCCCACCGCGGCCGCCAACTTGATGAACTCGCCGCTGTACTCGTGCGGGAAATGCCACACACCCTCAACGCCCTTGCCTCGGGTGCAGTGGGGGAATACCGGACCCAGATCATGGCCACCGAAACAGTGTTCCTGAGCTCGGAACACCGGGCCGACGTTGACCGTGCCTTGGCCTCGGACCTCGAGAAGTTCGCTGCCATGGGTACCAAGGAACTTGCCGCCGCGGCCCGCAACGCCGCCTATCTGCTCGAACCAGAGGTATTTACCAAGCGCAGGGAAAAGGCCCTCACCGACCGGCACGTCACCCTGCGCCCGGCCGCTGACGGAATGACCCTCCTCAGCGCCCTTATTCCCCTCAGGCACGGCGTTGCAGTCCTCAAGACCCTCACCCAGGTCGCTGACTCCGCCCGTGCGGCTGGGGATCAACGGGGCGTCGGCCAGCTCATGGCGGATGCACTCACCCACCGCCTGCTCCAACACCAGCCGTGTGACGAAGGCGCCGGAACTGCGGGAGACCACAGGGGTCCGGCCACGGAAGTCTCCGGTGCGGCAGCCGTGGGCGCCCCAGGGTCGGCCGCTGGCCGCGCCCATGGAACCGGGCCCGAGGGTGCCTTTGGCGATTCTGCCAATGACGGCGGCGTGATGTCCGGAGGTATGTTGTTGGGCGCCGGGGGAGGGCGGTGCACCACAATCACCGAACCAGGCATCATGCTGGAGCTTGTCATGACGGACAGGTCCCTTTTCGATGGTGCGAATGACCCCGCGGTCCTGACCGGCCATGACCCCATCCCTGCACCGGAAGCACGCTCCATGGTCCTGGGTTCCGGTCCCAGTTTCGGTTCCAGCCCCAGTTCCAGCCCCGGGTCCGGTTCCAGCCCCAGTCCCAGTTCCGGTCCCGGCCGGCTGGCCGAGGCGCAGGTTTGGGTCCGACGCCTCTACACACACCCCGAAACGGGGGCATTGCTTGCGATGGATTCGCGTGCGCGGTTCTTCCCGGAGGGCATGAAGGAATTCCTGCGCCTGCAATATCAGCGTTGCGCCACGCCGTACTGCGACGCACCGATCCGAGAATATGACCACATCAAATCGTGGGCCTCAGGCGGCACCACCACCATTGCCAACGGACAGGGACTCTGCGCGTCGTGCAACAAGTCCAAGGAAGCGCCGGGCTGGAGCGCCGACGTCGTCAAAGGCGGATCCGTCGTCCCGCGCACCACCTTTACCACCCCAGCCGGGCGTAGCTATACGGCAAACGCCCCGACGCTGCCCGGTGGGCCGGGGCTGCCCGGTAGCCCACCCCCATCCGGCGAACCGCCGGGCCCGCCCCCATCCGGCGAATCGCCGGGCCTACCCTGAACAGCGGCTCCGGTCACTGGCGCCGGCGAGCATCTGGGCCATCACTTGTCCCAATGGCCCCAGCTCGCTACGGAATGGGACCTGCCGATGGCCCTGGGCCTGCACCCGACGTGCGGCCCGGCGGCCGGTTCGTGGCAGCGGATGGGCCCGGAGAAGAGGGGGTTTCGGCATTGGCCATTTTGGGAATGGCCCGGTCCGTGGCGGCCAGCAAAAGGACCGCGGCACCGATGCCGCCAATCACCCAGCCCAGGGTGTGGAAGCCGGCGTCTGTGGCGGCAGGGCCGAAGGTGATGCCGATCAGGCTGGCCGAAAATATAGCCCCGATGTAGGCGAAGGTCCGGTACAGTCCGGAGGCCACCGCAATTTCGCCGGCTGGCGCTTGCACGTAAAGTGCGGCCTGGTTGGCAAATCCGCTAAAACCGTTGCTGAAGCCGAAAAGCAGGGACATGCCGATAAGTACGGGAACGCTGGAATGATGGGTGATCAACAGCGTCACGACAGCAGTCAGCACCAAAGCGAGCCCGGCGAGGACCAGGGGAGTGCGCACCCAGCCCTTGATGGAAACCACCCGGGCTATGACAATGCTCAGTCCCGATAACGGGAGCAGGATGAGTCCCACCGTGGACGGGCCAAGCCCGGCGCCCTGTTCCATCCATTGACTGGTCCCGTAAAGGGCAGTGTAAATGCCCAGGCCCACCAGCAGCTGGCGCAGGTATGTGCGTTGCAGTGGGCGGTTGGCCGCAAGCATTCGGACATCAATCAGGGGCTGGCCGGCCGTCCGTTCCCAAAGTACCAGTGCAGCACCCAGAACGGCGGCTACTGCGGCCAGCCACCATTGCGGCTTCCCGAGGTCTGCGAGAAATACCAGCAGGGACGTAGTGGCTCCGGCAAACAGGGCGATGCCTGGAAGGTCGACGGCGGAAACCAGTCCTCCCAGGTCGCGGCGCGGGCCCGGACCATCCTTGGCCACACCCACAAGGGTCAGCACAAATGTGACCAGTGCCAGCGGGACGTTGACCAGGAACAAGGCGCGCCAGCCGAAAGTGCCGACGAGGTTGCCGCCGAGGGGCAGGCCAAAGACCATGGTGATCTGGGATGCAATGGAAAAGTTGCCCAGCACGCGTCCCGGCACGCCGGTGCCCCTGGAGTCCGCACGCTTGCGGACCAGTGCCATCGCAGTCGGATAGGCCGCAGACGTGCCAATGCCGATCAGCGCACGCGAGAGGAGCAGGAAGCCAAATGCGGGCGCCGCAGCACCGACCACCCCCGCAGCCAGCAGAATCACAATTCCTGCCAGGAACACGCGCCGCGGCCCAAAAAGTGTGGACAGCTTGCCCATGGTGGGCTGCATGACCGCGCTGCACAGGTACAACACAGAGATCAGGCTGGCGGTGGTGCCCGGTCCGGTGTGAAAGTCCACTCCGATGCCAACAAGTCCCGTGGCGATCATGCTGCTGTTGATGGGGTTGAGTGTCGACCCCAGCAGCAACGGCGCCAGGAACCGCCATTCGAAGGGTTCGCGGTGCGCCGCGGATGGCACTGCGGCACCGTTTGTCATGCCCGTGTGGCGGCCAGGAGATTAATGATGTCGCCGGCGGTTCCAGTTTCGCCCAGCCGCGGGAAAATTCGGGCCACGCTGTTGTCGTGGGCGTCGGCATTCATGTCCGTCATGGCGTCGACGGCGAGTGTGACGTTGAAGCCGTGCTCGTGTGCCTGCCGGGCCGTTGATTCGACGCCCACGCTGGTTGCCACGCCCAAAACCAACACCTGCGTGACGCCCAACCGCGCCAGGTGGTCCGCCAGGCCGGTGTTGGTGAACGCTCCCCATGTCTTTTTTACGACGGTGTGGTCGCCTGGCTTTTGCTTGAGCTGGGGGATGAGGTCCGCCCAACCAGGCGGCAGCGAGCCAATGCTTCGGGGAGCCTGTTCCGTCCTGCCCGGTGCGCCACCTGAAACAGTGACCAGGACCACGGGGAGATGGTGGCTGCGGAAGGCATCGGTGAGCGCCACCGCGTTCGTCACAACGGTGTCCATTGGATGTGCCGCGGGCAGGGCGGCGACACCGTTTTGCAAGTCGACGACGATGAGGGCCGTCTGCGGGTCAAGGGTTGTCAGTGTCAAGGGAGTCTCCTGGGGGCTTGGAATTGTCGGGCCTATGAGTCGGCGAGCCGCGTGAGCAGGGCGACTCCGGCCGCCAGTTGGTCCTGTTCGTCGGCGGAGAGCGTGGCCCGAATGGCCCGGAACAGCCAGTCGTCCTTTGCTGCGCGGGCCTCCCTGACCGTCTCCCGGGCAGATTCGGTCAGGGACCAGATGGTGGCCCGCCCGTCGTCCGGGTCCGGTGCGCCGCTGACCAGCCCGGCGGCTTCGAGGGCTGCGACCTTGGCGCCCATCGACTGCGGGCGGACGCCCTCGGCCCGGGCCAGCGTGGACACCGAGGCGGGACCTCCGGACTCCAGCCGGGCCAGCGCCGCGATTTGCGATGGCGTGAAATCGCCGAAGAGTCGGCCCGAATTCATGCGCCGCCGCAGTTTCCCCACCACCACGCGCAGCTCGGTGGCCACCGCCGACGTTTGGGCGGGCACGGGGTCACCAAGATGTTCGCTCATGCCCCAAGCATAAATTATGTTAAGGGAAACTGTGCAGTTTCCTTCATATATTTTTGGCCGGTGCCCGTCGCCGCTGAACCCTGCAGCTGTCAGCCCCTGCGCACGGCGAGCAGCACTTCATCATGGACCGTGACATTTTCGCCGCTGTGCCAGCCGCCGTGGCCGGAATCGATTCTGGCCCGGGTTTCGGCCACGGGCACCTCCCATAGGTTGGGGTCCAGTGTCGCCGCCACTTCCGCAGCGGTGAAGAACAGGTCGGCGCCATGGGGCCGGCGTGCCCCGGAATCTTCGTCCGACGGCGAATGACCCACCACCAGCAGGGCGCCCCCGGGTGCAACGGCGGCGGCGAGGCGGGCAAAAATTTCTTCGCGCTCGGCCTGGGGCAGGTGCATGAACTGCGCCGACACCAGCCCGAAGGACCCGGCCGGGGGAGTCCACAGCAACAGGTCGTGGTGCTCCCAGATGACGGAACCGGCCAGCGCCAGGCCCGCGGCGTGTGCTGCAGCCCGCTCAAGGGCCACGCTGGATATGTCCACGCCCGTCACGCGCCAGCCCCGCCCGGCCAGCCAGACGGCGTCGGCCCCTTCGCCGCATCCCACGTCCAAGGCCGAACCCGGTGGCAGCGGCGAAGCCTCTGCCACCAACTGGGGATTCGGCTCCCCGCTCCAGATGTTTCCGTGGCTGCCGTAGCGCTTGTCCCAATAGGACTCGTCAAATTGCCGGTTCACG
>Ga0134128_10003590_pt1 | contig 18939 bp, 13 predicted proteins | sample KB31754_FD_96462 | JGI IMG/M metagenome (GOLD analysis project Ga0134128, IMG submission 96462) | Terrestrial soil microbial communities with excess Nitrogen fertilizer from Kellogg Biological Station, Michigan, USA - KB3-175-4 | ecosystem: Environmental > Terrestrial > Soil > Unclassified ...
CGAGGAACGCCTTGCGGTTCTCCGCCTTCATCAGCGTGTACAGGAACTGGTTGAGGGGGTAGCCCGCCCGCGCGCGCTGCGCATCGAATACCCACGTCCCCGGGATGTCGTCGTAGGGCTTTTGCATCGTGCTCAACTCTGGCGGCTGCGCCACCCCTCATGGTACGACTCACGCGCATCGCGCGCATAGGGAACCGGCGCTACCTTGACGCGGACTTCGGCCTGTCTGTGGCGCTCGACGGTGGTTTTGCGAGTGCCGCCGTTCTCCTCGCCCCAGACGAGCGTGAGCACGTCGCCGATCTCGATGCCCGGATCCACCACGCCGAGCGAGAGGGCGGTACGCTCGTTGTAGCTGTAGCCGCCGAACATCGAGTAGCCGACGACTTTGCCTCCCATCATCACGGCGTCGTAGGAGGCGGACGCATAGTTGGCGACCGGAAGGTCGAAGAATTTGCAACACTCCTCGCCGGGCCTGAACAGCGAAGCGTAGATCTTCGCCATGTCGTCGCCGTTCCAGGCGAACGTCACCTTCTTGCGCTGCGGTTCCCTGGCGAGCTTCTCGAGCGCCTCACGACCGGCGAAGTCGTGGTCGAACCTGACGAACGGACCGTAGCCGAGGGCATACGGTGTCAGGTAATAGTCCTCTATGCGATCGGACACGAAGCTGCCGCCGATCGAGCCGGAGCCTTCGTAGCCATGGCCCGGCAGCCACTCGCGATACTTCCTCATCCTGTCGCCGGTATATACGGCGGGCAACGGTGAAGGGATCCAACCCGACTCGAGGGTGTTGCTGGCGTAGGCACGCGAGCCGACCTGCACCAGACCGAACTCCCGTCCGGCGTCCAGGACAGTGTCCCGCACGTCGTCATACTCGGCGTACGGACCCCAGATCTCCAGCCCCGGAGCTCCCGCCATGCCGTGACGCAGCGCCCGAACCGGGCGGGCCTTGATGTTGAGGCTGCCCATGGTGAAGAACTTGATGTCCGGGAGCTTCGCCCCATTCAGCTTCTCGAGCACCTTCCAGGCGTTGGGACCCTGTACCTGGAAGCGGTAGTGCCTGCGCGTGACCGCCTTGCCGCGCGGATGCGAAGGCGAGCGGTCGTCGCGGACGTAATCGACCTTCCAGCCCCCGGTCTGGCAGTGGAACTCGATCCAGTTGACGGTCGGCGCGCGACCGACGAAGAGCAGCTCGTTCTCCGCCAGGTAGAAGAGGATCCCGTCGCCGATCACGTAGCCGTCGTAGGAGAGCGGGACCATCTGCTTGGCCCTGTTCGGTGCGAAATTGGCGAAGCTGTTGATCGTGAGGTAGGACATGAGCTTTAGCGCGTCCGGTCCCTTGACCGTCATTTCCGCCATGTGGTGTGACTGGTCGAAGAGCACCGCGGACTCGCGCCAGGCGCGCTGCTCGTCCCGCCAGTTGGAGAACTCGCTCGGCACCACCGGGTACACGTATGCCCCGAGCTGGGAGTTGCGCAGCAATCGCACGGGATTGCCGGAGATGGCGAGAAGCTGTTCCAGGCTGGGCTGATTCATGGATGGACCCCCGATACGGCTGGCGCAAAACGGTATCGGGTCTGCCGCCCGGTCAGAAATCCAAAGTTGAAATGGTAGCTATCGGCGGCGCGGATATGCGAGGCCGCGCGGATCTGCGCGTGCGCCGGGCTGCCCGCGGACGCCGGTACGACCCGCAGCGAACAGAAATTCGCTCGCCCGCGCTTGTGTCGCGGAACCCCGGACATTAGGGTCATTCCCGGCCTCTCCACCGGTGCGCGCGCTGTTGTCGTGCGCCCGAGAGATTTCGGAGCTTCATCATGAACGCCGTCCCTGCGTCACATGCAATCGCCGAGCAGCCCGCCCTCTCCCGCGCCCTGACCGACTTCCTCAAGCGCAAGCCGCGCCTGCTGGTGAACGGTGAATGGGTGGAGGCGCACGGCAAAGGCCGCATTCCGGTGATCGATCCCGCAACCGAGCGCCAGATCGCCGAAGTCGCGGACGCAGACGCGCAGGACGTGGACCGTGCCGTCCGCGCGGCGCGAGCTGCATTCGAGAGCGGCCCGTGGCCCGAGATGCTGCCGGATGAGCGCGAGCGGCTGATGTGGCGCCTGGCCGACCTCATGGAGCGCCACGCCGCCGAGCTCGCCGAGCTCGAGAGCCTCGACAACGGCAAACCGATCGCCATGGCGCGCCTGATCGACGTGCCGGGCGCCATCTCCCACCTGCGCTACATGGCGGGCTGGGCGAGCAAGCTCGATGGCTCGACCCTCAACACGTCGCTGCGCGCCGCTCCGGGCATGAAGTTCCACACCTACACGGTGCGTGAGCCGGTGGGCGTGGTCGCGCAGGTCATCCCGTGGAATTTCCCGCTGCTCATGGCCACCCTGAAACTCGCGCCCGTGCTGGCCACGGGCTGCACCAGCGTGCTCAAGCCCGCCGAGCAGACGCCGCTCAGCGCGCTGCGCCTGGGAGAGCTGATCGTGGAGGCAGGATTCCCGCCGGGCGTTGTCAACATCCTCACCGGTCTCGGAGAGACTACCGGGGCGGCGCTCGTCGCTCATCGCAACGTGGACAAGATCGCCTTCACCGGCTCGACGGAGGTGGGCAAGCTCATCAACATCGCGGCCACCGCGACACTGAAGCGGGTCTCGCTCGAGCTCGGCGGCAAATCGCCGGTGATCGTGCTGCCGGATGTCGACCCGCAGACGGTGGCCGCGGGTGCCGCCCAGGCCGTGTTCTTCAACTCCGGGCAGGTCTGCGTGGCCGGCTCGCGGCTCTTCGTGCAACGGAAGATCTTCGACGAGGTCGTCGCGGGCGTCAGCAGGGCAGGCCGGTCCATCGTGATGGGTCCAGGCCTCGACGAGCATACTCAGATGGGTCCGCTGGTCTCCGAGGAGCAGCGCGATCGGGTGCTGACCTATCTGCAATCCGGACAAAAGCAGGGTGCAACCATCGCCTCGGGCGGAGATGCGCCCGCGCACAAGGGCTACTACGTCAATCCCACCGTCATAGTAGACGTCAAGCCTGACATGAAGATCGTGCGTGAGGAGATCTTCGGACCCGTAGTCGTCGCTCAACGCTTCGATGATCTCGACGAGGTCGCCGCCTGGGCCAACGATACTCCCTACGGGCTGGCCGCCAGCATCTGGTCGAACGACCTGCGGGCGGTGCAGCGGCTGGTGCCGAAGATCAAGGCCGGCACGGTATGGGTGAACTGCCACGCCATGATCGACGCGGGCCTGCCTTTCGGGGGCTACAAGCAATCCGGCTTCGGGCGCGAGCAGGGCCGCGCCGGCATCGAGATGTATACCGAGCTCAAATCGGTCTGCATGGCAATCTGACAGTCCAGCGGGGGGCGTCATGACCACGGCCGAGCGGCAACGCCGCTGCATGCTGATTCGTCAGCCGGACGGCACTTACCGTCTGACGATCGAGCAGGCAGCCATACCCAAGCCCGCCGAACGCGAGGTGTTGGTACGCGTGCACGCGGCATCCATCAACAGACGCGATGTTTACCTGCTCAAAGGGCAGTATCCCATGCCGCCCCGGCCGGCCCTGGTACCCCTGTCCGATGGAGCGGGCGAGGTCGTCTCCGTGGGCGTCGGCGTCACGCGGTTCAAGACCGGGGACCGGGTCGCCGCCATCTTTTTTCAGCGCTGGCTGAACGGACGGCCAGATGCCGATACGCCCTCGTCCGCGCTTGGTGGACAGCTCGACGGCATGTTGTCGGAGTGCGTATGCCTCTCGCAGGAGGGACTCGTCAGGATCCCGGACGGATATTCGTACGAGGAGGCGTCGACTCTGCCCTGTGCCGCGGTTACCGCATGGAATGGCCTGGTCACGCGTGGCCGGATGCAAGTGGGCGATAACGTATTGCTCCTCGGCACCGGCGGCGTGTCGATTTTCGGGCTGCAGCTCGCCGCAGCCGCGGGCGCCCACACCATCGTCACGAGCTCCAGCGACGAGAAGCTCGTGCGCGCCACGAAACTCGGTGCCACCACCACCATCAACTACGTGAAGACACCGACGTGGTCCGACGCCGTGCGCGCAGCGACCGCGGGCGTCGGGGTGCACCAAGTGCTCGAGGTGGGCGGCACAGGTACCCTGCCACAATCCGTGGCCAGCCTTGCTCCCGGCGGCCATATCGCGCTCATCGGAGGACTCTCAGGGTTCGGCGGCGACATTCCCGCAAGGGCGCTGATGCACTCCAATGCCACCGTCAGCGGTATCTACGTCGGCTCGCGGGCGAACTTCGAGGCAATGAGCGCCTTCATCGAGCGGCACGAGATCCGGCCCGTGATCGATCGCGTGTACGAGCTCGATGACGCCCTCGCCGCCTACCAACGCGTCGATGCAGGGCAGCACCTCGGCAAAGTGGTAATAAAGCTTTAAGGAAGCTTGCGGGTGATCTCGATGATCAGGTCGCGCAGCCAGGCGTGGGCGGGGTCGGGGTCGTGCCGGTTGTGCCAGAGCAGCAGTTCGTGATGTTCCGGTGCTGGAAACGGCGTCGGGAAGGTCTTTAGCGGCGATGAGCGCGGCGCCATTTTCAGTACCCTCTCCGGCATCGTGGCCACGTAGGGAGTACCCGCCAGTACCAGCGGCAGGTGCAGCAGGCTCGGCACCGCGAGCTGCACCGTCATATCGATATCGAACAGGCGGCGGACCAGCTCCTCGGTGCTGACCGAATAGGCGCTGGGGGCACCGAAGGCGTGGGGCAATGCGAAGAACTGCTCGGCGCTGAGGCTATCGCCTACGGAGGGATGATTCGCATCGACCGCGCAGATCCAATGTATCGGCCGCAGCCGCACCATGCGCAGCGAATCCGGCCAGGCGCGGGTCGCGTAGAGCCTCAGGCTGTCCATGCACACGCAGAGATCCGCCTCGCCATACTCCAGGCGGGTCAGGATGCTCTCGGAGATCAGCTGCACCCGACAGGAGACTCCCGGGGCCTCCACGGCGAGCCGCTTGATGAGGGCCGGCAGCAAGTCCGGCAGTGCCTCCTCCGAAATGATGATGATGAATTCGCGCCGGGCGGTGGCCGGATCGAACTGCGGCTGGGTGCCAAGGGTGGCCTGGATCCGCAGCAGTGCCTCGCGCACGGGCTCCACCAGGGACTGGCCGCGCGGCGTCAGCTCCAGATTGCGTCCGACGCGGACCAGCAGGGGATCGTTGAAGTACTCGCGCAGCTTGTGCAGCGCCGCGCTCATCGCGGGCTGCGACACGTAGAGTTTGTCGGCCGCGCGGCTGATGTTCCTCTCGTGCAGCAAAGCATCGAGAGAGATCAGCAGGTTGAGATCGAAACGCCGTAGCTCGAGCACGGCTCGATTATATAAGAGCCACCGCCTCGCGCCGCAGCGGCCGGCGCTCGGCAGCGGCCCGGGCCCGGTACTCGCGCGGGGTCATGCCGAAATGCGCCCTGAAGACGCGCCCGAAGTGGGTAGCGCTGTTGAATCCATGATCGAAGGCGATGGCCGTGACGGTCCGGCCGCGCTGGCTGTCGGCGAGCAGCGCCTGGGAAGCGGCTTCCAGGCGTCGGCCGAGGATGTAGCGGGCGACCGTCTCCTCCCCGTCCGAGAACAGATAATGCAGGTAGCGGGTGGTGATCCTGCAGGCCCGGGCGATCTGCGCGGGCGTGAGGCCGGGATCGTACAGATGCGCGTGGATGTAGTTGATGATCCGGATCCGGTGGGCCGTGCCGCGCGAGGAATGCTCGGCGTTGGTCCTTGGCACTCGCGCATAGGCGGCGCCGAGGAGATCGAGGACGGCGACCGCGATCTGCTCGGCCGACTCGTCATCGAGAGAATGGCGGCACTGCAGCCAGTAGTTGCGCAGGAACCCGGAGAGCAGCCCACCGACACCGCCGGCCGCGCGCATCGCAACGGCGGCCAGCGACTCGGGGCAGGCGATGTGGCGGCGCAGCTTGGCCGTGGGGATTCCGAGGACGAGCATCCGGTTGCCGCCGGGGCAGCCGATCTCGTAGTGACGAGCGCCGTCGCAAAGGCTGAAATCACCGGTGCACAGCTGGGCCTCGCGCCCATCCTGGCGGACGATGCCCTCGCCTTCGAGCTGCAGATGCACGAAGAACCGCGGCGGGTGCATGCGGGCGCCGGACGTGCGAACCAGCCTGGCCTGCGCGTCCGAATCGACCTCCGTCGCGAGCAGGTCACCGAGGCTGGTCCACGCAACCGGGCCTCTGGCGGCGCCCGCAGGGTGCGGCGCGGGATAATGCGCCGGCAACTGGCAGCGATCGGCCCCGACAACGGCGGACGACTCGATGTAGGTCATGATTCCCCCTGGCAGCCGCGACCTGGCACGGATTTGCACCCCGTTTCTTATACGGAGGCGTCATTGGGTGAGCAAGCCGGCGTCGGTTATAGGAGGTATCGGCGCCGGGATTAGAGCGCCCGCCCGCCGGCTTTCACCGGCGGCCTCGTGCCGTTTCGCCATCGGTGGAACACTCTCTGTGGATTGGCGGTACATCATCGAAACCGAATGAACGACGGCCCACGAGCCGGAGCGCGACGATGAAGCAGGAAAATCTCGAGCAGTTGCTGCGGCGCAGCGGCAATCCCGTACACATGCTGCGCAATTCGCAGATCGGGGCCTATGTCTACCCCGTGGTACCGTACGAGTTCAGCAACTGGCGCACCGAGCAGGAGGCCTGGCAGAAGACGGCCGTTCTCTACGACCAGTCGCACCACATGTCGGAAATCACCGTCAAGGGACCCGACGCGGCGCGGATGCTCTCGTATCTCACCATCAACAGCTTCAACGGCTTCGTCCCGAACAAGGCCAAGCAGATGGTCCCCTGCAGCCACGACGGCTACGTGATCGGCGACGGCATTCTGTTCTATCTGGACAAGGACGAGCTGCTGTTCGTCGGACGCACGCCCGCGGTGAGCTGGATCCAGTTCCATGCCGAGACCGGCGGCTACGACGTCGAGGTGATCCGCGACGACCGCTCCCCGTCCTATCCGCGGGGCAAGCCGGTATATCGCCGCCACTATCGCTTCCAGATCCAGGGGCCGAACGCGATGCAGGTCCTGACGAAGCTGAATGGCGCTCCGCTGCCGGAGGTGAAGTTCTTCCACCTGGGTGTCATCGACATCAACGGCCGCAAGGTGCGCTGCCTGCGGCATGGCATGGCCGGCGAGCCGGGACTCGAGATCTGGGGCCCGTACGCCGAATACGAAGAGATCCGTGCGGCCGTCGTCGAGGCCGGCCGGGACTTCGGGCTCAAGGAAGTCGGGGCGCGTGCCTACTCGAGCAACACCCTGGAGTCCGGCTGGATCCCCTCGCCGCTGCCGGCGGTGTACACGGGCGATGAGATGCGGCCCTACCGCGAGTGGCTGCCCGCAAGCGGTTACGAGGGCTCGGGCTCGATCGGCGGCAGTTTCGTGTCCGAGAACATCGAGGACTACTACCTCACCCCGTACGCTCTCGGCTATGGCCCCTTCATCAGGTTCGATCACGACTTCATCGGTGCCGAGGCGCTCAAGCGCCATGGCGCGGAGCCGCAGCGCAGGAAGGTGACCTTCGCCTGGAACCCGGCGGATTTCATCAAGATCTATGCCTCGCTGCTCGATCCGCAGGGCGAGAACTACAAGTTCTTCGACTTTCCCAACTGCAACTACGCCTCCGCTTCCTACGACAGGGTGATGGTGAGCGGCCGGACCGTCGGCTTTTCGATGTTCGGCGGCTACAGCTACAACGAGCGCACCATACTCTCGCTGGGCGTGGTGGATCCCGAGGTGCAGATCGGTGACGTGTTGACGCTGGTGTGGGGGGAAGAGAACGGCGGCACCCGCAAGCCCACCGTAGAGCCGCACAAGCAACTCGAAGTGCGGGTTCAGGTCGCTCCGGCACCTTACTCCAAGGCCGCCCGCGAGAGTTATCACAGCGGCTGGCGGACACGCCAGGGCTGAGGGTCTCAAGCCCCGCGGAGACTGTAATCCCTCTGGGTCGTCGCGTACTCGACGAAAAAATCGAGCGCGTGCGGATCCGCCATGGCGCTCGCGTTGGCCGCTTTTTCCGGCGCCATGCCGAGGAGGATCCGCCGCACCGGCACTTCCATCTTCTTGCCCGTGCGGGTCATGGGAATGGCCGGCACCGGGATGATCCTGTCGGGCACGTGCCGCGCCGTATATTCGCGGCGCAGCGTATCGCGGATCTTCTCCGCCGCCGTCTCGAGCGAAGCTCCGCGCGTGAGCTTCACGAACAGCGGCATGAAGAACCCGCCGTCCGGCAGATCGAGGTTGACGATCAGGCTGTCCTCGACCTCGGGTAGCGCCGCGAGCGCGCGGTAGATTTCCGCCGTGCCGATGCGGATGCCGTAGCGGTTGAGTGTGGCATCGGACCGGCCCAGCACGAAACAGCCGCCGCGGGTGTTGATGCGGAAGAAATCCCCGTGCCGCCAGATCCCCGGAAATTCCTCGAAATAGCTTTCGCGGTAACGCCGCCTGTCGGGATCGTTCCAGAACCCGACGGGCATCGATGGCAGCGGCTCAGTGATGACCAGCTCACCCACCTCATCGATGACGCTCTCGCCCCGCTCATTGAACGCCTTGGCCGCCACCCCCAGCGAGGGGGCCTGGATCTCGCCCGCATACACCGGCAATGTCGGCACGCCACCTACGAAACCGGTGCAGCAGTCGGTGCCGCCGCTGCCGTTTGCCACCCACAGGTCCTTCTTGACATTGGCATGGAACCAGGCCATGCAGCCGGGAGTGGCCGGCGAGCCCGCGAGCGAGATCCCGGTCAGATGTGACAGGTCGTAGCGCTCACGGGGAACGATACCCGAGCGCACCATCTGTTCGACGTACGTGGGGCTGGCGCCGAGCATCGTGGCGTTCGCGTCCTGCGCCAGCTTCCAGAGCGCATCTGCGGCGGGATATGCAGGGCTGCCGTCGTAGAGAACGGGAACGGCACCCGTGGCCAGAGTGCTGACGAGGAAATTCCACAGCATCCAACCCGTGGTGGTGAAGAAAAGCAGCCGTTCACCCGGATGCAGATCGAAGTGGAAGATCGCGTTCTTTTGCGTCTCGAGCAGGATGCCGCCGTGGCCATGCACGATCGCCTTCGGCAATCCCGTGGTGCCGGAGGAAAACAGTGTCCAAAGGGGATGCTCGAACGGCACTTGCTCGAAACGGAACCCGCCTGCCTCCACCGGAGGATGATCGAGGACCTCCGCCCACGGCAGCACATCAGACCGGGGCGGCGGAGCGCCGGGATCCAGGTAAGGCAGATAGATCACTCGCTGCAGCCCCGGAAGTCCGGTGAGGATCCGCTCCAGCTCGGCACGGCGGTCGAATGGCTTGCCGCCATAGCGATAGCCGTCGATGCAGAACAAAACCTTCGGCGCGAGTTGCGCGAAGCGGTCGAGCGCGCCCCGCTCACCGAAATCCGGCGAGCAGCAGGCCCATATGGCGCCGATCGCGGTCGTGGCGAGCATCGCCACCACGGTCTGCGGGATGTTGGGCATCCAGGCGACGACCCGGTCTCCCGGCTGCACGCCCAGCGCGCGCAGCTGCGTGGCAAGAATGCGCACGTCGCGGGCGAGCTCCGGCCAGGTCACGGCGGCGAGCGGCCGGCTCTCGCCGGCATGCAGCAGGGCAATCCCTCCCGGGCGTTCGCGGCGTAACACGTTCTGGGCGTAGTTCAGACGTGCGCCGGGGAACCACTCGGCCCCCGGCATGGCGCGGCGGCCGAGCACGCGGCTGTATGAGGAGGAGGCTTCCACCTCGAGGTAATCCCACAGCGCGCCCCAGAACGACTCGAGATCCCCCACCGACCAGCGCCACAGCTCCATGTAATGGCCGAAGGCCAGCCGACACTCGCGCTCGAGCCAGCGGCTGAAGGCCGTGATGTTGGCATGCTCGACACGCGCCGGACCGGGTGTCCAGAGCAGGTCGCCCTCTTTCATTGCTCTTCCCTGTCGCTCGAGCTTACCTACCGGCCCATTTGCACGCGCAGCGTGGCGTACCACTCGCGTGGCGCATCGTAGTAGGCATCTATGAAGCCGGACGCATAGTTCGGCTGGCCCGAGGTGATGTAGCGGTCGTTGGTGAGGTTGGTTCCACCGATCGCAACGTCGTACTGCCCGGATGGCGACACATAATGGAGCGAGGCGTCGAGGTTGCGCGTGACCGGACGCCACATCTGCGGCGTGTTCAAGGAGTCATTGAACATACTGGTGATGTAGCTGAACACCGGAATGAAGCGCACCTGCGCCTGGTTGGCCAATGTATAGGTGTACACCGGATCGAAGGTGAACTTCCACCGGGGCGTCTTCGGCAGCTTGGCCTCGAGCGGAGAACCGCCCAGGCTGATGCTGCAGCCGGCCGCCTCTCCGCCCGGACACACCGTCGTGCCGTCCGGCAACGCCGTTTCCGGAATATTGGCCGCGGGGTTCACATAGGTGTAGTAGGCGTCCAGGTAGGCCACCGAGCCGTTGAGCTGCAGCCCCGAATCCCCGACCAGGGACTCGGCCTGCAGCTCCCCGCCGAGGATCTTGGCATTCCCGGCGTTGACGAGCGTGGGCGAGGCGCCATGCTGCACGTTGAGCTGGATGGCGTCGAAATCCGTATCGAATACATCGGCATTGATGATCAGGTGGCGGTTGAACCAGGAGGATTTGAGCCCGAGCTCCCAGGCCTTGGAGGTCTCCGGACCGAACTCGGCGTCCTTCGGCGAGGGCTCGGGTCCCGAGACTCGCGTGGTCCACCCGCCGGCCATGAAGCCTTTGGTCCAGCTCACGTAGGCCATGACATCGTCGTTGAAGTGATACTGGATGCCACCGGTGGGATCGAAGATATGCCACTGCTGGCTGTCGGCCGTGCCCGGAAAGTAGTGCAGGAACGGCTGGCCGGTGGCCAGAGGATAGACAACCGATCCGAGCGGAAACGAGTCGAGGTCGCTCTGCCCGGGCCGGAAGTACGCCTGCGCATCCGTGTAGCGGCCGCCGAGCGTGAATCCCCAATGCGCGGTCGGATTGTAGTCGGCGTGGAAATACGCCGCGTAATTCACGTTCTGCGCGTCGTTCGTGACGTCATAGACTTCCAGTATGCCCTCGAACGGCACATAGTCGTACACGTAGCCGGATTCCTTGAAGTAATAAAGCCCGGTGACATAGTTGAGCTTGCCGTCGAGCGCCTTGCCGAGGAGTTGGAACTCCTGCGAGATCTGCGATTGGTGCTGCTTGTCGACCACTTGGAATTGCGTCTCGGGCGTGCCGTCCAGCTCGGTGCCTATCCGCCAGCGCATCTGCCGGTAACCGGTGATCGACTTCAGGTCGATGTCGTCATTGAGCTCGTAGTCACCGGTGAGCGAGAACCCGAAGACGTCGCTGCGGGCGAAGTCCGGACCGACACCATAGGTCGTGTCTATATTGCCGGTGCTGCTGGCAGCGGTGCCGAGATAGATCCGCGGATCGTTCGTACCCAGGTAAGGCGTGCCGGGATGATCATTGATGTTGTACGGGCCGGGGGGCCCGCCGACGTATCCGGCCCCGAGGAGCGGCGCACCGCCGATCGACAGCCCCGGCACGTGTGCGCGCGGCTGTGAGCAAATGCCGCCGAACAACGCATTGTTCGGCGAGCCGATCGGGAATATCGGGCCGATTCCGGGGATGGTGGTCGCCCCCGCAATCGCGCCCGGCAGCGTCGTTGCGTCGTTGCTGATGCACAGGTTGTACAGGGTCGAGAACGTGGACGAGAGCAGGTTCCCCGAGAACGTGCCCACCACGGTGTTCGGCAGCGCCGTCTGGTTCTCGTGCGTCCAGTCGCCGGTGAAGGTGAATTTGAGCTTGTCAGTAGCAAACCACAGCATCTTGGTGCGCATCATGGTCACGCCGGTGCCGCCGTAATCGCTCCCCGTTTCATAGCCGGACTCGGGATAGGCGGTCGGTGAATCCACTACGAACGGCGTCTGTCCGTATGGTGAGCTGGTTGGATACGGGATGACCTTCTGCCAACCGTTCTGGTTCTGGGTGCCGAAGGTGACGCTTGCAAGCAGTTTGTCCTGGACGATGGGGATGTCGGCGGTGAAGGCCAGATCGCGCCGATCGAAGCTGCCGCCCGTGGCCTCGCCGATGAAGCGCGCCGTGTCGCCCGGCGTATGAGTGATGATGCTGATCGCGCCACCTATGGTGTTGGCTCCGAACAGCGTCCCCTGCGGGCCCTTTGCGATCTCGACCCGGTCGACATCCAGCAGATTCACGTTCGCACCCACGGTACGCGCGAGATAGACCCCGTCGAGGTATACCCCGACGGCGGGATTGACGTTGATGGCAAAGTCGCTCTGGCCGATGCCGCGGATCGAAGCGGAGAGCACCGAGCTGTCGCCGGAGAACGGCGAGCCGGCATCCAGGGTGACGCCAGGGGTCTGTGCGGAAAGCGACGCCAGGCTGGTCACGTTCTGTTGCTGCAGCTGCTGGCTGGTGAAGGCAGAAATCGCGATCGGAACCGTCTGGATGTTCTGCTGCCGCTTCTGGGCGGTCACGACCACTTCCTGCAGCTGCGGCTCCGCCTGTGGCTGCGCCGGCTGTAGCTGCTGAGCCACACCGAGGCCCCACGAGAGCGACAGACCCAGGCCGTACAGAGCCACCGGCCGAACGGCTCCCTGCTGTCTACGTTGCTTCGGGTTCATGAACGTGACACCCCTTCTGGTTTTACAGCCAAGCGTAGCGCGCGGGCCACGAGGGCGACCCAGATCAGAGCGCAAGACGTATGAACCGACAGCGCAAGACAACCGGGCGTTGCATCGGCGGCGGCGAAGGGGCAGCATGCCATGAGGTAGCCCGCCCAGCCGCCGCCATGGGTGATCGACTGCAACCCGTTCAGGCTCGCCACTGGTCGACCGATGAGGCCGCGGACCGGCCCTTTTCCTATTGGGTGGACACGGTCTGCGACCGCTTCCTGGAGCTCGACATCGACTCCCCCGTGCGCGAACACTTCCATGCCCGGCTGGACCAGACGGAGCTCGGACCCGCCACCGCCAGCTGGCTGCATGCCGATGCCCAACGGGTGCGGCGCACTCGCGCCAAGATCGCCCGCTCTCATCCGGGTTTCCTGTTGATGCAGCTGCGCGCCGGGCGCGTCCAGATACGGCAGGCCGGACACATCGCGGCGCTTTCCCCCGGCGAATGCATCCTGCTCGACGGTGCCCAGCCGTACGAGGTGGAGTGTCCGGAAGCGACTCGATCCTGTGTACTGCAGCTCTCCGAAGACTGGCTCACAGGCTGGGTACGCTCCCCGGAGGGCTTGGTGCCACGGCGCTTTGGCGGCATGGGCTGGGATGGCGCCCTGTGCGCAGCGGTTGCCAGCCTCGATCTCGACACCTGCGACCGCCTGGCGCTGCCGCGCGGCGAGGTTGCCGGTCACATCGTAGCGCTCCTGAAGCTGGCGCTGGGCCCCGAGCCGCAGGACTCGGCCGGGGGCCGGCGACTGCGGGAGCGGCTTTTGCGAACGCTGTACAACGGCCTCTCCGACCCGGGTCTGTCGCCGCGCGCGGTGGCAGCCGAGCACCGCATCTCGGTTCGTACCCTTCATTACGCCTTCGCGGCCGGCGGCACCACCTTCATCGAAGAGCTCGTACGGATGCGACTGCACCAGGCCCGGCAGCTGCTGGCCGATCCGCGCCTGCGGCAGGTCCCCGTCATCGAAATCGCGGCCCGCTGCGGCTTCACCGACCCGACCCACTTCGCGCGCCGCTTTCGGCGCCGGTTCGGCATCGCACCGCTCGCATTTCGTCGCGCGCTCATCCAGCCGCAGTGACCGGCAACCGCTCACTCGAGGCGAGCCAGGACTTCGCGCAGATCCGCAAGTAGTCGATGCGGTCTGCGTTTGCCGGTTTGACGCAGCCATTCGTCGCGACTCGTCATTCCGGTCGTGACCGCCAGTGCCGTCGCTCCTCCCCGGCGCGCCATGACGACCTCGACCAGCGGGTCGTCACCCACGACGCCCAGGTGACGCATCGTGGTGCCCAGTCGCTTCGCGACAAAGCGAAGTGCGTGCAACGAAGGCTTGCCCATCACGGTTACCGGCGCCCGGGTCAGCCGGCGGATGGCGCCCACGATCGCGAAGCTGTATCCGATCGTGCGTCCCTGGTGGGTCGCAAAGAATGGCACGTCAGAGGCCGAGAACAACTTCGCCCCGCTCCAGATCGCGTGCGCGGCGGTCTCGATGTCCTTCATGCCGCATTCGGGGTGCCATCCCACATAGACGGCCTCAACCTCGGCCGCGCGCGGCTCTCCCGTATAAACGGTCTCGATGCCGCTCTCCCCGAGCGCATGCCCGACACCGCGGGTGCCCAGCACCAGCACGCGGCGGATGCCGTGGCGCGACATGTGCTCTGCAGCGACGCTCGAAGGTGTGATCATTTGCGCGTCATCCACCGGAAGTCCTGAGTGGCGCAGCTTGGCGGCCTGCTGCGTGGGCGGATAGTTGCTGCCGTTGGTGAGCAGGACGAAAGGAAATGCGCGCTGGCGCAACGCGGTGAGCACCTCGACCGCGCCCGGCAGCACATCGTAAGTTCCGAGCGCGCGATCGCTGAGGAGCAGCGTCCCGTCCACGTCGAACATCAGTCCCTTGATTGCCGCTTCGGGTCTTCGCGCCGGGGCGCGCGCGGCGCGCGGGGTCACGCTTGTCCTCTCGGCGAGGCGCGGCGAAGCTGCAGGCGAAATCCCGGCTTCTCGACCGACACGTGAGACAGATCCCGGCGCGCCGTAAACCGGCGAATGAGCTCCATCGCCGGCCGGCTCGATGGGTCATAGTGTCGGGGTGCGGGCCCGGCCGCCAGCATGGCATCGACCTGCATTGACGGCATGGTCGCCCGCAACAGAAACTCCTCATCCGACAGCTCTTTGCCACACTCCCTGCCGAGCCTGTCGCGTAGCTCATCGACAGGCACCATCGGCGGCTCGGCCTCGAGCTCGCGGGTGCGCGGCAAAGATGCGATCCGCGCCATCACCTCCGACGCGATCGGCACTGTGGGGCGGCCGAAGCGGCCGATCGCATAACGAATGAGCTCATCAGGCACCACGGCGTAGCGCTCGCGGCCGGTGACATTCATGACGGCCTGAGCGAGCAGGATCTGCGAGAACGGCGTCATGACGATGGGCCATCCGAGCTCCTGTCGCACCCGTCCGAGCTCCTCTATCACCGCGCCCTCGAGATGCGGAATGCGGCTTTCCTTCAGGTGGCGGCGCATGGTTCCGACCATGCCGCCGGGAAGCTGATGATGCTGATAACCGGCATCGAACCCCTGCGGACTTCCTGACGGCAGCCCCTCCGCCTCCGCCAGACGCGTGAAATAGCTTTCCACCGCGGCCAGCGCCTCCGTATCGAGATCGATGGTATGCCCAAGTGCGCGCAGATTGGTGACGACCCTACCTGAGGGCGGGTTGGAAATGCCGTCGGCCGCGGCTCCCGAGGCGCACTGCAGGGCACTGACACCCAGGGCGGGCGCCTCCATGTAGGTGTGCTCCGCGAGCCCGATGGTGCAGTGTGAATGCAGCTCGAGCGGCTTCGCTCCGATCCGTGCCTTGATCGCGGGTATCAGGCTGGCTGCCCGTTTCGGCGACAGCAGACCGCCCGGATCCTTGACGTAAAGCGCATCCACGTCCGCGCAGGTGGCCAGACTGGCCGCGCGCTGCGCGTAGTACGCATCGTCGTGGATCGGGCTGATCGTGAACACGAGAGCGACGATCACGTATTCGCCGCCGGCTTGCTTCACCATCCGGGCGCACGCGATGTTGGAATCCGCATCGTTCATGGGGTCGGCCAGGCAGAAGCGGCGGATGCCATTGCGCACCAGCACCCGGAAGGCCAACGCCATGAGCTCAGGACTCGCCGTCTCCCAGGAGATGAAGCGGAAGCCCGTCGACATGAATTGCAGCGGCGTGCGCGGCGTTGCCGCCGCCATCAGCCGGATGCGCTCCCATGGATCCTCGCGTTTGTAGCGTACGGCCACACCCATGTGGGTGGAGGTCGTAAAGTCGATCGCCTTGAATCCCACTCTATCCATGACGGGCGCGATGGTCAGTGTCTTTGCAGTATCGATGCCCAGCGCCGCCCAGACGCACTGATTTCCGTCCCGGAGCGACGTCTCGATCAGTTGCAGCTCAGCCAAGCCGGGCCTCCACGAGCATTGGCGCACGCTCGAGCAACCGTACCAGGAATCCCGTGTCCACGCCGCCTTCCTGAAACTCCCGGCTGGCGAGCACCGTCGAGTGCAGGGCCAGATTGCTGGCCACACCCTGGATCCGGGCAGCGGCGATGGCCTGCCACATCCGCTCGAGCGCCGCCTCGCGACCCTCGCCATGCGCGATGATCTTGGCCATCAGGGAGTCGTAGAACGGGGACACCCAGGCTCCCGACTCGATGTGGGTATCGACGCGGATCCCGTCTCCCGCCGGCCAGCGCACAGCGCTCACGCGACCCGGGCTCGGCTGGAAGTCGCGCGCCGGGTCCTCTGCATTCACACGACACTCGATTGCGCTGCCGCGGGGGCAGATAGCGGCTTGCCCCAGGCGCAACCCCCTGCCCGCGGCGATCGCGATCTGCTCCGCTATCAGGTCGACTCCGGTGACTGCTTCGGTCACCGGATGCTCGACCTGAATGCGGGCGTTCATCTCCAGGAAATAAAACCCATCGCAGTTCGGGTCGACCAGGAACTCGACCGTTCCCGCTCCGCGATAGGACATTGCGGCCGCGAACCGGACTGCGGCCTCATGGAGGCGCTGCCGGAAGGGGTGCGACAGTCGCGGCGCGGGTGTTTCTTCGATGAGCTTCTGGTAGCGGCGCTGGATCGAGCAATCTCTTTCACCCAGGTGGACGACTCCTCCGCGTCCATCGCCGAGAACCTGTACCTCGACGTGCCGCCCCCCGGTCACGAACCGCTCGATGTAGATCCGTGCATCGCCGAAGGCGGCGCCTGCCTCCGACTCAGCCAACTGAATCGCGCCCGGCAACTCTTCGATGCGCTCGACGCGCTTCATGCCCCTTCCGCCGCCGCCCCCGACCGCCTTGACCAGCACCGGCAGGCCGATGCGGCGCGCGACCGCGATTCCATCCGCTGCGGACCCAACGGCCCCTCCGGGGATCACCGGGACACCGGCAGCCTCTGCGTGTGCCCGGGCCCGCAACTTGTCGCCCGCGCACTCGATCTGCGCGGGTGTCGGACCGATGAAAATGACGCCCTGCTCCTCACAGGCCTTCGCCAGCACCGGCCGCTCGGACAGAAAGCCATAACCCGGATGTATGGCGTCCGCATCCACGGCGACCGCTGCGTGGACGATCGCGCCCACGTTGAGATAACTCTCGCTCGCGCGGGAGGGGCCGATGCAGAGGGTACGGTCGGCGAGCCGCGCGGGCAGCGAATCGCGGTCGGCCGCGGAAGCGGCCAACACCGTCTCGATGCCGAGCCGCCGGCATGTGCGGATAATGCGCGTCGCAATCTCGCCGCGGTTGGCGATAAGGAGACGACGTATGGTCACGCCTGGGTCGCCTTCCTCACACGAATCAGCGTTTCGCCGTACTCGACCAGTGAGCCGTCCTTCGCGAGGATGTCGATTACGGTGCCGCGCAGGCCCGCGCGGACCGTGTTCATCAATTTCATTACCTCGATGATCCCGATGATCGTATCCTCCTCCACGGCAGACCCGGCCTCGACAAAGGGCGACGCCCCGGGTTTCGGGGCCCGGTAAAAGGTGCCGAGAAGCGGTGCAGTGACGTTCTGTGTCGCGGCAGACGCCGGGGCAAGCACCGGAGCCGCATCGGAGCGCGCGGTGGCCGCAATCTCCGGGGCCGACGTCGTGGAAGACGGCGAACTGCCCGACATCGCCGACGCGCCACTGCGTCGCAGAGTCAGTTTCAGGCCATCGAGCTCGAGAATGAGCTCGTCGAAACTCGAGTCCTCGAGCAATCGCGAGATCTCCGCCACATCCTTCGCCGTGAGCGTCACTTCCTGCCCCCGAAGATCGACATGACATGGGTGAGTGGATTGCGGGCCGCGCTCGCGACGGGTGCCGCCTCCTTCGCCGACCAGACAGTCTCCGGCCGGCTCTGCAGCAGCAGCACCTCCCCACTCGTCCGGTCGACTGCCCACTCGATGTCCTGCGGACAGCCGTAATGGCGCTCCACTTTGCGCGCAATACCGCGCAGCGTCTGCAGCTCCTCATCGCTCAGGGAGGGCGCGCGGCGAAGGGCATCCGTTACCGCCACTGTCTCGATGCCGCCAGCAGCTGCCGGCGCATGGCAGATGGCCTTGTCGGAGATTTCCCGCACCGCGATGTCGCCCGTGATCTTGCCGAGAACCCAGCGGTCGGGCGTCACTTCGCCACCCACGACAGCCGATCCCAGCCCCCAAGCAGCCTCAATGGTGACGACTGACCGGTCGCCAGTCGTCGGGCTGCGCGTGAACATCACCCCCGCCGTGCGCGCATCGACCATCGCCTGGACCACTACCGCCATTGCCACGCCGTGCTCCGGCAGGTCCCGCTTCCGCCGATAGCTGACCGACTCCACCGAGTACAGGCTGGCCCAACAGCCGCGGACCCGCTGCAAGGTCGGACCGACGCCCTGCACCCACAGATAAGTGTCCTGCAGGCCCGCAAAGCTGGCATCGACCGCGTCCTCCGTAGTCGCCGAGGAGCGCACGGCGAGAGGGGCCTGCTGCGAGCCGCAGAGCTTCGCATGCGCGAGCTCGATCTCCGCCGCGATCTGCGGCGGCAGAGGTGTTTCCTCCAAGCGCGCGCGCACCGTCTCGCAACAGGCTTTGATCGCGGGCAAGTCGCCGGCATCCAGGGACGCGATCCGCGCGCGCACAGGCCATTCGGCTTCGACGGTTCCCAGAAACTCCTCGAACGCCGACGTGCGCACGACGAACCCGGGCGGCACCGCGATGCCCGCGCGCAGCAGCTCGCCGAGGCTTCCTCCTTTGCCGCCG
>Ga0134128_10003593_pt1 | contig 18930 bp, 21 predicted proteins | sample KB31754_FD_96462 | JGI IMG/M metagenome (GOLD analysis project Ga0134128, IMG submission 96462) | Terrestrial soil microbial communities with excess Nitrogen fertilizer from Kellogg Biological Station, Michigan, USA - KB3-175-4 | ecosystem: Environmental > Terrestrial > Soil > Unclassified ...
CTGTCGTTGGGCAGCCCGCCGGCCCCCATCCTGATGGTGGGCCTGCAGGGCTCGGGCAAGACCACCACCTCTGCCAAGCTGGGCCTGATGCTGCAGACGCGCGAGAAGAAGCGCGTGCTGATGGCCTCGCTGGACGTCAATCGTCCCGCCGCCATGGAGCAGTTGCGTGTGCTGGGCGAGCAGGCGGGTGTCGCCACCTTGCCGGTGGTCGCGGGCCAGGATCCCCTTGCCATCGCCAGGCGCGCACTCGCTTCGGCGAAAGTGGGCGGCTATGACGTTCTCATTCTCGACACCGCCGGCCGCCAGTCGATCGACGAGCAATTGATGGCGGAAGTGGCCGCGATCAAGGCCGCGACCCATCCGCATGAGACTTTGCTGGTGGCCGACAGCCTGACGGGCCAGGACGCGGTCAACATCGCCAAGAATTTCAACGACCGGCTTGCGCTCTCGGGCATCATTTTGACTCGCGTGGACGGCGATGCGCGGGGCGGCGCCGCGCTATCGATGAAGAGCGTGACCGGCGCGCCGATCAAATTCCTGGGCGCGGGCGAAAAGCTGGACGCGCTGGAAGCCTTCCATCCCGAACGCGTGGCATCCCGCATCCTCGACATGGGCGATGTGGTCTCGCTGGTCGAGAAGGCAGCCGAAAGCTTCGACAAGCAGGAAGCGGAGAAGATCGCCGCCAAGATGAAGAAAGGTCAGTTCGACATGAACGACCTGGCGTCGCAATTGAAACAGATGAAAAAGCTGGGCGGCATGAAAGGCCTGCTCGGCATGCTGCCCGGCGTGGGCAAGATCAAGGACCAGTTGGATGCGGCCGGGTTGGACGACAAGATCCTCACCCGCCAGGAAGCCATCATCCAATCCATGACCAAGACCGAGCGCGCGGAGCCCGATGTGATCAATGGCTCGCGCCGAAAACGCATCGCGGCGGGCGCCGGCGTGGAAGTCTCCGACGTCAACAAGCTTCTCAAAATGCACCGGCAGATGGCGGACATGATGAAGAAAATGGGCAAAGGCGGCCGCATGCCGCCGATGCCGGGAATGGGCGGAATGCCCCCTGGATTACCGCCCGGAATGTTTCCGCGGCGTTGAAATTAAAAGAAGGGAAAACACATGGCACTTCGTATTCGTTTGGCGCGCGGCGGCACCAAGAAACGCCCGCATTACAATGTGGTGATTTCGGATTCGCGCTCTCCGCGTGACGGCCGCTTCATCGAGAAGATCGGCTTCTACAATCCGCTGCTGCCGTCGGATCACGCCGACCGCGTCAAGCTCGATCTCGACGCCGCCAAGGCCTGGATCGCCAAAGGCGCGGTGGCGTCCGACCGCGTCCACAAGATGCTGGCCAATGCCGGTCTGGTGAAGGCGCGCATCCACAACAATCCGCAAAAGGCCCAGCCCAAGAAGAAGGCGCAGGAGCGCGCGGTCGCTGCCGCCAAGGCCCAAGAAGAAGCGCCGGCATCCTGACGGGAGCGTAGATGGCGCGCGATATTCTCCTCGCCGCCATCATCGGCGCGCAGGGCTTGAAAGGCGCGGTGAAGGTCAAGCTCTTCACCGAGACGCCCGAAAGTCTGTCGCGCTATGGCGTGCTCAAGGATCGCCATGGCAAGCGTTTCGAAGTCACCGCACTGCGTCCCGCCAAGGATGGCGAGGCGGTGATTTCTTTTTCCGGTGTTGATGATCGCGATGCCGCCGAAGCGCTCAAAGGCACCGAGCTGTTCATCGCCCGCGATCAACTTCCCGCCACGGGCGAGGAAGAATTCTATCACGCCGACCTGATCGGGCTGGAAGCGCAGGACGGCGAAGGCCGCTTTCTGGGCAAGGTGGCGGCGATCCACAACTACGGCGCTTCCGACGTGATGGAGATCGCCCGTCCCGACGGCGACAGCGTGCTCCTCGCTTTCACGCGCGAGACCGTGCCCGTGATTGACATCGGCGGTGGCCGCGTGGTGGTCGCGGTGCCCGAAGACGATGAAGGCGGCGATCATGTCGAGTAGCTTCACCCTCCCCTTGCGGGGCGAGGAGTGGCCCGTCGTAGGCGGACGAAATGGTTCAGTGAACCATTTCGAGCGACAAGCGCCGCGAGCTTGGGCGAGCGGCCGGCCCAGTCGATCCGCCAACGGCGGATCGGGGAGGGGCTGATGCCTGAATCAACGTGGTGCGCGACAGTTCTGACTCTCTTCCCCGAAATGTTTCCGGGGCCGTTGGGCATCTCGCTCTTGGGCAAGGGCCTGGCGAACGGGCTTTGGTCGCTGGAGGTGAAGGACATCCGCGAGCATGGCGTGGGCAAGCATCGCACGGTGGACGACACCCCGGCCGGTGGCGGGCCAGGCATGGTGATGCGTGCCGATGTGGCGGCGGCAGCAATTGATGCCGTGGCGCGGAACAACCGCCCCCTGATCTATCTCAGCCCGCGCGGAAGCCGCCTTACCCAGACCCGCGTGCGCGAGTTGGCGGCGGGGCCGGGGGCCATCCTGCTTTGCGGCCGCTTCGAGGGCCTGGACCAGCGGGTGATCGGGGCCCGTGAGATCGAGGAAGTCTCGCTGGGGGACTTCGTGTTGGCGGGGGGCGAGATTGCCGCCATGGCCCTGATCGAAGCGTGCGTCCGGCTGATCCCCGGCGTCCTGGGGGACCAGACCTCGACCGAGGAAGAAAGCTTTGCCAAACATCTTCTGGAATATCCGCATTTCACCCGGCCGCAGAACTTCGAGGGAACCCCCATCCCGGAAGTCCTAACCAGCGGAAATCACAAGGAAATTTCAAAGTGGCGGCGCGTCCAGGCCGAGGCTCTGACCAAGGCGCGGCGCCCCGATCTTTGGACCCTCTATGAAAAGGATAAGGGCTAGGTTATACGCCCCGCCTCACGCGAACATCGCCGGTACGGAGACCACCCCATGAACCTTTTGCAGACGCTCGAAGCCGAGCAGATGAAGGCTGTGCGCGCCAAGCCGCTGCCCCAATTCCGTCCCGGCGACACGCTCAAGGTCAACGTCAAGGTGGTGGACGTGACCTATGATGAAAAGACCAAGCAGAACAAGACCCGCGAACGCCTCCAGGCCTTCGAAGGCGTCTGCATCGCCCGCCAGGGTTCGGGGCTGAACGAGGCCTTCACGGTGCGCAAAGTCTCCTATGGCGAGGGCGTGGAACGCGTCTTCCCGATCTATTCGCCGCTGGTGGATTCGGTCGTGGTGGTGCGCAAAGGCAAAGTGCGCCGCGCCAAGCTCTATTATTTGCGCGGCCGCACCGGCAAATCGGCCCGCATCTCCGAGCGGGCGGAGAATGCCGGCCCCGAAGCCTCGGCCTGAAGCACGGGAAAGCCCCGAAGCACGGGAAAGCCTTGAAAACAGGGGCTTTTGGATACTATCCCACGGAAAATGCAGAAAGCTCCGATTTTTCGGGGCTTTTTTGCGTGTCCCCCACTTGCGAAGCCAAGAAAACCCGTAAAACTGGGCCTATCGTTGATTCGTTTAGAGGGAAACTCCCATGGCCACCGTTCCTGCCAGCAAACCCAAGACCGAAACCGTTTCCACCCGCCAGCTCGCCAGCCAGCTCGCCGAAAAGCACGAGCTGTCGCAGAAGAGCGCCAATGCGATGCTGGAAGACACGATTTCACTCATCACCAAGCATCTCAAGAAAGGCGCGCGCATTCGCCTGAACGGCCTGGGCATCCTGGTCGTGCGCAAGCGCGGTCCGCGCATGGGCCGCAATCCCGCCACCGGCGAAGCGATCAAGATCAAGGCCTCCAAGAAGGTCGCATTCCGCGCCTCCAAGGAGCTCAAGGAAGCGATCTGATCGTCGTTCTTCCGACGTGAAAGAAAGGCCGGGCGAATATCGCCCGGCCTTTTCTTTTTGTCCGCGCCGCCGCTCGCCCGAACTCGCGGCGTTCACCGCTCAAAACGGTTCACCGGACCGTGTCCGCTTCGCGGCCGCGGTTCACTCTGTCATCTTGCCCCTGGGCCTTTCACGGGCTAGGTAGCGGCCGGTTTCCATCAGACAAAGGACCTTCCCATGGCGCGCAAGAAAATCGCCCTGATCGGCGGCGGACAAATCGGCGGCACGCTCGCCCACCTGGTCGCGCTCAAGGAACTGGGCGATGTGGTGATGTTCGACATCGCCGAAGGCCTGCCGCAGGGAAAAAGCCTTGATCTCTCCCAGGCCGGTCCGATCGACGGCTACAACGCCAAACTCAAGGGCACCAACAGTTACGCCGACATCAAGGGCGCCGATGTGGTGATCGTCACCGCCGGCGTGCCGAGGAAGCCCGGCATGAGCCGCGACGATCTTCTGGGCATCAATCTCAAAGTGATGGCCTCGGTGGGTGAAGGCATCAAGGCCAACGCGCCCGACGCGTTCGTGGTCTGCATCACCAATCCCTTGGACGCGATGGTGTGGGCGTTGCGTCAATTTTCCGGCCTGCCGCACAACAAGGTGGTGGGCATGGCGGGCGTCTTGGACAGCGCGCGCTTCCGCTTCTTCCTGGCCGAAGAGATGAATGTCTCGGTCGAAGATGTTTCGGCTTTCGTCTTGGGCGGCCATGGCGACACCATGGTGCCGATGCCGCGCTTTTCCACCGTCGCCGGCATCCCCTTGCCCGAACTGGTCAAGATGGGCTGGATCAAGCAGGAACGGCTGGACCAGATCATCCAGCGCACCCGCGACGGCGGCGCCGAAATCGTGGGCCTGCTCAAGACCGGCTCGGCCTATTACGCGCCGGCCACCGCCGGCGTGGCGATGGCGGAATCCTATCTCAAGGACCAGAAGCGCATCCTGCCTTGTGCGGCCTATGTGAACGGTTCCTATGGCGTCAAGGACCTCTATGTGGGCGTGCCCACCGTGATCGGAGAAAAGGGCGTCGAGCGTATCGTCGAGCTGGAACTGACCGCGGAAGAGAAAGCCGCCCTGGCCAAATCCGCAGATTCGGTGAAGGGCCTGATCGACGCCTGCAAGAAATTAGAACCGAAGCTAGCCTGAGCGACATCCCGCCCGCGATCTACCGCCGCCGCGATCTTTCGCTCTTCGTGGCGTCACGGTTCACGTCCACCTGCGCCATGCAGGTGCAGTCGGTGGCGATCGGTTGGCAGATTTACGACATGGCGCGTACGCCCCTGGCGCTGGGCCTGGTCGGGCTCTGCCAGTTCGTGCCCATGTTCCTTTGCACCCTGCCGGCGGGCGAGCTCACCGACCGTTTCAATCAGCGGCGCATCTATGCGCTGGCGGCGGCGCTGGAGGCACTGTGTTCGGCGCTGTTCCTGATCCTCACCCTGTTCGTGCCCCATCGCGCGTTGTTCTTCTATCTGGTGCTGATCCTGTTCGGCGCGGCGCGTGGTTTCGCGGGGCCGTCCGGCCAGTCGCTGCTGCCCTTCCTGGTCGAGCAGGAACGATTGCCGCGCGCCATCTCGATCAATTCCTCGGCCTTCACCGCGGCAATCATCGCGGGCCCCGCCTTGGGCGGCTTTCTCTATGCGCTGGGACCTGTCGCAGTTTACACGCTCTGCATTTTTGGCTTTGCGCTGGCCGCGCTGATCGTCATCCAGTTGGGCGGGCGGCGTTACGTGCCAGAGGCCAGCCTGGCCGGCCGGCTGGAACGGGTTGCCGAAGGGGTTGGCTTTGTCCGCTCGCGCCCAGTGGTCTTGGGCGCGATCTCGCTCGATCTTTTCGCGGTGCTGTTGGGCGGTGCCACGGCACTTCTTCCGGTTTATGCCCGCGACATTCTCCATGCCGGTCCGATCGGGTTGGGTTTTCTGCGCAGCGCCCCCGCAGCCGGCGCCTTTGTCGTGGCCTTCACCCTCACCCGCCATCAAATCAAATCGCATGTGGGCGCCAAGATGTTCGCGGCGGTGGCGGTCTTCGGGCTTGCCACCATCGTCTTCGGGCTATCCACCTGGTTTCCGCTGTCGCTCCTGGCCCTCTTCATGCTGGGCGCCAGCGACATGGTGAGCGTCAATATCCGCTCTTCCCTGATACAGCTCGCGACGCCCGACGCCATGCGGGGCCGCGTCTCGGCGGTGAATAGTTTGTTCATCGGCGCGTCCAATGAATTGGGCGAATTCGAATCCGGCTTGACCGCGGCCTGGTTCGGCACCGTGCCCGCAGTGGTGCTGGGCGGACTGGGCACGCTTCTGGTGGTGGCGGGCTGGATGAAATTGTTCCCACCGCTTCGGCATGTGAACCGCTTCGCCGACGTGACCGTGCCGTCCTGAAGCCAGGCTTTTGTTTTATCGCGCAATTTTTCCGAAAACCGCTTCACACTTTTCGGATTGCGCTCTAAAAATTATAACTCAGATGGATATAGCCGCTGTGCGGGGTGATCTCCGCGCCATAGATCAGGCCGGGCGGGTGATAGCGGGTGGTGAAAATCTTCGAAAAGCCGAACGCAAAGCCGGCGCTGGCGGCCACGTCATACCAATGATGCTCCTTGGCCTCGACGCGGCTATAGCCGGTATAGATCGCCGCGGCATAGGCCGGCACCCCATATTCCCAGCCATAGCGATCCCAGAGATATTGCGCCGGCGCAAAGGCGAGCGCCGCAGTGTCTGAGGGAAAGGATTGAAAGTCGGTGTGGTTCGGTCGCTCCTCATGCACGACATGCTTGAGCGCATAGGCCGTGCCCACCGTGGCGACGGTGTCCACCGCAAGCTGGGCCAGGCCCATGCGGTCGTCCTGATAAAGGCTGATGCCTGCCGCCACCAAGGGCAGTGCGATCGCCACATCCGTGCCCGCGCTTTTTATGGTGTCGGCTCTGGCCGCGCTGCCTGCGCCGATGGCCAGAAGCACCGCCAGCGCAGGGCAAACGAAAAATCTATGAAGCATTCAAGCGTTTTAACGGCTTGACGGTCCGCTAGCCAAGGGCTTCCGGCGGCCTTTGGTAATTTGTAGGGTTTTCGCGCGCCTGACCGGGCTGCAGATGGGGAGGCGTTTATGACATTCCTGAGAGGTTGGACACCGCGCGAGCGGCACGCGGTGATCGCCTCCTATCTGGGCTGGTCGCTGGACGCTTTTGACTATTTCGTCCTGGTATTCGTGCTCAGCGACGTGGCCCAGACATTCCGGGTCGACATCATCCGCGTGGCCCTGGCGCTCACCCTCACTTTGGCCTTCCGCCCCCTGGGCGCTTTCATTTTCGGGCGGCTGGCGGATCGTTATGGCCGCCGGCCCGTGCTGATGATCAATATCGCCTGCTATTCGCTGTTCGGGTTTCTGACCGCTTTCTCGCCCAGCCTTACTGCTTTCCTGGTTCTACGCTCACTGTTCGGCGTGGCGATGGGCGGGGTCTGGGGCATCGGAGCGTCGCTCGCGTTCGAGACCATTGCCCGCGACAAGCGCGGCTTCGTTTCGGGGCTGATGCAATCGGGTTATGCCACCGGCTATCTCGCCGCTTCACTGGTGTTCGGCTTCCTCTATGCCTGGCTAGGCTGGCGGGGCATGTTCGTGGCGGGGATCGTGCCCGCCTTCTTCCTGATCTTCTATATCTGGTCGCAAGTGAGCGAAGCGCCCGGCTGGAACCTGGAACGCGCGCGCGCTTCCACCACTTTTTCGGTGCTCAAGAGTCATTGGCAATTGGCCCTGTTCGCCATCGTGATGATGACGGCGTTCAATTTCTTCAGCCATGGCACCCAGGACCTCTATCCCACCTTCCTGCAAAAGCAGCATCATTTCGATCACGCCACCGTCTCGACCATTGCCATCCTCTACAATATCGCCGCCATCGTGGGCGGCCTGACGGTGGGCAGCCTCAGCCAGCGTTTCGGCCGCAAACGGGCCGCGGTGGCGACCGCGCTGGTGGCAGTGCCGGTGGCATTCCTCTGGGCCTTCTCGTCCACTGCGGCGCTGCTGGGGCTTGGCGCCGTCCTGATGCAGTTCATCGTGCAGGGCGTCTGGGGCGTGATTCCGGCGCATCTGAACGAGATTTCTCCGGAAGGCGCGCGCGGCACTTTTCCGGGCACGGTCTATCAGCTGGGCAATCTTATCGCCTCGGTGAACGCGGTCCTACAGACCGCCATCGCCGAACGCACCGGCGGCGATTACGCGATTGCGCTGGCCGGGGTGGCGATCGTCTCGTCACTGGTGATTGCCCTGTTCATGGCGCTGGGGCCACAGGCGCAGGATGTCGAAATGGTCGAGCTCAAGCCTTGACGCAGACGCCCACGCAGTCGCGGGCGACCAAAAAGAAAAGGCCCCACGTTCAAGCCTTGACGTAGACATCCACGCGATCCGCGGGCCCTGAATCGTCGGCGCCGCCCATGGCGCGCACGTCGATCCGTTCGGCGGGAACGCCGTCGTCAATCAGCACCTGGCGGATTGCCAACGCGCGTTTGAGCGAGAGCCGGCGCGCATCAGACCCTTTGTCACCGCGTGTTCCCCCATAGGCTTGAATCTGCACTCGCGCCGAGGCGCTGGTCATGGAGGCAGCGAGATCGCCGGCCAGGAATTTGATCGCGCCCAGCGCGGATTGCGCCGGATCGGCGGCCTGGGGCGCGAACAGGATCACGCTGCGTTTGGTAAGGCCCGGCGTGGGCGCTTCATCAGCAGCTTGCGGCGCCGCACTGGCTGGCGGGGGATTGGCTCTGGCCATCTGTTTGGGCGCGGGCTGTAGCTTGGGCGGCGGCGGGGCGGGCAGCGCGGGCGCAGAGGAACCGAAATTCAGTCCGGCCGCGCCCTGATCGGTGGTGCCGAAGCCCGGATTATAGGCGGGCTGGCTGTTGGCCGGCACGCTGGCGACAGCCGTGCTCTGAGGCTCCGCCCTGGCCTGTCTGATTGGCTTGGCGGCAGGCTTTGGCCGGGGAGTGGCCTTGGCTTCCCGGGCAGGCGGCGGCGCGGGCTTGGGCTCCAGTTTGGTCTCCGGCTTCGGTTCGACGCGGGCTTGCTTGGTCCGCTTGGGCGCTGGCGCCTGGGCGGCTGCGGCTTCTGTTTTGTCGGCCTCAATGCTTCGCCGGGTGGGCAGGTGAAGACGGATCGCGCCCACATCTTTGGCCGCTTCGCCGGGCTGAAGCAGCGGATGCACGACCCTGAGATATTGACCGCCGGGATAAAGCAGCGTTCTGCCGGCGCCGCGCGCGACCGGATTGACGGTCACATCATTGCCGATACCTTGGCCCATAGCGGCGGCGGGCCAGGCGAGCCAAGCACTGGCCAGCAAGGCGAGTTTCAAGTGACGCATCGACACGGCCCGGTTTTCGACAGGTACCCCGGCCCATAGCCTAGCCTCAATCTAATGCTTTGCAACAATTACCAAATGCCGCAGATTTGTTCCATGGGCGCGTATTTTTGGGATTTCCCATTTGAAGAAATGGCCGCTGTGGCGCGGCGTTAAGGAGATTTTTCCATGAAATCCCGTGCCGCTGTCGCCTATGGCCCCGGCCAGGCCTTGGTTGTGGAAGAGGTGGAGCTGGAAGGTCCCCATGCGGGCGAGGTGCTGGTCGAGATCAAGGCCACCGGGGTTTGTCATACCGACGAGTTCACCCGCTCCGGCGCCGATCCGGAAGGCCTGTTCCCGGTGATCCTGGGGCATGAGGGCGCGGGCGTGGTGGTGGAAGTGGGTCAGGATGTCACCAGCGTAAAGCCCGGCGATCATGTGATCCCGCTCTATACGCCCGAGTGCCGCCAGTGCAAAAGCTGCACGTCGCACAAGACCAATCTCTGCACCGCCATCCGCGCCACCCAGGGCAAAGGCCTGATGCCGGACGGCACCAGCCGCTTTTCACTCAAAGGCAAACCCGTCCATCACTATATGGGCTGCTCGACCTTCTCGAATTTCACCGTGCTGCCTGAGATCGCGCTGGCGAAAATCCGCGCCGACGCGCCGTTCGACAAGGCCTGCTATATCGGCTGCGGCGTGACCACGGGCGTGGGCGCGGTGATCAAGACGGCCAAAGTCGAGCCCGGCGCGAAGGTGGTTGTGTTCGGGCTCGGCGGCATCGGCCTCAATGTGGTGCAGGGTGCGCGGCTGGCCGGCGCAGCCATGATCGTGGGCGTGGACCTCAATCCCAAGCGCGAGGCATTGGCGCGGCAATTCGGCCTCACCCATTTCGTCAATCCCAAGGAGGTGAAAGGCGATCTGGTGGCCCATCTGGTGGAGTTGACGGGTGGCGGCGCCGATTATTCGTTCGAATGCGTGGGCAATGTCGATCTGATGCGCCAGGCACTGGAATGCACCCATCGCGGCTGGGGCCTGTCGGTGATCATCGGGGTGGCGGGCGCGGGGCAGGAGATCAAGACCAGGCCGTTCCAACTGGTGACGGGCCGGGTATGGAAAGGCACCGCCTTTGGCGGGGTGCGGGGACGCACCGAAGTGCCCGGCATCGTCGATTGGTATATGGACGGACGGATCGCGATCGATCCCCTGATCACGCATAAACTGCCTTTGGACCGCATCAATGAAGCGTTCGACTTGATGCATGCGGGCGAAAGCATCCGCACCGTGATAGAGTTTTAAACTGGCTTCTTCGCGCGCGCGTCTTTCAGCAATCTCAGCAATTGGGGATGGAGATGCTCGTTGGCTGTGAGCATCTGGCCATTGGTCAGCATCTGGTCGCTGCCATTAAGGTCGGAGACGACGCCTCCCGCTTCCCGTACCAGGACGATGCCCGCGGCCATGTCCCATGGATGCAAGCCATGCTCCCAGAACCCGTCGAAGCGGCCCGCCGCCACGAACGCCATGTCGAGCGAGGCCGCGCCCATGCGGCGGATGCCGGCCGTGGCCTCCATCACCGCGCCCATTTCGGCCAGCGCGCGGTCATGCCCTTCCTTGCCCAGGAAAGGCAGGCCGGTGGCGATCACCGCGGGCGCCAATTCCTTGCGCGCGGCGACGCGCAGCCGCTTGTCGTTGAGGTAGGCGCCATGGCCCTTCTCGGCGGTGAAAAGATCGTCGGTGACAGGATTATAGACCACGCCCGAGACAAGCTGGCCTTCGCGCTCCAGCGCAATGGAAATCGCGAATTGGGGAATGCCGTGCATGAAATTGGTGGTGCCGTCGATGGGATCGATGATGAAGCGATGGGTCTTGTCGCGGCCTTCGACCACGCCGCCTTCCTCGCCCAGAAAGCCATAACCGGGCCGCGCCTTGGTCAATTCCTCGATCAGGATGCGCTCGGTGCGCTTGTCGGCGGTGGTGACGAAATCGGCGGGACCCTTCATCGAAATCTGGAGATTCTCCAATTCGCCGAAATCGCGGATCAGGGGCCGGCCGGCTTTGCGCGCCGCCGCCACCATCACGTTCAAAGCGGGCGACAGATAGGGCATCAGTTTTCCGCGCGCCGGACATAGGAGCCGTCTTCGGTGGCGACCACGATGCGCTCGCCCGCCGCGATGAAGGGCGGCACCTGGATCTTCATGCCGTTTTCCAGCACCGCGCTTTTGTAGGAGGGCGCCGCCGTGCCGCCCTTGAGCACGGGATCGGCCTCGGAGACGGTGAGAGTCACCTGCACCGGCAATTTGATGCCGAGGGGACGGCCTTCATAAAGCTGCACCAGGGTCTTCATCCCGTCCTGGAGGAAGCGCGCCTGGCCGCCCACGAAATCGGCGGAAAGCTCGATCTGCTCGTAAGTTTCCATGTCCATGAAGGTGAGCATGTCGCCGGCGGCATAGAGGAACTGAAAGTCCTTCTTTTCCAGAGTGACTTCTTCCACCGTCTCGTCGGAGCGGAACCGCTGATTGAGTTTGGTGCCCTGGGTGACGTGCTTGAGTTCGACCTGGTTGTAGGCGCCGCCCTTGCCGGGCTTGACCTTCTGGGTCTTCACCGCCATCCACAAGCCGCCATCGAATTCGATCATGGTGCCGGGGCTGATTTCGTTGCCGGTGATCTTGGCCATAAAGAATGCGCCTTTTAGGTTGCCTGCCGCTTCGCTGCTTGAGGCGTGGTGGCGTCGGAGTGGTGAAGTTCAGCAGGTTCAAAGAGCGCGGGGGTTCTACCAGCGAAGACGGGAAGGGTCAAAATAAGGAATTAAACGCCCTTACTGCCGCTTTCGGCCCCTCGGGATGTTCCCAGACCCCCGCCGAAACGGCCAGGAAATCAGCGCCCGCTTCGATCAGCGTGGACGCATTGGCGATGGTGATGCCGCCGATGGCGACGCAGGGCACGATCGTCGTCTCGCTCCACACCTGAAGCAATTCTATGTCGGCCTGGGTCTTGGGGTCTTTGGTCCGGGTGGGGAAGAAGGCGCCAAAGGCGACATAATCGGCTCCCGCCTCGGCTGCTTCCATGGCGAGATGGCGGCTGTCGTGGCAGGTGACGCCCACGATCCCGGAAGGTCCCATGGCGGCGCGGGCTTCGGCGCAAGTCGCGTCTTCCTGGCCGACATGGACGCCATCGCAGCCCAGCTCCGCCGCAAGGCCGGCCCGGTCGTTGAGGATGAACGCCGTGCCATGGGCCTGGACGATGGGACGCAACACATCACAAGCGCGTCTTATCTCGTCGTCGCTGGCCTGTTTCAGACGAAGCTGGAAACTCGCCACATCGCCGCCGTCGAGCGCCTCACGCAATGGCGTGATGAAATTCGCCGCCGAAAGCTTCGGCGGGGAGACGAGGTACAGACGGCACTCTGACATTTATTGACCCCTCCGCCCTGCGCACGCTCGAGAGCGTGCTACGGGCACCTCCCCTACCAGCGCACTATCGCGCGCGCAGGGGAGGCGGGCCTGCGCGTATGTCACGGTCAGGTTATGCAGCCTTCTTCTCGTCCGCCTTGGTCCACCTTCCCAGCGCCGCCATGCTGTTCATCAAGGCGCGGTGGGCAAAGGCGGCTTGCGCCTTGGCGACATTGTCAGCCTTGCCGCGCCACGCCACCTGCGGCGCGTGTTGCAGAGCGCGGCCATAGGAAAAGGTCACCGGCCAGGGCAGGCCGCCGATGGCGTTGATGGCGGAAAGGTGCGCGGTGGCGTCTTCGTCTGACTGTCCGCCCGATAGGAAAGCAATCCCCGGCACCGCTGACGGCACGCATTCCTTCAGCACCTTCACCGTCGCTTCGGCCACGTCCTCAACGGAATTTTGCGTGGGCGCTTTCATGCCCGGCACGATCATGTTGGGCTTGAGCACCATACCTTCCAATGCCACGTTGGCATAGAAAAGCTGCTGGAACACTTCCTTCAGCATCCAGGTGGTGACCTCGGCGCAGCGCGCGATGTCATGATCGCCGTCCATCAGCACTTCCGGCTCGACGATGGGAACGATGCCGTTCTCTTGTGCCAGCGCGGCATAACGGGCCAGCGCCTGGGCATTGGCGTTGATGCAGTTATAGGTGGGAATCTTCGGACTGATATCGATCACCGCGCGCCATTTGGCGAAGCGCGCGCCCAGTCTGTGATATTCCTGGAAGCGTTCGCGCAGGCCGTCCAGGCCTTCGGTCACAACCTCGTTCGGCGCAGCGGCGAGGGGCTTCGCACCCTTATCCACCTTGATGCCGGGGATCGCGCCCGCCGCTTCGATCAGTTTCACCAGCGGCGTGCCGTCCTTTGCCTTCTGGCGGATGGTCTCATCATAGAGAATCACACCGGAGATGTGGCCTTTCATCGCCACCTCGGTGCGGAAGAGGAATTCGCGATAATCGCGTCTGTTCTCTTCGGTGTTCTGGACGCCGATCTTGTCGAAGCGCTTCTCAATCGTGGCGGTGGACTCATCGGCGGCGAGCAGGCCTTTGCCCGGCGCCACCATCTTTTTCGCGATTTGGTTCAATTCATCGGGATTCATCGTCTGCCTCTTATCTCTTCCTCGCATGCGCTGCCTTCAGCGCTTCCACGCCGGGCAACTCTTTCCCTTCCAGCCATTCCAGGAACGCCCCACCTGCGGTCGAGACGTAGGAGAAATCATCTTCCACGCCCGCATGGGCCAGCGCCGCCACTGTATCGCCGCCGCCGGCCACCGACAAAAGATCGCCCGCCTTCGTCGCCGCCGCAACCGCTTTGGCTGCGGCCACGGTTCCCTGATCGAAAGGCCGGGTTTCGAACGCGCCCAAGGGACCATTCCAGACCAGGGTCTTGGTGGTCAAAAGACGGTTTTTGAACGCCTGGACCGTGGCTGGGCCCACGTCCAGCACCATCTCATCGGCGGCGACTTCGCCCGCGGGGGCCGTGCGATGAGGAGCGCCTTCCTTGAATTCCTTGGCCACCACCACGTCGGCGGGCAAAAGGATCACCGCGCCGCTTTCGGTCGCCATGTGCAGGACCTTGCGCGCGGTTTCCAGATGATCAGCCTCGTAAAGCGATTTGCCCACCGCCACGCCTTCAGCCGCGAGAAATGTGTTGGCCATGGCGCCGCCGATCACCAGCACTTCCACCCGCGACACCAGATTCTGCAAAAGCTCGATCTTGGTCGAGACCTTGGCCCCGCCCACCACCGCCAGCAAAGGCCGCTCGGGGTCGGCCAACGCTTTCTTAAGATGGGTGAGTTCGGCTTCCATGGCGCGGCCTGCCGCCGAAGGCAGAAGCTTGGCCAATGCCGTAGTGGTGGCATGCGCCCGGTGCGCCGCGGAAAAAGCGTCGTTGATGAAAATGTCGCCCAGCGCCGCGATCTGTTTGGCAAAATCGGGATCGTTTTTTTCCTCGCCGGCATGAAAGCGGGTGTTCTCGAGCAAAAGCACATCGCCGTCCTTCAGCGCGTTGACCGCGCTTTCGGCCTTCGGTCCCACGCAATCTTCCGCGAACGCCACGGGGCGGCCGACCGCCTTGGCCAGCGGCTGAACCACCGGCTTCAGCGACATGGACGGCACCACTTTGCCCTTGGGGCGGTCGAAATGGCTGAGGATGATGACTCTTGCGCCTTTGTCCGCCAGTTCACGGATATTAGGAGCCTGGCGCGCGATGCGGGTAGCGTCGGTGACCTTGCCATCCTTCAGGGGCACATTGAGATCGGCGCGTACCAGGACGCGCTTGCCCTTCACTTGAAGATCGTCGAGCGTATTGAAATCCATGCGGCCAAGCTCTTCGGGGCTTAAAGGAATTTGCCCATCGCTGCGGCGGTGTCGCCCATGCGGTTGGAGAAGCCCCACTCATTGTCATACCAGGTCATGATCGAGACGAAATTGCCGTCCATCACCTTGGTCTGGTCGAGCGCAAAGCTGGACGAGGCGGGATTGTGGTTGAAATCCACCGACACCAACTTGTCGTGCACCACGTCCAGGATGCCTTTGAGCGGCCCCGAGGCGGCGGCGATGATCGCCTTGTTCACTTCCTCGACCGTGGTGGGCCGTTTGGACATGAATTTCAGATCCACCAGCGAGACATTGGGCGTGGGCACGCGCACCGAGACCCCATCCAGCTTGCCTTTCAGTTCCGGCAAGACCAGGCCCACCGCCTTGGCGGCGCCGGTGGAGGTGGGGATCATCGAAAGCGCAGCGGCGCGGGCGCGGTAAAGATCCTTGTGCATCTGGTCCAAGCTGGGCTGATCGTTGGTATAGGAATGGACCGTGGTCATTACGCCTTTCTCGATGCCGATCGCGTCGTTCAGCACCTTGGCCACTGGCACCAGACAATTGGTGGTGCAGGAGGCATTCGAGACGATCAGATGGTCCTTGGTGAGTTTCTGATGATTGACGCCAAAGCACACGGTGATATCGGCGCCGTCGGCGGGCGCGGAAACCAGCACGCGCTTTGCGCCGGCTTCCAGATGGAGCGCCGCCTTGTCGCGGGCCGTGAAGATGCCGGTGCATTCCATCGCGATGTCCACGCCCAATTCCTTATGCGGCAGCTTGGCGGGATCCTTGATCGCAGTGACCTTGATCTTGTGGCCGGCGGCGGTCATCACATCGCCTTCGACCGTCACGGAAGCGGGAAAACGGCCATGCACGCTGTCATAGCGCAGCAAGTGGGCGTTGGTCTCAACCGGGCCCAGATCGTTGACGGCAACGATCTCGATGTCGCGCCGCCCGCTTTCCACAATCGCCCGGAGCACCAGCCGCCCGATGCGGCCGAAGCCGTTGATTGCCACCCGTACCATTGCCGCTTGCTCCTAACGCCTACTCAACGCCGTCTTGGCCGCTTGCGCCGCCGCCTCGGGCGTGATGTGGAAATGTTTATAAACATCCTTGGCCGGCCCGCTGGAGCCGAAAGAATGCATGCCGACAAAGGCACCGTCGGCGCCGATATACCGGTCCCAACCCTCGCGCACGCCCGCCTCGATCGCAACCTTCACGGTGCCGGGACCCAGCACCGTTTGACGATATTGCGGGCTTTGTTCCTCGAACAAGGCCCATGAGGGCATGGAAACTATGCGTGACGGGATACCGTCCTTGGCCAGAAGGGCGCGGGCCTGAACCGCGAGCCCCACTTCCGAGCCCGTGGCCAGGAAGGTGAGCTTGGCGCCTGAATCGGCCACCAATTCATAGGCGCCCTTGGCCGAGAGGTTTTCCGCAATGTGGGTGGTGCGCACGGTCGGCACGTCCTGGCGCGAAAAGGCCAGCAGGCTGGGCCGGCGCGCATGGTCCAGCGCCAATTGCCAGCATTCGGCGGTCTCGACACCATCGGCCGGACGCATCACCAGAAGATTGGGAATGGCGCGCAGCGCGGCCAGATGCTCGACCGGCTGGTGGGTGGGGCCGTCCTCGCCAACGCCAATGGAATCGTGCGTCATCACGAAGATGGTGCGGATGCCCATCAAGGCCGCCAGGCGGATGGAAGGGCGGCAATAGTCCGAAAACACCATGAAGGTACCGCCATAGGGGATCACGCCCCCATGCAGCGCCAAGCCGTTCATCGCGGCGGCCATGCCATGTTCGCGGATGCCGTAATGGATGTAGCGGCCGGAGAAATCGCCCGGCTTCATCTCGGTGATGTTCTTGGTCTTGGTGTTGGTGGAGGGCGTGAGGTCGGCCGAGCCGCCAATGGTGATGGAAAGCGCGCCATTGATCACCTCCAGCGCCTTTTCCGAATGTTTGCGGGTGCCGGCTTCCGGTTTCTCGGCGCTCATCTTCGCCTTGAGCGCGGTCAGGCCGTCCGGCACCGTTTTGGGAATGAGGGCTTCGATGGCGTCGTCGAATTCCTTTTTTCTGGGCGAGGCGTTCTTGCACGTTTCCCATTCCGCATAAGCGGCTTTTCCTCGGGCGCCGATGGCGCGCCATTGGTTGAGAAGATCGTCAGGCACTACGAAAGGAGGACAATCCCAGCCCAGTTCCTTGCGTGTGGCCGCCACTTCGTCGGCGCCCGGCGCATCGGAATGGGCTTTCTGCGTGCCCTGCCGGTTGGGCATGCCGAAACCGATGATGGTTTTGCAGGCGATCATCACCGGGCCTTTTGCATTTTGCGCCGCGCTCAGCGCGAGGAACACGTCGGCGGCGTCATGGCCGTTGCATTCGTCGGTGATCCAGCCCGCCGCCTTGAAGCGCTCGATCATGTCGGTGGATTCCGACAGCGAGGTGGAGCCGTCGATGGTGATCGAATTGTGGTCCCACAAAACGATCAGGTTGTCGGGTTTGAGATGGCCCGCCAGCGAGATCGCCTCGTGGCTGATGCCTTCTTCCAGGTCGCCGTCGCTGGCGATCACGTAGATTTTGTGATTGACCAGCTCCTCGCCGAAGCGAGCGCGCAAATGCGCTTCCGCGATCGCCATGCCCACCGCGTTGCCGAGGCCCTGGCCCAGCGGCCCCGTGGTGGTCTCGATCCCCGGCGCATGGCCATATTCGGGATGGCCGGCAGTACGGCTTCCCACTTTGCGGAAATTCTCCAACTGATCGATCGTCATCTCCGGATAGCCGGTGAGATAGAGCAGCGAATAAAGCAGCATCGAGCCATGGCCCGCCGACAGGACAAAACGGTCGCGGTCGGGCCAATGCGGGTGTTCGGGATCGAATTTGAGGAAGCGGGAAAACAGCACCGTGGCCGCGTCCGCCATGCCCATGGGCAGCCCAGGATGGCCCGATTTGGCTTTTTCCACCGCATCGATCGAGAGCATACGGATCACATTGGCGAGGTGGCGAATCTGAGCCTGCTCCGGCGGAGCCTGGGTATTGGTCATGATCGGTTTCCCGTGAGGGCGTGGTGGCCTTAGCGAGGGGGGTCTGCCGCCGTCAAGGGGCGGCCTTCAAGGAGCTAACGCAAATGCGTTGACCCTCTTTCCCGGTGCGGCCTAAGGTCTTTCGCGGCCTCGAGATATGGAAAAAATATGAGCCGGCTGGATTTGGCGGAGAAACGCCTCGCCCAAGCTCTTGAAACACTGGAAAAGGCTGCCAAAGAAGCGGCCAGGCGCGGCCAGAATGGGTCGGAGCTCGAGGCTCTGGCCGAGGAGCGTGAGCGGCTTCTGGCCCGGATCGCCCAGTTGGAGGAGGAATTGGCGGCGTTGGGGAGCGCCAGCCAGGAGGTCGAGGGCCGGCTGGACGGGGCGATCAGTGAAATTCGCGCAGCGTTAGCAAGGTGATCCGATGCCCTTCGTGAATGTGATGCTAAAAGGCCGCGCCTACACCGGGAGCATCGGCCAGGAAAAGTGCGCCGCGGTTTTCCGTCGGCCGTGCGACCCGGAAAAAAAGGACGCAAGGCAATGCCCCTAGTAAATGTGATGGTGAACGGCCGAGCGTACACAATAGCCTGCGATGAAGGCGAAGAGGAGCATCTGCGCCAGTTGGCCGATCTGGTGGACGCCAAGGCGCGCGAAGTCTTGAGTTCCGTGGGCCAGGTGGGCGATGCGCGGCTTTTGCTGATGGCGGCGATCCTGATCGCCGACGAGCATCATGGCGGCAAGGAAGATGCCGCCGGGCATGTGGCAGTGAAGGTGGAACTGGAAGAACGCGCTGAGGCTGCGGAAACCCGCGCCGTGGCGGCGCTGGAAAACGTGGCGAGCCGGCTGGAACAGATTGCGGCTCACCTCGCCGCCGCCTAGATTAGTGTCAGGACGGTGACTGCCTCGCGCGTCAGGTTAGCGATGCCCAGGGGCCTTAATGGTACTCACCGGGAGCTGTCCCTGGCCGGGGTCGTGGCCCTGGTCATATGGCGCCCACCTGCACTGCAGGC